>JACCDN010473819.1_pt1 | contig 35511 bp, 28 predicted proteins | sample 7441691 | NCBI WGS metagenome assembly JACCDN01 (sample SAMN15323439, study PRJNA562643) | freshwater metagenome | isolation source: river surface water | place: USA:Blue River Watershed | collected 2017-08-16
AGGTTTGTTACCTGCTGGTAATTATGCAAAGTGGCACTACTAATACCTCTATGTTTTACCGCATATTGCTCAAATTCTTTTCCTAGATTCATATACTTTAAATTTCGCTTTGAAGATAAGTTATTTGCTTTTTCGGTCGCCTAGAACAGTGGCAAATACTATGCAATTTTTTTGCCAAAAGACAAGTAGTCAGGTTTTTTAACCTGATTTCATAAAAAAAGCCGGGTTACCCCAGCTTTTCTCTATGTTTTAATGAGATTAGTGGTGGTGATTGTGCAATTTCTTAGCAAAATCTTCGGCACTAATGCTTTCTTCTTTGGCAGTTACTTGTGTTTCAATGATACCAAATAATTTTTCGGTGCTGATGCGGTGGTAGCTATCCTCCACAAATTTGCGGTCTTGCATCATGCGGTTTGCATAATCTTCTACCCATTGTTGGTTATCACCTAGCGCACCTAATTGACCACCCATGTAGCTAAACAATTGCTGCTTCGCAAAATCACGGATATCGTCAGGCATTACTTCAATTTTATTATCGGCAGCTAATTTGCTACTTACAAGTGTCCATTTTAATTGACTAGCAAAGCTTGGATAATCTGCTTCAGCTTCTGCTTCTGTTTTTGGTTTTTCGCCACCTGTTTGTAACCAACGCTTTAAGAATCCTTCTGGTAATTCCATTGGGGTATGGTCTACAAAGTGGTGGTAAATTTGGTCGTGAATTTGATTGCGAGACTGTGCATCATAATACGCTTCCATTTCCTTTTTAACTTCTTGAGTAAATTCTTCGGCTGTTGCAATAGCGGAATTTGGATATACACTTGCGAAAAATTCAGCGTTCATTTCTGCTTTTTCTACAAGACCTACTTTAGTAATTTGTAAGCTAAAATATTTATCAGCATCTGCATCTGTTAAACCTAAATCTGCTAAAATAGCATCCTTTTCTTTCGCCTCAAACGCTTTGCCCAATTGCAATACAACGTTATCATCGTTTTTCTTGCCTATTAAATTTTTTCTAAACTTAGGCTCAAAATATTTAACGAGTAAAGAGTTGTCTTTGGTAATACCGCCTTCAATAGCAGCACCTGATTTATCACACTCTACAAATTTTACATTTAAAACGTTGTCGTCACCAGTTACGGCTTCAGGCTCTGTCATTTTACCGCTACGAATTTGTAAACGCTCAAGTTCGTCTTGTAACATTTGATCCGTAACATTTATTTTGTAACGTGTAACTTTTACTTTTTTAACGTCAATATCAACCGCTGGCTTAAGTCCAATTTCAAAAGCAAAAGTGTAGCTTTCTGGATTGTTAACGTCCATGTTGCGTAATTCGCTATCAAGCGGGAGTGGCTGTGCAAAAATATCTAGTTGCTCAGCTTGTAAGTAGCTATTAAGTTCGCTCTCAACTGTTTTTAAAACCTCATCTGTAAAAACGCTTTGACCGTACATTTTTTTCACAAGTCCTGCAGGCACCATTCCTTTTCTAAAACCAGGGATGTTTGCCGTTTTTGCATATTTTTTAAGGCTCACTTCAAAATTGCCTAAGTAGTCTGCCTTGTCTAAGGTTACTGTTAATTTGTCTGTAAGCTTTGCAATGTTCTCTCTAGTAACTTTTGCCATGTCTTCTTATTTATAAGGGTTTGCCTGAGGCCCAAATAGGCCAAAGGGGTTAAATGGGCTGCAAAGGTAAGAATTGTAGGCTAAAAACAGCTCTATTATTTGCCAAAAGCGGCAATATTGCTGCTAAAGATCTTTACGGCGATGGCTAGTAAAATGACGCCAAAAAACTTCCGAACGGCCATTAAACCACCTTCTCCTAGGCCTTTTTGGATCCAATTCAACGATTTAAGTACTACAAATACGATGATTAGGTTTACTAGAATACCCGATAATATGTACACTTCTTCAAAATTGGCCTTTAAAGACATGATGGTGGTAAGGGTTCCGCTTCCGGCAATAATGGGGAAGGCAATGGGCACCATGGTACTGGATTTGGCGTCTTTGTCGCCTTTAAAAATTTCGTGACCAAGCACCATTTCGAGGCCTAATAAAAAGATAACCACCGATCCGCCCACAGCAAAAGACCTGATGTCGAGGCCTAATATGTTTAAAAAAGGCTTGCCAACAAACAAAAACGCAATCATGAGGGCCCCAGAAATGAGGGTGGCATTTCCAGATTTAATGCCACCCATTTTTTCTTTCAAGGATATTAAAAGTGGAATGGATCCCACAATATCTATAACCGCAAATAAGGTAAATGTAACGGTTATGAGTTGGTCAAATTGAAAGTTCATACTTATAAGTATTGGTACCCTTACAAATATAACTATTTATTTTACCAAGAAAAAACAGCCCCAATACTTGCATTAAATGGCATGGCTGTAAAACCATACACTTCGTAATATTTGGTATTGGTAAAGTTTTGGATATCGGCAGTAAAGCGCCAGTGTTTGTTAAGCTGATACCCGGCATTTGCAGCGAATGTTACATAAGATGCTAATAGTACATCGGGGGCGGCATAACCACCTACATCTCTTCTTTTGCTGGCGTACCTGCCCGTAACTTCTAGGCGAAGTTTTGTATTAACCTGCGCGCTTACACCCATATTTAATTGATGCGCGGGTCTGCGTAAAAGATAATTATAAGTAATGGTGTCTTTATTGGTGATTCTGTTTTGCGTGGTTTCATTTCCTTGTAAATACGTATAGTTAGCAAAGGCGCTTAACTGATTTGTAATCGATTTTCTGATTTCAAATTCCAAACCATTTACCGCCTGCTTTACATAATTAAAATACTGGTAGTTGATATAATTATAATCGATACCATTAGCTGTTTGTCTATTAAAATAAACAAGCCTGGTTTGAAGCGTTTTATTTTGATAACTTAAACCAGCTTCATAGCTCGTTGCTTTTTCTGGGTCAAGCTTGTCATTGATGCTAATTTGGTAGAGCGATGGCGCTTTAAAACCGGTTGACACACTCGCAAACATTCTTGTGTTTGCACTTAATGCAAAAGATGGATTTAAAGTAAATGTTTGGTTGTTACCATACACCGAATGTTTGTTGCCGCGGCCGCCTAATTCAAGTGTTAATTTTTTATTGAGGCTGGTGTAAAGCAGTGATCCGTATAGTGCAGACTGCTCCGCAAACCTTGTTGGATCATTAAAATTGTATGGCCCCCAACCGCTAATAGATGCATAATTTTGACTGTAGGATCCTTTTCTGTAATCGATGCCCAGTAAGGCTGTTAGCCTATCAGATAATTTTACACTCGTAAAAATTTCTGCGTAATCGGATGCGGCAGCATAATCATTTTTTTCAAACCAGTTGCTTGTTTTATGCGCACTATCATTTAAAAAATGTCGGTCTAATGTGTTGTGCTGATAGGTGCCCGTAATTTGCCAATTATTTTTTTTATATACGAAGCCAGTGCCCACAAGTATGCTGCTATTGGTAATGGTAAAATCTCTATCATCTCTAAAAATACCTGCGTCTACACCCGCTTTATATTTATTGTACATGCTAAATGCTTTGAATGACAAATGCTCGGTAGCTGCGTAGTTGAGTTGTCCATGTAACGCAGTTCCATTGTAAGCATCAGCATCAAAATTATTTTTTCCAGTGGTGTCGATAGAGGCAGAAAATCCTTTTGAATTTGTTTGCGCAAGCCTAGCACTATAGGTCCATTTATTTTTTTTACCAGCTACCTGTAAATTGTTTTTTACGGTTCCAAAACTGCCAAGTATATAGCTGGCATTAATTTGTAGTGGCTTTGAGATGTCTTTACTTGTTGTAATAATATTGATAACACCTGCAATCGCATCGCTACCATAGAGTGTAGACTGTGCACCTCTGCAAATTTCGATACGTTCAATACTGTTTGTTGCAAAAAGGTTTAAATCCAAATCATTGTTAATAAATGAAGGATCATTGACAGGTATGCCATCAAGTAAAACTAGGGTTCTACCGCCGGATGCGCCGCGCGTAAAAATCGTTTGAACACTTCCTGCATTGTTACTAGCGCCATTAACCGTAACACCTACTTGTTCTTGAAGTAGGGTTGCTAAATTTTTGTTGCCCATTTTTTCCAAATCGGCCTTGGTAATAACAGTAACCACTTTACCAGTGGTAGATTGTTTTTGTGCCATTTTATTGGCGGTCACCACCACTTCGTCGAGGGTTGTGGTGTCTTGTTGTGCGCTTACCATTTTCGCTGAAAATAGTAAGCTGAGGAGCATTAATTTTTTGCCCATTGTTTGTTTTTTTTTAATTTGAACAATGAGCTTTCAAGAGTTAAAACGGTAGAAACATAAATAGCCGCTGTTACAGCATTTACATTCCATGCTTTTCGCCCGAAAGCCGTGAATGATGGTTTGTGACTGGCAGGTCTTCTGGCTCACGCGCTTCCAACGGGCCTTCCCATTCTAGATTAGAACAGTGGCTGAGGTGTTGGTTGCCTATTTGCGTTTACAGCTACGGGGATAGCGCAAGACTTACACTTGCTTCCCTTTTAATTCCGAAATATTCGAAAACCAATTACAAAACGAAAGTAGCACTTCTATTTGTAAGGCTTATAAATTGATAGTCTTTAGTTTTGCACCAAGCGTTGAAAACTCCCTAAAAGTTTACTACATTTAAGCCCACACTATATTATATGCAATCGAAACAAAAATTGAATTTATTTAGCTTCACCATGATTGTGGTAGGCCTTGTAATTGGGATGGGAATTTTTAGAACCGCAGCTACGAGTGCCAAAGACGCCATAGCACCTTCGGTATATTTTAGTGCCTGGATTGTGGGCGGTATCGTTGCTATGTGTGGGGCGCTCACGTATGCCGAAATTGGAAGTAGATACCCGGTTACGGGTGGATATTATAAAGTATTTTCTTATGCGTATCATCCAAGTATTGCATTTGCCATCAACTGTATTATTTTAATTAGTAACGCTGCTAGTTTAAGCGGTGTAGCACTTATTGGTAGTGGGTATATTGCTAAACTTTTTCCTGGACATAGCTGGACTGATATTGATAAGGCACTACTAAGTGTTGCAGCTATTTTAGTTTTTTATTTTATCAATTTGCGCGGATTAAAAATGAGTGCGCGTGCGCAAAATATTTTAATGCTTATAAAAATTACAATGATTTTGGTGATCATTGCCGCTTTATTTTTTCCGCATGAAACCCTTTTGCACACTGCTTCTGCGCCGGTTGTTCCTGCAGCAAATATGGGTTGGATTCAAAGTTTTGGTATTAGCTTAATTGCCGTTTCATTTACCTATGGTGGCTATCAACAAACCATTAATTTTGGTAATGAAGTAGACAAACCATCACAAACAATACCCAAAGGAATATTTATTGGTATCGCTATTATCATTGGACTTTATTTACTCGCCAATTTTAGTTACTACATGATTATTGGCTTTGATAATATGAAAGGTGAACGTGAAATTGCGTATGCGCTCATCCAAAAAACTTTTGGTGATCAGGCCGCCAATATTTTTTCTTTCTTTTTATTTTTTGGCGTGCTGGCATACGTGAATGCACTTCTAATGAGTAACCCTAGGGTCATGTATGCCATGAGTGCCGAAGGAACCCTCCCCGCCATATTTTCTAGACAAGACAAAAAAACGGATGTGCTCGTTTTTTCATTGACCATTTTTGCAGCAGTGTGTATTGTGATTTTGTTTTTTGCGCAAACCTTCGAAAAGATTTTAAACTTCACCATCTTTTTAGATTGCTTTGGCATGGTTGCTTCAAGTGCTGCTATTTTTAAGCTACGCAGTAAAACAAAACACCTAGATGGTACGGGCATCTTTAAAATGAAGTTGTTTCCGTTGATTCCCTTGTTTTTTATAGCCAATTACCTTTTTGTGGGAGTGAGTATCGCTTTTCAAACCCCAGAAACGGCAGGTGTTGGCGTTGCGGTGTTGGCAGCCTTTATGCTACTCTATTTTATGACCGCCCGGTACCGAAAAACGCCTTCCCAAACCGGGGAGTAGCCAATTTCACCCTTCATAACACATAAATAGCCAAAATACCGCCTTTCTTTCCGTCTGTCTAAATTTTAAGGCTAAGGGCATGGAATGCATTATTTTTGTAGTTCTATGAAATCATTATTTACCCTACTTGCTGCCTCATTTGTGTTACAGGCACAGTCCCAAACCGAAAAGTGGGACCTTAAACGTTGTGTAGAATATGCGACCAGCCACAACATTTCTGTTAAACAAGCCGATATTCAGGCCCGAATTGCTGGAATACAAGTTAAACTCTCAAAATTAGCTTTATATCCTTCGGTTTCAGGTAACTCTGGTATGGGCGTTCGTTTTGGTAGATCAATTGACCCTACCACCAACGCCTTCGCCACCACACAGTTTTTATTCCAAAACATTGGTTTATCTGGGGGTATGCAACTTTATAATTATGGTAGTCTTAAAAACAGTGTTGCCGTTGCAGATTTAAATGCAAAAGCGGCCCTTGCAGATATAGATAGAATTGCCAACGATATTTCTTTAAACGTGGCTAATTTTTATTTAAACGTTTTAGCAGCGTCAGAGCAAGTGAAAATCACACAAGTGCAAATTGCGCAAACATTAACGCAATTAGAAATTACCAAAAAAAGAGTAGACGCTGGTGCTTTACCAGAACTAAATTTGGCTGAAATACAGGTGCAGCTTGCCTCTGACAGCAGTAATTACATTGCTGCCCAAACTGGATATGAGCAAAATATTTTAAATTTACAAGGCTTATTAAATCTAGATCCTGCCGTACCTTTTGAAGTGGCTACGCCAAATATCAGCGCTATTCCAATTCCAAGTTTTGCCGATTTACAACCATCGGTGGTGTATGAAATGGCCCTTGGTACACAGCCTTTACAAAAAGCAAATGCCATTCGTTTAGAAGCTGCAAAAAAATCGGTGTTGGTGGCAAAAGCACAACAATACCCTACCTTAACAGTTGGCGGAAATTTGGCGTCCAATTTTTCCAATTCTTTCAGAAGAACAACGGGTGCTAGCTTTTTAGGCTATGGAACACCCGTACCTGGTTTTGATCCAAAAGTATCTATTGGCGGGCAAGATTATTTTGTACAGAGCCCCTTGTACAAGCTCAACCAAACCAACCGAAATATCAGTGAAATATGGGATGGTTGGTCTAAGCAGCTCAGCAATAACTTTGGACAAAACATTGGTTTTAACTTAGCTGTTCCCATTTTTAATGGTGGACAGGCAAAAGGGGCATACCAACGCGCTAACTTAAATGTAAAATCTGCGGAATTGCAAAAAGAGCAATCAGATATCACGTTAAAGCAAAATATTTATACGGCGTATAATAATGCTACTGCCGCATTGCAAAGACTAAATGCAAGTACAAAAGCGGTTGAAACTTCACAAAAGGCCTATGATTTTGCTTCTAAAAGATATGAAGTAGGTCTTTTAAGTTCACTGGATTTAATTACCAATCAAAACAATTTATTGCGTGCTAAAGTGCAACAACTAAGCAATCAATACGATTATATTTTTAAGATGAAAGTGCTTGAGTTCTATAAAGGACAGGGCATCACACTTTAATGCACACAATCATATTTTTAAATAGTTTGAAATAGAATATCATGAATAAAAAATTACTTTGGACGATCGTATCACTTGTTGTTTTAATTGTTTTGTTTGTAACGCTTAAAAAAACCGGCGTTATTGGGAAAGAAGATGGACTTACCGTTTCTGCCGAAAAAGCAACCATGCGTACCATCATTGAAACTGTCAACGCAAGTGGTAAAGTGTATCCAGAAATTGAAGTAAAAGTGAGTCCGGATATCAGTGGAGAGATTGTTGAGTTAAATGTAAACGAAGGTGATAGTGTAACCAAGGGTCAAGTGTTGGCCCGTATTTATGCAGACATTTATTCTACACAACGTGATCAGGTTGCAGCTGGTGTAAACCAGGCTAGAGCGCAGCTTGCTAATTCTAGTGCAAGCATCGTTGGATTAAAAGCAACACTTGATAATGCAAAGCAGGTGTATGATCGTCAACTTAAATTATACAACGAAAAAGTAACTTCTCGTCAAGAATTTGAACAAGCACAACAGGCTTACAGATCTGCAGAAGCAAATTACAATGGCGCCAAAGAAGGTCTTAAAGGAACGCAGGCGGCTATTAGTGGCGCAGAAGCACAACTAGCGCGTGCTAATAAAGATTTATCTAGAACAACGCTGGTAGCACCTATGAATGGTATTATTAGTTTACTTGCCGTTAAAAAAGGAGAGCGTGTTGTAGGTACAGCTCAAATGGCCGGTACCGAAATGATGCGTGTGGCAGATATGCGTAGTATTGAAATTAGAGTGGATGTTGGTGAGAACGATATTCCTAAAGTAAAAATTGGCGATACAGCGGTTGTAGAAGTAGATGCTTATACCAATAGAAAATTTAAAGGACTTGTATACAAAATTGCAAATCCAATAACATCAGCAGCGGCAGCAGCAGGCGGAAGTTCTGAAGTAACCAACTACAAAGTGCATATCCGTTTATTAGCAAGTAGCTACCAAGATTTACTCGTTGCTGGTAATAGTTTTCCTTTTAGACCGGGCATGAGTGCGAGTGCAGATATCCAAACCAAAACAAAAGTCAACGTTTTATCGGTTCCTTTAAATGCAGTAACAACAAGAGATAAATCAGAAGCCAAAGCGGGTGTGAGTGCTGGTAAAGAAGATAAAAAAGAAGAAGCTGCTCCAGCTTCAGACAAAAAGTCGTTAGAAGCAGATGATTCTGAAGAAGTGGTATTTGTGCTTCAAAAAGACAACCGCGTTAAAAAAGTAAAAGTAAAAACAGATATCCAAGACCTTAATTACATCGAAGTTACTGATGGAATTAAAGCAGGTGACCAGGTGATTACGGGTCCTTACAATACAGTGAGCAAGCTTATTAAAGATAGTAGCCTTGTAAAAGTGGTAAGTAAGGATAAACTCTTCGAAGACAAGAAAAAAGACTAAGATTTTCGATAAAAAATCCTTTCGTATGTTTGTGGTTGATTAACAACCAAATTAGATATGCGTTTTGGAATTATCGGAAGTGGAAGTTGGGCAACAGCGCTTGCTAAAATCTTAACAGATAATGATAATGCCATTCACTGGTGGGTTAGAAATGCTGAAACCATACAGTACATTCAAAAACGCAAGCACAATCCACATTATTTAAGCGCTGCTTATTTTAATCAGGCTCAACTTCAGTTAACGGATAACGTGCAGGATTTAGTGGCCGCTGTTGATGTGATTGTGGTAGCCGTTCCCTCTGCTTATGTAAGTTCTATTTTTGAAGGCATCGACGCCAGCCTGTTACAGGGTAAAAAAATAGTGTCGGCAGTAAAGGGTATTTTGCCAGATCACAACGTGCTGCTCAATCAATACCTACAAACAAAATTTAATTTTCCATTAGACCATTATTTCACGCTGCTGGGACCTTGTCACGCTGAAGAAGTGGCCGCCGAAAAACTATCTTATTTAACTTTTTCGGGAACTACTCATGAAGCGGCGCAGGAAATAGCTTCTCACTTTAATTGTGAATACATAAATACTGTTGTCAATACCGATATCTATGGTTCACAATTTGCTTCTGTATTAAAAAATATTTATGCATTAGGTGCCGGCATAGCACATGGGCTCGAATATGGCGACAACTTTTTAAGCGTTTACATTGCCAATTGCGCCAATGAAATGGCCAATTTTTTACAAAAATGTGATTACTGCGAAGGGGCCAGTAAAACTGTGGTAGCTCCTAATTACAATGCTTCTGTGTATTTAGGCGACCTACTTGTTACTTGTTATTCTTTGTATAGTAGAAACCGAACCTTTGGTAACATGATTGGTAAAGGCTACTCTGTTAAATCGGCTCAGCTCGAATTAAATATGGTAGCTGAAGGTTATAATGCTAGCAAATGTATTTATGAAATCAATCAGGCCTATGGTGCCGAAATGCCAATTGCTACAGCGATTTATCAAATTTTATGGAAGCATGTTCATGCTGCTAATGGCTTTGCAGAGGTTGAAAAAATCTTATTCTAATTTTTGACATCTACACTTCAAAAAAATCGGCGGCAATACCGTCTAAAAAAAACTTTCCTTGCGCCGTTGCAGCTAATAAATTTTCTCGCTCCATGAGTTGACCTTTATCAATATAATGTGCTGCTATTTTTTTTGTTCTACTAAGGGCGTTATCTCCAAAATTTTCATGTACATATGCATACGAGCAACCTTCCATGGTGCGAAGTGATGTCATGATGTATTCATTGTACTGCGTGGCTAATGATAATGTTTCTGATTCAAATGGAACGATACCTTTCTCGATACTACTAATGTATAGTGCATTGTTAGCAACGTTCCATTGACGTGTGCCTCCAGTAAATGAATGTGCCGAAGGACCAATGCCAAGGTATTTTTTTTGTTGCCAGTAACTGGTATTGTGCTTGCTTCTATAACCTGGTAATGCAAGGTTAGAAAGCTCGTAATGTTCATATCCAGCCTGTGCTGCGTGTTTTGTTAATAGTTCAAAATGGACAGCCTGTTTTGTAGTATCTATATCTTCTTTTTCGCCTTTTAAAATAAGTGCGTTGAGTGGCGTTTTGGGTTCTACGGTTAATGCATAACAAGACAAATGTTGCACGTTTAGTGCAACAGCTTGATTCATATTTTGAATCCAGTTTTCATCTGTAAGAGTAGGGATGCCGTAAATGAGGTCTATCGAAATATTGTCAATCCCAACTTCTTTTGCAAGTTTAATGGCCTGAATAGCAGCTTCTGATCGGTGAGCCCGGTTCATCCAAATAAGGTCTTCGTCCACAAACGATTGCACGCCCATACTAAGCCTATTGATACCCATCGATTTAAATGCAATCAATTTTTCTTTTGAAATATCATCAGGATTGGCTTCCAGCGTAATTTCAATTTGCCCAGAAAGGCTAAAATGCTTTTTAATGGTTGCAAGTATTTGTGCGGTCGCATCAGTTGGTAAAAGCGAAGGGGTGCCACCTCCAAAATAAATGGTGTCAATGCTTGTATTTTGCGCTTCAAAAAAATCCCGCTGTAGTTCTATTTCTTTGCAAATAGCTTGTACCATAGGGTCTAACAATTTGGTAGAAGCGCTAAAATGAAAATTGCAATAGTGGCAGGCCTGTTTGCAGAATGGAATATGAATGTAAATACCTGCCATGTAAATTTTTATGTTGCAAATCTACCAAATACTTGCTACTGTGCCATTAATGTTAGAAGAAGCTCCTTATTTTTGTAACCATGCGATTCCGTTATCTGTTATTCTTGTTGGCTTTTGTAAGTATTTCCCTGCTTATTGACAACGGTCTTATGGCGCAACAAAAACCAGATAGCACATCCATCATTGATACAACGTCCGCCCTTACATCTGCAGATTCAATAATTACAGATAGTTTGCAAAGAGCAGCAGATTCACTTTTGATGCTTCAGAAAAAAAAGGCTGTAATTGATACGACCTCCTATAAAAAATTCATGACGCATCCTTATTTACCGATGCAAACAAGGCCTTCTTTTCGAATCAATGAACTTCGTATCGCTCCAAGTTTTGACAGCAGGTTTTACTTGATTATTGGGATGCTGTTTTATTTGGCATTTATAAAAGTGACCTTCCCCAAGTATTTTTCAAATGTTTTTCAACTTATTTTTCAAAGCCCCATAAGGCAAAAACAAACGCGAGAGCAGCTTCAGCAAAATAATTTAGCCTCACTTTTTAGTAATATTTTATTCATTCTCAACGCATCTATTTTTGTATCCCTGCTTGCTGTTAAAAATGCGTGGGTAGACTTATCATTGTATAGCTGCATTGGATACAGTGCTGTTGGATTTACAGCCCTCTATTCTTTCAAATTTTTATTTTTGTGGCTCTCTGGTTGGCTGTTTTCTCAGGGTGAAGCTATTGGTAATTATAGCTTTATTGTTTTTTTGACCAATAAAGTAATGGGTGTGTTTTTAATACCTGCCATTTTGTTACTGGCGTTTTCACCCGTATCTGTTCAAGATTTAGCCTACAATAGTGCCTTAATCGTCATCAGTATCCTATTTGTTTATAGGTACCTTATATCTTTCTCCATTGTAAGGTCTTCTTTGAAGGTGAGTGCCTTCCATTTTTTCTTGTACCTTTGCACCTGCGAAGTACTTCCTATGTTGGTTTTATACAAATTGACTATGGATTTTATTAGCGGAACTTTTTAACTTTGCACAATCTTAGATAAGTAGCATGGCAAAAATCGGATCAAAAACGGGAACAGCTGTTAAGGCAGTAGCTCCTAAACGAATTTTAATTTCACAGCCAAAACCGGAAAGCGACAAGTCTCCATATTACGATTTGGAGCGCAAGTACCAGGTAGAACTGGTGTTCCATCCATTTATTAAACTAGATGGTATTCCTGCTAAAGAATTTAGAAAACAAAAAATTGATATCGCTTCTTATACAGGCGTTATTTTTACAAGCCGAAATGCTATTGACCATTTCTTTCGTACCGCAGAAGAAATGAAAGTTTCTATTAGTCAAGACACAAAATACTTTTGTATCACTGAAGCTGTTGCTCTCTATTTACAAAAATTTATTTTATACCGTAAACGCAAGGTTTTTTACGGTGCTGATGGATCAAGTAAGAGTATGCTTGATGTGATTAATAAACATAAGGAGAACGAAAAATTTCTCTATGTATGTAGTGAAAATCAGCAGGACAATGATATTTGCGGTTGGCTTAAATTACACAAATGTAGTTTTGACTTAGCATTTATGTACCGCAGTATTAGCAATGACATCACACCTTTATTTGCAAAAAAAGGATTTGAAATCATTTGCTTTTTTACCCCTAGCGGTGTTAAAAGTTTATTCGATAATTTTCCGGATTTCAAACAAAATAAAGTTGTTATTGGCGCTTTTGGAAGCAATACTTCTAAAGCAGTCGAAGACGCTAAACTTCGTTTAGATATTAAAGCACCAGCGCCTCAAAGACCTAGTTTAGTAGCTGCTTTAGACCACTATTTGCAATCACTTCTAGCAAAAAAATAATCTTTTTGCAAACGAATCATTCTACGCCCAATTTATTAATTGAGGAGTCAAGTCCTTACCTGCTTCAGCACGCGTATAACCCCGTGCAGTGGCATCCTTGGGGAGAAGCTGCACTTAAGCTTGCTAAAGATTTAGACAAACCCATTTTGGTGAGTATTGGATATGCTGCCTGTCATTGGTGTCATGTGATGGAGCGCGAAAGTTTTGAGGATGCTGCAACTGCAAAAATCATGAACGATCACTTTGTTAATATTAAAATTGACAGAGAAGAGCGCCCAGATTTAGATCATATTTATATGGACGCGGTGCAAGCCATGACTGGCAGTGGTGGTTGGCCACTCAATGTTTTTTTGACACCTGAAAAAAAACCTTTTTATGGAGGTACTTATTTCCCACCCGAGCCCATGCACAATAGGGCAAGTTGGAAGGATGTATTACTTGGAATTGCAAAGGGGTTTAAAGAAAACAGAGACCAAATAAATGCGCAAGCTCAAAAATTAACTGACCATTTACAAAGTTCCAATGCATTTGGATTTCAAAAAGCGGGTGCCACTTCTGCACCTGGTTTGAGTGATATGGATGCTGCAGTATCGGCATTACTAATGCAAGCAGATACTGTTTGGGGTGGCTTTGGTGGTGCGCCTAAATTTCCACAAACAGCATCGATTCGTTTTTTACTCAGGTATCATTACTTTAATCCTACGCACAAAGCTTCATTAGATCATGCTTTGCTGTGTTTGGATAAAATGATTGAAGGAGGCATTTATGATCAATTGGGAGGCGGGTTTTCTAGGTATAGTACCGACGGTCAGTGGCTTGCTCCGCACTTCGAAAAAATGCTCTACGATAATGCACTTTTGGTAACCACCTTATCAGAAGCTTATCAGATAACTAAAAAGGAATCCTACCATAAAGCCATCACTGAAACACTTGTGTTTGTAGAACGAGAATTGATGGATGCTGACGGTGGTTTTTTAAGTGCGCTCGATGCAGATAGTGAAGGTGTTGAAGGAAAATTTTATACATGGTCTGCGTCAGAAATAATTTCTTTACTCCAAAAAAGTGCGCCACTATTTATGGCGTACTATGGTGTAACAGAAGCTGGCAATTGGGAGCATACCAATATTTTGCATACGCCACAACCTGCATCAACAGTGGCTCAGCAGTTTGGTGTGAGCGAAAAAGAATGTTTGAAAATCATTGAAAATTGTACTTCTATTTTAATGGCGGAGCGAAATAAACGTATCAGGCCTCAAACAGATGACAAACAACTACTCGGGTGGAACGCCCTCATGAATACAGCCTTTAGTAAAGCATATGCGGCTACTGGAAATAAAAAATATTTACTTCGTGCACAGCAAAACATGGCGCACTTATTGGAGCGATTCAAAAATACTGATAACGAAGGTTGGTTTCATACCTATAAAAATGGAGTTGCAAAAACACCTGCTTTTTTAGATGATTATGCGTATTTAATTGAAGCACTCATACAACTGCAAACCGTTTCTGGCGATTTACATTGGCTTGAAAAAGCAGAAGCAATAACTGCATTTGTAAATACGCATTTTATAGAATCTAGTACTGGATTTTACTTTTATACCCACGATAAGCAAACAGACGTTATTCTAAGAAAAAAAGAAGTGTACGATGGCGCTACCCCAAGTGGCAACGCTGTAATGGCGGGTAACCTACTGCATTTAGGTGTCGTTTGCGGAAATGATCAGTATTTGTCCTTAGGTAAGCAAACCTGTTTATCTCTTTTACCGGCCATTACCAAACATCCCGGCTCATTTGGGGTTTGGGCGTCGGTTTTGCTCAGTCAACTGGTTGGTTACAGGGAATTAACCCTCCTAGGTCCGGGTGTTTTGCCTTACCTAGAAGCGGCCCTCCCTTTGTTTAGACCCAACTTAATCTTAAATATTTCAGAAAATCGGTTAACAAGCATTTCGGCAATTTCGAATAAAATAATTGATAATCAAGAAGTTACGTTTCAAATCTGTGAAAATTATACCTGCCAATTGCATCAGCTCACTGATTTTGACAGTTTTTTAGCAATTGTGTAAGCTGGAAACAACTATTTTGCACTTCGGTTTTAGCCAATCTCCCGGCAAAACAGTGAAACATAAAACAAATAACTACTGGATAGAATTTTACCCTGGATCTCTAAATTTATTGGTTTTAAAGCGCTAAAACTCAGGTTTCTGACGTTTCAAAACTTATATTTGTCACTGTTATAAATCACACAGATCAGATGAAAGGATATTTAACTACAATTACCTTGGCGTTTTTTACGTTGAGTTTGACTTCTTGCTTCTTTGGAAAAAACAAAGGCAAGGGGATCCCTGATGATGGGCAGTTGCATGGTGTTGCGCCATTAGCCAAGCAAAGCATGTTAACGCCAAGGACGATGGTGTACGTTCCGCCGGGGACATTTCACATGGGTCCGAGTGACGAAGACGTTAGTTTTAATTACAGCAATCGTAATAGAATGGTGTCTATTCCTGGTTTTTGGATGGATGCTACCGAAATTACCAACAACCACTACCGTCAGTTTGTAAATTGGGTACGTGATTCACTTGCATACAAAGTAACTTCTGGTGTTGGATTAAACAATCCTTCAGATACCACTGCGGTTAACTGGAAAAAAGTAGCATTGTACAAATACGACAACAAGCAACTTGGCACCTTAAATGGCCTTACTTACGAAAACGCTTTAACAAGAAAATTAGCGATCGATCCGGATAGTTTAATTTACAGGGTTCGTTATTTTGATTTACCTGCCGCTGCAAAAATCAATAAAAACGATCCAACGCAAAAAGGCCGCGATCAAATCGTTAGTTACACGGTTCCTGTTTATCCAGACACACTTGTGTGGATCAGAGACTTCTCATATTCTTACAACGAGCCTTTAGCAAAAAGATATTACGCGCACCCTGCATATGGCAATTACCCTGTAGTTGGTGTTACTTGGAAACAAGCAGTTGCTTTTTGTCATTGGAGAACGCATATTCAAAATGCCGATTTTGAAAAAAAGAAAATCGCTGTTGATGGTGATTACCGTTTACCAAATGAGGCAGAGTGGGAGTATGCTGCAAGAGGTGGTCGTACAAGTACCATGTTCCCTTGGGGTTCTCCATATTTGAGAAATAAAAAAGGTTGCTTACTTGCAAACTTTAAGCCAGGTAGAGGTAACTATCCAGAAGATGGTGGTTTTTACACGGTTAAAGCAACTGCATACTGGCCCAACGACTTTGGTTTATACAATATGTCAGGAAACGTTGCGGAGTGGACTGCGTCTTATTTTTACGAAGGCTCTTACAATTTTATGTCTGACTTAAGTCCTGATGTAAGAATTGAAGCCGATGAAAATGATCCTCCACGCATGAAGCGTAAAGTAGTAAGAGGCGGTAGCTGGAAAGACGTTGGTAACGCTTTACAAGTTAGTGCTCGTGCTTACGAATACCAAGATACTGCAAAATCATACATCGGATTTAGAACCGTTATTGATTTAGCGCCAAGATCAAAAAAATAATTTCAAAATAAAATATTCATTTCAACTTTTTAATTTATAAAAACTCAATCCATGTCTTCAGCTCAACAAGAAAAAATCTTTGGCTTACCAGCTCAAACAACAATGCGACTTGTAAACATTTTTGTATGTACCGGTGCATCTGTCGTAATTTTTGGTGCAATGGCAAAAATCCTTCACTTGTCATGGGCCGATTGGGCACTTAAAATTGGTTTAACAACTGAAGCTATTATCTTTTTGATTTATGCGATTTTACCTCCAGAAGGACATGCTCCTGCTGCTGGTGGTGCTGGTGCAGATCTTCCATCTTCTGTTGTTGCTGATGTAACAAAAAGATTTGATGAGTTATTTGCAAACGCAGGTTTAACACAAGAAAACTTATCTAAACTAAGCACAAGCTTTCAAAAATTAGGTACCACTGTAGATCAAATTGGTCAAATTGGTGATGTGGTAAAATCTACTTCAGATTTTTCTGCTAAAACAAATGAGGCTGCTGTAGCACTTGGTTCAATTAAGGACGCTGCAACAAAAGCAACGGAATCTTTAGGAAGCATTTCCTTAGCGTCAGACAGCACCAACGAGTACCACAAGCAAGTACAAGGATTGGCTAAAAATTTAGGTTCATTAAATACCATTTATGAACTTGAATTACAAGAAAGTAACAACCATCTTAAAGCACTCAACCAGTTTTATGGCAAATTAGCGCAAGCTTCTGAAGCGATGAACGGTACTGCCGAAGATGCATTAAAAGCAAAAGAACAAATTGGTGCCCTTGCTAATAATTTGGGTAAATTAAATCAAGTATACGGTAACATGTTATCTGCTATGCAGGGCAGATAGTAACCCATCAAGATTTAAAACTCATTATTAATAAGATTACCTAAATAGTACAATATGTCACTACCTAAGGAACCGCGGCAGAAAATGATTAACATGATGTACCTAGTGCTTACTGCACTATTGGCACTGAATGTTTCTGCCGAAATTTTAAATGCATTTAAAACCGTTGATCGCAGTTTGATGATTGCAAGCGGTGTAGCGGAACAAAAAAACCAAGAGATTTTCAAATCGTTTAAGGCGAAATTAGAAGATCCAACTTCAAGAGAAAAAGCGGCGATTTGGGAACCTAAAGCGCAGCAAGCCAAAAAGATATCTGACGAATTATACAATTATATTGAAACACTTAAATCGGAACTTAAAAAAGAATCTGGTCTTAAAACTGTTGATGGTAAAGAAGAATTCAAAGAAGATGATTTAGATGCTGCTACGCGTTTACTCGTTCAAGGTGCGCCAGATGGAAAAGGAAAGGGCAAAGAACTTTTTGAAAAGCTAAAAGCTTACAAAGAGCAGTTATTAAGCATCGATCCAGAAATGAAAAAAGAAATCGAAGTGGGTTTGCCACTTGATTTAACCATTCCTCCTACTTCTAGCGAGGCTGGTAAAAATGATTGGGCTTATGCTTATTTTCACATGACACCTACTATTGCGGCTATAACAATCATGAGTAAGTTTCAAAATGACGTAAGAAACTCAGAATCAAAAGCCGTTGAATTTTGCCATAAGCAAATTGGTCAAGTAGAAATTATTTATGATCAGTTCCAAGCTTTTGCTGGAACCAACACGCAATACTTAATGCCAGGCGAAGAGTTAGTAATCACAGCTGGTATTGGTGCATTTAGTAAAGCAGCGCAACCCTCTATTTCTATCGATGGTGCTAATGTTGCACTTAACGCAGAAGGTACTGCTGAATACAAAACAAGAGTTGGCGGTTCTGGTGCTGGTATCAAGCGTGTAAGAATTTCTTATGCAAAACCTGATGGAACAACAGCTGTTGTAGAAAAGGAAATTAAATATACAGTAGGTATACCTGCTGGATTAACAGTATCTACCGATAAAACACGTGTGTTTTATAAAGGATTAGAAAATCCATTGAGTGTAACAGGTGGTGGCGGTGACGAAAAAGTAAATGTAACAATCGAAGGTGCAGGCGCTTCATTAAGAAAAGCAGGACCTGGACAGTATATTGTTACTTGTACACAACTCGGAACTGTAAATGTTGTTGCCAATGATGGTAAAAATATTCAACGAATTGCGATTCCTGTAAAGCGTGTACCAGATCCAATTGTAGTAGTGGGCGGAAGTGCTGGTGGTGCTATGCCTGCCAACGTGTTTAGGGTACAAAGTGGTGCTATTGCAGAATTAAGAGATTTCGTATTTGAAGGAGTTGCGTATAAAGTGATGTCATTCATGCTTATTTGTACAGGTAAAGGTTTTGATGAACCTGAATTTGCAGAAGTGAATAGCGCTTCATTTAAAGACGCTGCTGCTCAGGCTTTAATTAGAAGATGTCAAGCAGGAACTACGGTTACAATTGGCGAAATAAAAGTATTGGAGCCAGGTGGAGGAACAAGAAAATTAGATCAAAACATAACTTTCATATTGCAATAAAGTAGGTTACTATGAAAAAACTATTAATAATTGGTGTTGCTATTTGTTCCCTAAGTGTTAGTGCATCTGCACAAGGCTTTGGTAATTTAAAAGGTAAAAAAACAGCAACTGCTGTCGATACAACCAAAAAAACGGGCACACAAGCTGCTACCCCTGGTACAGCTGCACCTGCAGTAACGCCAAGTAACAACAGTAATGTAGCAGCGCCTAAGCCAACTAAAACAGTTGATACAACTATTGTTGGTGGTTTTGGTGAGGTTATACCTAAAAGTTTGCGCAATGAAACGGTTAGTGATCGTAAAACAAACCGTTCTAAAAATCCGTTAGAATATGAATTTTTAAGAGAAGATGATTTCATGTATTCCGAATTTATTTGGCGTGAAATTGATGCTAGAGAAAAAATGAATCAGTCATTTATCTATCCTGGTAAAGACAATACCGGTGATCAGCGCTTCTTTTCTATATTGCTCAGTGCAATACAAAATGATAGTGTTGCTGCATTTTCGGCAGAAGGTGGGGATGATCGTTTTACCAAGCAATTGGCTTACGATGATATCACCAAAATGATGAAGGGTAAGCTAGATACGATTTTAGTACAAAACGCTAACTTTCCCAATGTGTATGACACCACTGTAATTTTTGATACTAAGTTTGCACCAAACCCCGATTCTATTTATACGTTTCGTTTAAAAGAGCAATGGATTTTTGACAAAGAAGCTAGCCGTTTATTTTGCAGAATTATTGGTATTGCTCCGGTCGCTAAAATCATGATTAATAATAAACCAACAACAAAAACATTGTTCTGGATTTATTATCCTGATTTGCGTAAAACGCTTAACAAATACATGGTATACAATCCTAAAAACTATGCAGGTCGTATGACTTGGGAGGAACTTTTTGAAAGCCGTTTCTTTTCAAGCTATATTGTTAAATCTAGTAACAACAATCCAAATGATAAGTTCTTAAGCCAAATAATTAAGAACCCTTTATTTAGACTACTAGAAGGAGAAAATATTAAAGAACGCATTTTTAATTATGAACAAGACTTGTGGTCTTACTAATTTCAAAATTGCTTCATAAAAAAAGGGACTTAAAAGTCCCTTTTTTTATGCGGTTGTTTCAAAATGTTTTTGAAGGGCAGCTGCTTTTTTAGCACCAATAAGTGCCGCAATATTTTGTATAGGTTCTTTTTTAATATTGGCCACCGATTTAAATTGATTGAGCAGTATTTCTCTAGTAGCTGGTCCAATACCTTCAATATTTTCAAGTGCCGTTGTAAATGTTCCTTTTGACCTTTTGTTTCTATGAAATGTAATGCCAAAGCGGTGCACTTCATCTCTAATACCCCTCAGTAATTTTAAACTATCGCTGTCCCAAGGTAATTTTAACGACTGGCTATCGCCTGCAAAAAATAGTTCTTCTTCGTTCTTGGCAAGACCTACTAGTGTAGTGCTGCCAGTGAGCCCTAGGGCTTCTATGCTTTCTAGTGCGGCGCTTAATTGTCCCTTGCCACCATCAATTACAATGAGTTGAGGCATTGGTTCACCAGATTCCTTTACCCTTTTATACCTTCTGTAAACCACTTCTTTCATGGTGGCAAAATCGTTGATCCCTTCTACCGTTTTCACATTGTAATGACGGTAATCTTTTTTGCTAGGCATACCATCCTTAAAACAAACCATGGCAGAAACAGGGAAGCTTCCCTGAAAATTTGAGTTATCAAAACACTCTATATGTGTAGGTGTTTCTTGTAATTGCAAATAGGATTGTAGTTCAGTTAATACAAACTTTTTTTCACTATCTGTTTTCCCTTCTAATCGTAATATTTTTTTAAGCTGTAATTCTCTGGTAAAATAGGTAACGTTTTTTATAGAGAGATCTAGTAGTTTTTTCTTGTCTCCTAATTTGGGTACTGTGATGGTTATATTTTTATCAAAATATTCGATGGGATAAGGAACAATAATTTCGGTGCTCAGGCTGTTAAAATCGGCTCTGATTCTTTCGATAGCAAAGCACAGGAGTTCATCTTCGGGTTCGTCCAACTTTCCTTCTAATGGAACCGTATGGGTTTGAATGATGCTTCCATTTTGCACCATAAGGTAATTCACATAAGCTAGTTTACCATCTTTAATGATTGAAAACACGTCTAGGTTAGAAAAGTGCTTACCTACCACCACCGATTTTTCTTGATAGGTTTGTAAGAGTTCTATTTTATTTTTTAGGTAAGCAGCCTTTTCAAAATCTAGGGCCTCCGCATGCGCTTGCATTTGTTTTTTCAAATGACCCATTAATTGGCTCATATTGCCCTTAAGCATGTTCTTTAATTGCTCCAAACTATCTAGATAATCTTCTTCGGTTTGTAGTGCAGCGCAGGGGGCCAAACAATTGCCTAAATGATACTCTAAACATGGCTTGAACTTTTGCTTATCAATATTTTCTTTGCTTAAATTAAGCTTACAAGTACGAAGTGGAATAAACTGTTTGATAAAACTTAATACCTCTCTAATGGTTCCCTTAGAAGTAAATGGACCAAGGTATATAGAGCCGTCATTGTATTTTTTCCAGGTAGAAAAAACCCTTGGGAAGCGTTCTTTTTTGATTACTAAATACGGGTATCCCTTGTCGTCTTTGAGTAATATATTATAACGAGGTTTATACTGCTTAATTAGGGAGTTCTCTAATAAAAGTGCATCCTGCTCCGAATCAACAATGGTAAATTCGATACGATCAATTTTTTGAACGAGCTCGATGGTCTTAAAACTATTTTGATTTTTTGTAAAATAGGAGGCAATCCTTTTTTTCAAGCACTTGGCTTTACCAACGTATATAAGTGTGCCACCCGCATCATAATACTTATAGATGCCAGGGTTGGCGGGTAATTTGTGTGCTAATTGTTGGTACTGCTCCTGGGTCATTTATGGAAGTATAACACGAACAGTTATTGTTTTGTTGCGTAAAAAGCCATTACTCGCTTCTTGACTAATTGATTTTGTAAAACCCTCATTTGTTTTCCAACTCAATTGTTCTGTGCTTGTGGTATCTTTTGATTGGAATTGTTTTCTTATAAATAATCTTTTTATAACTGAGGTTTGATCATCCATCAAAATGTCAATATTTCTAATGGGAACTGAGGTATTGAGCGGCGTGTAGTTGATATTTAAACTTGCGGTTCCTGCGTCACGAAACACCGATTCTTTGTAATTGACTTTTTGAATACTATCACTGATATCGGCTTCTATGAATGATTGAATCATTGGCATGATATCGGCAATTTGAACAGTGACACTATCTTTTTTTAAGCCTTCTGTTGTTGCCACACTAAACCTAACCCCTAGGCTGTCAAAATATTTTACTTGGTCCTTGATATAAGAAGCTACTGGGTAAAAGCTGGTGGTATCTGTTGATGCAACTGTATTTTTTGACTCCTCTTTTGAATTGCTGCAAGCGGCTACCATCATGCAAACGATACATGCTAGAATTAAAGATTTCATGATGTAAAATTACTTAAACTGTTTGCTCCAACCTATTCGGAAGCCGTAATCAATCAAATTTTCTTTGATTGGGTATGGGTTGTTATACGTAGGTAGTGTTTGGTATCTGATTTGAGGACCCAACTGCCAAATGGTATTTCCTTTTTGATAGCTAAATTGAATGCCAACGCTGGTATTGATATTCCACTTTCTTACGTAGTCATTACCGGCAGCATAATTTGCATAATCGGTGGATAGTAAGTAAACGTTTTTATTGATATTATAAGTGGGCTGAATGGTAGCTTGTGTATGAATGCCAAACTTTTTAAACTTCAGAACTTGATAGTCGAGTCCAATTGGCATTGCAATCTGATACACTTTATTATTAAGCTGAGCAGATCTAAATCCAACATTATTATTATAGCTCGATAGTACAGATATTGTTTGAATTCTACCGCCGTTTACAAGCGCAAGTGTTGCAGCATTAGCGCCTGTTTCATAGGTGTCAATTTGGTATTGTCTGATATTAACCTGAAGTCCGGTTTTGAACTGCAATTTATTTGATACCGGGTAATTAAATGTGAGGCCAAGTTCTAAACCAATATCAGGTCTATGTCTTACGGCTTGGTTAAATGTTGGGGTTTGAGATATGGGTGCTGTAAGTGGTATGGCAATAAGTGATGGTTGAATTAATTCTTTTACCTTTTGATCACTTAGCACCCTAAAACTAGCAGATGGCGTAGCATAAAATTGAACGCTATATTTTCTATTTTTTTGTTTGTTGTTAGCAGTGGAACTAAGATCAAAATTATTGTTAACCTGTTGTTGAATTAGCGCTGGTAATAGAGATGGGTTATTTATTTTAGTTTGGCTGTCACTGGTTGCAATAGTAGCTGCGGCTTCAATAGATGTTTGAAGCTCATCATTTACTTCGTTATTTGTTGTAGAAAAAGCAGCACCTGTTGTTTCTAAATTTTCTTGAGTAGGCATTTCTGGTACCACTTTATGTACTTGGATTACTGCCTTTGAAAATTGCTTTCTGGTTTTTTTAATTTGTTGTTCAATGGTAGGTGTTGTAGCGGTAACTGGGGCACTGGAATGATGAACAATTAAAGACTTTACAATCGGTGTAGACTTTTGTGTTACAATAAAAGTAGAAACGGTAAGTGCAACAAGAATACTTAGTGATATGATGGTAAGTGCAGGCCACGAGCGTTTACCGTGCACTTCGGTACGTATGTTTTCCCAAACACGACCAGATGGATACATCCTGTGTTCGTTTACCTCATCAAGTATAAACTCCTCAAATGCGTCTAATTGACTTCTCTTTTCCATATCTGCACGCTTCTCCTAATTATTTTTGTATCACCGACAACAACTCAAATTTCTCTTTGGGTGCTTCAATAATTCTTTTCTTAATTAAAATATTTGAAAGCATGGTTTTGGCCCTTGTATATTGGCTTCTACTTGTGCTTTCTTCTATATCTAGTAATGTGCTAATTTCTCTATGACTATAACCTTCAATGGCAAATAAATTGAGTACTGTTTTATAGCCAATGGGTAACTGTCTAATACACTCAACTACTTGTTTGGATTGCATAATCGAAGCAATCGATTCTTCTTTTACTGCTAAATGCTCGGCACTTGTTAAATCCAAGCTCTCCGTAAATTTCTTGTACTTTTTTAGAAAATTGATACTGGTATGTACCATAATCCGTCTAATCCACCCTTCAAATGAACCTTTGTTTTGAAACGTATGCATTTGTGTGAAAACTTTTATAAAGCCCTCTTGGAGCATGTCTTCTGCATCTTCTCTATTTTGGGCAAAACGGTAGCAAACACCGAGCATTTTAGGGCTATATATATTAAATAGCTCCCTTTGTGAAGCGGCATCGTTTTGTAAACAACCTGCAATAATTGCTTGCTCCGTCATTGAATAGGGTTAATTGTTGTTCTAATTTAGGTAAAAAAAGGGTAAAAAGAGTACATTTTAAGTATAAATTCATTAATTTAAGGTCAAATTTATACTGTAAATACCCCCCCCAGTTACCATGGAAAGAAATAGATTTACTGAGAATGTACCTCCGCCAACTACTGGATTACAGCCCTATGCTGGCAGTTTTGGTGCTCCCGAGCTCAGGCATTTACTCAGGCGAACCCTATTTGGTGCCACCAATGCCGACATGGCCTACTTTTCTGGTAAATCTGTAACAGAGGTAATCAATGAACTTTTAAATCCTACGGCGCCGTTACCGGCGCCTCCGGTTAAAGAATATGTTGTAGCAGCAACCACACTCGTTCCGGATACGAACATTGCCGCGGGAACCACTTGGGTAGGTGATATCAATAATGATGGAACCATTGCTAGTTATAGGCGGGCTTCATTTAAGAAATGGTGGGTTGGAAATCTTGTAAACCAAGACCGAAGTATTCGTGAAAAAATGACCCTTTTTTGGCACAATCATTTTGCAACAGAAATGAATGATGTAAGCAACGCGCAATATATATACAAACACCATCATTTACTTCGAACCAGTGCCCTTGGTAATTTTAAAACACTTACTAAAAATGTAACGCTGGATCCGGCCATGCTTGTTTATTTGAATGGGCAGCTCAATACAGCTGCTGCACCAGACGAAAACTATGCCCGCGAAATTCAAGAACTTTTTTGTTGTGGTAAAGGACCAGATTCTTTGTATACCGAAGCGGATGTTAAAGCGGCCGCAAAAGTTTTAACCGGATGGCGTAACAATGCCACAACGCTGAGCTCTTATTTTACAGCTTCTAGGCATGATGCTACCAATAAAACTTTTTCTTCTTTTTATAACAATACAGTAATCACTGGGCGCAATTCTGCTACGGGTGGTGAACAGGAGTTGGATGATTTACTCAATATGATTTTTGCTACCCAAGAAGTGGCGAAATACATGTGTAGAAGGCTTTACAGGTGGTTTGTATATTATGATATTGATGATACTGTAGAACAAAATATTATTACGCCGCTAGCTAATTTATTTAGGTCAAGCAATTATGAAATATTGCCGGTACTTGATAAACTTTTAAAAAGCGAACATTTTTTTGATGCATTATCTAGTGGTTGCGTTATTAAAAGTCCTGCCGAACTCGTGATTGGATTTTGTAGAGAATCAGAAATTGCTTTTCAACCAGATACAGATTATTTCACCAATTATGGTTTTTACAATTACCTCGTTAGTTGGATGAATAATATGCAACAAAATATTGGTGATCCACCTGATGTTAGCGGATGGAAAGCGTATTACCAAGAACCTCAATTCAATGAAATTTGGATCAATAGCGATACGCTCCCAAAGCGCAATCAATTTACTGATACCATGCTAGTAAGTGGTTATACTTTTAATAGTAAAAAAATACAACTCGATCCACTCGCTTATGCAAGAACATTTTCAAATCCGGGTGATCCTAATGCATTTATTGCAGAGTTAACAGAACGTTTGTTAGGCCTTGATATTTCTGCTGCTTCAAAAGCACAATTAAAAAAAGATATTTTATTAAACGGACAAAGCCTCGATATTTATTGGACGCAGGCATGGGATTTATATATTTCCACGCCTACAAATACCGCCAATACTACATCTGTACGTACTAAAATACGTGACCTCGTAAAATATTTAATGAACTTAGCAGAGTATCAACTAGCATAAAATATCCCCCCATGAAACGTAGAGATTTTTTAAAAAATACGGTACCCGCTGGTGTGGTGATGCCTGCACTAGTTGGTGGATTCTCTTTTAAAGCATTTGGTGCCGAAGACGCTATTGCGCAATCACTCTTACTACCTGCTGCCGTAGAAAATGATCATGTACTTGTTATCATTCAATTAAATGGTGGTAATGATGGTTTAAACATGGTTATTCCGCTGGATAATTTTTCTAATTATGTAAATGCGCGTTCTAATATTTATATCCCTGAAGACAAGGTTTTAAAACTCTCGGGTGTTACCAAAGCAGGCTTGCATCCAGCCATGACGGGCCTTCAGGCCATGTACAACGATGGTGAATTAAACATTGTTCAATCTGTGGGATATCCGCAACCAAATTTCTCTCACTTTAGAGCCACTGATATTTGGATGAGTGCAAGTGATAGTAATACCGTTGTAAATAGTGGTTGGGCAGGAAGGTTTTTAGATGCTGAGTTTCCTAATTTCCCCAATGGATATCCAAACGCATCAATGACAGATCCGCTTGCGATTCAAATTGGATCTGCTACCTCTCTAACATTTCAAGGCCCTGCAGTGAGTATGGGTATGAGTATAAGTAATACGTCTAGTTTTTATAATTTAATCAATGGCGTTCGTGACACGGCGCCAAATACGCCTGCTGGTAAAGAATTAAATTTTGTGCGCATGGTAGCGCAACAAACACAGCAGTATGCTGCTGTTATTAAAGATGCTGCAGCTAAAGTGCCTACCCAGGTTACCTATCCTACAGGTAATTCACTCGCAGATCAATTAAAAATTGTTGCAAGACTCATAAAAGGTGGTTTAAAAACCCGCGTATATATGGTTAATTTTGGCGGCTTTGATACGCACGCTGCTCAAGTAAATGCTTCTGATACAACAACGGGTTCGCACGCTACTCTATTAGGAAGAGTGAGTGATGCTATTAGGGCTTTTCAAAAGGACCTTAAATTTTTGGGTGTGGATGATCGTGTAGCAGGTATGACATTTTCTGAATTTGGAAGACGCGTAAAATCTAATGGAAGTGTTGGAACCGATCACGGTGCAGCAGCTCCATTATTTGTTTTTGGAAAAAATGTAATACCTGGTGTGTTGGGTGCTACACCAAAATTTGGTGCTAATGTTAGTGTAGGTGAAAACGTGCCTTTCGAATTTGATTTTAGAAGTGTATACGCAACGCTATTGTCCAATTGGCTCTGTGTCTCAGATACGGATCTTCAACAAATCATGCTTAAAAACTTCCAAACCTTACCACTTGTTAATGCAGCAGCTTGTAAAAAAGCGGTTAATTTATCTGGAGAAGATTTGGTGCATAATTACCCAAATCCGTTCACTAGCAAAACTGTTATATCATTTAAAACAGCAGGGGGCCATACCCTTATTCAGGTGATGGATATGTTAGGACGTGTCATTACAAATTTAACGGATCGTGATTACGCCCCAGGAACCTATACGGTTGTGTTTGATTCAGGTAGCTTACCAACTGGCGTATACTATGCTAGGCTGCAAAACATGTCGGTACAGCAGGTACACACGATGCTAAAAGTCAAATAGGTTTGCTTTAAAATTCTTGCTTACTTTGTATCATGGAAATTAGTTTTAACACACCCGCACTTTTGTTTCCGGCAATCAGCTTAATTATGCTTGCTTATACCAACCGGTTTTTAGCACTTAGTAGTAGGGTTAGAAATTTGCATGATAAATACCAGAACCAAGAACAAAAACATATTATACACGGACAAATAAAAAACCTTCGCTACCGTCTAAAGCTTATTAAAAACATGCAAGCACTTGGGGTAGTTACGTTTTTAGGATGCATCCTTTGTATGTACCTTATTTATGTGCAGTTTATGCTTGCCGCCAATGTAATTTTTGCAATTAGTTTGCTGTCGTTTTCTGCCTCTTTACTTCTTTCTTTATTAGAAATTCAATTAAGCACCAAAGCCCTTGAGTTAGAGCTTAGTGATATGGAGGGTCTCGAAGACCCTTCGGTGATTGAATATTTTAAAAAGAAATTCGGAAAAGAGTAGAGCCGCTTATTAACGCGTTACTTTTCTTTCTCCAATTTGTTGACGCCACATCGCATAATAAAGTCCTTTTTCGGCAAGTAGTGCTTCGTGTGTTCCAGTTTCAACAATCTGTCCTTTTTCTAGTACATAAATTCTGTTGGCATGCATTATGGTGCTTAGTCTATGCGCAATCATGACCGTAATTTGCTCCCGCTCCTCAGAAATAGCATGAATGGTTCTTGTGATTTCTTCTTCTGTAATACTATCGAGTGACGAAGTGGCTTCGTCAAAAATAAGAAGGTGTGGATGTCTTAGTAGTGCGCGTGCAATAGATAGTCTTTGTTTTTCGCCACCACTGAGTTTTAAGCCCCCTTCACCAATAATACTATCTAAACCTTGTTGTGCCTTAGATAAAATAGAATGGCAACTTGCTTTTTCAAGTGCTACAATCATTTCGGAATCGGTAGCATTTGGAAATACGAAGCTTAAATTTTCTCTGATGGTACCGGCAAATAATTGTGTGTCCTGTGTTACAAAACCAATTTGATTTCGAAGTTCTTCAAAATCAATATCGCTTTCTTTGGCACCATTGTATTCGATATGTCCAATTTGAGGTCTATAAAGCCCTACTAATAATTTAACAAGTGTGCTTTTACCTGCGCCAGAAGGGCCAACAAAGGCAATGGTTTCACCAAGTTTAACACTAAATGAAATGTTGTCAAGCGCCTTAAACTGCGCGCTTTGGTGCTGGAAAGAAACGCCTGCAAAAGATAGGGTTTGAATGGCGCCAACACTTGTTGGATGGTCAGGTCTTGCTTCCACCTCGCGGCTCATGAGTTTGTGAAAGTTTTGAAGAGACGCTTCGGCTTCTCTATAACTTAATATGATACTGCCAATTTCTTGTAGTGGGCCAAAAATAAAGAAGCTGTAAAACTGTAATGAAATTAACTGACCTACTGTTAATACGTCTCTATAAATAAGCCACATCAGTGTAAAGGTAATGACCTGTCTTAAAAAATTTACGAGTGTTCCTTGTATAAAACTTAGTGAACGAACGTTCTTTACTTTTTTAAGTTCAAGCCCTAAAATTTTGTAGGTATTGGTATTTAATCTTTTTACTTCCTGATCAGTTAATCCTAAACTTTTTACAAGTTCAATATTACGTAAACTTTCGGTGGTGGTGCCTGCAAGTGCCGTGGTTTCTCCAACAATTGCTTTTTGAATGACTTTAATTTTTTTACTAAGTAGGTTGGTAACCGCACCTATTAAAATGGCACCTCCTAAATAAATCGGAACAATGGACCAGTGTAGTCTAGTAGCATAGATAGATACAAATACGACACTCACAATAATACCAAAGAGTACGTTGGTTACATAACCAATAAATTTTTCGGTGTCGGCTCTAACCTTGGTTAAAATCGAAAGTGTTTCACCACTTCTTTGGTCTTCAAAATCTTGATAAGGTAAACGCATGGAGTGCTGAAGTCCATCGGTAAATATTTTAGCACCAAATTTTTGAATCACTACATTAACGGTGTAATCCTGGAAAGCCTTTGCTAGCCTACTAACCATGGCAGTACCTACGAGTAAAAAAAGCATACCCATAATGCCTTTTATAAATTCACTTTCACTTCTAAAACTGCCGTCTGGATTGGTTTTGGCATGATTGGCAAACTGATCTATAAGCTTCCCAAAAATCATGGGATCAAATAAAGAAAAGGTTTGATTGATACCCGCTAGTAATAACGCTAAAAGCACAAGCCCTTTGTAGGGCTTTAAATAGGTGATAAGTAATTTCATAAATTATAATATTATTCAGCTGCTGTTGCAGCTTCATTGCAAGTGTCAATAAATGCGAGCATTTCCGGCCTTCCTGTTTTTAATTCGGCGCTTGTTACAAAATGCCTAGGCAAAAACTGCCAGCTTTCTTTTAACACATTAAAAAATGCTTCAACGTTTCTTTTTACAACACCTGGCTTTTCTTTGTCAATTTTGGTAAACACGAGTGTAAATACAATACCCCAACTATCTAACTGACTAATAAATTCTAAATCGTTTTTTTGAGGACCATGTCTACTATCGATAAGTACAAAAACTTGTACAAGATTTTCTCTCTTTTTAAAATAGCCTTCAATCATTTGCTCCCAACGTCTTCTATCTGTTTGAGATCTTTTGGCATATCCATATCCTGGTAAATCAACAATAAACCATTTGCTTCTCGGTGCTTTTGCCTTTTGTGTACTTTCTATTTCAAAATGATTGATGAGCTGCGTTTTGCCGGGCGTGCCAGATGTTTTGGCTAAATTCTTTTGTCCGGTGAGCATGTTTATCAATGAAGACTTGCCTACGTTACTGCGACCAATAAAAGCATATTCGGGCCTATCAGGCTTTGGACATTTGTCAAAACTAGGACTCGAAACCAAATAGCTGGCTTTTGTAATTTCCATGCTGCAAGGTAACAAAAAGCCCGCTTAGTTGGTTAAGCGGGCTAATAAAAGAGTGCAGCAGGGTGCTGCTCATTATTTTTTCTTGATCAAACTATCAATAGGATAGGTCGCTTTCATAGAATCAAGTACAGATTGAGCCCAGCTTGTTAGCACAGCTCTTTCTTCTTGAGATAATTTTGCCTCGCCATGTATCAGGCTGTAAGATTCAAGTGGCATTTCACCTTCTTTTACCTGTTCAATTACTTCCTCCATCTTATGGTACTGCTTGCGTAGTTTATAATTGGCAAAATCATCTAAGTTAAAATGTTTTTTACCGTCTACGATATGGTCATTGATCCACCAAGCAAGTGGTTGAACACCTGCGTACCATGGGTATTTTGTATTATTGCTATGACAATCATTGCAAGCTTTTACCAAAATGGCATCTACTTCTTTTGATACCGGGTAAAGGGTTGCAATATTTTTTGAATGATCGTCCGATACATTCTTTTCAGGTTTAAACGCTTGTAGTACAACTAAAATAACAACAAGTGCCAGGCCCATTTTTTTTAGTAAACTCATGGTAGGGTGGTTTTATGAAATTAAAATATTTCCAGTCATTTCTTTTGGTATAGGAAGTTCCATTAATTGTAAAATTGTTGGTGCAATGTCTCCAAGTTTACCCGCTTTGAGGTTTACTTTTAAATCATTGTCTGCTAAAAATAAAGGTACCAAATTTAAAGTATGTGCCGTGTTAGGACTTCCGTCTTCGTTGATCATAAAATCTGCGTTACCATGGTCTGCGGTAACAAGAAGGGTGTAGCCGTGTGCAAGGCCTGCTGTTACCACTCTATTTACGCAGGCATCTACAGTTTCTACCGCTTTAATGGCCGCCTCAAAAACACCGGTATGGCCTACCATATCTGCGTTTGCGTAGTTTAGGCAAATAAAATCGGCAGATTCGGCTTCTATTTCTGGAACCAATAAATCGGTTATACCAACAGCGCTCATTTCTGGTTGTAAATCATAAGTAGCAACTTTTGGAGAAGCCACCATGATTCTATTTTCTCCTTCAAAAGGTTGTTCTCTGCCGCCGCTAAAAAAGAAAGTCACGTGCGGGTATTTTTCAGTTTCAGCAATTCTAATTTGTTTTTTACCATGAGCCGCTAATACTTCGCCAAGTGTATTTTGTAAATTATCATTTTCAAATACTACATGTACGCCTTTAAATGTTTGGTCGTACTGCGTCATGGTGGTGTAATGTAGCTGTAACGGCTGCATGTTAAATTCAGGGAATGCCTGTTGCGTTAGCACTTCTGTAATTTCTCTACAACGGTCTGTTCTAAAATTAAAACAGAATACGGCGTCGCCTTCTTTGATAGCAGCAACGGGTTCGTTGTTGTCATCCACAATAACAGTAGGCAATAAAAATTCATCGGTGGTATCAGCAGCGTATGCGGCTTCTAAAGCACTGGTAGCGCTCGTTACACGTGGCCCAGCATTATGTACGAGGCAATCATAGGCAAGCTTTACCCTTTCCCATCTTTTATCACGGTCCATGGCGTAATAGCGGCCACTGATGGTTGCAATTTTACCTACACTATGTTGTAAATGCTTCGTGAGCGTAGTAATAAAACCTAAACCACTTTTTGGATCGGTATCGCGTCCATCTGTAAATGCATGAATATAAACCTCGGTTAGTCCATTTGCTTTACAATAATCACAAATAGCGGTTAGGTGATTGATATGCGCATGTACACCACCATCACTAACAAGCCCCATTAAGTGCAGTGGCTTGTTGTTTGTTTTAGCATAGCTAACAGCCTCCAAAAAAGTTTTATTAGTAGCTAGTTCGCCGGTTTTTATCGCAACATTAATGCGTTGCAATTCTTGGTATACAATCCTACCTGCACCAATGTTTAAGTGACCCACTTCTGAATTACCCATTTGACCTTCCGGTAAGCCAACGTCTTCACCACATGTTACAAGTGTGCTATGTGCGTATTTGGTATAAAGGCTACTCACAAATGGTGTTTTAGATTGCTGGATAGCATCTGACATTTTTTTTGTGCCAAGACCCCAACCATCCATGATTACGAGAATTACTTTGCGTTTCATACTACAAATTTACAACCTTTATTTTTGGGGAAAAACCTCAATTTTAAAGGGGGATAATCTTATTAATTGCTACATCTTAGTTATTTTTGGGTGAGTCATATAAAACCAGACCATGAAAAAGCATTTATTAGGCCTTTTATTTCCTCTCTTGCTGTTAACCACAGCGTTTGAAGGGCCTTTTCAAGGAGATGCAGATCTGGTAGTAGCCGCTTTAAAATCTGGAAATCCTGCAGAGGTTGCCAAACATTTTGCTGTGGTAGTAGACATAAAATTTTTAGACGCCCCCGAAGATAAAATTGTAGCTAGTGAAAAAGCGGCCCAAAAATTAGCTGCTTTTTACAACGATTACAAGATCAAAGGATTTGAGCGTACCGCACAAAGAGAAATTGGTAATACCATGTATTTGACCGGAAAAATTAGCGGTGCTACTAAAAATTATAATATTACGCTGATGCTGATGAAAAAAAATGCAGCGCCCTATCATATTGTAACCCTACGTGTTAATTAATTACATTTTTTATTTTCATGAGTAAAAAAAACAAGTCGGACGTTAGAGGGTTCATTTATAGCACAGATCCTAATTTTAATTTTGAACCCGAGCAGGATGAAATCCTAGAAACTTTACCACCGGCAAAGCAACCGCTTCGAATTCGTTTAGACACCAAACATAGAGCTGGTAAGGCCGTTACGCTTATTACAGGGTTTATTGGAACCTCCGAAGATGTTGAAAAATTAGGCAAGCAATTAAAAAATTTTTGCGGTACCGGCGGCTCTGTAAAAGATGCCGAAATTATTGTACAAGGAGATCAACGTGATAAAGTACTTCAGTGGCTAATAAAAAATAGCTACTCCGCTACCAAAAAAATGTAGCACGGCCTGTATTAATAATCAATTTCTAATTTCAGTTTCTCCTTTAATTCTTTGAGTAATGGATACTGCTCGCTAATGCGTTCAAACTTTTGCTTGCTATTGAGTCGCATATGAATAGGCACGTCTTCTTTTTCGGTAGCATCTACAATGATGCTAAATTTGATAGAGCGGTTATTAAACGTAGCAAATATTTGATCAATTAGCATCATGCGCTCCTGTTCTACAAACTTTTGAGCCGTTAAGCCGGGTACACGTACCGTAAAATGAATGTCACTTTCAATTTCAAGTACGGCCATTTTAAAAGTTCCTGAGGCGGAGTGCTTTTGTTGTGCTTCTAGAGTGGCGCCATAAGCGTCCCAGCAAGCTCTTAGCTTTTCAAGGTTCAGTGATTCCGCTTCTTTAACTTCCTCAATAGCGTACTGGTCACCATATTTTTCACGAAGGGCTGTTAATAGGTTCTTTTTAGGACCAGATGAAGCAGGCGCTTCAGTAGATCTGGCGCGCATTTGAGCTGGCGCAGCAGTACTAGAGGCAACAACAGGCGCTGAAGCAACAGTCGTTTGTGGAGTAGCTTCAGTTGCTTGGATCGCTTGTTTTACATCTACTTCTTTGTGTATCGTTAATGTAGCGCTTGATTTATTTGAAACTGGCGGAGCCGCAATTTGAATAGAAGGTATACTCTTTGTTCTAATGGCTACTGGTCCGTCAATCCGTTTTTTTTTTATAATGGATCCATTTTCTGAAGCAAGTTCAATAGCTTCTTGTAAGAAGTTTAATTTAATAAGCGTAAGTTCTACGTGCAATCTTTTGTTGCGCGCCATTTTATAATTGATCTCCGCTTCATTTAAAATATTGAGCGCACTCACTAAATAGGACATGCCCATAGCAGCGGCTGCAGCAATATATTTATCCTGCATACCTTCTACCACTTCTAGTAATGGTGCAGATTTTGGATCTTTGCAAACCAAAATATTACGAATGAATTCTGCGAATCCATTAAGTACCATATCTCCTTCAAAACCCTTTCTATTGATTTCATCGTAGAGTACCATCGATGCCGCCAAATCCTTGGCCTGCATGCTTTCTAGCATTTTAAAGAAATAGTCTTCGTCTAAAATATTTAAGTGCTCTAGGGTATTTTGATAGGTTAAACTGCCACCTGTAAAGCTTACAATTTTATCAAGTATACTAAGTGAATCTCGCATGCAGCCTTCACTCTTTTGTGCAATAACCTGAAGTGCTGCGCGCTCGGCTTTAATCGATTCTTTACCAGCAATTTCTTCTAAGTGTTCTACGGTATCGTTGTTGGTGATTCTTTTAAAATCAAAAATTTGACAACGACTTAATATGGTAGGAAGTATTTTATGCTTTTCGGTAGTTGCCAAAATAAAAATGGCATAAGATGGTGGTTCTTCTAATGTTTTTAAAAATGCATTAAAGGCACTAGCACTTAGCATGTGTACCTCATCCACTATATATACTTTGTATTTACCAGCCTGCGGCGCAAACCTTACCTGCTCTACCAGTGATCTAATATCATCTACCGAGTTATTGCTCGCCGCATCTAGCTCATGAATATTGAGTGATGTGCCTGCGTCAAAAGATACGCAGCTGTTACAGGTGTTACAAGCTTCACCATCTGGTGTAGGGCTTGTACAGTTAATGGTTTTGGCTAAAATTCTGGCACATGTTGTTTTCCCAACACCCCTAGGACCACAAAACAAAAACGCGTGTGCGAGTTGATTATTTTTGATGGCGTTTTTTAGGGTTGTCGTAATATGAGATTGCCCAACAACGGTATTAAAGTTTTGGGGTCTATACTTACGGGCCGAAACAACAAAATGATTTTCCATAACAGGGTTGCAATATAAGC
>JACCDN010561223.1_pt1 | contig 35488 bp, 32 predicted proteins | sample 7441691 | NCBI WGS metagenome assembly JACCDN01 (sample SAMN15323439, study PRJNA562643) | freshwater metagenome | isolation source: river surface water | place: USA:Blue River Watershed | collected 2017-08-16
TCTTTACCTGTGAGTGAGAAACGTTATTTCCAAAGCTTGGACCCTTGCCACAGATGTCGCATGTTGATGCCACAGCGGTACTCCTTAATATCTTGGTGAAGCTCACCGCTCGAGCGATGTGCAGGCGGAAAGGGTATCAAGAGGGGGGCTAAATGAGCCAATCCGCAAAGCATGAGTGCCAGCCCTCTCAATTTTACGCGTGAAATTTGCACTGTGAGGCGGACTACAGCGAACTCTCTCATTTTCGCTCAGGCAGAGGCGGAAGATATAGACATGCAAGAAACTTCCGCAAATGCAGAAGTGAATTACCGGAAACGGAGAGTTTTATGAATGCGCTAGATCTCGCTAGATGGCAATTTGCGATTACCACCGTCTACCACTTCCTCTTTGTGCCAATCACTATCGGTCTTGGCTTCTTGGTCGCTGGATTACAAACTGCGTGGTACCGCAATAACAATCTCAAATATCTACGAGCGACCAAATTTTTCGGAAAGCTCTTCCTCATCAACTTTGCCATTGGTGTCGTCACCGGAATTGTGCAGGAATTCCAATTTGGTATGAACTGGTCGACATACTCTCGATTCGTTGGAGATATTTTCGGTGCACCACTTGCCATGGAAGGACTACTTGCCTTCTTCCTAGAATCTACATTTTTAGGCCTCTGGATTTTTGGCTGGGATCGCCTTCCTAAGAAAGTTCACCTCGCAACAATCTGGTTGGCAGCGACTGGAACACTTCTCTCGGCTTACTTCATTTTGGCGGCCAATGCTTGGATGCAGCATCCAGTTGGTTACACAATTAATCTCGAGAAGAACCGCGCAGAACTCACCAATATATTTGAAGTACTCTTTCAAAGGACCGCGGTTATCACTTTCCTTCACACAATCCCATCCGCATTCTTTGCTGCAGGTGCATTTATGGCTGGAATCTCCGCCTATCTCATGTTAAAGAAGAAGGATGTTGAGATGGCGCGCCCAACTCTCAAAGTGGGTCTTGTTACCGTCATCATCTCATTTGTTCTCGTGGGAATAACTGGCGATGTGATCGGCAAGGTCATGACAGAACAGCAGCCGATGAAGATGGCGGCGGCAGAGGCGCTCTATGAAACAACAGAGTCAGCACCATTCTCGCTCCTGACAATTGGAACGCTCGATGGATCTCGACCTGTATTCCAGATTGATATTCCATCGGTCCTCTCATTCTTAGCTACCGGTGACTTCAACTCAACTGTTGAAGGCGTCAACGACTTGGAAGCTCAATATGATGCTCAATATGGCCCGGGTGATTACACCCCCAACATTCCATTGGCTTACTGGTCATTCCGTTTGATGATTGGCTTCGGAGCGATTGCTTTCTTCTTAGCAATCTTCACATTGTGGCGCATCCGTAAGGGTGGAGATCTTCCTCACAGCAAATGGTTTCTGCGTTCAATGATTGCAATGGTATTCATTCCTCTCGCGGCGACTTCTTTCGGTTGGATCTTTACTGAAACAGCTCGTCAACCGTGGGCAGTCTTCGGACTCATTCGCACCGAAGATGGCGTCAGTGCGGTTGTATCCGCTGGAAGCGTTCTCTTCACCATGATTGTCTTTACCCTTCTTTACGGCATCTTGGCCGTGATTGAAGTGGGCCTGACTCTGAAAGTTATTCAAAATGGACCAGCTCCAGAAGTTGATTATGAAAATCCACAATTAGGTGGCAGCACCGATAAGCCACTCGTGATGAGTTACTAAGGAGGGATGGAAATATGTCACTAGAAAATCTACAAACTTTCTGGTTTGTGCTCATTGCAGTTTTATGGGTCGGATACTTTATTCTTGAAGGTTTTGACTTTGGAGTAGGAATCCTCATTCCAATCGTTTCAAAGAACGAAGCAGATCGCCGCGCAGTACTCACAACGCTCGGACCGGTCTGGGATGGAAACGAAGTTTGGGTGCTTGTGGCGGGTGGAGCCACCTTCGCAGCGTTTCCTGAATGGTACGCAACGCTCTTTAGCGGCTTCTATCTACCGCTCTTTTTGATCCTAGTCTCGCTGATCGTGAGAGGTGTCGCCTTTGAATATCGCAGTAAGTACGGCAAAGCCCAATGGCGTCAACGTTGGGATATCGCCATCGTTACTGCGAGCTTCATTCCAGCCCTTCTCTGGGGCGTGGCATTCGCAAATATTGTACGTGGCGTTCCGATAGAGAAATCATCGGACGGCTACCTTGAATACGTTGGAGGTTTCTTCAACTTGCTCAATCCATACGCGTTACTAGGTGGCGTCGTAACGCTGACTGTATTCCTCACTCACGGAGCTGTCTTCTTAGCCCTCAAGACCGATGGTGGAATTCGAGAGCGTGCACGCTCGCTAGCGCTCAAGATTGGCTTGGTAGCCGCTGTAGCGGCGGTTGCCTTCCTTGGCTGGACCAACGTGGCGCTTCCAGAATTCAATGGTCTTGTTTTCGGACTCTCACTCCTGGTTGCTATTTTCTGGTTATCTGGAATTGCTGCAACTCTGAAAGTTCGCGAGGGTTGGGCATTTATCTTCTCTGCCGGAACAATTGCAACCTTTGTTGCCACCTTGTTCTATGCGCTTTATCCACGAGTGATGCCAAGTTCATTGGGTTCACAATTTGATCTCACAATCACCAATGCATCTGCAACAGAGAACACATTGAAGGTGATGTCATGGGTTGCTGTGGTGATGACGCCACTGGTATTGATGTACCAGGGTTGGACTTACTGGGTATTTAGAAAGCGGGTCAGTGCATCTCAAATTTCAAACCCAGAGATGGGAATGTTGGATACCGTCCACCACAGGTAGGGTCGGTAGAAGACATATATTGAACTCGTGAAATCAAAAGACTTACGGCTACTGCTCTCCTTGGGTAGTAGCCGTAAGCTTTTCTTTGGCGCCGTTTTAGGTGCGGTCATTAACACAGTGATAGTTATTGGAAATGCCTTTTTAATTGGTGCCGTAATTGTTGGGCTCATCTACCGTCATCCCAGCCTCACGCAACACATTATTTCTCTCACCGCGCTTTGGCTCTTTCGAGCCCTCTTCACTTCGCAATTTGAACGATGGTCTTCGCTGCAGGCGTCATCGTTGAAGAGCGAACTCCGAGCTTCAGTGCTCTCGAATCAACGAATAGTTGAAACGACTGCTTCAGCCCAACTCACGACACTTCTTATCAAAGGCGCCAATTCACTCGATATATATTTGGCACGCTTCTTGCCGCAAATGTTTGGTGCGGCAATAACTCCGATTGCCGTCATTGTTGCAATCGGATCACTGGACGCAATCTCTGCTTTGGTTGCGCTCTTTACACTTCCAATCATTCCGCTATTCGGCGCACTTATTGGCAGATATACAAATGATGCCGTTGCGGTGAAGTGGCAGTCACTCGGAACTCTCTCGAAGTATTTTGAAGATTCACTCCGTGGAATTTTCACCCTTGCCACATTTGGAAGACATAAAAGCCAAGCCGCTCGCATTAAAGAGATGGGGGATCGATATACCCGAGAGACGATGAAGGTGCTTAGAATCTCTTTCTTGTCAGCTTTGGTTCTGGAACTTGCTGCAACTATCTCTGTTGCTCTGATCGCAGTTGAAATTGGGCTCCGACTCGTTGGCGGCTCAATGGATTTCTATCCGGCACTCGTAGTTCTCGTTCTCGCACCAGAGGTTTATTTCCCGATTCGCAACGGAGCATCACTCTTTCATGCATCTGCGGATGGAGCAGCTGCTCTCTCAGAACTTACCTCAGTCAAAGATGACCTTCTCATTCCTGCAGGAGGACAAGAACTCGGACGCATTTCACATCTGTATTGGGAGAAGTGGATCTCACCTTTTGGTCAGGGAGAACTTGCTGCAGCGAATATAAACTCTGGCGATCTTATTATCCTTCGTGGTGGATCGGGCCTTGGCAAGACCACATTCTTAAATTCAATATTGCGGTTTAATGCAAGTGCGGCGATTCAGGTTAACAACTTGCCCATCGAGACCTACTCTCGTGGGAGTCTGCTTAGGGAGATTGGGTGGGCTCCGCAGAACCCATCTCTAATTTCGGGCTCTATTCGCGAACTCTTCACCCTCGTTAACCTTACATTTACCGATGAGCAGATCATTAATGTTCTCGGTAGCGTGGGCTTGCATTTATCAGACCTGCCAGATGGCTTAGAGACTGTCGTTGGTGGATTAGGTGAGAAAAGTGGAAAAATTTCTGGCGGACAGAGACGTCGCATTTCAATCGCTCGCGCAATCGCAAAAAAACCATCTTTGCTGATTGCTGATGAGCCAACTGCGGATTTAGATCCTTCCTCTGCCCAGGAGATACTCTCTCTTCTTGAGAAAATTGCTCGCAGCGGCACGATTGTGATCGTCGTACTTCATTCACCAAATCACTTCATTGAAAGTGCGCGTGAGATCGTGATGGTTGAGCGATGAAATTCTGGCGAAAGAAGCCCTTTTTTGTCGCAGTAGCGCTTGGAACGTTTTCTCTTGTCGGAGGTACGGGTTTAACAGTGTCGAGCGCCTGGCTCATCACCACAGCTTCACAACATCCGCCTGTACTGGCTCTGGGAATCGCAATAGTCATGGTGCGGTTCTTTGGAATCTTCCGGTCGGTCGCTCGTTACGGTGAACGAGTCATTAGCCATGAAGCAATCTTCGCTCAGCTCACATCACTTCGCGTCACTCTTTTTGCTGCTTTTGCTTCACGGCTTCGCAAAGAGGGTGGATCGATTGCATCCAAGAGCAAAGCTGCCATTGACGATGTTGAGCGAGCACAGGAATTCCATCTCCGCATCACTTTGCCTGGTCTATATGCCCTCTTTTCTGGTGTGGTGACGATACTTATCGCCGCCTGGATTGGAGAGACTCTACTCATTTTGGTTCTTGTCGTTACCGTTGTTTTTGCAATAGCCATTCCAGTAATGGTGCGTAGAATCCTTGACCCAATCGCCGTAGAAATTGAGAACCGTGAGAATTTGTTGGCAGAGGAAATTGGTAATACCTCTCACGCCCAACGTGAGGCAGAAGTTTTTGGCTACCTCGAGGCGTATCACAACCAACTTAAGAATTTCATCCTTGATGTGAAGATTCTTGAATCAAAACTTCACCTTCGCTCATCGCTTCTACAAGCGCTCATCACCTTGTCAGTCGGAGCGGCTCTGATCGCAGTTGCATCTTCAGCTAAAGATGACGCCACATTGCTGCCCATTCACATTTCAATGTCGGTCTTCCTTATTCTCATCGGTTTTGAAGGATTTACTACCTGGTTCCCTAATCTCTTTCTCTCTGGAAAAAACCGTCGTGCTGCAACGACCGTGGAGGAACTATCTCAATCAGCAATTACAGAACCTCGCTATTCATCGATTCCCGTAGGGCATGAGATAAAAGCTGATCAGGTTCAGGCATATTGGAATCAACCATTTCTTTCGCCGATTTCGTTTAAAGTCCACCATGGTGAAACGTTGCTGATTTCTGGAGCAAGTGGAGTTGGCAAATCCACTCTCGCCTCGTCACTTCTTGGTTTTACTCACTATCGAGGGTCTCTGACTATAGGTGGTGCAGAGATTCGTGAGATTAAAGATCTCAATCAGTATATTTCGGGATCTCTTCAAAATAGTTATATTTTCAACACCACCTTGCGCGAGAATCTCAAGATTGCCGATGAGAATATTGCCGATAGTAAATTGATGGAGATCGTGAGGGCTCTTGAATTAGAAGATATCTCCCTCGATGAGCTCTTAGGCGAATTTGGTCGCCCTTTGTCAGGGGGAGAGGCGAAACGTCTGGCGGTGGCACGTGCTCTACTCTCGCCGGCGCCCATAATAATTTTGGACGAACCACTCGAGCATCTTGATCATGAGCGTGCAGGGCGCATAGAACGAGCAATTACTGACTTGGCGGCTGGCCGCACTTTGATTGTTATCACTCATGCGCCCTGGCTTCAATACTCCAGAAAGCTCGTGCTAGAGAGAGAATAAGGCCATGGCCACCTTTGACTCAAAGCTCAGCGGAGTCATTGGCGACAAGACGGCCAAAGTTTTTAAGGACCTTTTCGGTTACACCACAGTTGGGGATCTCCTACATCACTTTCCACGACGTTACCTAGTCCGCGGCGAACTCTCCGATATTAAAGAGTTACGTGAAGGCGATGAGGCAACGATTCTTGCCGAGGTCTTTAGCGTTCAATCTCGCCGCTTTCAGGCGCGAAAAGGAACAATGCTAGAAGTTGTGGTTACCGATGGAACGGCAAAACTTTCGCTGACATTCTTCAATCAAGCCTGGCGCGAGAAGGATTTGAAAGTCGGAAGCACTGGTCTCTTTGCTGGGAAAGTGGGGTTCTTCAAGGATAAGAAGCAACTCACCCATCCAGATTACGAAATGATTCCCGACGGCAATGATGTTGATAGCGCCGTCGCAGGATTTGCCAATCAATTTATTCCGCTCTATCCATCGAGTGCCAAACTTCCTTCATGGAAGATCGCTCAATCGATTGATTTGGCACTTGCTGCCCTTGATGACGTTGAAGATCCAATTCCGATTCACCTATTAGAAAAATTTCAATATCCCAGCATTCGTCAAGCACTCGAGCAGATTCACCACCCTAATGATTTGGATGCGACAGAAATAGCGCGGGAGCGCCTTACCTTTGATGAAGCGCTCTTGTTGCAGTTGCTCTTACTCAAAAGGAAAGAGGAGCTGAAGAAACTTAACGCAGTTTCGCGCCCTCCTAAATCTGGAGGGTTGCTCGATGCCTTTGATGCGCGCCTGCCCTTTGAACTTACCGCAGGGCAGAAGAGCGTCTCAGCTGAGATTGCAACAGACTTGGCAGCTAGTCATCCGATGCAGCGGTTATTGCAAGGAGAAGTAGGTTCCGGTAAGACCATCATCGCCTTGCGTGCCGCGCTCACGGTGATTGATAACGGGGGACAAGTGGCCCTCCTTGCACCAACTGAAGTACTTGCTGCTCAGCATCTCCGTACATTTAACAAATTGCTCGGCGAATTAGCACAAGGTGGCACGCTAGGAAGTTCAGATATAGCAACAAGCGTGCAGCTCCTAACAGGTTCACAGAGCGCTGCGACCCGAAAGGAAGCTCATGCACGCATTAAATCGGGAGAAGCTGGACTCGTTGTTGGAACGCACGCGCTATTGAGCGAGAGCGTTGAATTCCATGAGTTGGCGTTGGTGATTGTCGATGAACAACATCGTTTCGGTGTTGAACAGCGAGATGCGCTCAAAGCGAAGGCAACAGTCACTCCTCATCTCTTAGTGATGACAGCAACGCCGATTCCTCGCACTGTAGCAATGACAGTATTTGGAGATCTCGATGTCTCAACCTTGCGAGAACTTCCACTTGGTCGCCAAATCATTTCGACACACTTGGTGCCGGTAGAAGAGAAGCCGCATTTTCTGGAACGCACGTGGCAACGAGTTCGCGAGGAGGTCGAGCAGGGACACCAGGTGTATATCGTCGCCCCTCGTATTAGCGCAGGAATATCTGAAGATGCTGATTTCGAATTTCTAGAAGGGGAGAGCTCAGCGCTCACTGCGGTAGAGGAGCTCGGGCCAGAACTTCAGAGCGGAGCGCTTCACGGGTTACGGATTGCGCCATTGCATGGCCGGCAGAGCGCAGATGTAAAAGATGAGACGATGAAAGCATTTGCAGCAGGTGAAATTGATGTCCTAATCTCCACAACAGTGATTGAAGTCGGCGTGGATGTTCCAAATGCAACCCTGATGGTGATCATGGATGCAGATCGCTTTGGTGTATCCCAGTTACATCAGCTCCGTGGACGTGTCGGACGAGGAACTTCACCTGGTCTCTGCCTCTTGGTAACAAAATCTTTGTCGGATTCATCTGCTCGACTTCGACTCGATGCAGTGGCGTCCACTACAGATGGATTTGAGCTTTCTCGCATCGATCTTGAGCAACGCCGTGAAGGAGACGTTTTGGGCACCAGCCAATCTGGATTACGTTCTCATCTTCGACTTCTTCGTGTACTACGAGATGAAGCACTGATTGAAGTCGCCAGAAGAGAAGCTCAGTCGTTATTGGAGACAGGCCTGACCAAGGGTTCATTGTTGGAAAACGCCCTGGCAAAATTAGAGTTAGATACAGCTACTGAATTTATCGATAAGAGTTAAGAAAGATTTCGTGAGGGGAGAATCGGATGAGAATTATCGCTGGAGCCGCAAAGGGTCGACCTATCTCTGCTGTCGCATCGGCTACGCGACCTACCTCTGACCGCGCGCGTGAAGCGCTCTTCTCAACCTTGACTTCCGAGTTTGGCGACTTTGAAGGTTTGCGTGTTCTCGACCTCTATGCCGGAACGGGGGCGATTGCACTCGAAGCGCTCTCTCGAGGCGCGGCGATAGTTCATGCAGTTGAGAAAGATGAAGCAGCTGCGAAAGCGATTTCAACAAATTACGACAGCATTAAGAGCGCCCAATTCGATGGAACATTTCATCTGTACTCAATGGGTGCGCACCGTTTCTTAGGAGAAAAGGCACAATACAAATATCACTTTGTTTATATCGATCCACCATACGATGTTGACGATATAGATGTTGTAGAGACTCTTATTCAATTGCGCGAAAATGGCTTCCTGGACCCAGATGCACTGATTGCAATCGAGCGTAATAGCCGCACCAAAGAAATCTCTTGGCCTTACGGCTATGAAGAGATTCGGGTGAAGAATTACGGACAGGCAACCATTTTCTACGGAATTCCACTCGGCGATACGCCTGAGAATGGATAACTTGCCCGCCTCTTGCTAGCGTTCTCCACATGAAGCGCGCCGTATGTCCTGGATCCTTTGATCCCATCACTTTTGGGCATCTCGACATCATTGAGCGTGCGAGCAAACAATTTGATGAAGTAATTGTTGCGGTCTTCGCCAATCGCAAGAAGGAGGGGCTTTTCTCGGTTGAAGAACGTCTTGAGCTCATCACTGCGAATATCTCTAAGTACGGCAATGTGAAGGTCGATTCAGGTTCAGGATTGCTCGTTGATTACTGTAAGTCTAAAAATGTCGATGTCATCGTTAAGGGTCTACGAGCCGTCACTGACTTCGATTATGAATTGCAGATGGCGCAGGTGCATAACCAGGCTTCGGGTGTTGAGACTATGTTTATGGCGACTTCACCCACACACTCATTTCTATCATCCTCTATCGTGAAAGAACTCTCTTTCTACGGCGGGGATGTTTCTTCGATGGTTCCAGCAAATGTCAATGCAGCGTTGCATGTTCGCGCTGCTTCCCGAGCAGGTAAATAAGAGGACGGCAAAGTTATGTCAATGGATTCAATCGAGAAGCTCAATACCGCAATCACCATGGTTGAAGAAGCGCGCAGCGTTCCTCTTTCAGCATCCTGTGTTGTACACCGCGGCGAAATCCTAGAGATCCTTGAAGGTGCGCGCGATGTATTGCCATCTGATCTTCATGCCGCTGAACAAATCATCGCTGATCGCGAGCGCATCATTGAAGAAGGTCGCGTGAGCGCTGAATCGATGATTGCAACCGCCCGTGAAGATGTAGCCCGAATGGTCGAACAGACAGCAATCGTCCAATCGGCTCGCGACGAAGCGCAACGTATTCTCGATGATGCACGTGATATCGCAGCACAAGAGCGAGAAGAGGTAGAGGCATATATTGATGGTCGTCTCGCCACTCTCGAAGTCATTTTGAATAAGACTATGGAGGCAGTTGCCCGTGGTCGCGAACGCCTAGAAGGTGCAAACGATAAAGATGTCCTCTCTCAACTAAATTCAGATAACTAACCCAAAGAAGTATTCGAGATAACAGATGGCATCAAAGAAGCCCGCAAACGAGGGAGCGTTCCTGCTCAATACCCATGAGCTTCCTCGTCGCGCAGGGGAGATGAAGGAGTATCAACTCGATATCGATGCCCCATTTCGCATCGGTGTTCCGCTCATTGGGATTCCAGAAGGTGATCTTCTTGAAATTGATGTGCGATGCGAGTCTGTAACAGAGGGAATTTTGGTAACGGCAGATATCTATGCAGTTGCCTTTGGTGAATGCATTCGCTGCCTCGACCCAGTCGAGCTGGAGGTAGATCGCAAAATCCAAGAGCTCTACCGTTATGAGCCAACGGACGATAAGGGTAAGAAATCACGCTATAAGGATGAAGAACTCGTCGACCTCGATGAGGAAGAGCTCCTCTACGTCGAGGGCGAGCAAGTTAACCTAGAGCTCCCAATCCTTGATGCCATCATCCTCTCCCTGCCGGTAAATCCACTCTGCGATGAGGATTGTTTGGGCCTCTGCCCAGATTGCGGCGAAAAGTGGGAGAACCTGCCTGAGGATCACCAGCACGAGGTCATCGATGCTCGCTGGGCCGGTCTCTCAGGACTCGCAGCCGAAGGCGGAGCCGATTTGGGCTCTGGCGAGAATTAGGCGATACTTACGCCCATATCCGCCTAGCCCAGAGGGCTTGGCAGTCGAGTTAAAGGACGGTTACCGTGCCAGTACCAAAGCGAAAGATGTCTCGTTCGAAGACACGTTCACGTCGTGCGATGTGGAAGACAACAGCGGCATCACTTTCAAATTGCCCACAGTGCCAGCAGCCTAAGCTCAACCACGTAGCTTGCCCTACATGTGGAACATACAACCGCCGTCAGGTTCTTGACGTCTAATTTGTATTCTGATCTGCTCGAAATTCTCGGCGTTGATATTGATGCCGAACTTCTCGAGTTAGCTTTTACCCATCGCTCATTCGCCTACGAGGCTGGCTTAACTGCCACGAATGAGCGATTGGAATTTCTCGGGGATTCCGTTTTAGGAATGATTGTCACCGAAGAGCTTTTTCGAAAATATCCAGATCTTGATGAGAGTCGACTCTCTCCACTTCGCTCTGGAATCGTCAATATGCGCGCGCTCGCAGATATTGCGCGAACACTCGATCTAGGTAAATACATTCGACTTGGAAAAGGTGAAGAAGTCACCAACGGTCGCGATAAGAATTCACTCCTTGCCGATGCATTTGAAGCCTTGATTGGCGCGATGTATATCTCTGCAGGATTTGAAAAGACATCTGAATGCCTTCTCCGATTGGTCGGCCCTACTCTCTCCAGCGCCATGGCGATGGGTGCTGGCCTCGACGGCAAGACAGCGCTCCAGGAACTTGTCGCTTCCCTTGGGAAAGCAACACTGGAATACCAGGTAACCGAGAGCGGACCAGATCACGATAAAAGCTTTGAGGCAATTGCAATTGTTGGAGGAGAAGCAATCGCTACTGGCCTCGGAAAGAGCAAGCGCGAAGCAGAGCAAGCAGCGGCGCGAAGTGCATTTACAATTCTTAAACCCTCAAGTTGAACTTGAAGTAAGTCGCGTTTATATGTAAACCCATCGGCAAGGTAGGTTATCGCCGTGTATTTGAAGAGTCTGACCCTCAAAGGATTTAAATCCTTTGCATCTGCGACGACCCTTCGTCTCGAACCAGGAATCACCTGCGTTGTTGGCCCCAACGGTTCTGGTAAATCAAACGTTGTTGATGCCCTTACCTGGGTAATGGGTGAGCAGGGTGCCAAATCTCTCCGTGGCGGAAAGATGGAAGACGTTATCTTCGCTGGAACTTCTGGTCGCGCTCCACTTGGTCGCGCAGAGGTAGCAGTCACCATAGATAACAGTGATGGCGCGCTCAATATTGATTACACAGAAGTCACAATTTCACGCATTCTTTTCCGCAACGGACAATCTGAATATCAGATCAACGGTGAAGCTTCACGTCTTCTTGATATTCAGGAACTGCTATCTGATTCTGGTATCGGTCGAGAAATGCACGTCATCGTTGGACAAGGCCAGCTTGATGCAATCTTGATGGCAACTCCGGAAGAGCGACGTGCATATATCGAGGAAGCAGCTGGAGTCCTAAAGCACCGTAAGCGAAAAGAGAAGGCTCTTCGTAAATTAGATTCGATGCAAGCAAACCTTGCTCGCGTCAACGATCTCACCGTCGAACTTCGCCGTCAGCTCCGTCCACTTGGAAAGCAAGCCGAAGTTGCAAAGAAAGCAGCGACGATCCAGGCTGATGTTCGTGATGCACGCTTACGTCTCCTAGCCGATGATTATATTGCGTTTTCAAAGACCCTTGATGCTGAAGTTGCAGACGAAAATGCGCTTCGCGAACGTCGTGCCGAAGTAGATGCAGCGCTCGATAAAGCTCGGAAGCGTGAAGAAGAGCTCGATGCTCAAGCAGCTTTTGAAACACCACTTCTTATCTCTGCACAAGAGACTTTCTACGCCCTCACGGGTTTGCGTGAGAAGTTCCGCGGAACCCAATCATTGGCGCAAGAACGTTCACGCTTCTTAGCGGAAGAGGCAGAAGAAGCTCGCTCAGCTGGACGAGATCCAGAAGCGCTTGAGGCAGAGGCGGCTGCGCTTCTTCAAGAGGAGGCAAAACTTCGCAGTGAGACAACCCAAGCGGAAGCCGCGCTCGTTGATGCAACAAACAAGTTAGCTGAACTTGAAGCATCCCTGAAAGCCGAAGAAGATACGATCGATGCAGCGCTTCGTGCAATTGCAGATCAACGTGAAGGTACAGCGCGTCAAGAGGGGCATATCAAATCTCTCGCTGCCCGCCTTGAAGCAAATGCGGAAGAAATTGCTCGACTCACCACTGCTCGCAATGAGGCTCAATCTCGAGTAGACCAAGCTAAAGCTTCATATAGTCAATTTGAGATGGAGATTGCTGGCGCCGATGCTGGCGAACTCGGTCTCGATTCTCAATTCGAAGTTGCAAAGTCCGCGCTCGATCACGCAAAGAAGAAGCATCAAGAGCTTGTTGAACAAGAGCGCGCTGCTGATCGTGAACGAAATTCGGTAGAGTCAAAGTTAGAGGCGATGAAAATTACCTCGCAGTCTCGTGACGGTGCGGCTGCCCTCGTGCGCGATTCTCGAGGAGTTAACCTTCTCGGCAGCGTTGCTTCGCTAATTCAAATTGATAGCGGATGGGAATCTGCGACTGCTGCAGCTCTCGGCACTCTTGCAGATGCTGTTGTTGTGCGCGATCTCAACGCTGCGGTCACAGCACTTACCACTCTTCGCAGTGAAAATCTTGGTCAAGCGGATGTACTGGTACATACACCTGGCGCTCAAAACATTCCAACCATTCCGGGCCACCTCACACCGCTCTTAGCCCATGTGCGATCCAATGAGATCTCGGATCTGTTGGCGCAGCTTCTTGGCAACACAGTTGTGGTTGAGAGCGCAAATAGCGCAGAAGCAATTCTTCGCGAGAATAAAAACCTCACCGTAGTCACTCGTGATGGTGATGTCATTACTTCGCATCGAGCCCGCGGTGGCTCGGCTTCCTCGAACTCATTGGTTGAGATTCAGGCCCTTATCAACGGTTTAGAAAGTCAGCTAGAAGACCTCACACGTACTTGTGACCGACTTAAATTTGAAATCTCATCTGCGCAGAGCGAAGTAGATGCGAAGCAGATTGATTTTGATGCAGCTCTGGCAAAGCTCAACGAATCAGATGCTCGCATTGCAGCGCTCACTGAGCAATTAGCTGTCTCCGGGCAGAACATGAAATCGGCAGCAGCTGAAGTAGATCGCCTTACTCAAGCAATTACTGAAGCCTCAGCTGCTAAATCTCGTGACGAGAACGAGCTAACAATTGCTCAATCACAACTTGGCCAACAAGGGGAAATTGCAGAGCCAGATCGCACCAAGGCAGAAGCTCTTCGTGAAGCTGTTTCTGCTGCACGTACCGCGCAGATGGAAAGCCGCTTGGCAGTGCGTACATCAGAAGAACGAGTTGCTTCTATTGCCGCTCGCGCTCAATCACTCAAAGATGCAGCGAATGCGGAGCGTGAAGCTTCCGAAAAGGCAGTAGCACGTCGTGGGGCCCGCGCACGTGGTGCAATCATTTCGCAAGGTATAGCTGAAGCTGCCTATGAAGTATTGATTCATATCGAACGCTCCATTGCAAAGAGCTCGGCAGAACGCCAACGTCTCGAAAATTCTCGAAATGAACGCGATAGCGAGACCCTCACAGTCCGCACCCGCGGCCGTGAACTGACAGCAGAGCTTGATCAACTCACTACAAGTGTGCACCGTGATGAGATTGCGCGCGCCGAACAGCGCATGCGTATTGAAGCGCTTGAAACCAAGGCTGTGGAAGAGCTCGGAATTGATATCCCAACACTAATTGGTGAATACGGACCAGATAAAGATGTTCCTACATTTATTGAGACCGATGAGGGAGAGATTGTTGCCACCGAACTCATCCCTTATCGTCGCGATCAACAGGAGAAGCGTCTTGCATCAGCAGAGCGTTCACTGAACTTACTTGGCAAGATCAATCCACTTGCTTTGGAAGAGTACAACGCTCTGGAAGAGCGCTTAAAGTTCTTGGCCGAGCAATTAGAGGATCTCAAGCGCACCAAGAAAGATCTCCTCGACATCATCAAGGAAGTTGATGACAAGGTCCAGGAAGTATTTATGGAGGCGTATACAGAGGTCGCTGCTCACTTTAAGGATATTTTTGGTCGCCTCTTCCCTGGCGGAGAAGGAAAGCTCTTCCTTTCAAATCCAGATGATCTACTCAATACCGGTGTCGATGTGGAGGCTCGTCCACCAGGAAAGCGCGTTAAGCGCCTCTCATTGCTTTCAGGTGGAGAGAAGTCACTTACCGCTGTCGCTATGTTGGTTGCGATCTTTAAGTCACGTCCAAGCCCGTTCTACGTTCTCGATGAAGTTGAAGCAGCGCTCGATGACGTTAACCTCGGAAGACTTCTTGGAATCCTGGAAGAACTTCGCGAGAGCTCACAACTCATTGTGATTACGCACCAGAAGCGCACTATGGAGATTGCGGATGCGCTCTATGGCGTAACAATGCGTGGCGATGGCGTCACTGAAGTTATCTCGCAGCGCCTGCGTGAATCCACTAACGCTTAAGGCTTATTTCCATGGGTTTATTCTCGCGATTAGTCGCAAAACTCAAAGGTGAATCAACCGCATCTGCTCTTGATTGGGATGAACTTTCTAGCGAACTTCTCGCTGCAGATCTTGGTCCAGTCCTTACCGAGAAACTTGTGGCTGAGGCGAAGAAAGTTAAGGGCGACGATGCAGAAGGATCTCTTCGTGACATTCTTACAGCACATCTCTCTCAGAAAAATAGAGAACTCGCTCTTGCTGCATCGCCGGCTGTCATTCTCGTAGTAGGAGTCAATGGAGTGGGCAAGACAACATCTGTTGCCAAGCTTTCTCACTACCTTCATCGCGATTCAAAGAAAGTTCTGCTTGGTGCTGCCGATACCTTTCGTGCTGCTGCGGTAGATCAGTTAACGACCTGGGGTGCTCGCGTGGGTGTCGAGGTCATCACAGGTAAGCATGAAGGCGAACCTGCTTCAGTAGCTTTTGATGCTACAAAACGCGGCACCGATTTAGGCGTGGATTATGTAGTGATTGATACAGCAGGTCGCTTGCATACAAAGAATGACTTAATGGCTGAACTAGGAAAGATTAAGCGAGTCATCGAAAAGACCACCCCCGTGTCTGAAGTTCTCCTCGTCATTGATGGCACTACCGGTCAGAACGGCTTAATCCAAGCGAAACTTTTTAGCGAATCCGTGGATGTCACTGGCTTGATAGTGACAAAGTTAGATGGCTCAGCGCGCGGGGGAGTTGCACTGGCAATCGAGGATCAGCTAGACCTGCCCATCAAATTCATCGGCACTGGTGAGGGAATCGATGATTTCGCCCCCTTCTCAGCTGCCGCCTATATCGACGGGCTCCTACGGGATTAACATTCCCGAAACAAATCGCTCGCTTTTGTTGCACCCTCTTAACCCGTTTTGCCACCTTTTGTAACCCCTCCTTGCGACCTTACTCCCATCTCAATGGCGAGTTTTAGCGGTTTATTACATACAAGTGAGGTTTGTAAATGGGAGATGTAGTTCTCAACACTGGCGATACCGCCTTTATCCTAATTAGCAGCGCCCTCGTTCTTCTGATGACGCCAGGTCTTGCCTTTTTCTATGGCGGAATGGTTCGGACAAAGAGCGTTCTTAACATGATGATGATGTCGATGGTGACAATCGGAATCGTCAGCATTCTCTGGGTTATCTATGGTTTTGAACTCGCATTTGGCTACAAAGCTGAATCAGCCTGGTACGGAAATCTTTCATTCAGTGGTCTTGGCTCTGTAGTCAACGACTTCACAAATAACGGCGGCGTATACCCAATTCCAATGTTGGTATTTGCCGCATTCCAATTGATGTTTGCAATCATTACTCCGGCTCTCATCTCGGGCGCAATTGCAGATCGCGCCAAGTTCATCTCATGGGGAATCTTTGTAGCTATCTGGTCAACAGTCGTCTACTTCCCAGTTGCTCACTGGGTCTTTGCCTTTGGTAACAAGGTAGGAGATGTCGTTACCGGCACTGGTTATCTCGCAGGTAAGGGCGTTCAAGATTTTGCAGGCGGAACTGCTGTGCACATCAATGCTGGCGCAGCTGGCCTTGCTCTCGCAATCGTTCTTGGAAAGCGCATCGGATGGCGTAAGGATCCAATGCGACCACACTCTCTGCCGTTGGTCATGCTTGGTGCAGGACTCTTGTGGTTCGGCTGGTTTGGATTTAATGCCGGCTCCGCGCTCGGTGCAAATGGAATTGCAGGTCTTGCATTCCTGAACACTCAAGTTGCAGCAGCGGCAGCTGTCGTCGGCTGGCTCTTTGTGGAAAAGGTTCGCAACGGCCATGCAACTTCACTCGGTGGAGCATCTGGTGCGGTTGCAGGTTTGGTCGCAATCACTCCAGCGTGTGCATTCGTTGCTCCATGGGCGGCTGTTGTCATCGGATTTATCGCTGGCATTCTCTGCGCCCTTGCCGTTAGCTTGAAGTATAAGTTTGGCTTCGATGATTCTCTCGATGTTGTTGGAGTTCATCTTGTCGGTGGAATCTGGGGCTCGCTTGCTATCGGCTTCTTCGGCACCAGTGTTGTCAACAGCATCGGCCTCGACGGTCTCTTCTACGGCGGCGGTACAGCCCTCCTTGGAAAGCAAGCGCTCGGAGTCGCTCTCGTAGCTGGCTACTCATTTATTGCAACGCTGATTATTGGCTTTGCAATTGAGAAGACCATCGGCTTCAGAATTTCTAAGGATGCTGAAGTAGAAGGAATCGATCTTAAAGAACATGCTGAATCAGCATACGAATACGCAAATTCATCACGAGGAGGCGCAAACCTATGAAACTCATAACAGCAATTCTCAAGCCATTTAAGCTCGACGAAGTAAAAGATGCCCTACAAGCTGCAGGTATCACCGGTATGACAGTTTCAGAGGCGAGCGGTTTCGGTCGCCAGAAGGGGCATACAGAGGTTTACCGCGGAGCTGAATACACAGTAGATCTCGTTCCAAAGGTTCGCCTAGAAGTTCTCGTCGATGATGCAGATGCTGCAAATATCGTTGATGTAATCGTTAAGGCAGCAGGAACAGGCTCTATCGGTGATGGAAAGGTCTGGACAACTCCAGTAGATCAAGTAGTACGCGTTCGCACGGGAGAGCGCGGCACTGACGCAATCTAGTTGTATCAATTAGTTACCTTAATTAGATACTTAAACTGGATAAAGAATAGAATCGAGCCATGGGTACACGAGAGAGGAGATTGCGATCCAATGAGAATGATCGCCTCATCTGTGAACTCTTTCAAGCAAGTGGCGCAGATTCGCAAGAGGTAGCTATCGCCGCGGTCGGAAGTTTCGGCCGCGGCGAACTATCTCCGGGTTCTGATTTGGATATCGTCATTATTCATACCGGTGCATATCCGCCGGCGAAGCTCTCTGAGATTGTAAATTCAATTCTCTATCCACTCTGGGATAAGAGAATCAAGGTTGATCATTCGGTTCGCACTCGCCAAGAGGTGCGCACCGCACTAAGCGAAGACCTTAAAGTCGCCATGGGATTACTTGATATTCGCCTCATCTGCGGAAGTGCCGATTTAGTAGCAGATATTCAAAACTTAGCAATCACATCGTGGCGAGAAAATTCAAAACACTATCTACCGCTACTGCGCGAAACTCTAGAAGAGCGGTACCAGCGCAATGGCGAACTCGCATATTTATTAGAGCCTGATCTCAAAGAGTCGCGCGGAGGATTGCGCGATATCACTGCACTTCGGGCGATTCATGCTTCAGGTGCGCTAGTGCTTCCGATGGAGCGCATCAGTCAAGCTGAATCGCTTCTTTCAACTGTTCGCGAAGCGCTCCACAATGTCAGCGGTCGCGATAAAGATAGGTTGCTCTTTGCCGAGCAAGATAAAGTTGCTGCTCTTCTTAAATACAGTGATGCCGATGCTTTGATGAGCGAAGTCGCGCAATCTGCGCGAGCTGTTGATTACCTCATGCAGATGACGTGGTATCGATATCAGCATAAAGGTAAAGATGGCTTAGGACGCTTTCTCAAGCGCGTCCGATCAACGTCAATCTCTCCAGGCATCACAATTGCGAATCGTGAAGTAGTCATTGATGCTCACGTGGATATCGATGTGGATCCATTTATTGGTCTGCGAGCTGCGGCAACTGCCGCTCAATTGGGATTGCCACTCTCGTTCGATTCACTACGTATCTATGCAGATGCACTCGATGCCGGTCGTGGTGCGCTGCCCAATCCGTGGCCCCGCGAGGCGCGCGAATCACTCATTGCTCTCATCGGAGCAGGTCCTGCAATGGTGGAAATTTTTGAGGCCCTTGATCAGGAGGAAGTTCTCTTTCACTGGATTCCCGAATGGAGGGGAGTGCGCTCACTGCCGCAACGAAATGTTCTACATCGCCACACGGTGGACCGGCACATGGTAGAGACAGCTGTTTCAGCAGCAGCACTTACTCGCGAAGTACATCGACCTGATTTGCTCCTCTTCACTGCGCTCTTTCACGATATAGGTAAAGGAACGGATGAGGACCACTCGCTCCGTGGAGAAGTTCTGATTGCTCCGCTGGCAAGCAGAATTGGATTCAATCAACGTGATGTAGCGACAATCCAACTCCTCATCAAACATCATCTATTGCTCTCAGCAACCGCCACTCGGCGCGACCTCGATGATCCGGCAACAATCGCAGGTGTTGTCGAGTGCATTAACGATGTCGGTACTCTCGAACTTCTTCATGCCCTCAGCATCGCTGATGGTGAGGCGACCGGTCGTGCTGCCTGGAGCGAATGGAAAGCATCCTTGGTGGGTGAATTAGTCCGAAAGACGAAATTGGCACTTACTGATAACACGGTGATGCAGCAGCCAGATTTGCGAGTGGATCAGATTGAACGCGCCGCGCTAGGGGTCCTTGATGTAACGATTGAAGATCGCGGAAATGTTTATGCCGTGGAAATCATCTCTCCCGATAAGACCGGACTTCTTTCGATCGTCTCCGGAGTTCTCAATATCCTGCGTCTTGATGTTCGCTCGGCGCGCACTAAAACTATTGACGGCGTAGCGGTTATGGAATGGCTGGTGATTCCAGATCCCCATGCTCCATATTTAACACGAGAAGAGTTGCATCGTGAATTAGTCAAAGGCCTGGATGGCGAAGAGAAATTAGCTGAACGCATTCGCAACCGAATTGAGGCTTACATTCAGCTGCCAACAATTCCGGTTCCAGCGCCGATTGTCGATACTTTCCTCGATGCTGCAACCGATGCCACCATCATCGAAGTGCGAAGCCATGACCGTCCGGCACTGCTCTTCTCGATTGGCGACACCGTTCGTAAGTGCAATATCGATATTAAATCGGCGATTGTCACGACACTCGGTGCTGAGGCCATCGATACTTTATACGTGACAGAAATTGGTGGGGGAGCGCTAACAACGGAGCGAGCAATCGAGGTCGCTTCGCGTATTGAGGCCTCCCTCAAGTAGTCTTGCGCCACTATGTTTGATGCGCTCTCCTCAAAAATCTCTGGTGTCTTTGGCTCGCTTCGCAATCGCGGAAAACTTTCCGCTAGCGATATCGAGAATACTGCGCAAGAAATTCGACAGGCACTTCTCGAGGCTGATGTTGCGCTTCCGGTAGTCGATCAATTCATCGAGAAAATTACAACTGGCTCTAATGAACTTCTGCCCACTTTGCAATCAGCGGTCAATCAAGCTCAGGCAATCTTCGATTTAGTAAATAAGGAACTGACCGAAATCCTCGGCGGCGGCGCACGCCGTGTGCGCTTTGCCAAGAATCCGCCTACTGTCATCATGCTTGCGGGTCTGCAAGGAGCGGGTAAGACAACGCTCGCCGCAAAGTTGGCGAAGTTCTATAAAGATCAAGGTGATACCCCGATCTTGGTTGCATCGGACTTGCAACGTCCCAATGCTGTAAATCAACTTCAGGTGGTTGGCGCAAGCGTTGGAGTACCAGTCTTTGCACCAGAGCCTGGCAATGGAGTTGGCAATCCTGTTCAAGTAGCACGCGATGGCGTGGCCTTTGCAAAATCTAAATTACATAACATGGTGATTGTCGATACCGCTGGCCGTCTCGGCGTAGATGCCGACCTAATGGCTGAAGCATCTGCAATTCGCGATGCCATTAATCCGGATGAGATTCTCTTTGTGGTCGACGCCATGATCGGTCAAGATGCAGTTCGGACCGCTGAAGCTTTCCGAGATGGCGTTGGCTTTGATGGCGTTGTACTCACCAAGCTCGACGGTGATGCCCGAGGCGGTGCGGCACTTTCCATCGCATCGCTTACTGGCCGCCCAATCATGTTTGTTTCAAATGGCGAAAAAATTGCTGACTTCGACATCTTCTATCCGGAGCGTATGGCCTCTCGCATCTTGGGAATGGGCGATGTCGCCACCTTGGCCGAGCAAGCTCAGAAAGCATTTAATCCAGATACCTCAAAGAAGTTGGAAGAGAAGTTTGTAAAGGGAGAAGATTTCACTCTCGAAGATTTCCTCGAACAGCTTGAGGCGATGTCGAAGATGGGCAATATGGGCAAGCTGCTCTCCATGCTTCCTGGCGCGGGTGCAATGAAGAAGCAGATTGATAATTTCGATGAATCTGAAATCACTCGCACTAAGGCGATAGTCCAGTCGATGACACCGGCCGAACGTCGCGATCTCAAACTTCTCAATGGATCACGTCGCGCTCGAATCGCAGCGGGTTCAGGGCGACCAGTCTCGGATATCAATAAATTGGTCGAAAAGTTCACCGCTGCCCAGAAGATGATGAAGCAGATGCGCGGAGGCAAGGGCCCTGCGCTTCCGCCAGGTATGGGCCTTCCAGGTGGAATGGCGATGCCAGCTGGGATGCCCGCTGGTGCGCCAATGGCTCTCAAGAAGGGGCAGCAGCCTCCGAAGAAGAAGTCCAAATCCGGTAATCCAGCCAAGCGAGCGGCGGAAGAGGCCTAGCCCTCGTTTTGGTGGATAAGGCGCGGGCTGGCAGAATAAGCCACCTGTTGAAGGGCCCTCTACCCCTACAACATCCAAATCCGCCGTCGGATTTACCGCGCTACGCACCCCGCTGTAGCAAGGTTCACGCTGACACACTTTTTTAGGAGCAATACCAACTTGGCTACAAAGATTCGTTTAATGCGTTTTGGAAAGATCCGTACACCGTACTACCGCATCGTGGTTACAGATTCACGTAAGGCACGTAACGGTCTCTCAATTGAAGAGATTGGTCGCTACGTACCAGGACAAGAGCCATCAATCATTCAGGTGAACTCTGAGCGCGCTCTCTACTGGCTCGGTGTAGGCGCACAGCCAACTGAAGCTGTGACAGCACTTCTAAAGGTGACTGGCGATTGGCAGAAGTTCAAGGGTCTTCCAGGAACAGAAGGCACACTTAAGTTTGCAGCAGAGAAGCCAAAGAAGGTCGTAGCTTACGAAGCAGCAGTTAAGGCAGCAGCATCAGAGCCTGCAGAGGGTGCAACAACTCTCAAGAAGAAGGCACAAGAGAAGCTAGCTGCTATGTCCGAGCCAGCGAAGAACGATGCTGTGGCAGAGGTTCCAGCTCAAGATGCTCCTGCGGACGTTGAGGTTGAAGCAGTAGTTGAGACACCAGCTGAGACTCCTGCAGAAGAAACAGCTGCCGAGTAATGATCGACGAAGCTCTCGAACACCTCGTTAAGGGAATCGTAGATAACCCTGACGATGTTAACGTCAAGGAGAAGAACGGACGTCGCGGGGCAACTCTCGAAGTTCGCGTCAATCCTGAAGATATCGGTAAGGTCATTGGTCGTAACGGTCGTACAGCAAAGGCGCTACGCACAGTCGTAAGCGCGCTCGCTGGCCGCTCTGTTCGCGTTGATCTTATTGATACAGACGAACTTCGCTAATTTCATAGGTACGTCATGCGCCTCAATGTAGGACGTATCGGTAAAGCCCACGGAATTCTCGGTGAGGCAACTATCGAAGTGCGAACAGATGAAGCGGAAGATCGTTTCGCACTCGGTGCACGTTTAGAGACAGATAGCCACGGTGTTCTCACCGTGGCTTCTGCTCGTGTACACAACGGAATTCTCCTGCTTGGCTTTGAGGGCATTGAAAACCGAAACCAGGTAGAAGAGCTTCGCAACGAACTCCTCTATGCCGACGTGGATATTGATGCTCCGGGTTATGACGAAGATGATTATCACGTCCTTCAACTCATTGGTTGTATTGCTTATTTAGAAGATGGCTCTGAATTCGGCACCATTACAGAGGTACTTAATCTCCCAGGTCAAGATGTTTTAGCAATCAAGACCAGTAATGGCGAGGTCATGATTCCTTTTGTTCACCAACTAGTTCCAACGGTTGATGTGCGTAATAAGCGCATGACGGTGATTCCGCCTGAAATTTCAGGGAGCATCTAATGAAGATCGATGTCATTTCAATTTTTCCTGAATACCTTTCGCCGCTCAATCTCTCACTTCTCGGTAAGGCACAGAGCGCAGGGTTGGTAGATATTGAAGTTCATAATCTCCGAGATCATGCAGTAGGAGTTCACGGATCTGTAGACGACACTCCATATGGTGGCGGTGCGGGAATGGTGATGAGCCCTGAAGTCTGGGGAAAAGCTCTAGATCCGTTGATGTCAGATGAAACCGATCTGATTATTCTCACGCCAGCTGGAAAACAATTCACTCAACCAGTGGCACAGGAGTTTTCAACTCGTTCACATTTGATATTTGCTTGCGGTAGATACGAAGGAATAGATGACCGTATTCGCCAGCACTATTCACAGCCCGAATATGCTGCACGCAATATTCGGGTACACGAATATTCCATTGGTGACTATGTTCTTGGCGGGGGAGAAGTTGCATCGATGGTGATGATTGAAGCCATTACTCGATTAATCCCAGGAGTATTGGGCAATCCAGCATCCCTTGCCGAAGAATCTCATAACAGCGAGGGGTATCTCGAATATCCAAATTTCACCAAGCCTGCACAGTGGCGTGGCATTGATGTGCCAGAGATATTGCTGAGCGGCAATCATGCAGCAATCGCCAAATGGCGGAGCGAGCAAGCTCAATTGCGCGCAGAGAAGAACCGATAACAATGGCACGTACATATCTCGTTGAGACATATGGGTGTCAGATGAATGTCCATGATTCTGAACGCATCGCAGGTCTACTGGATGCTGCCGGACATATTCCGGTCCAAAAAGGTGAACAGGCCGATATCGTTGTTTTTAACACCTGCGCAGTCCGTGAAAATGCAGATAACAAACTTTACGGAAATCTCAGCTTCCTTGCTCCCATCAAGAAAGCTAATCCTTCGATGCAGATTGCAGTTGGCGGCTGCCTGGCCCAGAAAGATCAATCAACAATTCTGAAGAAGGCTCCTTACGTTGATGTCGTCTTTGGAACACACAATGTTGGTTCGCTCCCAGTCTTACTAGAGCGCGCACGTATCGAAGAAGAGTCGCAGATTGAAATCCTGGAAGCGCTGGAGCACTTCCCATCTACACTTCCAGCACGTCGCTTCTCAGCATTCACCTCATGGGTATCTATTTCAGTGGGATGCAATAACACCTGTACCTTCTGCATCGTGCCGACCTTGCGCGGCGTTGAGAAAGACCGCGAGCCTGCAGATATTCTCGCTGAAGTTAAAGCGCTCGTAGAACAAGGTGCAATTGAGATCACTCTGCTCGGCCAAAACGTTAACGCATACGGTGTAGAAGCCGGTAGAAAGGGCGCCTTCGCACAACTTCTTCGTGAGGTTGGTGCAATTGAAGGCCTCGAGCGCATTCGTTTCATGTCTCCCCACCCACGCGATTTCACCGATGATGTGATTGAAGCAATGGTAGAAACTCCAAATGTAATGCCACATCTTCATATGCCACTGCAATCTGGCTCCGACGCTATTCTTCAATCAATGCGCCGCTCATATAGAAGCGAGAAGTATTTAGGGATTCTCGAACGCGTTCGTACCGCGCTACCGCATGCAATGATCACTACCGACATCATCGTTGGATTTCCTGGCGAGACAGAGGAAGATTTTCAAGCGACGATGGATCTTGCGACGAAGGCAGAGTTCGCTGCTGCGTATACATATAAGTATTCAATCCGCCCCGGTACACCAGCGGGTGAAATGCCGAATCAAGTTGATGAAGCGGTCGTCGGAGAGCGTTACACCCGCTTACACGAGCATCTTCAGAAGATTTCACTCGCCATTAATCAGCGTGCAATCGGTACTACCCACCGAGTAATGGTCAATGAAATTGAGGGACGACGCGATGGCGATCGAGGCCGAATCACAGGGCGTTCTGAAGATTTTAGATTGGTTCACTTTGCTCCCATTGATGGGGCGCGTCCAGGTGACTTTGTCGATGTGAAGATTACTGAAGCATCTGCTCACTACCTCATCGGAAATCCGATTTCAGTCATTGCTACTCGCGGAGGCGATGCTTTTGAAGCACGTAACCGTGAGACCTCCGGACCTGTGCCAACGATGCTCGGAATCCCAACGGTAAAGCGATAAGAATGAGCACCCCACTCATCATCATCTGCGGGGCAACTGCTACTGGAAAGAGCGATTTAGCGCTCGAAGTCGCGGAGAAATTTAATGGCGAAATCATCAATGCCGATTCCATGCAGCTCTATCGCGGCATGGATATTGGTACCGCCAAACTTTCACCCCAAGAACGGCGCGGAATTCCACATCACCTCTTAGACATTCTCGATGTCGTACAAGATGCATCAGTCGCGCAGTATCAAGGCCAAGCGCGATCTGCAGTAGATGAAATTCGTGGGCGAGGTAAAGCTGCAATCATCGTTGGCGGAACTGGTCTCTATATTAAATCAGTCATCGATGAGATGAATTTTCCTGAGACTGATCCAGCTATTCGTGCCCGTCTCGAAGATGAAGCAGAGCAATTAGGCACCGCCGAACTTTTCAATCGTCTTCGATTGGCGGACCCAGAAGCGGCTGCAGCAATAGAGCCGGCAAATACCCGTCGAATCATTCGCGCTCTAGAGGTCATAGAGGTGACAGGAAAGCCGTACTCGGCAAATCTGCCCAGTGATGTCAGTCTTCGCTATCCCGATGCCTTTCACTTCGGATTAGCGATGGAGAGATCTTCTCTCGCTCCGCGGATCGAGAAGCGCGTTCACCGCATGTGGAACCAAGGATTGGTTGATGAGGTGAGGACATTGATCTCACAAGGTCTACTCCTTGGCTCGACGGCGCAGAGAGCTATTGGCTATGCCCAAGTAATCGCCATGCTGGCCGGACAAATGACAGAGGAAAAAGCGATTGAAGAGACGATTGTTGCAACCCGCCAATATGTTCGCCGCCAGGAAACCTGGTTTAAGCGTGATCAGAGAATTCAATGGATAGGCGAAGAAGTTTCAAGGCTTGCATTTATCGAAGAGCGGATAAACTCATAGCCATATGAATACGCCTGTTATCGCCACGCTCGGCCACGGAACCCATAACGATTTCCTCGTATTCTTTGACCCTGACGATCAATTAGTCATAACCCAACCTCAAGTAGCTGCCATGTGTAACCGCGCCACTGGCATCGGCGCTGATGGAATCATCCGAATCATTAAGAACGATAACGGCCAATGGTTCATGGATTACCGCAACGCAGATGGATCGCTAGCGGAGATGTGTGGCAACGGAATCCGCGTGATGGCGCGTTACTTGGTAGAAAAAGGCCATCAGCGCGAGGGAATCTTCGCAATCGATACCCGAGCAGGCATTAAGCATTTGCGCGTTCCGGCAGATGATGACATCTCTGTGAATATGGGAAAGGTCTACGACGAAGGCGAATCTGTTGAAGCAACCGTCAACGGCGTCACTTACACCGGCTTTAATATTACTGTTGGCAATCCACACGCTGCCGTTTTTATCGATGACTTATCAACTCTTGGCTCTCTAGAAGAAGCTCCGCTGGTAAATCCAGCATCGTCATACCCAGAAGGTGTGAACGTTGAATTCATCGAAATTCTGCCTAACCATGAAGTCAAAATGCGCGTACACGAACGCGGAAGTGGCGAAACACAGTCTTGCGGAACCGGTACATGTGCAGTTGCTCTAGCAGCAACGATGAAGTCAGGGGAGTCACTACCTTCGCGATGGGTTATCTATCCTCCAGGGGGACGTCTTGTCGTTGATATCGATGGACACTCCAATGCCACCCTGACTGGACCTGCAGTCATGGTTGCAGATCACGATGTGAGTACTTATCTTTGATGAGTCTTCTATGAGTAACGCCGACGACGGCTACGACAAGTTATTTGAAGAACTCCTTCGCGAAAGCGCAAGGGCGGCGGCAGATTTCGATGCCGACGAGATTGATGAAGTCGAAAGCCAGCAAGATCTCTCTGATCGCCATGCCTTGCGACGCGTTAAGAGTTTCTCGACTGAACTTCAAGATATCTCTGAAGCTGAATATCGCCAACTCCAATTAGAACGCGTGGTTCTGGTGGGAGTCTGGACTGAAGGCACCTCTGAGATGGCAGATAATTCTTTAGCAGAGTTGAGAGCTCTCGCTGAAACAGCTGGATCTGAGGTTTTAGAAGGATTAATTCAACGTCGCGATAAGCCAGATCCATCAACATATATCGGTGCCGGTAAGTTAGAAGATCTTCGTGCAGTCGTGAGATCTACAGGTGCAGATACAGTGATTTGTGACGGTGAACTTTCACCTTCACAATTGCGCACACTAGAAGATAAGTTAAAGGTCAAGGTAGTCGACCGCACAGCACTCATTCTCGATATCTTCGCGCAGCATGCCAAGAGTCGCGAAGGTAAGGCGCAGGTTGAACTAGCTCAAATTGCTTACCTCTTACCTCGCCTACGCGGTTGGGGAGATTCCCTCTCCCGCCAAGTAGGTGGACGTGCCGCAGGTGGTGCAGGTATTGGTGGTCGCGGACCCGGTGAAACGAAGATTGAGACAGATCGTCGTCGCATCAGAGACAAGATGGCGAAGTTGCGACGCGAAATTTCTGAGATGAAAGTTGCGCGCGATACCAAACGACAAGAGCGACGACGCAACAATATTCCTTCCGTGGCAATCGCCGGATATACCAATGCGGGAAAATCATCACTCCTAAACGCACTTACCGGTGCCGGTGTTCTCGTTGAAAACGCGCTCTTTGCAACTCTCGATCCAACAGTTCGTAAATCTCAAACTGCAGAAGGTCGTATATACACGCTCTCTGACACGGTTGGATTTGTGCGCCATCTTCCACATCAGTTGATTGATGCCTTTAAATCAACTTTGGAAGAAGTTTCTGGAGCTGATCTCATCGTGCATGTTGTGGATGGATCTCATCCTGACCCTTTTGAACAAATTCGAGCAGTGCGGGAAGTTATCAATGAAATCGGCGGGGGAGATATCCCAGAAATCATCGCCATCAATAAAGTTGATATTGCATCTCCTGAGATTGTGATGGAGCTTTTACGTAAAGAGAAGAATTCATATGCCTTCTCGGTAAAGAGCGGTTTTGGCATCGAAGGCTTGCTGCATGCGATTGAGAAATCTTTGCCACATCCGAGCGTAGAGATTGACTCGGTCATCCCCTATCATCGAGGTGACTTGGTCCATGCGATCCACGAAACCGGTGAGATTTTGCTAGAAGAGCATCTCGCTGAGGGAACTCATATCCACGGTTATGTGGACGGGGCTCTGGCACAATCAATTGACCGCGCGACCCAATCTAGGGAATAAAGGCGACACGCCGAGCGTTCTAACAGGCAAATCTAAGATTTATACGCAACTATTCGCACACGAGCAGGGAATGCCTTGTTCGCTATCGATGAAGGAGAGGTGAGATCAGTGGCAACAGATTACGACACACCCCGTAAGACCGATGAGGAATTACACGAGGAGTCTCTCGAAGAACTCAAGGCTAAACGAGCTGATGCACAATCCGGTCAGATCGATGTCGATGAGGCAGAGGCAGCTGAGAATCTCGAACTCCCAGGCGCAGACCTCTCAGGAGAACAACTTGCAGTTCGTGTTGTTCCAAAGCAGGTCGATGAATTTACCTGTTCACGATGCTTCTTGATTCACCATATGACTCAGCTCGCAAAGGGTGAGGGCGCTAAGGCTGTCTGCAAAGATTGCGCTTAACCTTTAAGAGCTTTTTCCAATTCACTCGCTCTGCGAGTTGAAATCAACCAATATGGCGTTGGATCTCTCTCATCAATGACTTTTACCGTTAATCCCTGAGAGATCCAAAATGTTGTTGCAAAATAAGCAGCTGGGTCGGCATCACGCGTGCGCGCCTTACTAAAACTGCTTTTATCGATGATGGTGCAATCTCCGAGATACTTCAGGGGGATATGAGCCCGCTTTATTCGAAGCTCATCTTCATCGACAATGATGGTCGATGTTCCAAAGTGAATAATAAGAGCGCCTAGCACCAGGCTGATTGCAAGAGCATTGATAGCGGCGTTATTTCCCAGAGCCGCCCAGATTGCCAACACAATAGAGAAGAGCATGAAGTAAAGAAACGAAATGAGCCAGAATGGGGGGCGAATCACTTCCTTAAATCTTGGTTTTATGCTCATAGAGATAGATTACTGGTACTTCTATCAAGTAACCTACCCTAATGAGTCGTGTAGCTAGTACAACACCGCCTCCTGGTTCAGTACTTCCAGATCGCCACCCAAAGTCACCTGCCACCGGAAGTGAACTCCCATCACACTTCAAGCACTGCTTCGGCTGCGGTGATCTTCATCCAACTGGACTTCATCTCAAAGCAAAGGTCGAAGAAGGTCTTTCAATTTCAGCCGAATTCACGGTCACTGAAAATCATCAAGGTGCTCCAGGACTTGCACATGGTGGGCTGCTCTCACTAGCCTTTGATGAAGCTCTCGGAAAGTTGATGTGGTTGCTGCGCGCCCCAGCGGTGACAGCGCGACTCGAGACAGATTTCCTCGCTCCAGTGCCTATCGGAACGACTATCTATATCTCAGCTCGCATCACTGGCGTGCAAGGTCGAAAGGTCTATTCAGAGGCGGAAGGTCGCCTCAACGGTCCGACGGGAGCAATCGCTGTGCGAGCTGCTTCACTATTTATTATTGTGCCGATGAAACACTTTCTCGAGAATGCTCCAGCGGAATACATCGCAGCGATTAAAGCTAACCCTGAACTCCTCTCATTCGTCGATCCAGAATTCAATATCAACCCATGAAAAATTTGCAGGTACTCATTACTCGCCTCGATGCCGATTTGCCATTGCCGCAATATGCAAAGGGTGGAGATGCTGGAGCAGATATCTACTCGCGTATTGATGTCACTTTGGCACCGGGGGAGCGCGCGCTTGTCCCGACCGGAATCGCAATCGCACTTCCCGATGGATATGTAGCTCTAGTACATCCGCGTTCCGGGCTTGCCATCAAACACGGAGTCACAATGGTGAACGCTCCCGGAACTGTTGATGCGGCTTACCGAGGTGAACTTCAATGCATTCTGATCAATCATGACCCGAAAGAATCGGTTTCATTTAAACGCGGAGATCGGATTGCGCAATTGGTATTTCAAAAGGTAGAGCGTGCTGAGTTTATTGAAGTTGAACATCTACCAGGTTCGGGTCGTGGCGATGGCGGCTTTGGATCGACGGGACGCTCATGAGCCAGGATGACGATCGCCAGAAAGTCCTCTCCGCCTTTGGTGGTAAGAAAGGGCTCATAGATTCCGGAATTCCATCGGTCATCTTCCTGCTGGTATTTAACCTTCGAGATGATTTACAAGATGCGCTTTATGCATCCGTTGGAGTATCAATCGTTCTCACCATCATCCGCTTACTTGCTCGAGATACTGTCCAGCATGCATTTAGCGGATTGATTGGCGCTCTCATATGCGCATGGTTTGCCAATCGCACCGGAAATCCCAGTGATGTTTTCGTTCCAAAGCTGCTGACTAATTTGGGATATGGAACTGTTTACCTCATTGCCAATCTCGCTGGCTGGCCAATACTTGGCTTAATGCTCGGACCAATTTTGGGAGAGAATTTCCTCTGGCGTAACGACCCGGCACGTAAGAAGGCGTATCTTCGCGCAAGTTGGATTTGGGTAGCAATGTTCTTCACACGCATTGCTGTGCAATATCCGATCTACAAGAGCGGCAACGTCAATCTACTCGGAACCGTAAATCTCGCGATGGGGTACCCGCTCTTTATTGCAACTGCGTACGCGAGCTGGATGATTCTCAAGAGCGTTCCCATCACCAAGCATCATCAGGGATAAAGGGCAGAACTAAGAATAAGAGCTACAGGGACTTATTCGTTTTGAGCGATGAAGCAATCCTTCAATAAGCCCTCAGCGGTAGTCGATGCAACGAATAACAGTTCATCGCCAGCAATAAAGATGTCAGTTGCGCTGGGAGTAAGTACGCGACCATCGCGAACGATTGCCGCAAGAGAGGCATCGTCTGGAAGCTCTACTTCGTCGACCGTCTTACCGATACAGGTTGATGTATCTGGCAATGTGAGTTCAACCAAATTAGCTTGACCCTTACGGAATGAGAAGAGGCGAACAACATCACCAACACTGACTGCTTCTTCAACGAGAGCTGCAATGATGCGAGGCGTTGATACTGCAACATCGACGCCCCATGAACTATCAAAGAGCCATTCATTCTTTGGATGATTGACGCGAGCAACTACACGTGGGACGCCGTACTCAGTCTTACCGAGGAGAGAGGCGACGAGATTTACCTTGTCATCGCCAGTTGCAGCGACGAGTACTTGGCAATCGTTGAGACTCGCTTTATCGAGTGATGTAATCTCGCATGCATCGGCCATCAGCCATTCGGCATCTGGAACTGATTCGAGCTTGAGCGCTTTTGGATCACGGTCAATCAGGAGAACGCGGTGACCATTATCGAGAAGTTCACGCGCAATCGCGCGGCCGACATTTCCAGCACCAGCAATAGCAATACGCATCTTCTTACGCCTCCGGTGACTTTCCGAGAATTACTTCGACCTTTGGTAGCTCTTCATCTCTCACCATGATGTGAATGAGGTCGCCGTCTTGCAAGACAGTGTTCTCATCTGGAATCAAACCTTCACCGAGGCGAGTTAGGAAAGCGACGCGGAGTTCGGCGGCGTCCTCGAGCTCAGAAATCGGTCGACCAAACCATTCAAGATGCGGGTGAACTTCAGCGAGTTGAACGGTGCCGCTGGCATCACGCCACTCAGAGCGCGAACCTTCCGGTGTTAAGCGACGAAGAATCTGATCGGTTGCCCAGATAACGGTAGCTACTGTTGGAATACCTAAGCGCTGGTAAATCTCTGCGCGACCTGGATCATAGATACGGGCTACAACATTGGTAACGCCGTAGCTCTCCCGCGCAACGCGAGCTGCCAAAATATTTGAGTTATCGCCATTACTGACAGCTGCAAATGCGCCAGCACCTTCGATTCCTGCTTCGAGCAAAGTGTCGCGATCAAAACCAACGCCAGTGACGGTGCGACCCTTGAAATCAGGACCTAGGCGGCGGAATGCCTCCTTCGATTGATCGATAACTGCGACTGAATGGCCTTTGGCTTCCAGCTCGATTGCGAGCAAGGAACCAACGCGGCCGCAACCCATGATGACTACGTGCATGGGGCTTAACTTACTCCCTTACTCTTCTCTCTATGACCGAATCGCAGCGCAAAACTCTCCAGATAGGCGAAATTCTTCGGGTAGAGATTGAGAAAGTTGCTCACGGAGGTCATTTTATCGCTCGCCACGATGGCGCTGTGATCTTCGTCCGTCACGCTATCCCGGGTGAAATTGTGGAAGTAAGAATCACGGGGCTCGATAAATCCTTCGCCCGCGCAGATATTGTGGCAGTCCTCGAGCCAAGTCCAGATCGAACAACACCACCTTGCCGCTATTCAGGTGTGTGCGGTGGGTGCGATTTTCAACATATCGAAATTGCGCGCCAGCGCCAACTCAAATCAGAGGTTATCGCTGAGCAATTTGCTCGAATTGCAAAGATGGAGATAGATATAGAAGTGGAGGAGATCTCCACGCCACTGCATTGGCGCACTCGCTATGCAGCATCAACAAACGAACGAGGCGAAGCGGGTTTTAAAGCATCGCGCAGCAATGAAGTGATTCCCATTTCCTCCTGTCCCATTCTCTTGCCGGAAATTGACTTCCCAACTCTGCCATTTGAAGAAATCTCAGCGGGTCAACGAGTTGAAGTGGCTATCGGTAGTGATGGTTCTCGTTCTATCGCGAAGATGAAAGAGAGAGTTGGTCGCACCAGCGAACGTGCGGTTCCGGAGATTATCGAGGGAAAGTCAGAGCTTAATTATCAAGTGGGGGAACGTAACTATCGTGTCTCCCAATCATCATTCTGGCAGAGCAATGTCAGCGCCCCACAAACGTTAGTAAATGTCGTGATTGCATCAGCTGGTTTAAAGGCGGGAGATCATCTCCTTGACTTGTACGGGGGAGTCGGCCTCTTTGCCGGGGCAGCACTTCCGTTGGTGGGACCAGGTGGCCGCATAGATATTGTTGAAGGTAGCGCCTCAGCAACTCGTGACGCAGCAGTCAATTTTGATGGAGCCTCCAATGTTCACATCCACACTGGAGATGTTGCTCGATCAATTAAGAAATTTAAACGAGCTGATGTAGTGATTCTTGATCCACCACGAACTGGCGCCGGAAGAGATGTGATTGAAAATCTTGCTCACTTGGCCGTGCGTTCGATTGTCTATGTTGCCTGTGATCCTGCCGCACTGGCGCGAGATACGACCTATCTCAACGATGTTGGCTATCACTTAGAGCAATTGCGCGCCTTTGATCTCTTCCCGATGACTCACCACATCGAATCTATTGCGCTCTTCACCCTTTCTAAGGTATCTTGACGTCAAGATACTTTTAGAGTCAGGGGCTCGTCATGAGTAAGAACTCGCTTGGAACACAGAAGAACCTCACCGTTGCTGGAAAAGATTATGAGATTTTTGATATCTCATCTCTCGCCGGTGCCAGCGATCTCCCTTACTCGCTGAAGGTTCTCCTCGAGAACTTACTCCGCACTGAAGATGGCGCCAATATCACCGCCGATCACATCAAAGCGCTGGCACAGTGGGATCCGACGGTAGAGCCAGATACCGAAATTCAATTCACCCCTGCCCGTGTCGTGATGCAGGACTTCACCGGTGTTCCATGTGTGGTCGATTTAGCGACCATGCGTGAAGCAATCGTTGAGCTCGGGGGAGATGCATCGAAGGTCAACCCACTTGCTCCGGCTGAACTCGTCATCGATCACTCCGTCATCGCAGATTTCTATGGCAGTGCCACATCATTTGAGCAGAACACAGATATTGAATACGAGCGCAATCGCGAACGTTATCGTTTCCTTCGCTGGGGCCAAGGAGCTTTTGATGAGTTTAAAGTGGTTCCACCAGGAACCGGAATCGTTCATCAGGTAAATATTGAATACCTTGCTCGTGTTGTAATGACTAGAAACGTCAACGGTGTTTTACGTGCTTACCCTGACACTGTTGTCGGTACCGATTCCCATACAACGATGGTTAACGGTCTTGGCGTGCTTGGTTGGGGAGTCGGTGGAATTGAGGCAGAGGCTGCGCTTCTTGGTCAGCCAGTATCAATGCTCATCCCACGAGTTGTTGGATTTAAATTAAAGGGCGAACTTCCTGTTGGTACTACTGCAACAGATATGGCTCTCGTTATTACCGAAATGTTGCGAAAGCACGGAGTAGTCGGAAAGTTTGTCGAGTTCTACGGACCTGGTGTTACTGCAGTTCCAATGGCAAACCGAACCACAATCGGAAACATGTCACCAGAGTACGGATCAACCTGTGCGATATTCCCAATCGACGACGAAACACTTCGCTACCTACGCCTGACTGGACGGAGCGAAGATCAAGTTGCACTAGTCGAGCAATACGCGAAAGCACAGGGCATGTGGTTCGATCCAGTTGCAACCCCACGTTACTCAGAACATCTCGAGCTCGATCTTTCCACAGTGGTTTCATCTATAGCTGGACCAAAGCGTCCACAGGATCGAATTTCAATCTCAGAGTCGAAGAAGAAGTTCGAGGATATTCTCCCTACCTACTTCTCCGAAAAGACTGGCAAAGACGCCTACCCTGTCTCTGTTGGTGCAGATAAGACCACCATTAAGAATGGCGATGTAGTCATTGCTTCAATTACCTCATGTACCAATACTTCAAACCCATCTGTGATGATTGGTGCTGCTCTCTTAGCGAAGAAGGCAGTTGAGAAAGGCTTGAAATCCAAGCCATGGGTAAAGACCACTTTGGCGCCAGGTTCAAAGGTTGTCACTGATTACTATGACCGCTCCGGACTTACTCCATATATGGAAGCTCTTGGCTTCAACCTCGTTGGATATGGCTGCGTTACCTGTATCGGTAACTCAGGACCACTCCCAGTTGAGATCAGCAAAGCCGTCAATGAGAACGACCTAGCAGTAACGGCAGTTCTCTCCGGTAACCGTAACTTTGAAGGTCGCATCAGCCCTGATGTGAAGATGAATTACCTTGCATCACCTCCACTAGTGGTTGCGTATGCAATCGCTGGAACAATGGATCATGACTTTGCCACTGATTCGCTCGGTAACGATAAGAATGGAAACCCAGTTCTTCTCAAGGATATCTGGCCCTCAGCACAAGAGATTCAAGATGTGATTGACTCATCCATCTCATCTGAGATGTTTACCAAGGATTACGCCAGCGTCTTTGATGGCGATCATCGCTGGAAGTCACTCGATACTCCGACCGGAAATACCTTCGAATGGGATCCAAAGTCCACCTATGTTCGCAAGCCACCGTACTTTGAAGGAATGCCAGCAGAACCGACTCCAGTAAAAGATATTTCTGGCGCAAGAGTTCTGGCGATTCTCGGCGATTCAGTAACGACTGATCACATTTCACCTGCCGGAAATATCAAAGCTGATTCACCAGCTGGTAAGTACCTTGAGGCAAATGGCGTAGACCGCAAAGACTTCAACTCTTACGGCTCACGTCGTGGAAACCATGAGGTAATGATTCGTGGAACATTTGCAAATATCCGTCTTAAGAATATGTTGCTCAATGGCGTGGAAGGTGGCTTTACTCGCA
>JACCDN010583181.1_pt1 | contig 35398 bp, 34 predicted proteins | sample 7441691 | NCBI WGS metagenome assembly JACCDN01 (sample SAMN15323439, study PRJNA562643) | freshwater metagenome | isolation source: river surface water | place: USA:Blue River Watershed | collected 2017-08-16
ATGAGATGCGTGCTTTTCCTCACCCACGCTCACCCGACGCCATCGAGGCACTGTGGCGCATGCGTGGCGCACAGTCTGGATTGTTGGCTGCCGAAGCATTTGTCGTGATTAGGGAAATTTGTTGAACGTGGAAAAAATCGCGGTTTTCCGGGTCGATGCTTCTGCAAGAATCGGCAGCGGTCATGTAAGTCGCTGTCTAGCCTTGGCAGACTACTTGGCTGCAAGGGGTTGGGATTGCATATTTGCAGTTTCATCTGAAACTTGTCAAGCTTTTCCCAGACTCGATCGATCCACGCATCGCGTTTGTGTTGTAGCGAATGCCTTCGATGCCGTATCGGTCGGTTTGGCCACTGGCAAGCATGCAACACTGACCGTGATTGACCATTATTCAATCGACGCGCACTTTGAAACTGCGTGTCGAAAATGGAGCGAGCGCATTATGGTCATTGATGATTTGGCGAATCGATATCATGATTGTGATTTTCTAATTGACCAGACGCTGGGACGTGTGTCGCGGGATTATTCGGCACTTGTTCCTTCTGATTGTCGTCAGCTGCTCGGCCCCGAATATGCACTATTACGTCCGGAGTTCAGTCGATTGCGAGAACAAACGCTTGAGCGTCCCCGTGAATCGTTGCGCCGCATTCTTGTGGCTATCGGTGGTGCAGATCCTCATGACATCACTGGACTAGCCTTGCAGGCTATTCTCGCAAGTGGACTGACATTGGAAGTTGATGTGGCGTTGGGTTCCATTTCTCCCAATTGCCTTAAGGTGTCGGAGTTTGTGGCTGCGGCTGGGAAGGGGTGGCAATTGCATCTGGATACAACGGAAATGGCAAAGTTGATAAGCTCCGCCGATCTGGCCATTGGTGCCTGCGGTGTCGGATCTTGGGAGCGCTGCACATTGGGCTTGCCCTCGATTGCGGTGGTCATTGCGGACAATCAGCGCATGATCGCTCGTGAGCTGAGGCGTCGGGCGGCCATCATATATGCCGGAGACTGGGGGGAGACCTCGGTGAAAGTGCTTGAACGACATTTGCTCGAAATGGCGGGTGACGGCGCATTGCGTGCAGCCATCGCTGCCAATGCCGCAGCTGTCTGCGACGGACGCGGACTGGAGCGTGTGGGAAGAGTATTAGCTACATGAAAAACTATATTGTCGCAACCATTAAACCTTGGAATATCGCTTCATATGAGCAGCACAGTTCGCAGTTGCCAGGACAATGGACGCTGGTCCAGGATCCCCGTGAGCTTACGGCTGATCTTGTAGAGGCGCTGAGGCCTCGTTATATATTCTTTCCGCACTGGTCCTGGCGGGTTGGTCCGGAAATCTTAACTCGTGCCAAATGTGTCTGCTTTCACGCAAGTAACGTGCCTTATGGGCGCGGTGGTTCGCCCATTCAGAACCTAATTGAACGTGGGCATCGCGAGACTATGCTATGTGCGCTCCAAATGATGGATGCTCTTGATGCGGGGCCGGTTTATATGAAGCAGCCACTATCGCTGACGGGACGCGCACAGGATATTTTTGAGCGGATGGCTGAAAATATATGGAGCATGATTGCTTGCATCGTTGCTAACGAGCCGGAACCGAAGGAGCAGGTTGGAGAACCGGTTGTGTTTGCCCGACGGCATCCCGAGCAAAGCAGCCTCCCGCTTTCGGGTAGTCTCGCTAAAATACACGACCACATCCGGATGCTGGATGCGGAGTCCTATCCTTCGGCCTTTTTGAATCATGGAGAATTCCATCTAGAGTTCAATCTGAGCGAATTCGATGAAGATTTTGTGACTGCGCGCGTGACGATACGACGGATACCGTCTACCCCGAAACAGGACGAACACTCATGAAGTGCAATGGTTTTTCCATCAATGGTCGCGCGATCGGAACACAACATCCGCCCTATGTGATTGCCGAGTTGTCCGGTAATCACAATGGCAATCTTGAGCGTGCGCTCCAACTTGTCGATGCGGCTCATGCTGCTGGTGCCGATGCAGTGAAGCTCCAGACCTATACCGCCGACACAATGACTATTAATTGTGACCGGCAGGATTTTGTCATTAAGGGAGGGCTGTGGGCAGGGTACAACCTCTACCGGCTTTATGAGGAGGCGCATACCCCATGGGAATGGCACGGCGCTTTGTTTGATCGTGCCCGTGAACTTGGATTGCATGTGTTCAGTACTCCCTTCGACGACAGTTCGGTAGAGTTTCTTGAATCCTTTGATTTACCAGCCTACAAGATTGCCTCTTTTGAACTTACCGATCTGGCGTTGATACGCAAGGTAGCGGCTACCAACAAGCCATTGATCATGTCCACAGGCATGGCTAGCTTGGAGGAAATCGAGGAGGCTGTTGCGACAGTAAGAGAAAACGGCAGCGGCGAACTCTGCCTCCTCTACTGTGTTTCTGGATACCCGACACCGGTTGCTGAGGCAAATCTACTCTCCTTGCGCGAATTGGCTGAACGCTTTGATGTGGTGACAGGATTTTCGGATCACACGCTAGGCACATCCGTGTCAGTTGCAGCGGTGGCGCTGGGTGCTGCCGTGATCGAAAAGCATTTCACTCTTTGTCGCTCTGACGGGGGGCCTGATGCCGATTTTTCTCTAGAGCCACAAGAGTTTGCCGCACTTGCACGTGACTGCCGCACCGCATGGGAAGCTCTTGGGAGCAAGGGGTTTTGGCGCAAGCCAAGTGAATCTGCCAATGTCGTTTTTCGACGTTCCCTCTATGCGGTGAACGACATTGAAGCCGGCGAAACGCTAACCAGAGAAAATGTGCGTGCAATTCGCCCGGGTTTCGGTTTGCCACCCAAGGAGTTGGCGCTGGTGCTTGGCCGCACTGCTGCGCACAGGATTGCACGCGGAACCCCGCTGTCCTGGAGTTGTCTGCACGCCTGACAGAGATTTATAGAAGCACATGCGCATCCATCTTCTTTGCGACCACAAATGGCGTGACCTTCCCAACTTAGCCGCGCTTCAGGTGAGGCTGCAGCAGCATGGACACATCGTGCTTTTGAGTGCGACCAAGGATGCGCGCGCCATGATAGGCGCATTCCGGCCCGACTGCGTTGTACTCAACCACTTGTTCAGTGCTGCCCACCGCAACTTGGCCAAAACGTTGCGATCTGCAGGCATTGCCGTTATCGTGTTGCCAACCGAAGGCGCAATGCGTCCCGAATTCGCCAGTCTGTGCGCTGGCGAATTTACTGATTTCACCTTGGCTGATCTAATTCTTGCTTGGAGCGACGAGGCTGCCGAAAGCATCCGCAGTCGATGGCGCATGGACGCTAAGCGTGTGCCGGTAGCGGGATGCGGTCGGTTTGATTTTTATAATGAACGATTCTCCAGTCTTGTTGATACACGTAATAATTTTTGTCGACAATACGGCCTTGATCCGGCTCGCCCCATTGTTACTTGGGCGACCCAGTATGGATATGCGCACCTAGCTTCTCCTGGCAAGGATGCGGCGCGTAAACAATGGCTTCGTGAAATTGAGGATGTCGGTGTTGTCACCGCTTATCGGCGCATAGGCCTTGACCCGAACGATGTTCCCATGCTGTTCGCGCAAGGAAGAGATGCTGCAGCTCATGCGTTTTTCGCCTTGAGTAAGGCTATGCCCAATGTGCAGTTTCTCATCAAGCCACATCCCATAGAAGAACTGGGCTTTTATTACGGCATGATGGAGAAATACGGATGCAGTAACGTCAGATTCTGCCCCGGCACCTATATCTGGAACGTGCTTAATGCCACCGATATCGAATTGCACCGGCAATGCACTACGGCAGTGGAAAGCTGGATGTGGGGCAAGCCGACGATTGAGATGGCTATGGATCATGTGCCCGAGTGGAGCTGGCCTGAACGCGAAGAGGGAAGCGACAGCGCAGTTAATGCGGAAGCGCTGATCAGTCTGGTACGTGACTATCTGGATGGTGCAAATGTCCCTGAAAGTCGGCAGGCTTATCGCATGCATTACATTGAGCGATGGTTCGGCCCGGCGGATGGGCGCCGCTGCTCATCCACGGGAGACATGATCGATGCCTTCTTGCGCCAGCGGGGGGCGAGCCGCCGTTATTTCAGCGCCATCCCAGGACTCAACGCAAGCGCGCGTGACTCATTGGGTGCAGTGGTGCGCTGGCAGTTGGACTATCTACCGAATCAACCTTTATTGAGCCGCCCCAAAGAATTCAGTAACAGCGTGGCTCACGACAAGTTGATAGTGCGATCAGATGTCGTTGCTTACCGAAAACGTATCGGCAACTCCGTCGTTTGAGGGGTGTCTTCATGTTGACTGATGTCCGTCTTGTAGTTCTAGTACTCTTGAATTTATTGCGTCGGCCGGTCAAAGTTAAGCGAAGGGACGTCGTTCAGTTTCCGGGCTGCGACTCGTACTTCAACTTCATGATGGAGGTAGTGGTTGTCAGTGTCAATGACATGGTAGCGGACAACGTCTCCTTGCGATGCCTTTTCCCGCACGCCGTCGGCAGCATTGCGAGAGCTGCGCAAAAAGGCGATGTTGTCCCCTTCTTTTGCTTCATACGGATGAATAAGGCCATCGTTTTTTTTCATAAGTTGAGCAATCTCTGCGATGTCTTATTTAATGCGCTGAAACTTGATTTTGCGAGTTCTAAACCATGATGCGTCTCGGTCTAGGGGCCGTTCAATTTGGTATGGACTACGGCATCACTAACCGCAACGGACACGTTGCACAGGCAACGGTTCGCGAAATACTCGATGCTGCCAGCGTTGTCGGCGTAAATTATTTAGATACGGCTCCTTTGTACGGCAGCAGCGAAACTGTGCTTGGTCATTGTGGAGCAGATCGATTTGCGGTGGTTAGCAAGACGCCGCGTTTTAGCAATGGCTGCGGCGTGGAAAACGCGAGTGCACTAAAGCAGTCCGCCCGAAATTCTCTGAAAAAACTGCAAGCCGAAAAGCTCCATGGACTTCTGGCACACCATGCCCCGAACCTACTTGATCTAAACGGCGATACATTGTGGACCGCAATGCGCGAGTTGCGAGATGAAGGTTTAACGGCAAAGATCGGCGCTTCGGTATATGCCGGCAGCGATATTGATGCCTTGCTTGACCGCTACCATGATTTAGACCTAATTCAGTTGCCAATCAATATTCTCGACCAGCGGTTGCTATTGGGTGGGCAAATTGAGCGTCTAGTAGAAAGAGGCGTCGAAATTCATGTGCGTTCAGTTTTTCTGCAAGGCCTATTGCTGTTGCCACCAACTGAAATGCCGTCACATCTGACGCGCCTAACACCCTGGCTCGAGCGTTGGCACGCAGCCGCAGCCGCAGCGGGGCTGAGTCCGATGAAAGCCGCTTTTGCCTTTGTTAAGGCCATACCTGGTCTTTGCGTCGCGATTGTCGGGGTTACTTCGATGCGCGATTTTGACGAAGTTCTCGATGCGTTTAATTCAGCAAGCACTTTCGATGCTGTTGACTTGGCCTGTAATGATGCTGATCTAGTCGACCCCTCACGCTGGGAAAAACATTGATTGCCGTCAAGCCGCCACTTCGACTGGGAGTCATCGGGCTTTCCCCGGGTAACGGCCACCCTTATTCATGGTCGGCCATATTCAACGGTTACGAAAAAGAGGATATGGAGCACTGCGGCTTTCCCGTGATCCCGCGTTATCTCGAGCAGCAATCCTGGCCCGAAGCTCGCATTCCCGAGGCGCTGGTCACGCACGTGTGGACACAGGATTTGGAGCTTTCTCACCATATCTCTAGGACCTGTCGTATTAGCAACGTGGTGACTGATCCCTTTGACATGATCGGAGTCGTTGACGGCGTGCTGCTAGCGCGCGACGATGCAGAAACTCATCTACACTTTGCTCGCCCTTTTCTCGAGGTCGGGTTGCCAGTTTATATCGATAAGCCCATGGCTCTGTCAGTGGCCGAAGCGGAAGCCCTGTTTGCCCTAGGTGCCCGCCCTGGGCAGCTTTTTTCTTGTTCAGCGCTTCGTTATGCCCAGGAGCTGCAATTGAGCGAATCTGACCGCAATCAGATCGGCGCGGTTATGTGTATCGAGGCAACAACCCCAAAGTACTGGGATACCTACGCCGTCCATATCATTGAGCCGGTGCGCATGATGCTAGATCAAGGTGACAAGGTAGAAAGTAGTCAGCTTCTTGACCGCACAGACAAAATTACTCGACTGAGCCTGCGTTGGGACAGCGGTGTTGAGACAGTTTTTAACGCGATGGGCGATGTCGCCCTGCCCATCACTTTTCGCGTGAGCGGCGTCAAAGGTGAGCTAGAGCTTCAATTCAGCGATACATTCTCTGCATTCAAGCAGGCATTGTGGCAATTTGTTCGGGGTATCATTAACCAACGTGACCAGATTGAGCGACCCAGCACGCTTGATGTTGTGCGCATCATCGAGCTGGGGCGTAAGCCATGACACAACCCAAGATTCTCATCACTGGTGGTAGCGGCCGTATCGGAGCTTTACTTGTACGTCATTTTTTAGGCAAGGGTTGGGGCGTCGTGGCGACCGTGCACAGCGAAGCCTCGTTAGAACGCATGGCAACTGAATATGGCAACAGCCAGGGGGTCAGTCTAATTCGTTGCGATTTGCGTGATCCTGATGGCGTACTTAAGCTTGTGGCGGACATCAAGCAAAGGAGTCTCCAACCCTATGCGCTGGTCAACAACGCGCGCTGTCTTGATAACTTGAAGATTGAGTCTGATGGCAGTGTTACACGCGACAGATTTGTCGACGAATACATTATTGATGTTGTTGCCCCATACGAATTGACCTTGGCGTTGGCCCGAATGAAGAGTGGCATGTTTCGTAAAGTGGTAAATATTGGCTCGCAGTATGGTGTGGTCGCCGCTAATACAGGACTTTACGAAAATTATGCACAACAATCACCTCTTCACTATAGCGTGGCCAAGGCCGCCCTGGTACACCTGACCCGCGAGATGGCAGTGCGTCTCGCATCGGACAACATCCAGGTGAACTGCATTTCTTTCGGAGGGATCGAAGGTCGCGTGGATGATGCCTTCAAAGCACGTTACGCCGCGCTGTGTCCTCAGGGCAGCATGTTGAAGGAAAGCGATATCGCCGCGCATGTTGACTATCTGGTGTCGCCGGACAGCTCGGGCCTGACAGGCCACAACCTGATTGTCGATGGTGGGTGGACTTTGTGGTGACATCCCCGATGCTTGCTGTTATCCCGGCTCGCGGCGGTTCGAAGCGCCTTCCTCGCAAGAACGTTCTCGATTTTGGTGGTAAGCCCATGCTGGCATGGACCATAGAAGCAGCCTTGCAATCCGAGGTGTTTGATCGCGTACTTGTTAGCACAGACGACGAGGAAATTGCGAGAGTTGCTCGGGCCCATGGGGCGGAGGTGCCTTTTATGCGCCAAGAGGCCAACGATGATTATTCTCCAGCTTCTTCCGCTACACTGGCTGCGCTTTGTCAAGCGGAAGCGCACTGGCAGACAAGCTTTACTAGTGTTGTCCAGTTGATGGCGAATTGCCCACTTCGTACAGCTGAGCACATACGGGACATGGTGCATCACTTTGCAACGCGGCCGACCAACTTTTTATTGAGTGCATTTCGTTACGGCTGGATGAATCCTTGGTGGGCTCACCAGATTAATGCATTGCATAAACCAGTTGCTCTGTTTGGCGATGCCATGACTCAAAGGAGTCAAGACCTTCCACCACTTTTCTGCCCGACAGGCGCCATCTGGATGGCAGATGCAGAAGCGTTAAAGCGAACCGGCACCTTCTACGGGCCAGACTATGAATTTTTCCCTCTTGAATGGTCCGTTGCAGTAGATATTGACGATCAGGAGGATCTCGCAATGGCTTTCTCAGTCCTTCAAATGAAATTGGGTAGAGAAAAGTCATAAGCGCTGAGTTCTTGGGAGGCCAACTTTTTTGATCTTTTTGGTAGATATGTTGACTGTTTATTAAATTTTATGAAGCCTGTCTCCGATTGGGGAGTTGCGCAATGGTCCTAATTTTGCGGTGGACGCGTTGGGATTTTGAGCAGGCTTTTTCCTTTTGTGCTTAACTGATGAGTGTTAATTTTTTTGTTTCTAAAACATCACTCAGTGCTACACTGTGTAGAGCGTTTGGCCTACTGACACCGCACGAGCGTAATTGGGCTGTAATTCTCCTGCTACTTATGCTGGTGGCTGGCCTGCTTGAGTCGTGCGTTGTGGCTGCAGTTCTACCTTTTGTGTATATTCTGATTGATCCGCAGCGTGCTTCATCCATTCCCATATTGACTGATCTGTTGCGGGCAGCGAACCTGACTCTCACAAACGCTTTGCCTGTGTTGGCTGCATGTCTAATCCTGCTAATCTTTTTTTCTTCGCTCCTGAGTGGGTTGACAACCTACCTGAACGAAAGGCAGACAGAGCTCAGTCGTAACCGCATGGCACTCGAGTTACTTGGACGCACTATTAATGCCCCTTATTTGTGGATACGTCAGCAGCGGGTTGCAGCATTGGCTAACGTAATCTATGACGATGTGCGCATCTGGCGTCGCGATTGCATCCAGTCCGTCATGAATACGATCCAAGCCATCATCATGATAGTCTTCCCTGCTACCGCCGCGGTGTTGTTGGCTCCGCTGCAAGGTTTTTATGCACTTGCTGTTCTTTCATTAGTCTCAGTAATGCTGGTGGCGACAGTACGTCGCCCGTTACAGCGGCTCTCGGATGAGGCTCGTATCACCCAGAAATACTCGCTCGCGCTACTGCACCAAACGCTCACAGGTATTCGAGAGGTAAAAACGAGCAATACTGCGGGGTTCTTTGTCAGCGCATTTGGTCAGATTCATCGCATCAATACCTCACTGATCCTTCGCACGCGGGTACTAGCGACTCTCCCCGCTAATTCGATGACAATGCTTGGTCAGATTGGTTTCGTTTCCACTGCTGTTGTACTCTGGAATTCCGGCGCTTCAGCCGCCGAGATTACGGGGCAGATAGCCATCATAGGGGTTGTGGTCAGCCGAGTTCTGCCCGCAGCTAATCGACTCAATGCAGCAATAACTACCTTGTTGCGGTCTCTGCCATTTGTTGCAGGAATGCTTGAGGTGATGGATGCTGCCGAAGCTGACAGTAGCTGGCTTGCAGACCGTAGTTCTAACAAACAATCCATGCCGAAAACATGGAGAACACTAGAATTTTCTAACGTGGACTTTAGCTATGGCAATAGCAATGTCGGCCTGTCCGATATCAATTTGTGTCTTAAGCGTGGTCGATTCTATGGTGTTGTTGGTCGTTCCGGTGCTGGCAAGAGCACCCTTATCAACTTGCTGCTGGGCCTATATAGTCCCACCCGCGGCTGCGTCCTCATAGACGGCATGTCACGCGATCAATTTCGGCCTACGGACTGGATCGACCAACTGGCCTATGTGCCGCAAGACGTCTTCATCCTCGATGACAGTGTGAAAGCTAATATTGCCTTCGGCAGGGATGCGGACAAATCAACTAGTGACATGTCGGCAGCTATTCGCATCGCCTGCTTAGATGAATTGCTGGCAGACCTGCCGCAGGGGCTTGATACTCCGCTGGGAGAGCGCGGTCGACGCTTTTCGGGCGGACAAGCGCAGCGTGTTGCGATTGCTCGGGCACTTTACAGCATGCCAAGCATCCTTCTGATGGACGAGGCAACAAGTGCGCTAGACAGCATCACTGAGGCTCGCATACAGGAGGGTATAAGAGCACTCGGTGATGACGTGTTGGTGATCGCTGTAGCGCACCGTATTTCTTCATTGCGCAACTGCGATGCCATTATTGTCATGGACGAGGGGCGAATCATGGAGATAGGTAGTTATACTGAGTTGCTGGCAAACAGCCCCCTTTTCGCCGAACTGGCCTCAAGCTCGGAGAAAGAGGCGCCTCTAGCATGATGGTTGCTGTGATCCCCGCGCGGGGAGGGTCGAAGCGAATTCCCCGCAAGAACATCCTGCCATTCGTCGGACGCCCCTTGATTGCTTGGTCCATCGCTGCGGCTAAGGCGGCGGCACCGTTTGGAGAGGCTTGGGTGTCCACCGACGACGATGAAATTGCAGCTGTGGCTGCAGTGCATGGTGCCCATGTCATTCGCCGCCCTACAGAGTTAGCCGCGGACAACAGCTCAACCTATGATGTGGTACTGCATGCTCTGCATGCAATTCGTGCCATGGGGCGCAATGTTGAAGCCGTGGCTACGCTTCAACCGACCAACCCGCTGCGCCCAGTTTTCATGATTGAGGACGCAGTGATGAAGTTCTGTTCGCATCCTTGCGATTCCCTGATTACTGTCAGTAATCGCGCCCTCAAAACTGGGCGAATGAAAGAAGGCTATTTTTATCCTGCGTACACCTTTGGTCAGCAGTCACGTCTAACTGAGCCTCTGACATACGAGAATGGTCTGCTCTACATTACAAGCGTTGCCTGTCTAGAGGCGGGCTCCTTGTGCGGCAGTCGTATCCTAGCCTACCCGACTAGTGCCCCATTTGATCTTGTGGATATCGACGAACCGGCCGACTTTTTGGTGGGCGAAGCGATTGCCGTGGCAGTAGCCGATCAGCTGGGCTACTGATTAAAAAATCGAAGGGATGAACCAAACAAGATGACTTGTTCGAAATATAGACTCGCCGTTGCTTTGAGCATAGATCGACATCAATGGAGAAAGGCATGAGCATCACACACTCACTCGGCTATCTTGGAAAAAAGATTTCAAAAGAATTGCATCAACCGACGATCTACCGGTCGGGAAATGTATTTCTCAATAAGTTGGGCCTCCAGTCATTACGCATGTTGCTTAAGTCCTTGCAGTATCGGTTCAAACACTCGCCGCGTACCTCGAATTATGCAGAGTACAAGGCCAAGCTTGACGCCGATGGCATTGTTGTGCTCGAAAACTTTCTACCACAAAGCGTGTTCGATGAGATGATGGAAGAGTTCAATCGCGTGCGCAAAGAAGAGGGAAGCAAGGGTGTGCGAGTCTCTTCCGGCGGTGGATGCAAGAACTGGGCTGTTGTTTTTGCGCAGGACGATCATCGCTTTGCTGCCGTCAATGCGGCCCTAAGCAATCATCCAATGATTGCTGAGTTGGTTGGGCACATCTGTAAGACGTCGGTCGACTATTTTCCCGACAGCATGGCGTTTCTTGAGCAGAACCTCAGCGAGGGTGCAAACATTGCCCTTGACGGCACAGCTTTTCTGCATGCTGATGTGCACTATCCGACTTGCAAAGTCGTGATGTACATGACCGATGTTGGGGAGGGGGATGCCCCATTCGTATTTTGCCCAGGCTCACATCAATTGTCCGCCGCGCGGCTGAGAGTTGAAAATGAAATGGCCATTTCTCTCGGTAAGCTTAAATTAGGAGAGAGCACAAATTTTGACTTGCGTGTGTTTGATCGGACGCCGGAACTGACCCAAGATCAAATGCAGCGCTTAAACCTAGTGCCAACCCCAATCTATGCAAAGAAGAACACGTTGATCATCGCAAATCATTGCGGCTTTCATTCACGAGGCGAATTCGCTGGTGGACGTCGTCGTGTCACTCTGCGCATGAGCTTTCGCTACTTGGATGCGCCACGCTACAAGCTCAGAAAATTGCTGGACCCCCTCTACAAACTGGGCCGCCGACTCAAATAAGTTGTTGGCCATGGGGCAAATGTGCCCGATAACAAAAAAAAGCAGAAAGTATCAAATGCTTCCGACCGTCGCTGCCGTTCTTCGCAAAACGGTCAACCTCGCCCGCTCCACTGCTCGCTGTATTTCTCCGGCCGCACGTGCCGAAGATGCAGCCATACAAGCTGCCCGCGACGAGACGGATACGCTGCTGGCGAATCTGTGTAAATTGCATCAGTGCCCGTTTGAAGGAGAGGTACTGATCGATAGTCAGTGGGACAACCCCAATTATTGGTTTCGCACGAGTTTATTGCGTGCTGCGTTGGGTTTGCCCAATGGCCGCGAAGTCGCTGTACTGGGTGAGTTTCGCCAACGCCAATGCAAAGGGACGCTGAAGCGTCTCGGCATAGATCGCCAAGTTAGCTTTCCAGATATCACTGTTGATATGGCTACGATAAAGGCGCAGGCACGAGATATGGTGACAGCTTGTCGAAGCGCTAATGATGTGTTGGCCTGGCGTCTGCCGGGCGACATGCCGGCGGCAATGATCTACGATGCCATCTTAAAGCGTCAGCGCCTAGCCAGCCTTGACGTGACGAGCAAAGATTTTGAGTCGTTGGTCGTGGAGTCTCTGACCGGGATTGCGCGTGCACAGCGCCTACTCGATACACACGACTTCAAACTAGTGATTGTCAGTCACACGCTAAGTTTTAACTATGGCGCTATTGCTTGGCTAGCGTTGAAGCGCGGTATTCCGGTAGTGCTGCCCTTCGGTCTCTTTGGCGTGCTGCGCATGACCTTGATGAAGGAACCGCAGGATCTCTTTTCCTTTTACGACAGACCCAATCGAAGCGAAATGGATGCGTTGCCGCCTCAGCGTGCAGATGCAATGCGTGCAATTGGACGTCGCTATCTCGAAGGCCGTTTCGGCGGACGTGCCGATGATCTAGCTTCGGTTTACGCCTATCAGCGAAATGCTACTTACATTGATCGAGAGTCGCTTTGCAGTCAATTTGGCTGGGATCCGGACAAACCTATCGTCGGCTTCTATGCTTCTAATTGGTATGACTGGCCACACCAGCTCGGCATGACCCAGTTTCGAGATTTTCTGGATTGGACCATGGAGACCTTCCGCGTTGCCGGCCAGACTTCGCAATTCAACTGGCTGTTCAAGCCCCATCCCTGCGAGGAGTGGTTCGGGGGGGTGTCGTTGACCGAGATTCTCTCGAAAATGGCGGGCGCCGACCATATTCGGCTGGCAGAGGAGGGCTGGAACAACACCGCCGTCATGCAATGCATTGATGCACTAGTCACCTACCATGGCACCGCCGGCATCGAGTTCGCTTCGCTGGGCAAGCCCGTTCTGGTGCCGGATCGTGGCAAATACGATGACTGTGGCTTTGTCCGAGTGGCCGCAAACCGCGCCGAGTATCTAGCGCTGCTGAGTACCCACTGGTGGGACGGACTGGCTGCCGACGAGGTGCGCGCAAGGGCCGAATTGTTCGCAGGATGGTGGTTCTGCGCCCCTTCTTGGCAAGGCAATTTCCTCCTCGCTGACGATTCGCGGCAGGACGAGCTTTATGGCATCATCCAAGGGTTAGTGCGGGATAACCTGGAGGTTGTGGACCGGGAAGTCGATTCCCTGCGCGACTGGCTTGCTTCTGGTCATCGCTATTCCCATACCTTCAAGATGATGCAGGTGGACCAGTTCCAGTTGACCAATGTGTAGTTGCCCAATGCGTCACTAAAGAGCATCTTGTTCAAATATGCCTTATTCGAAAGACTTATCAGGACGGACGTTAGTTACTCGCTCCAGTTTAGTTTGTGAGCTCAGACAATCTGGCATTTTTGAGGGGGACGCTGTTTGTGTCCATGCCTCTCTTAGTAAGCTAGGGTATGTCTGCGGAGCTGGACAAACAGTACTTAATGCACTTTTCGAATTGGTGGGGGACCTAGGCTCCATAATGATGCCAGCCTTTACTGGCGAAAACTCAGATCCCGTCACTTGGAAGGCTCCTCCAGTACCCCAAGACTGGATTGACCCCATACGTAATGAAACACCACCCTATGACAAGCGACTGACACCTACTAGGCACATGGGGGCTGTGGCGGAATTATTCAGAATTTACCCAGGTGTACTGCGCAGTGACCACCCCCATTCTTCCTTTGCAGCATGGGGGCGTTGTGCTGAGATATTGGTAGGTTGTCATCCGTTGGAATATCGTTTCGGGCCGCATTCACCCCTTGGGAAGCTGGCAGCGTTGAATGGCAAAGTTCTGTTGCTAGGTGCTGGCACTGATCGAGCTTCCTTCGTTTACCTTGCGCAATTTATGTCTGGTATAGGAGATCAAATCGTCAAGGAAATTCCTCTTCCACACGGGGTGAGTGTCTCTTGGAAAGGGTTTAATGATTTTGCTGTTAATAATCAATTAGTTTCTACAGGTGTTGAGTATTTGATTGAGACAGGAGTAGCTAAAGTTTCCTCGGTTGGTGATGGTAGCGCGATAACTCTTTCAGTCAGGCCAGCAATTGAGGCCTTACTACAATGGGGTTGGAAAACTGTCGATGTACCCAATCGACCAACGCGCCCCCCAACACCCATCCCAAAAGACTGGTCTGTGTGGCTTTAACCCAAGGTCCCCAAAATGCAAGAGTTTGTGATTCAAAACAGAAAAGTTGGCTCTGACCATCCACCACTGGTTTTGGTCGAGGTCGGTATTAATCACGAAGGCGAGATCGGCAAGGCGTTGCAGCTTGTGGATGCTGCCGTGGCTGCGGGGGCCGAAGTCGTCAAGTTCCAGTGCCATATCACCGAGAAGGAAATGGTGCCCACCGACATGACGCCGGGCGAGATCTCGACTGAGAAGCTTTGGGACATCATCAAGCGCTGCGAACTGACTGCTGCCGAAGAGCGCGAAGTGCAGGCCTATTGCGCCGAGAAAGGCGTGATTTATCTATCCACGCCGTTCAGTCGCGAAGCAGCTGATCGTCTCCATGAAATGGACGTGCCGGCCTTCAAGATCGGTTCGGGGGAGTGCAACAATCTGCCGCTGCTTGATCACATCGCTGGCTTCGGCAAACCCATGATCCTGTCCACCGGCATGAACGATCTTGCTTCGGTGAAGCGTTCGGTCGATGTCATCAAGGATCGGGTGCCTTATGCATTGTTGCACTGCACCTCTATGTATCCTACGCCATATGAAAAAGTGCGTCTCGGTGCCGTCAGCGAATTGCGCGAACGCTTCGATGCGCCGATTGGCCTGTCCGATCACTCGATGAATATCTGGACTTGTCTCGGCGCTGTGGCGCTGGGCGCATCCATCCTCGAGAAGCACTTCACGATCTCTCGTGCCTGGCCCGGTCCCGACACCGGTATTTCGATCGAGCCGCATGAGCTCAAGGACATGATCGATGGTTCGCGCGCAATTTGGCAGGCGCGCGGTGGCGCCAAGACCATACTCGCCGAAGAGCAGCCGGTGATCGACTTTGCCTACGCGACCGTGGTGTCGATTGCGCCGATCAAAGCCGGAGAAACCTATACCCGCGACAACATTTGGGTGAAACGTCCTGGCACCGGTCCGATTCGAGCCCATCTCTTCGACGAAATCATCGGCAAGGTGGCTACACGCGACATCCCGGCCGAAGTGCATATTCAGTTCGGGGATATCCAGAACTTTGTCGTCTGAGCAACTCAAGGTCGTCGTCACCGGTGCTTCCGGTTTTCTCGGTCGTGCCGTCGTCGCACGTCTTCTTGCTGAAGGGCATGAGTGCCTCGCCGTGACGCGTGGCGATGAAACCCTCGCCGGTGCTACGATGCTGCGTGTCGCCGATTACACCGGTTTCGCTGCGCCGCCTGATGCTGTCCTGATCCACCTGGCCGAAACCCGCGCCATTTCGGCGGCTGACAGCGCCGGCGATGCGCATCTGGATGCCGCTACTGAGCTGGTCCGCAGCCTGTTGCTGCAAGGCTGGGCGCATGTGATCTATGTCTCCTCGGCCGCGGTCTATGGCGATCGCACTGCAGCGCCCCATCATCCTGACGAGCGCCCGGAACCGGCATCCATCTATGGACGCAGTAAACTGGCCTGTGAGGCGCTGGTTCTGGCGCAGGGCGGAACGGTACTGCGCGCCACCAACCTTATCGGCCCTGGCATGGCGGCCGACAATGTCCTGGCTGACATCCTGAGGCAACTTGACCGAAGCGAACCGCTGGCCCTGCGCGCCCTGAGCCCGGTGCGCGACTACCTTTGGGTGGATGACGCCGCAACACTACTGGTAAGGGCGGCCGAACTGCAAAAAGGTGGGGTTTTCAATGCCGCTTCGGGGCGGGATGTCTCGGTACGCGAACTGGCCTTGCTGGCCCTGGTCGCGGCCGGACAAGACTGCCGCCCTCTGATGGAAACGCGGCCAGTCGGCGATAATTCCACAATTAAGCTGGATATTGCATCGACCATCTGGGCCTTTGACTGGACACCCCGAACTTCGCTGGAGGATGCATTGAAAATCCTCGTGCAAACCGACTGACCGCCCTTAAGACATGAGCAAAAGAAACATCGCCGTATTCACCGGGAATCGCGCCGAATACGGCCTGCAGTTTCCCATCTTGCGCGCCATCGATGCCCACCCCGATCTTGATTACAAGCTGATCGTTTCCGGCGCCCACCTGGATCCAAATTTCGGCAAGACGCTTTCGGAAATCGAGTCGGATGGTTTCTCGGTTGCCGCGGAAGTCAAAATTGACATGCCGGCAGATTCGCTCTTCGCCACCGCACAGGCTATCGGCACCGGCGTGCTGTCCATGTCCGAAGCGCTGGCACGCATCCGCCCTGATCTGCTGGTGGTATACGCCGACCGTTTCGAGGGTTTTGCTGCCGTCATCGCCGGCACCCAGATGAATGTGCCGACGGCCCACGTTGAGGGTGGCGATCTGACCGAAGGCGGCGCACTCGACGATTCGGTACGTCATGCCATGAGCAAGCTCGCGCATCTGCATTTCACTACCAATGAGCAGGCCAGCAATCGCATCCTCGCCATGGGTGAAGAGTCTTGGCGCGTGCATACCGTTGGCTTCCCGGCCATCGATCTGATCCAGAACGGCAAGTTCGCCAAGCCGGATGAGCTCGTCAGCCGCCTCAAGCTGGATCTAAACCGTCCGGTGGTATTGTTCACCCAGCACTCCGTGACCACCGAATTCGACCAGTCCGCTGCCCAGCTCGAACCTTCACTCAAGGCTATTGAAAAGTTGGCTGCCGAAGGCGTGCAGGTCATCGTCACCTATCCCAACAATGACGCCGGTGGCCGCCAGATAATTGCACGCATCCAGGAATGGGCTGCCACGCCTCGTGAGAACGTGCAGGTCCATGTCTCGCTGGGGCGCCACCTCTATCACGGCGTGCTGTCATTGGCCCGCGACCATTCTCGCTGCGTCGTCTGTGCCGGCAACTCGTCGTCTGGCATCAAGGAAACGCCAGCGTTTGGCTGTCCCACGGTCAACATTGGCAGCCGTCAGCAGGGACGCCTGCGCGGTCACAATGTGATTGACGCGGATTACGATGCTAATGCGATTCACACTGCCGTGCGCCGCTGTATAGATGACGAAGCTTTCCGCAAGACTGCCCACACCACCAACAATCCCTACTGGCAGGGCGATGCGGGCATCAAGATCGCCCGCGTGCTGGCCGAAGTTCCGATCGATCAGATGCTGTTGCGCAAGGGCATGACCCTGCGTGGTGAAAGTCGGGACGGCTGGTACCGATGAGGGAAGCCAAGCTGCTTTCGCAGCAGACCATACGCGACGCCATTGCCGTCATCGAACGCACGCGCAGTTTCATTGCGGCTATTGTCGATGCCGACGGGATGTTGCAGGGGATCGTGTCCGACGGCGACATCCGCCGCGCGCTGCTGGCTGGTCATGGCCTCGACGACAGCGTGACCAAAGCCATGACTGTGAAGCCCCTGCTTGGCGAAGCTAGCGCCACGACCGAGGCGCTGCAGCACCGCATGTTCGAACTGAGCGTGGCGGCGCTGCCTGTCGTCGACAGCACCGGTCGCTTTGTGCGCATCGTGCAGGTCAACGATCAACATCCGGGCCCGGGTGCAGCCAGTCAGGCCGATCAATACTGGGGCGCTGTCATTATGGCGGGCGGCGAAGGTCGTCGTTTGCGCCCAATGACGGCTGACTTGCCCAAACCTATGATCCCAGTCGGCGGCATGCCGCTGCTGGAGCGCCAGATACGCGGCATGGTGTTGCGCGGCATACGCCGTATCTTCATCTCGACGAACTACCTCGGCCACATCATCGAGGACCACTTCGGTGACGGATCGGCCTTTAACGCGGAAATCGTTTACCTGCGCGAAAAGGAAAAACTCGGTACTGCCGGCGCGCTATCACTGATGCCGGAGCGTGCGCAAGGTCCGCTGCTGGTCATTAACGGCGACATCCTCACCACGTCCGACTATGGCCGCATGCTCGATTTTCATGTCGAGCACGGTGACTTTCTCACGGTGGCGACCATCGACTATCGCATCGAGATTCCCTTTGGCGTGATCAAGACCAGTGGCGTCTGTGCCACAGGCCTCGAGGAAAAACCGTCGCAGCATTATCTTTGCAATGCAGGTATCTACGTACTTTCGCCACCGGCGCTGGATATGGTGCCTCAAGACCGTTTCTATAATATGACTGAGTTGATTACAAATGCTATCGCCGAGAAGCGGCCGGTGTCGGTATTTCCCATCCATGAGTACTGGACCGATATTGGCAGCCCCAAGGATCTGATAGCCGCACAGGACATTTTTCAGGGGAACCCGCAATGATTGATACGCTGCGCGGCCGCACTGCGCTTGTCACCGGCGCTGACGGTTTCATCGGCAGCCATCTGGTCGAAACCCTAGTGCGCGCCGACTGCAATGTGCGTGCCTTCACATACTACAACTCCTGGAACACTCGCGGCTGGCTCTCCGATGCCGCTCCCGAGCTGCTGGCCAAGGTTACACTGATCTCCGGCGATATCTGCGATGCCGAACGCGTAAGCCAAGCGGTTGAAGGTTGCGACTATGTGTTTCATCTATCTAGCCTGATCGGCATCCCGTATTCGTATGAAGCACCGCGTTCCTACGTTGACACCAACATTACCGGCGCACTGAACGTGCTGCAAGCGTGCCGTCGTTCGAAGACGTTGATCCGCATGCTCAATACGTCCACCTCCGAGGTGTATGGCACGGCGCAGACGGTGCCCATCACTGAAAGCCATCCGCTGGTGGGGCAGTCACCATATTCGGCCACCAAGATTGGCGCCGACAAGCTGGCCGAGAGCTTCTTTCTTTCCTTCGGCTTGCCCGTCGTCACAGCGCGCCCCTTCAACACCTTCGGTCCGCGCCAGACCGCACGCGCTGTGATACCGACCATTGCCAGCCAGCTGCTGGCTGGCGTGAAGGAGCTCAAGCTTGGTGCACTCAGCCCGACGCGTGATTTCAATTACGTTCAGGATACCGCCGAAGGCATGATTGCGTTGGCTCTTTGTAAGGCCGCAGAGGGAGAGGTTGTGAATATCGGGACTGGCGAGGAGTGGTCGATTGAGGCCACCGCCAACTTACTGATGGAAATTACTGGGCGCCAAGTTCCCATTGTCTGCGATGAACAACGTATCCGCCCAGTGAATAGTGAAGTCAATCGCCTAATCGCCGACAACAGCAAGTTGCGCAACCTGACCGACTGGAAGCCAAGTGTCGGTTTCCGAGCTGGCCTCGATCGTACCTGCGAATGGATCAAGCAGAATCTTGGGCATTTTCGGCCCGAACAATATCTGGTGTGAGTCCGGTTTGATGAAACTCAAAATAGCTTGCCTAATGGAATCGGATCCAGAGATCCGCAATTTTTTGTTGAGCCGATCGCTGGAACCGCTGTTTCATACGCATGATGTGACGTTGCTGTTGCCTCAAAATGGCTACAGGCGCATTGCTTTTGACGTGGATAGTCTCAATCTTCCGATACCGATTCGACGTGTAACAATTCCGGAAGAGAGGCGCTCGCTTTGGCGCCGCTCCTTCCATTTCAGTCAGATGCGTTTACCACTAGACCGTGAGTGGTTCAAACTGTGGTTGGCTTGGTGGGGGCTGATTGGCTGGAAGGCCGCAGCTCTTTACACGTTAAGTAATCTGCCGGGTATTCGCTGGCTGATGCGCCGCCACTACGAAGAGCAGTTGCGTGCTTGTCCGGCCACGGAATTTTCTGCTGCCATAAGTGAACTCGCGCCGGATATCATCATCCATCCGAGCACCTTTGCCGGATACTTCATCAACGATGTGATTGCAGAGGGCAAGGCGCAGGGTATCCCAACCATGTTGCTGATGAACTCCTGGGACAATCCAAGCACCAAGCGAGCAACTTCGGGTAAAGCCGACTGGGTTGCTGTTTGGGGGGAGCAGACGCTGCGGCATACGCATTTCTACATGGGTATTCCAAAAAATCGCATTGTTTGCTTAGGCGCAGCGCAGTTCGAGGCCTATCGTCCGCAGCCACGCATCACGCCGACAGAGTTTCGATCAGAATACTGCCTGCCGCCGGAAAAGAAAATTCTTCTGTACGCTGGTTCCAGTCGTGGCACCGATGAAGCAAAGCATCTAGATTGGCTTGAAGCAGCAATTGAGCAGGGGTACCTTGGTGATGTCGCGGTTGTCTATCGCCCGCATCCTTGGGGTTTTGGCCAGCAACAAGCGCTGGATATTGTTAACTCCGGCTGGAAGCATATTCACATAGAAAAATCGATGTCTGATTTCATTCGGATTTTGGCGGACGGCAAAAGTTCGGGTGGCTTCCTGATGGCTGAATATGCGCGTACCCACGATGTATTGTCTTCAGTCGACATGCTGCTGTCCCCTCTTTCTACCATGATCGTCGAAGGGGCATTGCATGGAATTCCAGTCATGTGTTTCTATGCTAAGGAAGAGGAAAAGGGGAGCATCTGGCGTAAGACATTGAAAAATCTCGCTCACTTTGAGGATATTTTTCGCTCTCCGTCGGTGGTGGTTTGCACCAATTACGACAAATTTCTGCCTTCCGTGAAAGAGCTCTGTCGTCGTGCAGACGACAAGGAGTTTTGTGACCGCATTATTAAGGAAATGTCCTTTTTCGCGGTATTCCACGAGAAGTCCTATGGGGACGCGCTGCTTGAACATCTAGACAGAATCTTCCCCGCCACTGAAGCCAATACGTCGACTACATGATCCAGAACAAAAACATCCTTGCAGTTGTGCCTGCTCGTGGTGGCAGCAAGGGCATCCCCTTAAAGAATCTCCAGCCGGTTAATGGCGTGCCTATGGTTGCCTTGGTCGGGCGAGTGCTCGCTCTGTTGCCGGAGGTGGATCGCGCAGTTGTCTCAACCGATAACGAAGAAATAGCAGTCGTGGCCGAGGCGGCCGGGCTTGCCGCACCCTTTCGTCGACCTGAGGCCTTGTCTGGGGACCGCATTGGTGACATCGATGTGCTGGTACATGCACTGGAGACCTGCGAAAAGCTTGATGGGGTGCAGTATGACATTGTGCTGATGTTGCAACCAACTTCGCCACTCCGAGAGCCGTGGCATGTGCGTGACTGCGTGCAGAAGTTGGTGGACGGCAGTTGGGATGCGGTATGGACAGTATCTCCTACTGACACTAAAGGCCACCCACTCAAGCAACTGATGCTTGAAAACGACGGTGGTATGGATTACTATGATTCCGAAGGCGCAAATATCATTGCGCGCCAGCAACTAAAGCCGTTGTATCACCGCAACGGAATCGCTTATGCTTTTACCCGCGATTGCCTGCTCAATCAACGCACGATCAAGGGCGCACGGACCGCTGCTGTAGTGATTGACGGCGAGCACGTCAGTATTGACACAATGTGGGATTTAGAACTGGTCGAATTCATTTTGTCCCGTCGTGCGGGGCGATCGGTCGGATGAATGATGCGCCTTTGATTCTTTACCTAGTTAAGGAAGGCCGCGAGACACGTCTTGGCGAGGGGGCTCCGCGCGAGTTTCTCTACGGTTACCCTGAGCTGCTTAGCGCCGGCTGCAATGTTCAATTGCTGCTAGATGCTGAAGTGGGGTTCGAGCGTCATATGAACAAAGCAAAGGGGCTGATCAACACGGTGATCTATCAGCTGTGCGGGATCCCCGGTTGGGGGTTGATACAACTGTGGCGTCATCGTCACCGTTTTAAGGCGGCTGATCTGGTTTTTGTCGGCACCAACACTTTCGGGTTGGCGTTAGGCGTACTTCGCCGTCTCGGCCTCTTGCGCGCACGCGTCATGTTCATTGCCATGGGCCTGATTGAGCCGTCCACCCCTGGGCGGTGGCGTAGAGCTTATCGCTGGGCCCTGCGCGACGTGCATGTCCTGTCGCTGGCGCAGCGCGACGCCGAGGTCCTGGGGGGCTCACTAGGCAGGCAGGTTGACTACCTACCTTTTGGTGTGGACAGCGATTTCTGGCAAGTTGCGCCACGGGTAAGCGGCGATTACGTGCTCAGCATAGGGAATGACAGGCATCGTGATTACGACACGCTGCTGCGGGCATGGCGGCCGGAGTTCCCGCTTCTGCGTATTGTCACGCGACTTCCAGTTAGTACATCGGCAGCCAATGTAGAAGTCATTTACGGTGACTGGCATCGGCAGTCCTTGAGCGATGCAGAAGTCCGAACGCTGATGCAGCAAGCAAGTTTTGTCGTATTGCCTATTAGGAAGACAGTGCAACCCTCCGGCCAGAGTGCGGCGCTGCAAGCAATGGCGTGCGGCAAGACTGTCCTGCTTACTGATTTCCCAGGTTTGTGGAACCGTGACCTGATGCGGGATGGTGTCACCTGCGTGTTTGCTGGCGTACCCGGCGATGTTGAAGCCTTGGCTGCAGCTGTGGCTTCATTGTGTTCAGACTCTGAACGCAGGGCTGCGGTAGGTGCTGCAGCGCGAAAGGTGGTCGAATCAGAGTTCAACGCACAGCGTATGGCAGAACATTTGCATACGCACATGGAGACGGCCATTGGCCGCTCTCTGGTTTCTGGAGGCTGACCGCGTGCTGTTTCATGCGCCCGTCTTCCTTTTTGCTTTTTTGCCCATTGCTTTGCTTGGCTGGTTGGTCGTCATGCGCTGGGGAAAACCTAACTTTGTGACAGCTTATCTGGGCGTTGTATCGCTTGTCTTCTATGGCTTGTGGAGTGTGCCGCACCTGGTTTTATTGCTTGTGTCTATAAGTTGGAACTATGCCCTTGGGCTGTGTTTGATTCGGCTGCGTGGGCGACCCGAAGCACGCCGATTCCTGATATTGGGTGTCGTTGCAAACTTGTTACTCCTTGCTGGCTTTAAGTACGCAGGTATGCTGGTTGATACTTATACATGGCTCACTGGCGTGATGCACAAAGTGCCAGAGTTTGAATTGCCGCTCGGCATTTCCTTTTTTACCTTTTTGCAGATTGCATACCTCGTCGACCTTGCTCGTGATGATGCAGCTGCGCCCGGTTTCGCTTCGTATTTGCTCTTCGTAACATTCTTTCCTCATTTAATTGCGGGTCCACTGGTACATCACAATGAACTGATCCCGCAATTTAATCGCAGAGATAAAGATATTCCTTGGGCCGGGTTGGCTTCTGGCTTCACCATATTCCTTATCGGTTTGTTTAAGAAACTGGTGCTTTCTCATCAGGTAGGAATCTGGGCTGACTCCATGTTCAACGGAGCAGCCGCAGGCATAGCGCCGAGCTTCATTGACAGCTGGATAGGTGTACTCTCGTTTGCCTTGCTCATATACTTTGACTTCTCTGCTTATTCGGACATGGCAATTGGCCTTGCGCGTATGTTCGATATTCGTCTTCCAGAGAATTTCAATTCTCCTTATAAGGCTGGTTCCATTATCGATTTCTGGCGTCTTTGGCATATCACACTGTCACGTTTCCTACGCGACTATCTTTACGTGCCGCTTGGCGGTAGCCGCAAGGGTTTGCTGCATCAGTACAGCAACCTTATGGTGGTGATGTTGCTCGCCGGTCTATGGCATGGCGCAGCTTGGCAATTCGTGGTGTGGGGTGGCATGCATGGACTCTATCTTTGGCTCAACCATTTGTGGCGAGATCATTCGCCCTGGCGTTTGCCGCATTTTTTGGGTGTTGGCTTGACCTTCTTTGCTGTTCTCATAGCTTGGGTACCGTTTCGTGCCAGTAGCTGGGACTGCAGTGTGCTGATCTGGCATTCGATGCTGGGCTCCCATGGCCTGATCTTGCCTTTGCACTATCAAGCGTTGATGCCAGAAGTATTGAGAGAATGGTTTAACGTATTGGGTGTTACTTTTGGTGCTCTGTCAGTCTATGGCGGTGGCATGCAACTGCTGCAAATGTCTATTCTTTTTGGGATCGTTTGGTTTTTGCCGAATACACAGCAGTATATGTCTGCCTCCAATTCGTGTTTGCTTTTGACGCCGACGCGGAGAACCAGGCTGCAATGGAAGCCCTCTTTGATGACTGGTATCGCAGGCGGTGTAATCGGAGCATATTTGATGTTGCTTGCTCTACAGGGAACAGCTGGTGAGTTCATCTACTTCCAGTTTTAAGTACACCTTCTGTGCCATGCTTGTGGCCCTGCTGGTATGGCTGGTGGTGTTGCTGGGAGCAGTTGAGTGGTTACTTCGCCAGCAGACAACCCTCACCGCTGCTGAATATGCTTACCGTCAGCGTGTGTTGCACGGCTCTGCACCATGGGTTGCAGTCGGCGATTCGCATGCGGCGAACGGTCTTGATAGCAACGAGTGGTTGGACAATCTTGGTCAAGCTTCAGACAATCTCGATAGCATATTGGGTAAGCTGACCATTCGCACAGAACGTCCAGGTCTTAAGGGCGTAATACTCTCTGCCGATCCACAGATGTTCGCGTTCTATCGACTGACCGCCGATCAGGGGGGACGTTTGCGCGAACTGCGCGAAGAACATCTTTCGCCGTTGTTATTTCTGCGTCCGCAGCATCGGCAGTATCTCGCAAGCACGGCGCTTGCGATTGCATCTGATCCTGCGGTACTGTGGCGATTGCCTGGCACGCAGGCACTGCCCAAGCCGCCTTTACCGGATTCGTCGAAATGGGATAAGGAGGCTGTGTTACGCGCTCAGTTGCATACGCCGATCCGCAACATAGACAGATCTCCGGCAGCCCTGCGCTACCGCGAGGCTGTCAAAGAGATTAAGAAACAGGATATCGAAGTTTGCCTTGTTGCTTTTCCGCTCTCGAGTGCTTATCGCCGGGCTACCAATGGCGCGCCAACGTTTGTCGAAGCGCGGGCCTTCTATCTCAGGGTGGCAATTGACACCGGAGCAAGGTTTGTCGATGCCACGTCGTTTTACCCCGATAGCCTGTTCGGCGATCCTGATCACCTGTCACCAGAAGGGGCCACCCAATTAACGGCACGCTTACTCCGCGAGTGTGCGCTAGGAGGGAAACCATGAAGGTTGCGATCGGTTACCGCATCCAGAGCGGGCCATGGGGCGGCGGTAACCGTTTTGCTATTTCGCTGGCTGAACATCTGCATGCCAATGGCCATCAGACGGTATTCAACTTGTCAGACGATGATATAGACATCATATTGTTGACAGATCCGCGCTGGCGCAGCCCAAGTGTATCCTTTAGTGCAGGAGCGATTACTCGTTATCTATTGATGCGCAACCCGCGCGCACTAGTTGTGCATCGCATTAACGAATGCGATGAGCGCAAAGGGACTAAAGGCATGAATACTTCTTTGGTGTACGCCAACTGGTGTGCAGACTTCACTGTTTTTGTCGGAAGTTGGATGCTTGATTTGCCGGTCTGGCGACAGTGCCTTCGCACTCCACACAGTGTGATACTCAATGGCGCTGATGTCGGTTTTTTTAATCCGCAAGGTATTGAAAGATGGGATGGAAAGAGTCCATTTCGCTTGGTGACTCACCACTGGGGGGGCAACTGGATGAAGGGTTTCGACATATACCAACGTATAGACGAACTGCTGGTCAGTCCTGAATACAAGGGCAAAATTGAGTTCAGTTACGTAGGGAATGTGCCGAGAGGATTCAGTTTTAAGAATGCGCGACTAGTTGCCCCTTTGGATGGCGCGGCGTTGGCAGCTGAACTGAAGAGGCACCACGGCTATGTCACTGCTTCAATCAATGAACCGGGGGGCAATCATCAAAATGAAGCAGGTGCCTGTGGCCTGCCGCTTTTGTATCGCCGTAGCGGCTGCCTGCCCGAGTACTGCGAAGGTTTTGGAATTCCCTTTGACGAGCATGATTTTGAAGTCGCGCTTAGGCAGATGTATGCTGACTATCGATCGTTGATTGCCGCGATGCCTGCCTGGCCACATTTTTCTGATCGTACCTGTCGACAGTACTTGAGCTTATTTGAAAACCTGCTGAAAAACCGTGACGAACTGCTTGCAACCAGGAACCTGTGGGCCAAGCCTTTACGAATGTTGAGAAATCAGCTTTTCTAGTCCCATTAAATTGGGAGACCATTGGGTGATAATCACTTGGAGATTTGAGTTGATGCCCAACAGTTAGTCTCCAAAATAAAAATAACTTAAGAAAAATGCATAGAGCTGAGCTGTCTGGTGCGACGGGTTCTATTTTTAGTTTAAGGCTGAGATGGCTGTTCAGGTTCTAAGTAAAAAATCAATAATACAGATCGACATTGATCTGGGCTGCAAAATTTTGGGTAATCTGAGTGTATTCCCACGCATTAGATTTCTCCTTTGGGGTGTCTTAAGTCGTGGGCAAACTGATGTTATTTAACTTATGAATAACTTGGTAGCAAAAACAGCCTTGATTTTTGGTGTTTCCGGGCAGGATGGAGCTTTTCTTGCCAGATTACTTCTCGCTAAGGGGTATAGGGTGCACGGCACTTCAAGGGATGCCGAGGTCTCATCTTTCGGTACGCTTCATCAGCTGGGGATATCTGAGCAGGTAACTAAGCATTCGGTTTCGTTGATCGATTTCCGCAGCGTGCTACAAGTGATTGACCGCGTTGCGCCAGACGAGGTGTACAACCTCGCGGGACAGAGTTCAGTTGGGTTGTCATTCCAGCAGCCCGTAGAAACGCTGGAAAGTGTGGCACTGGCAACGCTAAATATTCTCGAAGCGTTACGTTTTATCGGGAAACCGATTCGGTTCTATAACGCTGGATCGTCGGAGTGCTTTGGTGATACGGGGGGAGGGGCTGCCAACGAAAACACGCCATTTCGACCCCGAAGTCCTTACGGTGTTGCAAAGTCCGCTGCATATTGGGAAGTGGCCAATTATCGTGACAGTTACGACATCTTCGCTTGCTCAGGTATCCTGTTCAATCATGAGTCGCTACTGCGACCCTCTCGTTTCGTGACGCGCAAAGTCGCGTCGGCTGCGGCTCGGATTGCACTGGGTAGTTCTGAGCGCCTTACTCTTGGTGATCTTTCTATCGAACGCGATTGGGGTTGGGCTCCTGAATTTGTGGAAGCTATGTGGGCGATGTTGCAGCGCGCTGAGCCAGAAGACTTTGTCATAGCTACTGGCAAGCGGAATAGTTTGCAAAATTTTGTCGAATGGGCCTTTTCTGCGCTTGATCTCGACTGGCAAAGGTACGTACGGCAGGATAGTTCGCTGTTTCGACCATCCGAGATTCGCAGCGGTTATGGCCAACCAGACAGAGCAGCGACCGTTTTGGGGTGGACCGCAAAAACAACGGCGAAGGAAGTTGCTACCCGCATGGCCATTGGCGAACTGAAGCGCTTGCAGGGGCAGTCTACGGAGAACTTGCATTGATAGAGCATTTTTTGAGACAAGCTTACATGGGAACGCAAAGCTTGCCGTGGCGACTGGCGGGAGAGCTTGGTCTGTACTCTGGTCCTCGCGCCCCCGTTCAGTTTGTGATTGAAAATGCCGATTGGGCTATTCGCTGGGTCGGCGAGCACATCCGCGACGAGGTCAATTTACTTTATCCCGATACGGTTCAGACGAATACGCAGCCACATCGTCTTGCGGGTCGCGTTGTTCACTTTGGATCCCAATACATGTGGTTGGCTTGGGGCCACCTGCTGTCCCGCCGTAACCGCAATGTAACGAGTTTTTTCCACGGAAAGCCGGAAGATGGTGTGGATGTGGCTAAGCATATTGACTATTTTCTCGCCAGCGTGCCTCGCCTCTCTATGGTTGTGACTGCTGCCAGCGTGATCGAGAATCGCCTGATGGGTTGGGGTGTCCCACGTGAAAAGCTGGTCCGTATTCCCATCGGGGTTGACACCCGAGCCTTCGTTCCTCCGACGCCCGAGCAGCGTGAGGCGGCACGACTGCGGTTCGGTATCCCTGCTGGCGTGGTGGTCGTCGGCTCTTTCCAAAAGGATGGAAACGGCTGGGGTGACGGGATGGCCCCGAAGATGATCAAGGGACCTGATATCCTCGTCGATGCAATGCGTGCCATGAAGGCTGCGGGTATTCCTGTCATGGCCTTTCTCACAGGTCCGGCGCGGGGGTACGTCAAGCAGGGCCTAGAGCGGGCCGGCATTCCCTTTGTTCACACCTATGCGCAGAATCACTTGGATTTGGTGGCTTGCTACCAAACCCTTGATCTCTACTTGGTTTCTTCTCGCGAGGAGGGGGGGCCAATGGGACTGATGGAAAGCATGGCCAGTGCGGTGCCGGTGGTGTCGACCCGCGTGGGTATGGGTCCTGACCTAATTGTTGATGGCGTAACCGGAGGGCTGGTCGATGATTTCAATGGTGAGGCGCTTGCCAAAAAGGCTGAAAATCTGTTGTCGCTTGCGCCGCAGGAGTTATCTCGGATGAAGGACGCAGCCGTCACAGCGGTCAAGGTAGCTGATTGGTCTGTCGTGGGTAGAAGCCATTGGGAACTAGTTTATCAACGTCTGATGCAACGATGAACGTATCCATTCAGCGGGAAATACCCGGAAAGAATCTGTTACGGGCTTGCTGGCGGGGTGTCCAAACTGTTAGCGTGCTGACCTCTTCGCTAACTGCTGGCCAGCGTGGACCTGCGCGCATCTTCTATGGTGGTGCGCGCAGCGGTGACCTTGGCGGCCCCCAAGTGAAGATCAGGCGCCTGTGCGAGTACTTCCCCGAGAGCCGCTGGCATTACAACATCGTCTACCTCCTTTCGAATGCCCCGTACCTGTCAACTACCGCCATCGACTGGCTGAAGATGCGGCGCATTCCGGTAGTTCTAAACCAGAATGGGGTCTTCTACCCAGGGTGGTATGGCGGCGACTGGCGGAAGATGAACAACTTGATGGCTGCGGCTTACCATCGTGCCGACCATGTCTTTTGGCAAAGCGAATTTTGTCGGCGAGCTGCTGACCGTTTTCTCGGCAAACGCGAAGGTGCGGGCGAGGTGTTGTTCAATGCCATTGACACCCAACATCGTTTCCGTCCGGCAGAGACACGCCCGGATCGTCCGTTCACGTTTCTACTAACTGGCAAGATTGACGCACACTTGGCTTATCGCTTACAAAGTTCAATTGCGGGGTTGGAAGCTGCCCGCAATGCCGGCTTAGACTGTAGGTTGCTGGTTGCCGGGTGGGTCGAGGACTCGGCCATGGCTGCGAGCCGGAAGCTGGCTCGCGATCTGGGCGTTGTCGAACAGGTGGATTTTCTAGGCGCCTATACGCAGAATGCGGCGGCGTTTATTTATCAACGCGCCGACGCTTACATCATGACCAAGTACCTGGACCCTTGCCCGAACACAGTGATTGAAGCGATGGCTTGTGGCCTTCCAATTCTTTACTCTGCCAGCGGAGGTGTTCCCGAACAGGTGGGCCCCAATGCTGGTGTGGGCATGCCGGTGCCCGAGCGTTGGGACGATGTCGGGCGGACACCGGATGCCGATACCATCGGTGCGGGAATGCTTGCGATTGCCGAAAATGCAGTAGCAATGGGCCTCGCTGCAAGACGTCGCGCCGAGTCCGAATTTGAGATTGTTCATTGGATCGACCGGCATCGCAAAATATTTCAACGTTTACTGGAGTCTCGCGGGTGAAATCCCTTTTGCTGACCTTTGCAAATGCCCTCGGGTGGATTTGGTGTCTTATTCCTGGACGTATCCGCACCAGCTTTCTGACAGGGCTATTTGTGCTGGACTCCCGCTCTTACGCTCCTGCAGATGGCTTGCGCAGACTGTTGACTCTTCAGGATAAGTTGGATTGGGTGCTTAATGAACGTGCAATGGCCTACGGAGGAAACGAGCATCCAAAACATCGTCTTATGCGCTATCACCAGTTCTTCGTTGACCGGATCGTTGATGGCGAACGAGTTCTTGATGTGGGGTGCGGCTACGGGGCTGTGGCCCGAAGCATTGCTCATCAGCGTCAAAGTTGCGTGGTAACAGGTATGGACATGAATGCGCCGCGACTTGCTCAGGCGCGAGGTGCGGACAATCCCCACAATCTGACCTTTGTCGAGGGAGATGCCACCCGCGAAGTGCCGGCGGGTGGTTGGGACGTTATCGTGTTGTCTAACGTGCTCGAGCATGTGGCGGATCGGGTTGCTTTCCTGTGTGATCTCCAACGTGCCAGTCGGGCTCCGCGGCTTTTAGTTCGCGTTCCCTTATTCGAGCGCAACTGGCAGATGCCTCTGCGGCGGGAGCTCGGGGTCAATTACTTTTCCGACGAAGACCACAAGATCGAGCATCGACTGGAAGAGTTCCATGCGGAATTGGCTGGGGCTAATCTGCAAGCTGTTGAAGTCCTGACGCTCTGGGGTGAAATATGGGCGGACTGTCGTCGGAAATGAAGTGTGTGATGAAATTAATAAGCGTAGTTATTCCTTGCTACAACAGTGGAGCAACGCTTGAGCAGACGGTTGCTTCGGTTAAGGCACAGACTTGGACTAGTCTAGAGATCATCGTGGTGGATGATGGTTCAACCGAGTCAGCTACCCGTGATGTGCTGGCTAATCTAGAAGGGGTTACTGTGGTACGACAGCCAAATTCTGGCCTGCCTGCCGCGCGCAATGCTGGTCTTCGGGCGGCCAGTGGCGAGTATGTGTTGCCACTAGATGCAGACGACTGGCTGGAGCCGATGGCATTGGAGGTGATGATCCAAGCACTCGACTCCTCGGTGCATGCGAGCTTTGTTTTTTGCGACATTCAGCTTGAAGGTGAGGCGTCTGGGGTGCTCGAGACTCATTACAACTTTTTTGAGCAACTATCCCTAAATCAGCTCCCGTATTGCCTGCTGATGCCCAAGCGGCTCTGGGCCGAAGCCGGGGGCTACGACGAGAGCATGCGCCATGGCTATGAGGATTGGGAGTTCAGCATTCGCCTGGGGACACTCGGCTACTGGGGGCAGCGAGTGGCACAACCGCTGTTTCACTACCGGGTGAGTCGCAACGGCATGCTCATCTCGAAATCGAACTTGCTGCACGGACGGTTGTGGTCTGAAGTGCAAGCCCGTCATCGATCCACTTACCGCTGGCCTAACCTGATACGCCTTTGGCGCGAATGGTCGGACAGACCTTCACGGTATCCGTTGTCGCTACATCTGGTGTGGATGGCGTTGCATCGACTGTTGCCGGCGCCAACTTTTTCGTGGTTGTTCATGATCCAGCGCCAACGTTCAGCGAAGTTGAGGGCTATCGACTCTGGTGCCTAGTTCCGAAATGATGTCAAGAAAGAAAATACTTTACCTGTTGACCGAAGACTGGTTCTTCTGCTCACATTTCATGCCACGAGCAATCGCGACGCAGGCCGCAGGTCACGAGGTCATCATCGTGGCTCGTGAGAGAGAGCAGGGTGAGCACATTCGCGCAGCCGGCTTGCGTTTCATAAATCTAGACTTCGTTCGCCGCAGCATAAACCTGCTAACCGAACTACGACAAATCAGACGGATAGTGATGATCTACCGCCGTGAGCGCCCCGATCTCGTACATCATGTTTCACCCAAGCCGATCCTGTATGGAACCATTGCAGCACTTCTTGCGGGCGTACCAGCGATTGTTAATGCGCCGGTGGGCATGGGCTATGTTTTCTCCTCGAACGATTGGCGCGCCCGCCTTTTGCGGCCTTTCGTCCGAATGGCTTATCGCTTCCTGGCGAATCCGCGCCGCAGTCGTGTCGTATTCGAAAATGCCGACGACTTGAAAAGCTTCGTTAATTGGAGGGCTGTCCGTGCATCCGATGCGGTTTTGATTCGGGGCGCCGGTGTAGATCTCAATCAGTTTAGGCCAACAGAAAGAAAAAACTCTACTCCAGCCATAGCCCTAGTTGCCCGCATGCTTCGCGACAAGGGTGTCACTGAGTATGTTGCTGCTGCACATCAGCTGCATGACGAAGGCGTGGTGGCGCGCTTCCTGCTGGTCGGTGTTCCCGACCCGATGAATCCTACGTCGATCCCCTTAGAAACGCTGGAGACTTGGCATGGCACAAAAGGGGTTGAGTGGTTGGGGTGGTGCGACGACATTCCCGGATTGCTTAAAAAGATAGATGTCATGTGTCTGCCTTCCTACCGCGAAGGTCTGCCAAAAACACTGATAGAAGCCGCTGCATGCGGCTTGCCTATCGTGACCACAGATACACCCGGTTGTCGCGAAGTCGTTCGGCATGGAGATAACGGTTTTCTGGTTCCCGTCGGAGACGTTTCGCAACTGGCCGAAGCTTTGAAGCTGCTTATCCAAAATCCGGAATTGCGTGATCGAATGGGGGAGCGTGGTGTGGCAATCGCGGCTGAGGAGTTCAGTTCGGATCGTGTGATTGCCGAGACCTTGAACCTCTATGAAAAGCTATTACCCTTAGACAGGGCCTGCTGACGGCAGGTTGACAATGCTAGTCAAGAGTCTGTTAGACAAGTTCGGCGCTTTATGTGTGCTGGTGATGTTTTCCCCCCTCATCCTAATGATTGCCTTGATCGTGCGAGTTACATCCAAAGGCCCCGCGCTTTACTGGTCATCAAGGGTAGGGCGGCACAACAAACTTTTCATGATGCCGAAGTTCAGGACCATGCGAGTCGATACCCCTGTCACTGCAACCCATTTACTTTCCAATCCTAAGGGTTGGTTGACACCTGTCGGCTCCTTCTTGCGCAATACCAGTCTCGATGAACTTCCCCAAGTTCTGAGTATTCTCAAGGGCGAGATGAGCTTTGTCGGGCCTCGCCCAGCATTGTTTAATCAGGATGATTTGATCTCCTTAAGGACCCATATGGGAGTTCATGAATTAGTCCCAGGCCTTACAGGGTGGGCGCAGGTGAACGGGCGGGACGAATTGTCGATTCCTGATAAGGTCAAACTGGACACTGAGTATCTCCAAAAACGTTCTTTTAGATTTGACCTTTGGATTTTGTGGCTGACACTGTTGAAAGTCCTGCGTCGGGACGGAGTGTCACATTAACTAGCAAAAATAATGGAGTAAAAATGCTCTTGCAAAATTTGGCAATGCCAATGTTGGCATTGCCACGATGGGGTAAACGTTTTGTTGTATCGGTGGTTGATGCTGCCTTATGTGCACTGACGGTCTGGCTTGCTTATTACCTGCGTTTGGGTGAGTTTGTTGCCTTGTCTGGATATGCGTTGTTGGCGGCTGTGACTTCCGTTGGTTTGGCCTTGCCAATCTTCATCGTCTGCGGACTGTATCGAGCTATTTTCCGTTATAGCGGTTGGCCTGCTTTATTAGCCGTCGCTAGAGCTATTACCGTATATGGTCTGATGTATTCAGCCGTTTTTACGGCAATCGGCATTCAAGACGTTCCCCGAACCGTTGGCATTATCCAACCTATGCTCCTCCTTTTGTTTGTGGGTGCATCTAGAGCATTGGCCCGTATTTGGCTTGGCGATCACTACCAAAGCATTCTTAGGCATGCCTCTCGCCCTAAAGTGTTTATCTATGGCGCCGGGCGCACAGGACGGCAATTAGCGGCAGCGATGAACAACAGTCCGGTGATGCAGATCGCAGGTTTTTTGGATGACGATGATCGCCTGCATGGCCATGTGTTGAATGGCCAGCCTATTTATAACCCTGCGGATCTGTTGAGCCTGGTGTCGACCCTCTCGATCGGAGACGTATTGCTGGCGATGCCAAATTTGAGTCGCAAGCGACGTAATGAAATACTCAATGAAATCCGAGGTGCTCATGTATCAGTTAGAACACTTCCCAGTGTGACCGATTTGGCGCAAGGGAAAGTTAGCATCTCAGATCTTCGCGAACTAGACATTGACGACTTGCTCGGTCGGGAGCCCGTCATGCCGAACCATATCTTGCTGGCCATGAATGTGCGCAGCAAGGTCGTCATGGTGACTGGCGCGGGCGGTTCGATCGGTAGTGAACTCTGCCGCCAGATCCTTGCTGTTGGGCCAAGCAAGTTGTTGTTGATTGAGCAAAGCGAATTCGCGCTTTACGGGATTCATCAGGAGCTTGAAGAAAAACTCTTAGGTCGAGACATTGTTTTAGTGCCCCTGTTGGCGTCGGTGCAAGACGGTGAGCGCATGCATGAAATCATATCGACTTGGCATCCCGATACCGTCTACCATGCCGCCGCCTACAAGCATGTGCCGTTGGTCGAGCACAACCCGGCAGAGGGCATAAAGAACAACGTGTTTGGCACGCTGCGGACCGCCCAAGCGGCAGCCGAGAACGGCGTCTCTGACTTCGTTTTAGTTAGTACCGACAAAGCAGTACGCCCCACCAACATCATGGGTGCCAGCAAGCGACTGGCCGAAATGGCATTGCAGGCCCTCGCTGCTACTAAGGTCAGCACTAAATTCAGCATGGTCCGCTTTGGCAATGTGTTGGGTTCTTCGGGGTCTGTCGTTCCAAAGTTTCGCGAACAAATTCGTGCTGGTGGTCCTGTTACGCTGACCCACCCAGAGATAACCCGCTATTTCATGACGATTCCTGAAGCTTCGCAGCTGGTTATTCAAGCCGGGGCGATGGCCAAAGGCGGGGATGTGTTCGTTCTTGATATGGGTCAATCGATCAAGATCATGGACTTGGCCCGACGGATGATTGAACTTTCCGGTCTAACGGTTAAGGACGAAGATTGCCCTGATGGCGATATCGAAATTGAGATTACGGGGCTGCGTCCAGGTGAGAAGCTTTTCGAAGAGCTGCTGATTGGCGATAACCCCGAGCCTACATCACATCCTAGGGTCATGAAGGCCCACGAAGCTTTCATTTCGTGGCCGGAGTTGGAGTCGCGATTACAAGCCTTGGAGATGGCTCTGAACGCGAATGACTTAGGAGTGATTCGTCAGATTTTGCTTGGCTTGGTGACCGGTTACACTCCTAACAATGAAATTGTTGATTGGGTTTACCTAGAACAAGAAGCCGAGGCGCATCAGATAGAACGCGCTGGTATGGTGAATAGCGCCGCCGGTCATAAAATGCATTTATGACTATTTTTGTAACGGGCTGTGCAGGTTTTATTGGTAGCAACTTTGTCCACACGTGGTTGTCATCTTCACATGAGGCCGTGGTTAACATTGACAAGCTCACCTATGCCGGTAATCTCGCCAATTTGGATGACTTCAATGGTGATCCTAGGCATGTCTTTCACCAAGGCGATATAGGTGACCGAGCTTTGGTGTCGAAGCTACTAGCTGAGCACAAACCTCGTGCGGTGCTCAACTTTGCGGCCGAAAGCCATGTCGATAGATCAATTCACGGCCCTGGTGATTTCATAGACACCAATGTGGTGGGTACATTTCATTTGCTTGAAAGTGTGCGTGCTTATTGGCAAGACTTGCCCCCAGCAGAAAAAGACTCGTTTCGTTTTTTGCATGTTTCGACGGACGAAGTTTATGGCACGCTGTCGCCCACCGATCCGCCATTTGCAG
>JACCDN010153189.1_pt1 | contig 35396 bp, 30 predicted proteins | sample 7441691 | NCBI WGS metagenome assembly JACCDN01 (sample SAMN15323439, study PRJNA562643) | freshwater metagenome | isolation source: river surface water | place: USA:Blue River Watershed | collected 2017-08-16
AATGCTCGAACCAATAAGATCTTTACCTTCGCTTTTAATTAAAGATTTAGAAGATTCGGTTAACTGGTTTTTGGTGTAGTTGCTCGAAGAAATCGAGACGGAAGATTTGCCCGATGAAGTGGTGGTTTTGGTGGCGGTTATGGAGGTGGATTGGCCGCTATTATTTAAACCCGAAACAACAGTAACTACATTCTTTGGATTGGGAACGGCTGGAACCTGCGGACTACTTGGCTTTCCAAAAAAGCCATCAGCAATATTGCCAATGGCATTTTGAGTAAAATTAGCAAACAAATTATTCGCATCATTTCCAACGCCATCAATATATTTGTAAAACACTGGATCAGCCTGTTCACGCGCATAAAATTCAACACCATTAACCGCGCCAATTCCAAGGCCACCGGTTTCTAAAGCAACGGCAGCCTTTACCGCCCCCATCAATGCTTGCAATCCAGCTTCGTAAGTAACCGAGGTTGAAACTCTGGCAAGAAATTCCGCTCCAGCACCAACTGCAGCAGAGATTTTTAACTGATATTCGGGAGTGCTGGGATTTGAGGATTGAAGTCTTTCGTAGGTTACTCGGTAATTTTGTGAGAAGCTGGCATTTTGGGCGTTGGTTGCAAAGTTAAATTCACCAGATTCTGGAAGTTTTACGGTTGGGTTTTGAGGGTTTGACATGGTTATTGGTTTGGTTGGTTGGTATTGTTGTTTGAAAGAGGTTTGTCTAAACCATACTCTTTTATGAATTTATCGGTTTTGACTTTTTCTGCTGCAACTTCTTCTTCGGTCATCGAGATTATTTTTAGCTGGTGGTTTTTGATAAAATCTTTGTTTTGATCGAGCCAGATTTTTGCTTGTTGTTGGGCTTGGTGTAGTTGTTGTGGAGTAATATTTTTTGTCATTGTTTTTAAAGCCTCTAAAGTTTCTTTTTTGACATAGCTTTGTTGAGACGAATGTAATGTTGATAAATAAAGCCATTTGTAACACTGAATGTAGTCTTTTTCTACTTGAATTCTTTTCATCCAATCAAGACCTGTAAAATAGCTATATCCCAAGTAGGCCTGCGACTTAATATCCCCAGCCTCCGCCGCCATTTTCAAATATTCAAAACTCTTTCTGTAATCGTTAGTCTTAACCCAACCCTCTTTTCCAGTGGCTAAATTATCTGCAATGTAACCGAAAGCCTTGATCTTCTCTTCCTGAGTCATATTGCCTTCAAAGTCCTTTAACTCTTGTTCGTAAAGACCTTGTTCGTTTTTAAATGAGTTGGTTTTTGGATCAAAATCTCTGCTATTCTGATTGGCGTAGAAAAGCATGTAGTGGTAGATGTTGTTGGGAGCTGGATCTATATTTTCTTGATCTCTTTTTCTGTATTTAGTCAACGCTTCATCGAAGTATTTGTAGATCAGATAGTAAGCATAAAGCTCTTTGTAGTCCCCCGTCTTTAAGATAGATTTATAACATTCCTGCTGAACATGATCCATTTCTTTTCTTTTGTGACTAATACCTTCTTTGTCTTTTACACCTGAGATAAAAGAGGATAGCGACTTATTAACAATTGGCTCAACTAACTTTTCACAAATTCCTTTTCTCTCCCAAAACTTCCACCCCGCATTTGCCTCAAAGGCAACCAGAAAAAAAACAACCACCATCAAAGCGCCAAGCAACCTTTGAGCAGGTCTTATTTTTCTAAAGAAACTAATTTTGTTAAGGAAAGTTTTTATCATAAAATTTTAGTGGTGATTCATCAATTTTGTCCGAAGAATTTTCAAAATATTTTTAAAATTATCATTGGCAATTATTTTTTTGGTTTTGCTTGAAATTATTGCAAAATTCCTCAAGAAATCTTGTCTTTTTAGAGACTCTTTGAATCTCTAGACACTGTTAGTCAATTAAACCTTTTTCGAAACTGCGATTGCAAATTTTGTAGTTGCTTTGATGAAAGCGGAAAGGGGCTTGAAGCAATTTAGTTCCGCCGCTCTTTGTTCGTAACCGATGTCACGATGCTCTAATTCTTCTGCGCGAAATTTTTCGATTTTTTCTTTAAGGGCTGCGATTTCAGATTTTTTATCTTCATCTAAAAAATTTTCTTCTGCTCTCAGAGCGATTATTTGTTCTTGATAATGTTCGTCGATAACTTCTTCAACAGCTGTTGTGCAAGTCATCGCAGCTTTTTTATCGGCTAAAGCAGTGAAAAATCCCAATGCAAATCCACCAACTTTCCAAACTGGCTGCATAAAAGTTGGGCGAATTTGCTTGCGACGTATTTCAGAATTAAAATAGTCGAAATGAACATCTTCTTGTTCTTTCATATGTTTCACCAACTTTAGAGTCTCAAGATCTCCCTTTAATTTCAAAGCTGCTATTTGACCATCGTAAATTACTTTCGCCCCCATTTCTCCAGCATGATCAACGCGGATTATTTCTTCGAGTTTTTTTTGGAAAGTTGTCATAACGGTTTATTTTATTATCTCCTTTTCGATGTCTGTCGAATGGTTGTTCAAACTAAACATTAAACTTAAAATGAAAAACATCGCCATCTTGAGTGATGTATTCCTTACCTTCCAACCTCAATTTCCCCGCTGCTTTGGCGCCTTCTTCGCCGTTTAGATTTATGTAATCTTCATAAGAAATTGTCTCGGCTTTAATAAAACCTCTTTCAAAATCAGTGTGAATTACGCCGGCGGCTTTTGGGGCGGAAGAATCTTTTTTCAAAGTCCAAGCGTGGCATTCTTTTGGGCCAACGGTGAAAAAAGTGATGAGATTTAAAAGTTTGTACGAACTTTTAATAATCTGCGCAAGACCGGTTTCTTCTAGCCCCACAGCTTCTAAAAATTCTTTTTTCTCTTCTTCGGTTTCAAGTCCAGCAACTTCGGCTTCGATTTGGGCGCAGATTTTTAAAACTTGGTAACCATTTTCTTGGCCGAACTTTTCAACCAATTCTGAATATTTATTTCCTGTTAGTTCATGCTCTTTTAAATTACAGACAAAGAGCTGAGGCTTTGAGGTGATTAGCTGCAACTCTCTAAAAGTTTTTTCATCTTCTGGTTTTAGTTTTGTTAATCGCGCGGCTTTTCCATCTTTTAAAACTTCTAAAACTTTTTTGGCGACTTCAATTTGCTCGGCAATTTCTTTATCTAATCGGGCTTTTTTTTCTAGCGCTGGAAGTCTTTTTTCCAAACTTTCCATATCAGCAATAATCAGCTCGAGTTGAATCAATTCAATGTCGCGCAGCGGATCAACTTCACCTTCAACGTGAGTAATATTTTCATCTTCAAAACAACGAACCACATTAATAATTGCATCAACTTCGCGAATGTGAGATAGAAATTTATTTCCCAAACCCTCGCCAGTGCTGGCTCCACGAACTAATCCTGCAATATCCACAAATTCAATTTGCGCCGGAATTATTAAAGCTGATCCAGCAACTTTGGTTAATTTTTCTAAACGAAAATCAGGTACATTTACTTTGCCGATATTTGGTTCGATCGTACAGAAAGGATAGTTTGCAGCCTGTGCAGCAGCGGTTTGAGTAAGGGCGTTAAACAAAGTTGACTTACCAACATTCGGCAAGCCGACAATTCCACATTGAAGAGACATTTTAAGAAATGATTTAAGATTTAAAATTGAGGATTCTAGATTCGAAACGATCTGTTGCGAGAGATACTAAATCATAAATCTTAAATCGAAAATTTTTTATGCGCCGAATTTTAGCTATTTCTTTACTGATCGTTCTTTCTGGATGTTTCATCTATCAGAAAATTACGATTAAAGGTAAAGGCAATGTAAAGCTTGAACAAGTTGACTTCGCGATGCTTGAAGGCTGGGAAGATGATGATCAAAAAAAGGCTCTTGGAGCTTTTATCCAATCTTGTAATAAATTTTCTAAAATGGCGCAGAGCCGTGTTATTGGCGGACAAATCGGCGATATTACCGTTGGAGATTTTCGCGATGTTTGTGAAATCGCTCAAATTGTTAAAACCATGAGCGCCAAACAAGCGCGTAATTTTTTTGAAAATTGGTTTAAGGTTTTTTTAGTATCAGATAAATCGGAAAACAGCAAAGGACTTTTTACTGGATATTACGAAGCTGATCTTCGCGGCAGTAAAGTCAAAACCACAAAATATAAATATCCGATTTACGGCAGACCAAAAGATTTGAATTCTCAACCTTATTTAACCAGACAAGAAATTGATTACGGCGACGCTTTAAAGAATCGCGGCTTGGAATTATTTTACGTTGACGATGCGGCAGAATTATTTTTTATGCATATTCAAGGATCGGGCCGCGTAACTTTGACAGATGGAACTGTGGCTCGAGTTACTTTCGCTGGCAGAAATAATCAGCCTTTCATCGGCATTACGAACTACATGTTAGAAAAAAAATATATCGAGCGCAGCGAAACCAACGCCGAAAGCATTAAACAATGGTTGCAAAAAAATTCTGACAAAGCGCAGGAAGTTATGAATGTAAATCCAGCTTATACTTTTTTCAAAATTTCTGATGGCGAATATGTTGTCGGCGCACAAGGCGCTCCACTTACAACTGAGCGCTCTATGGCGATTGATAATGATATTTTTTCTTACGGATTTCCACTGTGGCTTGATACAACTTTAAGAAAAAAGGGTAACACCAAAGAAAAATATCAGCATCTTTTTGTGGCGCAGGATACCGGAACCGCGATTAAAGGCGTGGTTCGTGGCGATATATTTTTTGGTCATGGAAGAGAAGCCGAAGAGCGCGCTTCTTACACCGCAGCCCAAGGACAATATTATATCTTGTTGCCAATTAACGTGGTCGATAAGATGAGAAAGAGATAAATAAAGTTCCCGCCACTAAGGCTGGACGGGATTTATAACCCCTTTTTGCCGCCAAACTCTAAAAAAGAATGAAGGACAAAACTCTCTTCCGCAAAAAACCCCTTCCTTGCTTCATCAAAATTCTGACAAAAATTTTCTGCCTCATATTGCGCATCAAAAGCATTGCCGTGGATTTGATTTATGGGTTGCGCGCCATTTTCAATTCCAAATAAAATCGCTAACAAAATCGCTGACATACAAAGTGCTGGATCGCAATTTGCGGCAGCAATTCGATATTCCAAACGCTTTGATTTTGCAGGAATTCGGATTGCGCAAGTTCGATTATCGGTGCCGAAGCTTAAGTTTACTGGCGCGGTAAACTTCCCTTTTTTAAAAAGATCGCGATTGATCTGCGTTGAAAATCTGACATAATCCGCTTCTTCTGGCGCCAAAAAAATCATCATTTCATTAGTTTTTTGCAAAAGCGCATTAACAGTTTTGTGTAAAATTTTTTTATCAAACCAGAAGATATTTCTATCGTCCGCATCATGCAGCGAAATATTAAACTGTAAGGCGCTACCGCAATCATTTAAAAATTGTTGAGAAGCAAAAGAAGCAACTAAATTTCTTTCTTCCGCTAAATTTTTTGCGATCAACTTTAGTGCAGAAATATCTTCGCAAATTTTTAATAAATCAGAATCAAAAGCAGTTTTAACCTCAATTTGGCCCTGCCCTTGCTCTTTTTCAATTTTGTAAATCAGTGAATTGGTAGGAATTTTTTTGGATAAATCGGAAATAAAATCGTGAAGAATTTTTTCATCGAAAAGTTGGGAACTGTCGAAATTAGTTAAGTAAAATTCGAGCTCGATACCAATTTTGATTACAAGAGAAGTGTGAGAGAGAAACTTTGCGGAAGCTTGTTTTAGAAGGGAATTTCTGTGGCGATAGAATTGTTGAAGCTGAGTTTCTTCGGACAAGAAGTCCGAAGATTTTTTGCGACTCATTTTACAAATTATTTTTTACCCATTCGTAAAGAGCGACTTTTGAAAGTGCGCCAACTTTAGTGTCGAGTAATTTTCCTTCTTTAAAAATCATCAAAGTTGGAATGCCACGAACCGCATATTTTGAAGGAGTTTCAGGATTTTCATCGATGTTACATTTATAAACATCCATCTTGCCTTCCATATCTTTAGCAAGTTCTTCGACGATCGGAGAAAGCTGGCGGCAAGGCCCGCACCAAGGCGCCCAAAAATCAACTAAAGTAATCCCTTTGGATTCTAAAATATTTTTTGAAAAATTATCGTCGGTAAGTTCGTGTGCCATTTTTGAAAAAAGTTGGTTAGTAAGTTAAAAATAAGTTAGAAATTTAAACCGCTTTTACAAGTTCTTAAACGAGATGCTGAAATTGAAAGAATTTGAAGGTTTGGTCAAATTACTTGGGTTACTTTGAGTCATGCCGAAACTGAAAACAGTACAACATCCGTCATAATTCAAAGTCAATGCCCGATTTAGAACGCGACCAGTTACCATGTCTTTATTTGTCATAAAAGTGGTCGAGGTTTTTGGTGTAAATTTCATGCCCGTCGTAAAAGAAAGTTGCTCTCTTTTAAGAGCATTTTGAGAATTTTGTAAAAGCAAAAGATAGCTGGTGGAAAAAGTAAAACGACCATAATCAAATGACGCCAAAAATTCATTCACCTCGTTTTGATAGTTAGATTCATTGAGCTGAAAGGCGTAAGAAAAATTAAAATATTTTATCGCCTTATAAGACGTCAATCCAACAAGATTTGATTTATTATTATCGTTAAAACCAAGAATCTTCACATCTTGAGTTTGATTTTTAATTCTAAAACTTTGTCCCAAAGTTAAACCGTATTCACCATATTGGTTAAAGAAGGCGGTCTTTGCGCCATAGCTGGTGCGGGTTCCGGCTTCATTGCGATCGAAGCCGGCAATACGATCACTGACAAATAAGTTATTCACCGTCAATTCTGAATTGTTGCTGTCTTGGTTTGGTAATGCTGTAAAATTTTTCTTAAAAGTACTGGTAATGATATTGGCCATTGGCTCAATCATAAAAATATTGGTTTTCGATCTTTTAATCAAAGGCATCGACCAATTCAACGAAGCTTCGGGTTTATAATTAACGGTGGCAGAATCATAATTCTTCGACGGAGTTGTGCCCTTATAATTATTTTCCAAAGAATATAAATCGTTTTGAACTTTGGCGTTAAAAGTGAATAAATTGCCGTTCAAATTTAACGGCAAATTAACCTCAGGAGTTTCGCTGACGCGGCGATATTGCAAACCATCATCTCGGGTAATTGTTGTTACATTTGAAGTTAGGGCAAATTTTTCTTTCCACGCCATCGGTTTAGTTTCGACGTGAGCATCGATCATCGGCAAAATTGTTGGCGAAGCTTTTTCGGTGACGGGATTTTCTAATTCCTGAAATTTAATTGCTTTTACTGAGTAATAATCGCGCTGATAAATATAATCGAGATTCACTTTTGACATGGTGTAGCCAACATAATTACTGTGATAGTCGCGCAAATAGTTGCGGTCGTAAACGTCGTTTAAGATAAAATCTAAACCAGTATTTGTCGTAAAATCAAAAAGACCCAGACCCTGAACATTCCAGCGATATTGGCTTTTGGAACGGCTGATGGTTGTGGCGTCGTTGGCGTAAGTGATATTGTTATTGGCGATTTCGGGAATGATCGAATAAGTTCCGTATGACGTCATGTGACGAAACTCGTTTTTGATGATATATAAATTTCGCCCAGGATTAAGATAGGAGCTGATAGTTAAATCTTTTTCAGGCGCAATATTGACATAAAAAGGAACTTGCAAACCAAAGCCATATTTATTTCTGATATAGGCTGGCGGCAAAAATCCGGTTTGTCGACCTTTAGAAGGAAAAGATGTTTTTAAGTAAGGCGTATAAAAAACTGGAAAGTCGTAAAGCCTTACTACGCCGTGCTTCACTTTAAAATTTTGTTGTCCGCGATCAATTGTCGTAGTTTGCGATTTTATCGAAAACATGTCGCGCTTTTTTCCAGCTAAAGAATTGTCAGCGCTAATTTCGGAATTGGGACAGATTGAATAAATTGAAGATTTTAAAACCGTAACCTCTGGAGTTACGCGATCAATTTCAGGCGATTTAAGATAAGAACCATCAATCATCACCATGGTGCTGTTGGAAAAAACACCGCTGGAAAAATCGTCCTTAATTTTAGCATCGCTGGCCACAACATTTCCCAGCTCAATATTTTTAATTTTAATATTGCCAATCGCCCTTACCCAACCGCTATTTTTGTCATAAATCATCTCGTCGGCATTAACAATGCTATTGTCGCGACGCAATTCTACATTGCCTGTAGCCTTCATCAAATTTGTCAATTGATCACCTTCGACATTGTCAGCTTTTAAAACCGAAGGCAGAGATTCTTTATTTTTTGAATTGGGTTTGGCAAATGCTGCGTAGGCGTCAGAATCTGTTAGAACTAAGCTTAAGAAAATTGCGATAAAGGAAAGTAGGTGGCGAAAAAACAATTCTACTATCCTCTAAATCAAATTTAGTTTTTTTGGTCGGCGATGCTTCAGCCACAAAGCGATCATCATTCTGGTCAAAAGAATTGCGGCAAACATTGATGAAATAATGCCAATTGAAAGCGTAACTGCGAAGCCTTTGACCGATCCGTTACCAAAAACGTAAAGGAAAAATGCCACGATTAAAGTTGTGATATTGGCGTCGATAATGGTACGGAAGGCTTGAGAAAATCCTTGCTCAACTGCAGCAAGAATAGTTTTTTTAGCGCGCAACTCTTCTTTGATTCTTTCAAAAATTAATACGTTAGAGTCAACCGACATGCCCATTGTAAGCACGATACCAGCAATTCCTGGAAGAGTTAAAGTGGCGCCGATGAGCGATAAAATTGCCATGATCGAAACGATGTTGATAACCATCGCGACATTGGCAAGAAAGCCAAAAAATCCGTAGAAAAACATCATAAAAATCGCAACAAAGATAAGCCCCGCAAGAGCAGCAACACTTCCGCTTTTAATTGAATCCGACCCAAGTGATGGACCGACCGTTCTTTCTTCGATAACTTTTAGTGGAGCTGGAAGTGCGCCAGCGCGAAGTAAAAGCGCAACTTCGTTGGCTTCAGCAACGGTAAAATTTCCAGAAATCACGCCAGAACCTTGATTAATTACCGTGTTGATTCTTGGTGCGGTAATAACTTTTCCGTCCAAAACGATGGCAAAAAATTTACCGATATTTTCTTTGGTAATTTGCGCGAATTTTTTTGAACCAATATCGTTGAAACGAAATGAAACTGCCGGCTGACCTTCGTGATAAGTTGCGGAAGCATCAATCAGTAAATCGCCACTTAAAACCACTTCTTTTTTGATCAAATAAGAACGGCCCTGAAAGTCGAAAAGTCTTTCCAAATCTGAGTCAACGCCCCCTGTTTCAGCGGTAAAAGTTTTATCGGAAACGTGGTGAAAAGTCATTTTGGCAGTTTTGCCTAAAATTGATTTAATTTCTTCAGAATTTTCAACTCCAGGAACTTGTAATAAAATACGGTTAGTGCCTTGAGCTTGAATTGTTGGCTCTTTTGTGCCACTTTCATCGATTCTTTTTCTGACAATTTCGATTGATTGTTTGATCAAATTTTGCTGCATCAAAGTGATTTCTGGATCGGAAAAATAAACCGAAAAATCTCCAGAATTTTCATCAATATCAACGCGGTTGCTAAGTTTTTTGATGATTTTTTTTGCCGATTTTTTTTGATCTTCATCACTTAAAGAAAAAATAATTTTGCTACCAGCAATTGCGGGAACGGTACGAACGGCTTGATCTCGAAAATTTGCCTTAAGCTCTTCTTTTAAATTATTGAGCTGCTCTTTGATGTAGTAATCAAAATCCACTTCCAACATCAATTGCGATCCGCCGCGCAAATCAAGACCAAGATTTACTTTTTGATCTGGTAAAATTTTTGATATTTTTGAATCAGGATTTTGCGCCAAAAATGATGGAGCTGCGTAAATACAAGAAATTACGCATACGGCTAAAATCGTAATTATTTTTGTTTTAGAAAAATTAAGCATGGTTTGTTAATTATTTTTTCTTGCTTGAATGATATTAGTAAGCCCCATCGCATGACGGGGCCTATAATTATTACTTCTTTTTCGCGTCTTTTTTCTCTTCTTTTTTCACCAACTCAGCAACATAATTTCTTAAAACTTTAATGGTCACGCCATTAGCAATTTCAATTTCCGCCACATCTTCTTTGGCGTCGATTTCTTTTACCACACCAAGAATTCCCCCAGTAGTTACAACTTTATTGCCAACTTTCAAACCTTTCACCATTTCTTGATGTTCCTTATATTTCTTGGTTTGCGGACGAATAATCAAAAAATAAAAAACCGCAAAAATTAAAATTAGCGGAACAAAACTAGTGAACGAAAAATCTTGAGTAGAAGTTGCGGCCTCGGTGGCTTGAGCAAAAGCGTCAGAAATTAAAAGTTGGTTTAACATTTTTTTAAAAATTAAGGGTTAGTAAAGCTAATTATCGCTTTTCAAAAGAAGGTCTTTCAAACGAGAGATATTCTCGTCTTTTTGTTCTTCTGTAGGCTTTTCAGGATTATTTACATCGGGCATTTCGGCAAAATTTGGCGGAATGGTTAATGGATCATCAACTTTTTTTGTCAAACATGAACCGAGTAAAAAAATCAGTGCAAGTACGAAAATTTTTTTCATTTTTTTTTAAAAATAAGATCGTCGATAACTAAAATAGCAACTCCGATAAATACGCAAGAATCCGCTAAATTAAAGGCGGGCCAATGATAGGATGCAATATGAAAATCCAAAAAATCTGCGACCGCGCCATTTCTGATTCGATCGGCTAAATTTCCTAAAGCACCGCCAGCAATAAGTCCAAGAGCCCAAGCAAAATGTGGTTTCTCGTTGCGATAAATCCAACAAAAAACGAAGCACATAATCGCAAATTGTAATAGCGAAAGAATAATGGGGCCACTACTTAACTGGTTAAACATGCCAAAACTTACGCCGCGATTCCACACCAAAACCAAGCTGAAGAAATTAAAAACTGCAATTTCGGGATTTTTAACATCTTGCGTCAAAGCAATGTTTTCTAAGATCCCAAAGATTAGTCTTTTGGTCAGTAAATCAAAAAAAGCCACGGCAAAGGCAATGGCTATTCCTAGTAAAAATAATTTTTTGACTTTCACGATAAAATTTGGGGGATTTAAAATTTTGAATTTAAATAAGATCTGTCGAAGAATCTAGATCATAAAACTTAAACCTTAATCTAAAATTCATGAAAATTATCTTCATGGGAACGCCTGATTTTTCTTGTCCAACTCTGGAAAAATTAATTGCAGATCCCGATTTTGAAATTGTTGCGGTTTATACTCGCGAACCACAAATTGCAGGTCGCGGCCATAAATTACAAAATTCTTCAATTCATAATTTGGCTCTGCAAAATGGCTTGAAAGTTTTGACACCGAAAAGTTTAAGAAATTTGGAAGCGCAAAAAGAATTTTGCGATCTTGGCGCTGATGCTTCTGTGGTCGTGGCTTACGGACTTATTTTACCACAAGAAATTTTAGATGGCACAAAATTAGGCTGCCTAAATATTCACCCTTCCCTTTTACCAAAATGGCGCGGAGCTGCGCCAATTCAACGTCCAATTATGGAAGGCGATTTGGAAACCGGAATTACTATCATCAAAATGGACAAAGGTTTAGATAGTGGCGACATAATTTGTCAGGAAAATTTTGTGCTTGATGGCAGCGAAACTTACAAAAACTTAGCCGAGAAATTGTCAAAAATGGGGGCAGAAATTTTGGTTAAAACTTTAAAGAATTTTCGCGATGGAAAAGCGGTTTTAACCAAGCAGGACGATAGCCTGATGACTTACGCCAAAAAAATTGAAAAGGCAGAATGCGAGATTGATTGGACAAAATCAGCGCAAGAAATTGAAAGAAAAATTCGTGGATTGAATGGATCTTTGGAAGCGTACTTTATTTACAATGGCGAGAAAATAAAAATTTTTGCAGCGGAAATTGTGGACAAAAATTCCAGCGAAAATCAAGCGGGAAAAATTTTGGATGAAAGATTGGCGATTCAATGTGGAAAAGGCGTAATTAGGCCTTTAGTTTTACAGCGACAAGGTAAAAAACCAATGCCTCTGAAAGAATTTTTACTTGGGTTAAAAATAATTATTTAAAGAAAGCTTAAGAAATTTGAGCGCCGCCTCTCCTGTCATGCTGAGCGTTAGCGACTGAACTTATGGACTGGGTTGCAAATTCCACTTCCGCTGGTTGAGCGGAGTCGAAACCTCTTGAGTTCAGCTCACGTTTCTAGCGGCAGGAATCTCGCGAGGTCTCGACTCCGCTCGACCAGCGGGATAGCGGGATTGATTTAGTCAGTTTTCTTAATCAAAGCCAGCAGCTTGGTATTAATTTTATGCCAATCGCGAATTGGCTGAACTGGTATTCCCGCCACAACTTGCATTGGCTCAATATCACGCATCACGCCGCTCATGCCGGCGATTCTGACGCCATCACCAATCGAAATATGTCCGCCGATGCTACACCCACCACCAACTTGAACGTAACTTCCGATTTTAGTACTTCCAGCAACTGCCGAACAGCCCGCCATTACCGTGCCTTTGCCGATTGTAACATTGTGGGCAATTTGTACCAAATTATCGATTTTTACACCGTCAGAAATTTTGGTATTTTCAATCGCGCCGCGATCAATGCAGCTATTGGCGCCAATTTCAACATCGTTACCAATTTCAACAATTCCAAGCTGAATAATTTTGTGATTTACGCCGGCATTATGAGCAAAGCCAAAGCCATCTTGACCAATTTTTGCACCATTTAAAAATCCACAATTATTTCCAATCACCGCGAAAGAGATCACCACATTAGCATTAATAATGCAGTTATCGCCGACTATGCAATTATCCATCACCGAGGCGCTCGGGCCAATGAAACAATTTTTTCCAATTTCAACATTTTTTCCAAGATAAGCATTGGGCCCAATTTTCGTGCCTTCTCCAACTTTTGCAGTTGGGTGAATTAAATTTTTACCATCAAAATCCACATCTTTTGTTTTGTAAAAAGCAGCAACAATTTGCGAATAGGCAAAGTAAGGATTTTTGTGAATAATGGCCGTTAATCCTTGGGGCGCCTTAGTTTGGCTTTTTTCATCAAGGAAACAAAATCCAGCTTTAGTAATTTGAAATTGATCGAAATATTGACCAGAAGTGAAAAACGAAATTTGAGTTTTATCAGCTTTTTGCAGAGTGGCGATGTCAGAAATTTTTTGGTTCACATCAATATCAACAGCAACTTTCGCGCCAGTAATATCAATGATTTGTTGCAATGTTAAAAATTCAGATTTTTTGTCAAAAAAACGCGCGCGAAACATAGTAAATTATTCTGCTTTTGAAGGATTGTTGTGAATGGCTTTAAAATAAACTTCCGAAATGTAGCGTTTGCCTTTGGCGCCGCGTTTTAACTGAACAATCACATCAACTACGTTTTTGATATAAGTTGTAATTTCGCTTGGAGCCATACCAAGACCAGCTTGCATTACCATCATTTTTAATTGTTCCAACGCCATTTTTGGAGTATCGGCGTGCAATGTTGAAATTGATCCTGGATGACCAGTGTTAATCGCACGAAGGAAAGAGAAAGCTTCTGCGCCACGCAACTCACCAACAATAATGCGCTCTGGACGCAAACGCAAACAAGCTTCGATTAAATCTTGCGTCGTAACTTTAGCACGACCTTGTCCACCTTTTGAGGCAATTAAATGAACGCGGTTTTTGTGATAAGTTAAGTCAATTTCTCGCGCATCTTCCACAGTGATTAGGCGCTCTTCATGAGGAATCGCCTGAATCATTGCATTGGTAAATGTGGTTTTACCAGTTGAAGTACCGCCAGAAATGATGATATTTTTTTTGTATAAAACCGCGCGTATCAAGAAATCTTTAATACGGTTTAATTGTAAAAGTTTAGCCAAAATTAAATCGTTTTTATCTTCAACTTCGCCAACTGAAGCAGTGGCAAACATGCCCATTTTATCGTAATCTTCCAAACTCCATTTTACGCTGGAAGGTTTACGAATTGAAATAATTACAGATCCGGGTTCGCAGGCTGGCGGAAATACGATTTGAATACGATAACCATTGGGCAGGGTTGCGGAAAGTAATGGCTCTTCTTCGCTAAGTCTTTGTTCAGTTGACTGCGCAACAAGTCGTGCCAGAGATTTTAAATGATTGATGTCAAAAGTTGGCAACTCTTCGCGAGTCATGTCGCCTTTATTTTCAATCCAAACTTCGTTGGGACGGTTGATCGAAACCTCGCTCACACCATCACGGTCCATGATTTCTTTTAGTGGTAATAAATACGAATCAAGAGCGGCGATACTCATGTTTTTGAAAGAAATTTGTTAATTAAAATGACAATACAAAGCCACCAAGAGCAACAAATCCAACGTTGCTGGTAATATTTTGTGCAGGTGAAAATTTAAACTGAGTAATTTCAAAATAAGGCATAAAAGCTTTGCTAAGCTTATAGTCAAGACCAAGGGAGGTAGCTTGGTAATCATTTTTTTGGAAGCTACTTTTTAGATTAGTTAAACCAACTGAAAAATGCCCAATTTGATAAGAAATTCCCAAAGTTTTATAAGTGGCATTTTTGAAATTGTGATCGTTGTTTTGCAAAGATTTTTTCCAATTACCGTAAGAAGCGCCGAAAGTGAAACCGAAATAGGCCATTGTAGTAGCGATGTCGTAAGAAGATAAATTATTTTGCGAGGTAGTTTTTGATCTTCCTTGTTCTGCAGTTGCTGAAAATGCGTAATCAAAATTTTCAAAATTATCGGTGTAATTGGCTCCAGCGCTAAATACGTCGCTGATGGCATTATTTTGTCCGCTAAAAACCGTTGAGGAAACAACCGAGTTTGCAGTGTTTGGCGTATAGCTGGCGCCGATTTGTAATCCTGCAATTCTGGGAGAATAATAATTTAATTTAGTCGCATCTTCGGCGCCGTTAAAGCTACCATTGCGCAAAATTTTTATCGAATCTGAGTTAAGTTGAGAACCGCTGCTGGCATAGCCACCATGACCAATTGGCGATTGCGCAATTAAGATAAATTGTGAAGAAATCGGCAAATTCAAATATTTTAAATAATTGCCATTAATGCCGCCAGCACCTCGCGCAAAACTGGCTGGACCAACTTTCATTTTTTGATTTACGGCAATATTATCGCCAAGTTCGAATTTTCCGAAAGCCTCAGAATCAGCATAAATAAAGCCTTGATCAGCATTGATTGTGCTTTTATTTTGCGCCGAAGAAGCTTCCGCTTCAACTTTTAGCGTCGCGCCAAATTTATTTTTAGAGAAGGTCGAGGCTTTATTTTCAAGCTTTAGATAAAGTTGCGAATTGTTTTCAAGCGCCAGATTTTGATTGTTACGATTATTTGTTCCGTCGCTAAATTGTCTTTGTTCAAAAGTTGTAGATTGATTTCTCGCCGCAGCAGAAAAAGTTGACGAGCCCTGAATTTGCAATTGCGTATTTGGCGTAAGCGAAATTTTATTAGTTGGCGAAGCAGCGTTTGCAAGGCTTGGAACCAGTGATAATAAAAATGCGGTAATGAACTTCAGGATTTTCAAAATTTGAGGATTATGATTTACAATTGTTAGATCTCTTCATTCGACAAGGCGACGCAGTGTTAGCTAGATCTTCAAACTTCTAAGAGCCTGTTTTAACACCAGATTTTGGCATATTTTTAGCGCTTTTTTGACAAAATTACGACGTTGAAAAGTTGTCGAATGACCAAATCCAGTTCGGTATTATTAAAATCTAAAACTTAAATCTAAAATGGTTTATCTGCCTCATTGGCCTATTCCTTCAACATTGGGCAAAAGACAAATCGATTACGAAACTGTCTTTGAAAGAATGGCAATCGTGCTCGAAAAATTAGGAAATCCTCATCAAAAATTACCGCCAATAATTCACGTTGCCGGCACAAATGGCAAGGGTTCCGCAACTTCATTAATCGCTGAGATTTTTACCCAATCTGGCTATAAAGCTCACATTTATACTTCGCCACATTTGCACGATTGCAACGAACGTATCGTTTTAGCGGGAGAAAAAATTTCTGATAATTTTCTTTTCGAAATCATGGAAGAAACCAGAATTGTTGCGCAAGAAACGCCATTAACTTTTATGGAAAGTTTTACCATTGGGGCATTTTTAGCTTTTTCAAAAGTGCCAGCAGATATTGCTATTATTGAATGCGGAATGGGCGGAAGAATTGATGCGACAAATATTATCGAAAAAAAATTAGCGACTTTAATCATGCCAATTTCTTTCGATCACGTGGAATATTTAGGAAATGCAATTGAAAGAATTGCTCTCGAGAAAGCAATGATTATGCGGCCACAAACTCCTTTGATTGTTGCATCGCAACCACAAAAGGCGCGCGAGATAATTGAAATTTTAGCGCAAGATCAAAATGTAAAAGCTTATTTTTACGGCGAAGATTTTGATGTAATGATGGATGAAGATAGCGGTGAATTTGATTTAAGATTTGAAGAACAAATCTTTGAGAATCTGCCCAGTCCAGCACTTCGCGGCTCGCATCAATATATTAATTTTGCCACAGCAATTTCGGCAGTTTTAGCGATTAGAGAAAAATTCCAAATCGAAGAAAGTCATATTCGACAAGCAATTTCTAAAGTTTATTGGCCAAGTAGATTAGAAAAAATTTCCAATAACTTGCGAAAAATTTTAAAAAATTCCCAAGATGAATTGTTAATTGATGGCGCCCACAACGAAGCTGGCGCTTTCGCCCTCGCCCGTTTTATTATTGAGCAAAATGATGATAAAAAGAATTTTATAATTTGTGGATTCAGTCGCAATAAATGCAAAAAAGAATTTTTAGAAAAATTTAGAAATATCGCAGAAATAATCGCGGTGCGTGTTGATGGCGAGCCTTATCCGGAAAGCGCTCAAAAGATTTCTGAAATTGGTGCTGAAATTGGAATGGAAATTTTTGCGGCCGAAGATTTGTTGGAAGCAATTTACTACATTACCAAAAACAATAATCAGCCTTGCCGCGTTATAATTTGCGGCTCTTTGCATTTGGCAAGAGATGTAAAAAAATTTTCGCGGATGATAAAATCTAACCAATAAACAAAGTCGCCGCCTGTAAAATTTCCTGATTTGGTTTTATAACCTTTGGATTTGCCAAATCTTCTTTGGCGCGAGCCAATAATTTTTCATATACAGTTCGAGCGACGCGAGTCATATCGTTAATAGTTTCTTGGTCGTAAGAATATCTTCCCAAAATCATTCGCGACAAAAAACTGACGCATAAAATTGCATTACCCTGCAAATTATTTCCCGACCAATGATATTGCTCCGCACGACTCAAAGCGCAGTTTTGCGCCAATTCTTCCAAGGTCATTGGGCGTTTATCTTCTTTGATTCTTTCCAACTCCATATGATCTTCACAATGTCTTAGAATCTTTTTGGCAACAATATTTGAAGTGGTTACTTCTAATGATTCGTTGTATTTTAAACGATCGGCAAAAGCTTTAACAATATCTTCCGCCTCAACGCCATTATGCTCAAAAACAATGCTTTGTAATGTGGTATTACTATCCAAAAGCTTGATAAAATCTTTACATCCAACTTCGGTCAATTCGGCATTAGCAACGTTTAAAACTCGTAGTCCGAAATTTTTTTGCAAAGCGTCCGCTAAAATTTTTGCACCTTCATCGCCAACGTGATTGTTGCGCAAATAAATGGTCTGCAGCGTGGAATTTCTTTCAAAAGCTTCCGCAAAAGCTTTTACGCCTTCAATACCGATTTCATTACCACCAAGATATAAATGCTCTAAACAATTATTGCTTTTTAAAGCCGCTGCCAAAGCTTTTGCTCCGCCATCGCCAATTTTATTTCCTCTCAGATAAAGAGTTTTTAAAGCGCTGACTTTTGTTAAAATTGAAGCCAAAGCAGCGACACCTTCGGCGCCAATGTTGCTATTTCCAAGCTCCAGACTTACGAGCGAGGTATTGCCTTCCAATGCTTTGGCTAAAATTTTTGCACCTTCATTGCCAACGGCGCTGCCACTGATTCCAAGATCGGTTGTGCTTTTATCATTTGCTCTGAGTTTCTCAAGAATGCTCTCTGAAATTGACATTAAAAATAACTTTAGTTGTTGATATAAATAGATTCTTCCTCTTGCGCTAAAAAGCTGAATTGCTCATTCCTTTTATCAAGCACCAAATCAGAAGAAATTTTACCCGAAGCCGCTGCCATTGTCCATCCAAGCGAACCATGACCAGCATTAATGATAAGATTTTCATATTTTTTTATTTGGCAAATAAGCGGAATCGAATTTGGTCGGAATGGTCGAAAACCGCACCAATCTGAAGCTTTATTTAAATTACTAAAGTCAGAAAAAGTTGACCTAACAACCGCTTGTAAAAAAGCTAAATGTTTTAGATTTTTTTCTGGTCTATCGCCACAAGCTTCAACGGTTCCAGCCACTCTAAAAATATTTCCAATGCGGCTATAAACAATTTTATTTTTGGTATCAGTTAGGGCCATATTTGGCGCTAAAAACCCTTCATCAGCTTGAATCGAAAGGCTATATCCTTTAAGCGGGTAAATTTTCGGATCGATGCCAATTCCCTTCAACAACTTATTTCCTGCGGCTCCAAGCGCAAAAATATATTTATCAGCAACAAAAACTCCTGCGCTGGTATTAATGCCGGTAATTTTTTTGTAATTGGTAAAAAGATTTTTGATGTCAGTGTTATATTCAAAAATTACACCATATTTTTCGCGACAAATCTTTTCTAAAGATTGGGTGAAAAGCATGGCATTTCCACTAGCATCAGCTTCATAAAAAATTCCACCCGCCAATTTATTTTCGTCAGCAAGTTTTGATAAAGTTGGTTCTTTTTTTACACATTCATTTTTATCCAAAACTTGAATATGACATCCCAAAGATATCGCAAATTCAGCTTCTTTAATTGCCTGTTCTAAAGATTTTGCACTTCGAAAAAAATGTAAAATTCCAGCATTTTTATAATTGAATTCTAAGTCAGGTTCATTGGCAATAATTTCTTCCATAATCTTCTTGCTGTAAGCTCCAAGCTTGTATAATTTTTCGCTGTTTTGATGGCTTTTTTGGCGACAAGAATTTTGTAAAAATTGATAAGACCAATTTAGAAAATCACGATTAGTAAAATCAGAAATTGTTAAAAATGATGGCGAAAGAAAAAATGCTTTTGCCAATAATTTTATCGAAGCTTTTGAAGCCCAAGGTTCAATGTGAGAATAGCTCAATTGTCCGCCATTAGCGTAAGAACAACCCAAAGCTGGGGCGGAATTTTTTTCGAGCACGGTGACTTCATGTCCATTTCGCGCCAAAAAATAAGCGGTTGTAACTCCAATAACTCCGGCGCCTAAAACTATTACTTTCATCGCAAAAATTATTTTTTAAGTTGGCAAAAAAGGCGCAAAATATGAACGCGTCGACAAATTACAAGAATTTAAAATGACTCAAGTTAGTAAAGCCAATATTTTTAACATTCCCGCTAACTATCATTTTTTCGAATCGTTTTTTGATTGGTTGGAAAAAGATTTTTTTAACACAATTTCTGAGGTTAAAATATTTCTTCCCAATCAAAGAAGCTGTAGGGAATTGCGCGAATTATTTTTAACAAAAAATCCTCAAAATTCTGCGTTAATTTTACCAAAAATTAAAGCGATTTCCGATCTTTCCTTTGAAGATTTTTTTGATTTTTTGCCGCAAGAAGACGTTGCTCAAATCATCGACGAACTCTTGCAAATCAAACTTATTTCTGGCATCGATAATTTATTTTTTCTTACCAACGAAATTCAAAAATTAGCTCTTTTTGGCGAAAATATTGAAGCGACGCAAGCGCTTGCTATTTCGGTTCATCTCAAAAGTTTGTTTGATGAAATTGAGCGCGAAGAAATTGATCTAAATAAATTTGTTGAAATTGACGATTCTGATCTTTCGAAACATCGCCAAGTCACGCTAGATTTTCTGAAGAATTTTCACATCCATCTCAAAAATTCTTTGATTAAAAATGATATTTTTTTCGCTAGTTCTTATCAAAATTTTATCGTCAAAAAATTTGGCGAAGCTTTGACAAAATATGGCTCAAAATTTCCATTAATTATTGCCGGATCGACAGGAAGTGTTTTGGCTAGCAGAAGCCTGATTAAAGCTATCGCGCAGCAAGAAAATGGTTATGTGATTTTACACGGACTTGATGAATCCGAGCAAATTTTTACTCAAGAAAATCACCCGCAATTTTTTCTAAATTCTCTGATTAATTTTTTAGAAATTGAGAAAAAACAAATCGTAAAAATTGCCAAACCAAATTTTTGCCTAAGCTCGCAAAGCATGCAAATTCTGCTTTCAACTTTAATGTTGCCGGCCAATCAAACTCAAAAATGGCAATCCGTTGACCCAATTAAAGAAATAAATTTATCGTCAATTACTACAAAAGACGAGCTTGAAGAAGCTCGAATCATCGCTTTAATTTTGGCTGAAAAATTTTTATCAAACAAAAAATCTGCCGTAATTACAAACAATCAAAAGCTTGCAAAGCTTTTAAAATACGAACTCCAAAGCCTTTTACTTCCATTCAATGATAGTCGCGACGTCGGAATTTTTAACTCAAAATTAGTTAATTTTATTCTGCTGATTTTAGATTTAATCGAAAATGATTTTACTTCTTCAAGCTTACTTGCCGTTCTACAAAACCCATTTTGCGTTATTATAAATAAAAGCAAAATCTTAGAAAATTTTGAAAATAAAATTTTGCGTCAAGATCGTAGCAACACAGGATTATCAGGCATTTTCAGCAAATTAGAATCGTCAGAAGAATCTGAATTAAAAATTTTCTTCAATAATTTTTACCAAAATTTAGCACCTCTAATTAAACAAAAAGATCGCGTCGATATTGCAAATTACAGCGCTAATTTGATTGAAGTTGTAGAGAATCTGAGCGGTAAAAGATTTACAGAATTATTGATCAAAGAAGAAGCCCAAGAAGAGCTTTTTGAATTTTTTGAAAAACTAAAACAAAATCATAATTTTATAATCGACTGCAAAAATGCTTTGGGAATTTTTGAAATTCTATTTTCACAAATCAGCTACTTTGGCAAATCAGATGCAATGGCTCCAATCCAGATTTTATCAACGATTGAAGCCCGTTTATTAAATTATGATTTGGTGATTGTTGCCTCGCTAAATGAAGGAGATTTTCCTGCGATTGAATCGGAAAATTGGCTGGGGAAGAAAATTAAAAAAGATTTAGGAATCGACAAAAAACTCAAAAAAATTGGTCAAAATGCTTACGATTTTTGTAACTATTTATCCAATTCTGAAGTTATTATGACTCGCTCTTTAAGCTCTAATGGCGCGCCTTCAAGTCCATCTCCTTTTCTTTTAAAATTGGAAACTTTGTGTAAAAAATTAGAAATTAATTTTACATCTCAAGAAAAATATTTTGAACTTCTGACAAAATTAAACAGCGTTGAGAGCTTTAAAATAGGTCGCACAGAACCTAAACCAGAAATCGAATTTCGCCCAAAAAAATTAGCGATTACCGATATTTCAAAATTAATTTCTGATCCTTATTCAATTTACGCCAAACGAATTTTAAGATTAAAAGAGCTGCAAAAAATCGATTTTGAACCAAGTTACGCCGAGTTTGGAAGCTTTGTCCACAAAGCTTTGGAAGAGTTTGTAAAAAATCCGCAAGACCTTGAAAAATCCTTAGAAAATTCACATAAAATTTTTGAGCAAAACTTCTTATCCGATGAATCAAAATTAATTTGGTGGCCAAAATTTGAAAATATTTTTCGAGGATTTTTTGCCAGAGAATCTGAATTTAAAACTCTAAAAAACCTTACAGAATACGAGGTTGAAACCTTATTCGACGGAATCGTAATCAATGGAAAAATTGATCGCATCGCTTTCGATGAAAAAAAATCTGCCCATATTTTTGATTATAAAACTGGCCAAGCTCCAAGCAAAATTGACGTGATTTCTGGAAGTGAACCACAACTTACAATCGCAGTTCTGATGCTGCTTGAGAATGGTTTTGAAAATGAAATTTCTTCACTAAATTATTGGAAACTTTCCTTTTCTTCTGAAGATGAAATTAAAAAAATTTCAGAAGATTCGCAAGAAATAAAAATTTTAGCCAGCGCTGCCAAAGCTGGATTAACAAAGCTTTTCAAACATTTCGCTGATAAAAATAATGGCTATATCGCAGCACCCAATCTACAAAATTATCGCGAAAACGAATATTCTCATTTAGCACGGATCAAAGAATGGCAATAGTTCACTATAAAATTATATTTGAATATGACGGCACAAATTATTGCGGATATCAAAAACAACCCGATATGCCCAATAATTCTGTTGAGGAAATTTTGGAAAATGCAGTTTTTAAATTGTCGCAACAACGCGTAAAAATTAACGCTTCCGGCCGCACTGATGCTGGTGTTCATGCCTTAGGACAAGTTGCGCATTTTACTTTAAATAAAAAATTTACGCCTCATCGAATTGTGATGGGTTTGAATAATTACTTACGTCCAGAAAATGTTGCAGTTCTTGATTGCGAAATTGTTGACGAAAATTTTCACGCCCGCTTCAGCGCAAAAATGCGTCACTACCGTTATGTAATTTTTAACCGTCGTGCACCACTAACTTTACAAAAAAATCTCGCTTGGCATGTGGTGCGCAGCCTTGATTTGGAAGCAATGGTGGCGGCTTCAAAATTTTTAATTGGCGAACATGATTTTTCATCTTTTCGCGATTCCAATTGCCAAGCCAACTCTGCGCTTAGAAATATTAAAGAAATTACGATCAACAAAAATGGTGACGAAATTATAATTGAAATCAGCGCCAAATCTTTTTTGCATCACATGGTGCGCAATATTGTTGGGACGCTGCTTTGGGTTGGATCTGGAAAAATAAAATCAGATGAAATGAAGGCAATTTTAGAAAGTAAAAACCGTGCCAAATCGGGGCCAAATGCACCAGCTTGTGGATTATATTTTTTGCGAGTTGATTATTAGCGAATTCGTGAACGCCGTATACCAAACTAAAAATACCTCTCAAACATTACTGCAAGATTTGAAAAAATTACTCGCCCTCTCATCGCTATTTCTTATAACGCCAACCGTCGCCTTCGCAGCTGGCGCTTATCTTGTCGATGATGGTGGAATTGCTGATGCTAAAAAAGTTCAGATCGAAAATTGGTATAGTCACAGCAACACCGGCGAAGATATTTTTGTCACCAATCCCGCCTATGAACTTTTGCCCAATGCCGAATTTGCCGTTCAAGAAACTTACGATGCTACAGCCAAGAATATCAACACTTTGTGGCCACAGGTAAAATATTTATGGCATAAAAGTGAAGACATTTCTTCTTCAGCGACAGTTGGTGTAAATTATTCTTCAACGGATCAAAAAACTTATGGAAGTTATGCTTATAGTTCGAATACAATAAAAATTAACGACCTGCTTGACATCAATGCTTATGTGGGTTGGCAGAATTGGCGCCATAGTTTTAACAACAATAAATCTATCGATTTTTTGAATTATGGAATTGGTGGCCAATTTCACTTGAGCGATAAATTAGTTTTCAATCCAGAAATTTTTCAGACCAATGGAGCTTACAAAACCGGTCCTAATCGCCCAGCGACACAATTTGGTTTGCGATATTTTGTTTGTGAAAATCTAATTTTTGACACGATTTACGGCCACAATATTAATGGCAATAATCAGAATTGGCTGACGCTTGGAGTGACGTTGGCGTTTTAAACTTCATTTGCGCAAATAAGGCTTTTAATAACCATCTTCGCTGTATTTTTTGCTGCGAGTTATTTCTTTTTTTACAGATGCTTCATGCACTTTTGGAGCCGGAAAACAAGAAATACCGCCACCCTCTTTTACTTCAATGGTAACGCAAATATAGCCCGTTCCCGCCACTTCACAAATATCGTAATTGCTAAATCCTATCGGGTTTCTTTGACGATAACACTCGCTGCTGTCGGCAAAAGATTGCGTTGAAATAAGTAGAAAAATGAGAAGTAATTTTTTCATTTCTACGAGATAAATTCAATTTTATCATTCTTCGCAATTACCTTGATTTCTTTGCCTTCAAGCACCTCGCCGCGCAAAATTTTCTCGGCAAAAACATTCTCAACTTCGTGCTGAATCAAACGCTTTAAAGGTCTTGCGCCATAAGTTGGGTCATAACCTTTTTGTGCTAAATAAGTTTTAGCCGATTCATCCAAAGTGGCGCGAATATTGCGTAAAGCCAATCTTTTGGCAAATCTAACAAATTGAATATCGGCAATATTTTGCATATTTTTGCGACTCAATTTGTTGAATAAAATTATCTCGTCCAAACGATTTAAAAATTCTGGACGGAAATTTTGGCGCACAACTTCCATAATATTATCAAAAGCCAAAGACTTCTTCGCATCAATCATCGCCTGATCGTCGGAAGAATCATCTTCAAAATCAGATTTGTTTAAAAGCTGCGAACCAAGATTTGAAGTCAGGATAATTATGGTATTGGTGAAATTTACGACGTGACCTTGATTGTCGCTCAAACGTCCGTCATCAAGAACTTGTAACAAAATGTTAAAAACATCTTGATGCGCTTTTTCAACTTCGTCGAATAAGATTACTTGATAAGGACGACGGCGCACGGCCTCGGTTAAAACTCCACCTTGTTCAAAGCCAACATAGCCCGGTGGCGCGCCAATCAAGCGTGCGACCGAATGCTTTTCCATAAATTCGCTCATGTCGATGCGCAAAATTGCGGTTTCATCGTCAAAAATAAATTCAGCCAAAGCTTTACAGAGTTGAGTTTTTCCAACACCAGTTGGCCCTAAAAACAAAAATGATCCTATTGGACGATTTGCATCTTGCAAACCAGCGCGCGATCTTCTTACGGCGTTGCTGACCGCTTTTAAAGCTTCGTCTTGTCCAACCACATGCGAGCGCAAAAAATCTTCCATTTTTAGGAGTTTTTCTTTTTCGCCAGAGAGAATTTTATCAATTGGAATGCCTGTAGATTTAGCGATAATCGTGGCCACATCGTCTTCGGTGACCGATTCACGCATCATTTTTTGCTCAGTATTATTATCGAAAGCGGCCAATTCTTTTTGTAAAGACGGAATAGTTCCGTAACTGATTTCCCCCGCTTTGGCAAGATTTCCTTCGCGCTGCGCCACTTCTAATTCATAACGCGCTTGATCGATTTTTCCTTTGATTTCATTAATTTTTGAGCGTTTATTTTTTTCAGCGCGCCACAAAGAAGTTAAGTCAGCAGATTTTTTTTCAACATCGTCAAGCTCTTTCAAAATAGCCTCTAAACGCTTTTTAGAACCAGCGTCATCTTCTTTTTTCAAAGCTTCATTTTCAATTTTTAACTGAATAATTTTGCGATCTAATTCATCTAATTCATGCGGCTTGCTTTCAACTTCAATCTTCAAGCTGCTGGCAGCTTCATCAATCAAATCGATGGCTTTATCAGGCAAAAAGCGATCAGAAATATAACGATGCGAAAGCGTTGCAGCGGCGACTAAAGCCGAGTCTTTAATTTTTACGCCGTGATGAACTTCATATTTTTCTTTGATGCCGCGCAAGATTGAAATTGTGTCTGCAACTGTTGGCTCCTCGGTAAAAATTGCCTGAAAACGACGCGCCAATGCAGCATCTTTTTCAACATATTGGCGATATTCATTGAGTGTTGTCGCACCAATACAGTGAAGACTTCCGCGCGCTAAAGCTGGTTTTAATAAATTGGAAGCATCCATCGCGCCATCGGTTTTTCCAGCACCAACCAAAAGATGCAATTCGTCAATAAAAAGGATGACATTGTGATTACCTTCAACTTCTGAAAGTACCGATTTTAAACGCTCTTCAAACTCGCCGCGAAATTTTGCACCCGCAATCAATGAACCCATATCAAGCGCCATTAATCTTTTATTTTTCAAACTTTCGGGCACATCGCCATTAACGATTCTTTGAGCCAATCCTTCAACAATTGCAGTTTTACCAACTCCTGGTTCGCCGATTAAAACCGGATTATTTTTGGTGCGGCGCGATAGAATTTGCATAGCGCGGCGAATTTCTTCGTCACGCCCAATGACAGGATCAACCTTGCCGTCTCGAGCTTTCTCCGTTAAATCTTGCGCGTATTTTTCTAACGCTTGGTAAGTATTTTCTGATTCAGATGAGTTAGCTTTTTTGCCGCCGCGAATTTTTTCAATTGCGTCACGAAGTAAGTTGGAAGTAAGCCCTCCAACTTTTAACGCTTTTGCACCTTCGTTTTTTTCATCTTCTAAAATGGCCTGAAGAATTCGCTCCATGGTTACGAATTGGTCGTGATTTTGGTCGGATAATTTTTCAGCCAAAACCAAAACTCGTGCCAATTCTTGGGAAATTGTAATTCCTGTCATACCGCTGCCATCAACCATCGGAATTCGACTTAAGGTCAATTTATTTTCAGCTTGGATCAGATCAAAATTGCCACCAGAACTAGTGATTAATTTTTCCGCCAAATTATCAGGATCACCCAAAAGACAACTGAGCAAATGTTCTGGCAAAAGTTTTTGATGACCCGAGCTCAAAGCCAATGTTTGAGCGTTTTGTAGGAGCTGACGGGATTTTTCAGTGTAACGTTCGATGTTCATAATTTTGTTCTAATAAAATTTGCGGGGTATATCTCATCACAACTAACATCACTTATACTTTGCAGGTTTATTTGGTGATTATATTCAAATTTTTAAAGGGTGATTTAAAAAAATATTTACGCCCTTACCGCGCAATCAGCTTCAACGATATATTTGTAAGTAACAAGCTGCTCTAAACCAACTGGGCCACGAGCGTGAAGTTTTCCAGTAGCAATTCCAACTTCTGCACCCAAACCAAATTCTCCACCATCGGCAAATTGAGTTGAGGCATTATGCATAACAATTGCGGAATTAACTTTGCTTAAAAAATACTGCGCCATTTTTTTATCTTCAGTGACGATGCTTTCGGTGTGAGAAGAGCCGTAAATTGCGATATGTTTAATCGCGTCGTCAATATCGCGCACAATTTTTACAGAAATAATTTTGTCGAGATATTCGGCGTAATAATCTTTTTCTTCAGCTTTTTTAATGCGCGCGTCAATTTCTATACAAGCTTCGTCGCCACGTATTTCACATTCCGCTTCAAGTAAATCGTCAACCAAAAGAGGTAAGATTTTTTTGGCGATTCTTTTGTCGATTAACAGCGATTCAGTTGCGCCGCAAATTCCAACCCTTCTCATTTTAGCGTTTAATAAAATTCGGCGGGCTTTTTCAGGATCGCATTTTTCATGAATATAAGTATGACAATTGCCATCAAGATGACGAAAGACTGGAATTTTGGTGTGATCCATTACGGCTTTAATCAGAGATTTGCCGCCGCGCGGAATCACAACATCGATATGATTTTCCATCTTTAGTAATTCGGCAACATATTCGCGACCAGTTTCGGTCACTAATATTACAGCATCTTTATCGAGTAAAAAACGATCTAAAGCTTCGCGATAAATATCGGCTAAAACTTTTGCGGAGTGAATGCAGTCGGAACCGCAGCGTAAAATCACAGCGTTGCCAGATTTTAGCGACAAAGCCGCAATATCAGAAACAACATTGGGGCGCGATTCAAAAATGGCCAACATTACGCCAATTGGAGTTGTAATTCTTCTGACGTGAATGCCACTTTCTTTGGTCACGTCGTAAAGAATTTTTCCAACAGGATCGGATAATTTTGTAATTTCTTTTACTGAAGCTGCTAGTGCGGCGACGCGCTTTTCATCAAGGGTTAAGCGATCAATTCTGGCCGCATCAAGATTGTGTTCTTTGGCGGCTTTAACGTCTCTTTGATTGGCTTTAATAATTTTTTCGGCGTGTTTTTTTATCAGCTTTACAACTTCCAGAAGAACTTGATCTTTCATCGCAGAATCAAGATTGGCAATATTTGAGCTTGCCTTTTTGGCATCTAAACAAATTTTTTCGACTTTGGCTTTTACTTCGCTCATATGCTAAAAAAATTGGTTATTAATGGGTAAAATATTATCGCCAGAAAAACTATGATCGCAGTGATAAGTGCAGTTAAAATCAGGCTAGAATCGAAATCAATAGCTTTGGCAAGCTCTAAATCCGCTTCCGATTTACGCGATTCGGTTTTGCAAATCATTAAAAATGCCATACGACAAGTGAATAAAATCAGGATTGTAGCGTTGGTTAAGAAGATCAATCCGCCAAGAAGTAATTTCTTTTTGAGTAAAATTTTGAGGAGAAAAAATTTTTCCAAAACTCCAATTGATGGAACGGCGCCAATTAGATTTAGAAAGGCAAAGAACAATAAACTTGAAGTAATTTTTAAATCATAAAACAGACCTTTAAGACTTTTATCTTCTGCTTTCTCGAGATATAAAATTACGTTAGAAAGACATAAAAATACCAAAGTTATTGAAAGCAAAAACGAGAATAAAGACAGATAAATCTTAGCTTCATCGAAGATGGCAAAAGTAAAAATCGCAAATATAGCAAAAGCAAATTGGTTAAAAAAAAGATAAAAAAATACCGATTTCAAATTTTTATTAATCAGCATCAAAACGCCTGAAATCAAAAGATTGAGGAAGAAAATAAATTCAAAATATTTAAATCCGATAATCTGAATTGCCTGCGAAAAATGATCTAAACCGAAAACAAAAGCTAAAATTTTAATGAAAATGTACAGGCTGCTAAAAGCGTAGGAGACAAGAAATAAAACGTAAATTATCAGCGGATTAAGATTAATGTCGCGATGCAGCAAATAAGAAGGCAGCGCCATCGACAAAAATAATCCACCCAAATATAGAGCCAGCAGAATAAAAAGTTTGGCGCGACCTAAATGATCGGACAAAACTCCGTTATCGATAAAGTCGATGCGGCCACTAAACTTGTAAGTTGCGACGATGGCGAGGAAAAATAGCAAAGATTCAAGATAAAGCAAAAATGTAAAAAGATAAGAATATTTAGTTTCCTTTTTATGCAAAAATTTGATGGCAAAAAAATGACAAAGCAAAACTAAACAATTATAGAAAAATAGAGTCGTTAGAAGGTTCTGCGCAATTAAAATTAAGTTTACTAAAGCAATCGCAATCGCAAAAAATAATTTGAACTGATTGATTAATTTATTGTCTTCGAGGGTTAAAAATCGATGCGAATAAAAAACAAAAATTATCCAAATAAAGTTGAGTAAAAATAAAAATTTCAGCGTGATATTATTGACCATGAAACCAAGCGAAATGCCGCGCACCGTCTCGATTACTTTGATATAAACTTCGTTATTATTTAAACTGTTAGTAAGGCCAATGAGGTGAAGAAAAAATAAAATTGGTAAAAATTTACTTAAAATATTCACCAATTTTTTTGAATCGCTGCACAGGTTCAAAATCAGGTAATTGGCGATAGGAATGACGCTAATTAAAAATAGTAAAAACTGCGCCTGAGTCATGAATTACTTAAATCGAATTTGAAAGTAAGAAGGTAGCAAACCTTAAAGAAAGGCCGTTGGTAACGTTTGAAGCTAGCGAAGCCAAATAAATTGTCGCAATCAAAAACCAAAATGATGCGAGGTAGAAGCTGTATTCTCTGGTCTTGAGGACGGTCATTTCTTCAAAAGATTGCGAACTTCTTTTAAAAAAAGCGGCGATTAATTTGATTGCTAAAGTGACGTGAACAAAATTTGAAACGATTAATCCAACCAGTAAGAACGCAGCAAAATTAAGGGTGAAGCTTGCATAAGCAAGATACCAATTAGCAAAAAATAAAGTTGTAAGCGGAAAAGCGGCGATAAAAAAAATTAGCAATTTGATCGGCAAAACTAAAAGAAAGTGATTTTGTCTGATTAGCCAAATTTTGCTTAAAGATGAAGTTTTAAAATTTCTTTTGAGAAAAGTTGCGAAGATAAAAAGTAATAAATTTACCAAACTGAAATTCAAAAGATAAAAGAAGAGCGCTTGCAGCGATTCAGTGCTTTGTAAGGCTAAACAAGCAAGAATAAATCCCAAATTATTCAAACAAAGATAAACCGTGATGCTTTTGAGGTGCTTTTGTTGATAGAGTTTTATGGCGCTGTAAAAAATTAAAATCAGCGAAATAAAAATTAAAAGTGGCGCAAAATCAAAGCGCGTGAAAAGCAAATTGCTGCCGAAGAAAAAATATAAAAATTTTAGCAGAATAAAAATTCCAACATTGGTTTTGATAAAAAGTGAGTCGATTGAAATATAATTTGAAATAGGATTGATGCTTTTGAGATTTTCAAAATAGAGCCAGAAAGGGAAAAATTTAATGACGAAAGCCAGCGTCAGCAGCAGGAAAAACGCGCATATAAACCAACTATTTAAACTTGGCGTCATGGCAAAAGCTTCGCCGATTTTGTTAAAATTTATTTCACCAAAAGATAAATAAATCGCTAAAAAACAGAATAAAATTATCAGCGAAGAGGCTGCATTTAGACAAAAATAACGAAAAGTTAATTTTGAAATTTTGAGATTTTTTGAGATTGAAGAAGTGGCAAAAAACGCGAAGCCGTAAATTTCAAAAAATAGAAATAAATTGAGCAGATTGTTGGTGGTAAAAATTCCAGTCAGCGCGAAAAGATGCAGCAAATAAACCGAGTAAAAAACCTTGCGACCTTTTTGATCTAAAAGATTTTCGATATCCAAACGGTAATAAAATAAAATGACAATTTTGAGAAAAGTTAGCAGCAGTAAAAAAACAATTCCAAGCACGTCAAGCCTGAATTCCAGAGCAATCGAAAGAGGAGATAATTCAAAATCGTTGGCGATTTTTTCGTAAATTAAAACATCGGGAAAAACTTTTAAAATCAGAAAAAAAAGTGCAATCCCAGATGATAACGCAATCCAAAAAGGCAGAGATTTTTTACCAATAATTTGACAAAGCAGCGAAGAAAACAGCGGAAGAAAAATGATCAGATAAATGTTGCTGATGGCGCTCATTTTTTGTTGTTCATTAAGGAAACAAATTCTTCGAATAAGTAAAAACTGTCATCTGGTCCGGGTGAACTTTCTGGATGATATTGCACTGAAAATGCTGAACCATCTTTTAAGCGCAAGCCTTCAACTGTGCGGTCGAAAAGCGAAATGTGAGTAACTTCAACATTGTCTGGAATTGATTTTTCGTCAACGCAGAAGCCGTGATTTTGGCTGGTGATCTCGACTTTTCTGTTTCTTAAATTTTGCACCGGATGATTTGCACCGCGATGTCCCTGCCCCATTTTGCTGGTTGTGGCACCGATAGCCAATGCAAGCAATTGATGCCCTAAACAAATTCCAAAAAGTGGGATTTTATTTTTTAAGATTTCTTGAATTACTGGAATCGCGTATTTGCCAGTTTCTGCTGGATCACCTGGACCGTTTGATAAAAACACGCCGTCAGGATTATGCGACATGATTTCTTGATAGGTAGCTTTCGCACCAACAACTGAAACGTCGCATCCTGCCTCAGTTAAGCAGCGCAAAATATTTAATTTTGCACCAAAATCAACCGCGACAACTTTAAATTTTTTATGATCAATTTTGTGATAAGAATTTTTTGGCTGATCCCACTTTCCTTCTTTTTCCCAATTATATTTTTTGTTTAAACTGGCTTCGGCAGCAAGTTCTATGCCGTTCAAATCGCGGGCATTTTTTAATTCTGCAGCAATTTTTTGAACAAAATTTTCGTCAATTCCTTCTTGATAAACAATAGCTACAACCTTGGCACCTTTGGCTTTAATCAGCTTGGTAACTTGTCTGGTATCAACTCCGCAAATACCTGTCATTTCATGCTTTATCAGCCAATCGTTAAGATGAGATTCTGAGCGATAATTTGAAGGAGTGGTAATTGGTTCGCGAATTATTAGGCCACAAGCTCTTGGAGAATTTGCCTCAATGTCTGAATTGTTAGTTCCAACATTGCCGATATGAGGAAAGGTAAAATTGATGATTTGGCCTGAATATGAAGGATCGGTGAGAATTTCTTGATAGCCCGTAATTGCAGTGTTAAAACAGATTTCTCCTTTAGTTATAGATTTTTTTCCGATTCCATAACCATAAAAACATGATCCATCGGGGAAAATTAGCGCAGCATTTTTGGATGACTGATAGAAATTATTTGTGTCTTTCATTGATAATTTTTGCGAGATGTTGGAGGGCTTTTGACTTTGTTTACAAATTAAATTTTCCTGAATAAATCTTCAACAAGCAAACTGCAGAATTTTACTAAAAACCAATTAACATGATTGATTTAAAAGATATTAATAAACAAAAACCTGAAATTGTACTTCGTGGTGAATATGGAATTGTGGTCGGAGATTCTTTGATTGTGGCTCCTAACGCCAAAAACGGGAAGATCATAATTTTATTTGATACCAAAAAACAAATCGCTGCGATCGCTCATTTCGACAACGCTGAAAAAGTTGATGAGAATCTTTCCAATATTTTAGATGAAATGTCCCAATTGGGATCTGACGTCAAGGACGCCAAATGCAGCATTATGGAAAAAGAATCTGCCCACACTTTAAAAGAAAAAATACAAAAAAATTTTAAAGAAAAAGTCGAAGAAGTTCTCAAGAAAAACGGCAATGAGAGGGAAGTTAATCACACTTCTTGGAGCGGCAATGATTTTTGCAACGTCGTCTTAAAAGGAACGGGAGATATTCTGATCGATAACAGTCCAGAATTGATGCGGGCCGCACTCAATTTATTAATATTTACCATTGAAGGTGACGAAAGATTAAATAACGCGCTGAATCCAGCTTTGATTACGGAATTAAAGAAGATTAAAGGCTCGGCTTCGAAAAAAGCTGCAACTGAAAATATGACATTATTAAAACAAACACCCTCAACAATTTTTGTAAAACTTGCAACTGAGCAATTGGAAGATAAAGCTAAAACACAAAGCGATTCTCGATAAAAACTAACCTTTAACGCATAAAAGCGGATACATCTTTTGCGATTTCCTCCTTCTTTTTATCGCGCTTATTTTTACTTACACTTTTTAAACTTTCTGCCATGGCGCCATAAATTTCTGCCTTTGGCTTTCTTGGTTGCAAGTGAACATTAGTCATTTCTTGAACGATAAAGACATCAATATCGCTAAATTTACCGCCACCTTCAGCTTGTGCGTGACCCTTCGGGTATGAGCTGTTGGTGTGCATTCTATCGTGATCACCTTTTTCACCTCTGGTATCATTTTGCGCAACAAGATTAGCTGGGTTAAGTGATGCCGATTTTTCAAACATGCCTTTGAAAGCTTTCTTCCATACTAAATGATGGAATGCAACGCCTTTATCACCAACATTTGCTCCAGAATCTTTTAAACTCTGCAAAAGCTTCTTAAAATCTTTGTTTTTATCCGTTCCAGCCAACTCTTTACCCTGCGCCATATATTCTATGACGGGCCAAATTTGATCAACATCTTCAAGAAATTCAAAATCATCTTTGGTGAAAGCCATTTTCTCGAAATCTTCTTTAACTATCTCTGCTAGAGCCGTTCTAATTTTCCCCTGTTTGCTATTGTAAGCTTTTGAACTTCCACACTCCATATCATCATTCGAAATTGTATTTCTAAACGCTCTACGAAAATATGGATTATGATGAAGATTAACTGGCAGATAGCTTTCTGCTATTTTAACAGCATATTTACGCACCACTTTCCCATAATCTTTGTAATCATCGCTTTCTCGATTATTTTTGAGCTCGTCATATAAATCTATCACTTCTTCACTTGGCAAAAACACCGACCTAGCAATTGCAGCAAGCATTATCGCCTTAAAAGCTCTTCTGGAATCATCCACCAATTGTTCATAAATTTTACCCAAACTACTTTCTTTAGCCTCTGCAACCGCATCTTCAGAATCCGAGGAAAGAGTTAGATCGGTTTCCTCGATAAAATCTTTTAATTGCTGAAACACTGCATTTGCTGCTTTAGTTTTTTCTGATTTATATTTCTTATTTTTTGACATGAGGATTGGAAAGTAATTTTACGATCACTTTTAAATAAGGGATACAGCCCTTGGCCCAAGAGCAGACAACAGACAGATATGAGAAAATCGTGATTTTTTGGACTCTACAAATCCTAAAAAATGGTCGGGGCGGAGAGATTCGAACTCCCGACCCTCTGGTCCCAAACCAGATGCGCTACCAGACTGCGCTACGCCCCGACGAAAGAAAAGAAATTTGAACTGTATTTTTTAGAGTGTGGTTTTTATTCTGTGTTTCAAGAAGGGCGCGCAATAGACAGTTCACCTTTCAAATTGTCAACAACAAATCACCAAAAAATTATGAAAATTTCACCACCAAAAAAAATCATCGCTGCAATTCTTCTTTCTGCAATTTTTAATTTTTTATTAACCAGCAATTTTTGTTTTGCTTGGGATGGAATGGATCCAAAAAAGAATTCTTCAATTGAGATAGAATCTGGAAATTTAGTTCGAGAAGGTTCTATTATTAACTTTTTTGACAGTTCTGACGGAAATTATCACACTGGAAAAGTCTTGATAAGGAACTCATCTTCTCATGTAACAGAGTTGACAATTGAAGATTTTACAGAAAAACACCAAGAAAGATTTTTTTTAATGAACGAATAATTTTAAATAATGAAAGGCATCATTCTTGCTGGCGGAAGTGGCACTCGACTTGCTCCGTTGACCAATGTAATTAGCAAACAATTGCTTCCAGTTTACGACAAGCCAATGATTTGTTACCCACTAACAACTTTGATGAATCTTGAAATTAAAGACATTCTGATCATTTCCACCCCGCAAGATACTCCAAATATCGAGAAATTTTTGGGCGATGGCTCTGACTATGGAATTAAAATTTCTTACGCAGTTCAAGACCAACCAAAAGGCATTGCGGAAGCTTTTTTGATCGGCGAAAAATTTATTGGTAACAATAATGTTTGTCTGATTTTGGGCGATAATATTTTCTATGGAAATGAAATCAGCCACAACGATTTGGAAAGCAAAATTTCGCAAATTGAAAATGGCAAAATGGGCGGATTTGTTTTTGCTTATCATGTTTCCGACCCCGAAAGATATGGCGTTGTCGAGTTTGATGAAAAAGAAGAAAGAGCAATTTCAATCGAAGAAAAACCAAAATATCCCAAATCAAATTTAGCCGTTACAGGACTTTATATTTACAATTCTGAAGTTGCTGAAATCACTAAAAATCTTAAACCATCAGATCGCGGCGAGCTTGAAATTACTGACGTCAACAATGTTTATTTACAAAAACAAAAACTAGGAATCGTCAAATTAAAACGTGGATTTGCTTGGCTTGACGCTGGAACACCAGATTCACTTTTAGAAGCATCGCAATTCATTCACACTATTGAAAAACGTCAGGGACTAAAAATCGCCTGCATCGAAGAAATGGCTTA
>JACCDN010858241.1_pt1 | contig 35389 bp, 32 predicted proteins | sample 7441691 | NCBI WGS metagenome assembly JACCDN01 (sample SAMN15323439, study PRJNA562643) | freshwater metagenome | isolation source: river surface water | place: USA:Blue River Watershed | collected 2017-08-16
CAATTGAACGGACGATTCCAAAAGCAGGTGGTCTGGGTTGATGAACGCTATACCTCAGTAAGTGTTGAGGGTGGTGATGATGCTATGGCGGCTCAACTCATTTTGCAGCAATATTTACAAGAACTATGATGCTTTCAAGAGTAATATCTCCCAAGACGCATCACACGATCAGATAACGATATGACATTAACTCAAAATACCTCCAACATTCCTCAGGCAGAGGAGCTGTATCAAATACTTCTAGAGCAATTAAAGAAACAAAAGAGTGCAGGCAGTGATTTTCAGTTAGCAGGTCTCGCAAGTGGTGGTGCTTGGGTGGCAGAGCGTTTGGCCAAAGACCTTGGTCTACCAAGCTATGGCGTGATTAATGTGTCCTTCCATCGTGATGACTATTCTGAGAAGGGCGTGAAAGCCTTCAACAGTGCTGAGGGGATGTCGACCAAGTTGCCGTTTGATGTCGAAGGTACTCACATTATCTTGGTGGATGATGTGTTGGACACAGGTAGAACAGTCAGAGCCGCCTTGAATGAGTTATTTGATTACGGCAGGCCTGCCAAGGTTGATTTAGTGGTATTGGCAGATCGTCATAGAAGACAGTTGCCAGTAGACGCGACATTCAAAGGCGCCAAGGTGCAACTTGCCGATGACCAGATCTTGGTCCTGGAGCAAACAGAACAAGGGCAGTTTGCTTTTGCTACTGAAACAAAGTGAACAACTAACTAAGTAAATAAGTAAGCAAATAAGTAAGCAAACAAATAACTGAAGCCAGTACTTAAACACAGCTAAAATAACGACCTAAGATGACAAAAACTGCCAGCCAACTTCAGTTAAACGATAAGGGTGAATTAATCCACCTGCTCACCTTAGAAGGTCTTCCAAAAGAACATATCCTTCACATCTTGGATACGGCTCAACAGTTTGTGGCGGTGAGTGAGTCAGATCGAGAAGTTAAAAAAGTCCCACTTCTTAGAGGTAAGAATGTTTTCAATCTCTTCTTTGAAAACTCCACTAGAACTAGAACCACCTTTGAGATTGCTGCCAAGCGTTTGTCAGCGGATGTGATTAATTTAGACATCCAAACATCATCCACGGCCAAAGGTGAAACATTGCTGGACACCATTGATAATTTGGTCGCGATGCAGGCGGACATCTTTGTGGTGAGGCATAAAACAACGGGCGCAGCGGTAGAGGTGGCGCAACACTTACCGCCTCATGTGCACGTGATCAATGCAGGCGATGGTACTAATCAGCATCCAACGCAAGGTCTACTGGATATGTACACCATGCGTCACTACAAGCAAGATTTCACGAAGATCAAGGTAGCCATCATTGGAGACATTGTTCATAGCCGTGTAGCCAAGTCTAATATCGCGGCGCTGAAGACTTTAGGTTGTCCAGAAATTAGAGCGATTGGACCAGAGAGTCTGTTGCCGAAAGACTTGAATGTGATGGGTGTCAAAATCTATAACAACATCGAAGAAGGCTTAAAAGATGTGGATGTGGTGATGACGCTCAGAATCCAAAAGGAACGCATGGAGTCTCATCAAATCCCGCAAGGTGATCAGTTCTTCAAGCAATGGGGGCTTACCCAAGAAAGACTAAATTTAGCCAAGCCTGATGCGATTGTCATGCATCCTGGCCCCATGAATCGTGAAGTGGAGATTGCCAGTGATGTCGCTGATGGCAAGCAAGCAGTTATTCTTAAGCAAGTCACCTTCGGAATTGCAGTCCGTATGGCTGTAATTTCGATTATTTCTACACATCAAAAGTGAGGTTCATTGATGACTAATGAACGTGCGATAAGTTATCTAGCAGTTGATTTGGATGGAACATTGATTAATACAGATATTTTGTATGAGTCAATTTTGCAATTGGTCGCCAGTAAACCCATCTATATTTTTGTAATCATAATTTGGCTATTGAAAGGAAAATCTTTTTTAAAGATGAAGGTGGCAAATCATGCCAATATTGATGTTACTTGCTTACCTTTTAATTTTGAATTAATAAATTGGTTAAAAACACAAAAGAAAAATGGAAAAAAATTAGTTTTATGTACTGCAACTTTTTCGTCAGTAGCAATACAGGTGGCGAATTACATTGGTATATTTGATGAAGTTTTTTCAAGTGATGGTCAAATAAATTTGAGTGGTAAAAATAAAGCTAACTTGTTGGTGTGTAAGTATGGTGAACGTGGATTTGATTATGTGGGTAATTCATGGGCAGATTTGAAGGTTTGGGAAAGGTCCGCAAATGGCATATTAGTTAATGCCACAAAAAGAGTTTTGAAAAACGCAAAATTAGTCACACATGTGGAAAATGTTTTCCCCAAGAGATCGACTTTGCTTTCCTATGTGAAATTATTTCGTTTTCACCAGTGGGTAAAGAATCTACTAATATTTGTGCCTGTATTTGCAGCACATCAAAATATTTTTAATGAAGTTGCAGTTAACCTGATTTTAGGATTTATATCATTAGGTCTTTGCGCCTCTTCAATTTATATTCTCAATGACTTACTGGATTTACAGAACGATCGTAAACACCCCAGGAAGAGTATGCGACCGTTTGCATCTGGAAATGCTTCAATATCAATTGGACTTGCGTTACTGTTTGTGGGTGTGCTATGTAGCTTCTTAATAGCAAGTTATGTAGATAAGTATTTTTTATTTTTGCTTGTTGGATATTTTTGTCTTACATCAATTTATTCTTTTGGTCTAAAGAGGTTAGCTTTACTAGATTGTCTTGTGTTGGCAATTTTATACACTTTAAGGATTGTAGTGGGTGCGACCTTGGTAAATATAGAGTTATCGTTTTGGCTTTTAGCTTTTTCAATATTTTTCTTTCTATCTTTAGCATTTGTTAAAAGATTTGCAGAGTTAAAAATTTATCTTGAGGGCGGGGAGCTACAAAAAGTTGTTGGGCGAGGATATTTCCCTGGGGATGCTCCTCTAATTCTAAATATGGGTGTTACATCTGGGTATATGTCTGCACTGGTCATGGCACTATATATTAATAGCGATAATGTTATTGCTCTATATCCTACGAAGGAAGTTATTTGGTTTGCAGTCCCGTTAATATTAATGTGGATTAGTTGGATGTGGTTAAAGGCCAGTAGGGGCGAAATGCATGATGACCCAATCGTTTTTGCTATTAGAGATTCGTATAGCGTTTCTATAGGAGTACTTTTTTTTGCCGTTTTCTTAATTGCATCAATGTAGACATAGTTATGTCAGCAAGTAAAATATTCATCACATATAGCATTGTTACGATTTTTTCCATTTTATTGAATATTGGCATTCAAGCATTATCAATTGAGATATATGCTGGTCATTTTTCAATAGAAATTTCTATGTTAATGGGGGTGTTGGTTGGGTTGCCTCTAAAATTTTTTTTAGAAAAACGCTTAATATTTTTTTTTAATTCAAAAAGTCTAGTGCATGACATGAAAGTTTTTGTTCTGTACGTTGTAATGGGAGTAGTTACAACGCTAATTTTTATATTTGTTGAGTATGTATTTCATGTTTTATTCATGACTGGTTTCATGCGATATGTAGGTGCCGGAGTGGGGTTGGCTATAGGTTCTTTGGTGAAATATCACTTAGATAAATACTTTGTATTTAAGAAAATTTAAGGTAGAGAAAAATGCAGGTACATGGTTGGGGTAGGTATCCAGTGGTTGAGGCGGATTTGCTATTGCCAATGACTTTCTCTGAGGTATCTAATTTAATTCAAGTAAATAAAAATTTTATACCGAGAGGTATGGGTAGAAGCTATGGAGATAGCGCCAATAACTCTTTAATTATCCAAATGACACAATTAAATCAATTAATTCATTTTGATGATGCTAGAGGTATCTTAACGTGCCAGGCTGGAGTGTCTATCGGACAGATCTTGAGGTATATCGTTTCTAGAGGGTGGTTTATGCCGGTGACGCCTGGCACTAGTAACGTTACTATAGGGGGGGCAATTGCTAGTGATGTGCATGGCAAGAATCACCACTTAAATGGTACATTTTCTCAACATGTTTTATCGTTTGATCTGATGCTTGGAACGGGTGAGATCGTCTCTGTTTCTAGAAGTCATTTACCAGATTTATTTAGAGCAACTTGTGGCGGCATGGGTCTTACGGGTGTTATTCTCTCTGCAGTAATTCAGCTTAAGCCAATTAAAGCCAGTCAAATTATGCAAACAACTATTAAGGTTGGGTGTTTGGATGAGTTATGTGAAAAATTTGAGGTTTTTGCTGCTAGCGAATATTCGGTCGCTTGGATTGATTGTTTGGCCAAGGGAAAGCGGTTGGGGCGATCTTTATTGATGCTTGGTGAGCATGCTCAAAACGGTGGGCTTAGTCTAAATCAGAGAAGAAAAATTAATATCCCCGTAGATATGCCTTCATTTTTTCTAAATAAATATACTGTTAAGGCATTTAATGTGATTTATTACAATAAGATAGTTGGGAGTAAAATCGCGAATAGATTAAGTCTCGAGTCTTATTTTTATCCTTTGGATGCTGTCACAAACTGGAATCGGTTATACGGAAAAAATGGGTTTTTACAATATCAAATTGTGGTGCCGCGTATTGCAGGGCTATCTCTGTTGAAAATAATTTTAATGAAGATAGCTGATAGCGGGATGGGATCTTTTTTGGCGGTACTGAAAAAGTTTGGTAAAGCAAATGATAATTATTTATCTTTTCCCCTAGAAGGATACACTTTAGCTTTAGATTTCGGAATGTCAAACGATGCCATAAAGCTAATAAGAGAACTGAATGCTATGACAATTGACGTAGGTGGAAGAAGTTATCTAACCAAAGATGCTTTGATGTCCGAGTCAGTCTTTAAAGCCAGTTATCCTAGTTGGATAAGTTTCGAGGAGGTTCGTGCTAAGTATGGTGCTATAGGTAAGTTTTCCTCAACTCAATCAAAGAGACTAGGCTTGCAGTGAATAAAATATTAATTATTGGAGCAACATCTGATATTGCCGAGTCATGTGCTCGAGTATGGGCTATGAACCAAGCTGAATTCTTTCTGGTTGCTCGGGATGAGCATCGCGCAAATTTGATTGCTAAGGATTTGGTAGCTCTTGGTGCTAGTCTAGTACATCTTCACATGGCGAATCTTGCAGAACTAGATTCTCATAGTCATATATTAGAGGAGGCATTCAAGAAACTTGGAAAAGTTGATATTGCTTTAATATCTCATGGCACTCTTTCTGAGCAAATTAAGTGTGAGAATTCTGTAGAGCTTGCAGTTAATGAAATATATCTTAATGGAATAACTGTAATCTCATTGCTGACTAATTTAGCCAACTATTTTGAATTGCAAAAAAGTGGAGTGTTAGCCGTAATATCTTCTGTTGCTGGTGATAAGGGGCGGGCTACTAATTATGTTTACGGTAGCGCGAAATCTTTGGTGACAACTTTTTGTTCTGGTTTGAGGCAGCGTCTATTTAAACATGGAGTCTCAGTTATTACAATTAAGCCAGGATTGATTAATACGAAAATGACAGCAGGGCTAAGAAAAAATTTTCTTTGGTCCCAAAAGGAATCTGTAGCAAAGCTAATAGTGACGGTATGTAAAAAAAAGAGAGCAGGGGAATATTATTCACCAAAGTTTTGGTATTTTATTATGTTGATAATAAAGATTATGCCGAATTTTATTTTTAATAGAATTAAATTTTGAGAAAAATATTAACTTATTTAAAATGAAAAAAATTTCAATAATAGTGCCTAGCTACAATGAGTCTAGTAACTTATTAAAGTTGCATGATCAATTAATTTCAGTTATCAACCAAATTGATAATTATGAATGGAGCATTATCTATATAAATGATGGTAGTAGTGATGATTCAATAGCCGTGCTTGAGCAAATTGCAAAAGATGAAAAAGTAAAGGTAATAGACTTCTCAAGAAATTTCGGTAAAGAAGTAGCGATTAGCGCCGGGATAGATTACATTGATTCTAGTGTTGATGCAGCTATTACACTTGATGCGGATTTACAACACCCCCCAGCATTAATAAGAGAATTTATTGATAAATGGGAGGGCGGAGCAGATATTGTAATTGGTGTCAGATCTGCATCTCACAAACAAACTATTGTTAGAAAGATGGGTTCTCTATTGTTTTATAAAATTATGAAATTAATTTCTAATAACCCTATGGAGAAAGGTGCAACTGATTTTAGATTGGTCGATAAAAAAGTTTTAGCTGAATATAAGAAAATAAAAGAGAAGAATAGGTTATATAGAGGTTTAATAGATTGGTTGGGATTTAATAAAAGTCAAATTTATTTTGTTGCACCACAGAGATCTGCAGGGGAGGTAGGATATTCGCTAAGAAAACTAACCGCACTAGCTGTAAACTCATTTATTAATTATTCAATATCCCCGCTAAGGTTAATTGCATATTTAGGTTTATTTATTTTTATCAGTAGTGTTATTTTGTTAGTGTATATGGCATTATCGAATTATCTTGAAATTCAGTATTACACGTCAATGGCATTTTTTATTGTATCAAATACTTTATTAAATGGCCTTGTATTAATATGTTTTGGGGTTGTTTCTTTGTATATTGCAAATATACATACAGAAGTTGTTAATAGACCTCTTTATATAGTAAAAAGAGTTATTAATGGCTGCAAATAATCCAACGATTACGTTTGTATGCTTAAGTTATAACGATGAAGATATAATACAAAAAACTATTGATTCAATCAGATCACAGGCTTACGACCAAACAAAAGTTAAAATATTATTCTTGGATGGTGGCTCTGTAGATAAAACAATAACTATTATTAAAAAAAATAATTGTGATTTTTACTCAAGGCCGGACTTAAAAGACTGCCCATATTTGCGTATAGAGTTAGGCTCTAGAAGTGTAACAACTGATTATGCAGTGTTTTGGTCGTGTGATTGTAGTTTCACCAATCCAAATACTTTGATGCACTCAGTGACTTTGCTTGATAAAAATCGCGATGCAGTTGCTGCTTGGTCATCAAGGTATTCTTATTCAAATGATGATAATTACCTAACAAAATATCTAGCAACTATAGGCGCCGTAGATCCAGTGGCATATGGGTTAAAAAAATCTGAACGTATACCATTTGATAAACAGGGCTGGCACAGTTACGGCAAAGTTACTATTGATAATGAAAGTTATATCCAGCTAAAGTTGGAACCGGATTCTAGTAAGTTTCCTGCCGCAGGCGCTAATTATTTCATCGTAAAGACTTGGGCCCTTAGAGAGGCGAAAGCAATGTTAAATGGGCTGCATGTAGAATTTTGCATAAGGCTCTCAAAACTCAATTATAGTTTTTTGGTTATTAAAAATATTGATATTATCCATAAAATTGAGGGTACTATTAATCAATATTTAAGAAGAAAAATTTCTTGGGCAGATTTATATTCAAAAGATAATAATATAGATAGAGGTTATTATGTTTTTGGAAGAGCAGATACTTTACGTTTAGTAATTTTTATTTTAAGTAACATTTTAATACTGCCACAGTTATTCATCGCTACTCATAGATTCATCAAAACTAGAAGTGCAATATGGTTTTATGGTATCTATATCAATAACCTTGCAATATCATACTACTCAATATTTTATGCAAAAAAAATTATTAAAAGAGCATTACATAGTATTAACACATAAATATACTACAGGAGTTGATGATGACTTAGTTTATTATCTTAAGGAAAGATTTCATGTGATTCATATTATGCATGAATTTTCGTCCGTCAAAACTAGAAGAACCATAGTCGATAATTATAAAAACGGACTAAAGCTTACTACAACAGTATATAAAAATATTATTTTCAATAATAGATTTACAGTTTACATAAAAGAAATATTTTTAAGTATATACTTGATTTACAGACATTCTAGTCCCGGTACCAAGGTGATATGTTGTGATGGATTAAATACTTTTTTTTCTATTATCTCTAAATACATTCTAAAAAGAAAAATTACAGTTGTTTTTTGGTCAGTAGATTTTGTTCCTAAAGCAAGGTTTAAAAATAAATTAGTAAATTATGTCTATAAAAAAATAGACTATTATTGTAGTCTATTATGTGACGAAAAATGGGATTTGTCTGAGAGAATGGCTGAGGGTAGACTAGTAGAATATGGCATTAAAATTAAAGACTATAAATCTTATAAATTGGTGCCGTACTGTGTATGGTTGGATGAGTCAATATTTGTCGATTATGAGGATTCAGAGAAAAATACAATAGTTTACATGGGTCATATATCTAAAAATTCTGGATTAGAATTAGTTATAGATTTAATCGCTAATGTAAAAAATCTGAAATTAAAAGTGATTGGTGATGGTCCGCACTTGAATGTAATTAAATTATATGCAGCCTCTAAGAACATTCTATCAAATTGTATATTCATGGGTAAGGTTGATGATTACAAGATGTTAAGAAATGAAATAGCTAGGTCCGCAGTAGCGGTAGCTCTGTATTTAAAAAAAGAATCAATATTTACCTATTATGCAGATCCAGGCAAAATAAAAACATACTTGGGTTGTGGTGTACCCGTGATAACTACAAGCATACCTTGGAATGCAATTGATATACAACACAATAATTGTGGGCGAGTAGTTGATGAAACTTTAGATTCGCTAAAAAAAGCTATAAACTTTACTTTAGAATATAATCAAGAATTTAGAGTGAACTCAAGAATTTACTCTAGAAAATTCAACTGTGAAAGCGTTTACAAAATTATTTGAATTTATGATTCGTTGTGCAGACCTAAAATAATATTTTCTAGCGATGTTTCATATTGCTTATAATGATTAGATTGCAAATATTGTCTTATTCTTTTTCTATATTCAACTAAGTCTTTCTGTGGCATTTTTAAGCAGTAGTCTATGGCATGATTTACATCATGATAATCTTTTATATTGATAAATAAATTCGATGGTATATATTCATTGATATCCGGTGCGCCAAGATATATTGGTATAGAGCCTGAGAAAAAAGCATCAAATATCTTTTCAGTAATATATCCATTGATAGCTTGATTTTCAATGCACAAGCAAAAGTTATATTTTTTTAAAATATCTAGCTTGCTACCTACCGGTCCGAAGTATCGTTTTTTTATAGAATGAAAATTTATAAGATAGGCTGGCCAAATAGAATGTATGTCAAAAAATTTACCCCATTTTCCTCCATATAAATCAATAAAATTATTCTGCAAATAAGATTTTAATCTGTAGCTATACAATTCTGACTTGCCAAAGTATTTTAAATTATACAACTTATGCAAAAGGGGGCTATGTTTACTATTAATGAGTGCTATCCTGTTTAGCCTATTTGAAAAATCATAATTTGACAGGTTAGCATTTGGTTGCGGCCAATATAATTTTTTAATTTTCTCAGACTGAAATCCGTTGGTGTTATGAGTATAAATAGAGTTAAAGATATTAGATAAGTTATTAATATCAAGATATGATTTGTTATTTACAATGGGAGGCTCAAAGATGATGTAGTTATCATAATGAATATTATTATGATTAAGAGACATCATTTTTTTATATAACGATCCACCAATAGATGTATAATGAATTGAGCTATTGCTAATTGTTTTGGTGTCTAAGTTAAAGAATAAATCAGCAGTTATGATTTGATGCCCCAATGACTCAACTTTACTTTTTAATCTCACATATGGATCTAAAGTATTATCTCGGTTAAGTTTTGATTTTAAATTAAATAATTCATTATTATAAAAATTTTGATACTCTGGATCAATTAGATAAATAATACTCATGGCTTAAGAGGAAGTGTAATTGTTTATAAGAAACGGATTAATACTCGGTTTAAGTAATATATTTATTGGGTTAATAAATTATGCATATCAGATAATTATGGTAAATAAAATGCAGCCTTTGGAATTTAAGGCTGCATCTTTAATACTATCATCATATGCAATACTTGGCACTATTTTAACCACATATACATATTGGGGTCAAAAATCCAAACTTTACATTCAAAGAGGTTTTTTAGACTTATATGTTATCACGCTGATTTTACCTTGTATAATTATCTATTATTACGCAACTAACAATTTAGTTTTACTAACTGTAATAATAGCACTTTTGTGCGCGAATTTTCCAGTTGTAAACATTGGTATAAAACTATTAAATGATGAAAAGTATTTTATATCATCGCTAACCAATTTTATTGGTAGCGCTGTTAAGTTGGTTATAGTTATAGTTTTTACTAATATATTTATATTATTTGATATTGAACTATTTTATTTATCATTTGTATTTGGTAGCTTGTGTGCATATATATTCGCAAGAAATTTTGAAGAAAAAAATGTTAAACATAAATTTACTAAAACCCCATTTAAGAATATATTAGTATCAAATTTAGCTACTAATTTATATCTTAATTTTGATGTTTTATTAGTTAGCATTTACTATGATGCAGATATAGTTGTTTCATACGTAATAGCAAGTACAATTTCAAAGGCGATTATACACTTTATGTCCGGGTTTACGTTTTTAATATTCAAGAGTGGATATGATAGCGTATTTAATAATGAATTCATTAAAAAATTAGTTATTGGTTTAATTTTAAGTTTAATATGTTGTTCTATTTTATATTTTATAGGTGACTTTTTAATTGACTTATTATATAAAAGTGGTAATGCGTATGCTAAAGAAATCCTACCATTTTATTTGCTAACTATAATACCAGTCTTTATAATACAAATAGTTGAGCATGTCTTTATGTCTAATGGTAAAACTATTGGAACATATATTTTTATAGTTTCTGCAATATTAGAACTTGTATTTATTAGTTACATGCATACCAATGTTATAACATTCCTCTTATTCACGCTTTTTATTAAAGTAACTGGCTCTATACTTATTTTATTAACCTGTAAAATTAATCATGCTTATGAGAAAAATCAAATATAAATTAGCACTAAGTGCTATAGCTTTTATTTTAATAATTTCTTATTCAGCATCCTATTTATTTTTATATAAATATGGAAACTACCCAATAGTAAAACACGGTACTGTTGATGATCACCATCAAAAAATGGAAACAACATTATTTGAAGTTAATAATCAGATATACAGTTTGCAAACCATTAGACCTGATACGCCCGGTAACGAATCTGGCAGATATTATATCAAGATAGTAAATATTAATGATGGTAGTATAGTATATAAAAACGAATGTGATTGCGGGTTAAGTGATTTAATATATCAGAATGAAAAAATAAAGATATATACCAGCAAATTCTTAAATAATAAATGGGGTAATGAGATATATGAAATTATATTAGATAATAAATTCAACATATTGCATAGTCGTTCAATATATCATGAAGAAATTGGCTCAATATATAACATTTCAGTCACTAATCGTGCTGATGAGCTATATTTACTTTATGAATCTGACGATCCTAGATATGGTAAATTTTCATTTAAATTTCTAAAGATAAATAATGATAAAGTTAGCTATTTAGGTCATTATCCGATAAATAATTATAAGGGGGCCCCGTATCTTAAATTTATTAATAATAATTTTTATTTATTATACGGAGAGTATGTGACAATAAAAAATGATAAAAAATTTAAAACAACTATTGCTAAAAGTAATAATCTTGCAGATTGGGTAATATCTGATATACCCTTTTTAACGCCTTCAGTTTTTGAGTTGCCATGTAATTCTGATGTTACTATGATTCAAAAAAATGATAATACTGTACTAATATATTACGCTGAGGCTGATCAAATAAATACTACAAAACTAAAATACGCAACTTATAATGGTAAGTTGGAAGATTTATTTGAATATTATTTTAGCCGATAATTAAATGAGTATATCAGGTATAAAATTAGTATTAATATTCTTGGTAGTTTTAGGCCATTTTGTACAGTATGTTTTTTCAAAAGATAACTATCTAGACAATTATCTTTTTAAATTTATTTATTCGTTTCACATGCCGCTATTCATGTTTGTATCGGGGTACTTATATAAGCCAAAATCTATAGATAAATTTTTTAAGTATTTAGCTGTATATCTAATTACTGGCGTATTTGTTCTTCAGAAAGAAATCCTAGTTTTGATAGCTAAGCCAGATGAAGGTTTTTGGTATTTTTATGTTCTAGCTGGTCTTTACTTAATTGGTAATTTTTTATCAAACTATATATATATAGTAATTTTAGTGCCATATATTATACTGCTCACAATTTTTGATTTTGACTGGAGATATTTTTATTATTACGGCTTATTTTTTCTGATTGGCTATATATTTAATAAATATAATATTAAACTAATTGTGAAAGCGAGGGTAAAAAACAAATTCATATTTGGCTTGATTTTGATCATCACTTTAATGATATTGCCAATAATGAATAATATCATCTATTTAGATAAAAATTCATATTTTATTTCCTATAGATTAATTTCACCTTTAATCGCAATTTTATTCATATTATTAATTATGCGTGTAAGTTTTATAAATCAAGGTGTAACATATCGATTATCGCAATATACGGGATTGGTTTATATATATCACTTGATATATCTATATGATGTTGAAATAAATCCTTTGAATTTATTTGCATTATTTGTTGTAACTCTCATTTTATGTATAAAAATAAAAAAACACTAATAATTTTTATTATCTTATTGGTAATTTTCTTGATTGTAGGGCAAGATCAATATTATTACGCGAGGGGTGATTATTTTACCCCTATTGACCCTTATTCAGAGATTATGACTATATTAAATCTCTACAATTTTAATCTATATGGTGGTTTTGATTGGTCATTCAAGGCTGCTGAATTGCCTATATATATATATTACACAATATTTTCTTTTCTTAAGCCTATACTGGCATTTTATCTACTAATAACCATTATAAATTACTTTTCATATAAGGGAATCTACAGGCTACTATGTGATTACACTAAAATACCTAATGGTAATATTACTATAATATTTTTGTCAATTATCTATTGTTTTTCTCCGTACTTAACTGCTTTAGCACCACCTGGGCATTACCATGCATATATTTTTTATGCAATTTCACCATGGGTATTGTTCTATTTAAAAAGATCCATATATCATAACTTTGGAAAAGTTTTTATCTTATTATTCTTGGCTGGACCAGGTTTTGGTAACGTTGCTTTCATTATTTTATTTTCACTAGTGCTGGTTATACACCTGCTCTTTAATACTAAAAATATTAAGGAAGAATTTAAAAAAATATTATTAGTATACTTTATTTTAATAATAAGCAATTCTTACTGGTTAATTCCATACTTAATAAATATTAATGAGGCTATAAATTTAAATATATCAGGATTATCATCATTATCTGGTAGTTACAAAATAGCCACTCATAATGCTAGCATAATTAACATATTGTTGGGCGTACCTGAAAATATGTTTTACATGTCGGAAATCTATAATTATATTAATTATTTTAAGATATATAGCATATTAATGATACCAATCGCCGCTCTTTTTATATGCTCTATAAATAATAAAAGTAAATGGCTTTTCTTGTACGCTATTATATTAATAGTGTTGATGAAGGGGGGGACATACCCGTTCCCTAATATACTGCAATTTATATTTGATAATTTTCAATTTGCAAAGATTATTAGGCGCCCACTTAGCAAGTTATGGGGAATTTATTATTTATTATTTATAATAATACTTGCATTGAAATATTCAAATATTAATAAACATCATTATAAAATAATTTTTGGAATATCAGCTATTTTAAACGTAATTTTATTTGTATTTATTAATAACTGGACGGGTAGCACATTACCCGAAGTTTATAAGAGTATCAATGCTAAAATTGGGAAAAATGAGGGATATAGAGTGCTATTACTTCCTGGAACCAAAGGCGTTAATCCTGTGTATGAGAGAAGCGGTGAAAAATATCACAATTATGATTATATTAATATAGTGTTAAATTCTGCCACTATTAGGCCAGACAGCTCAGACATTAGTTTGGAAAATAATTACAAGAAAAATATTAAAATGTTATATACTCATAGTAACATTTGTGATAATTTAAAGCTAAATTCAATTAATTATATCCTGTATGATAAAAATATTATCTCAGATCCAGTTGAAATAAAAATGGCAAATAAATATATCGATTCTAAATATATTAATCTTGTTAACGTTGAGGACAATGTGTTATTATATTCAGTAAGTGATCAGTGTACTAGGCCTATATATGATAATATGCATAACATACATATTTTTGGAATAAATTTTTCAAATATTTTGTATGGAAATAACTTCCCTACATATACTAATTTCTCATTAAATAATAATTTTTCTGCTATTGATTTAGGGTTTTTAGGAAAATATTATATTTATTACCCAACTATAATATGTCTTCTTATACTATTTATTTATATTTTTGTCCTGCTATATTATGCTATTAAAAATTTATTCTCATATTGGCCAAGAATTAATTGATTTAATTTTTTTTGTAATTATTTCATTGAATATAATTATTAATTTGATTTTTAATATTAGGCAAATTAATTATTTTTTGGCTATTGCATTGATTATCCTAGGGGGGGTAAATTTATTTTTATACAATGATATTTACTATTCAAATATCATTTCAATGGCGTTACTGATTGCTATTATAAACATAATGATTCATGCTTTTAAATTGAGAGAGAAATTTTTAATATTTTTTAAAAAATTAGATAAAGAATTAATTTATATAGTCGTTCTTTATCTAATTTTATCAATATTTAAGAATAACAGTTATCTAATAAATCCAATGAGCAATTTTATGCAGTATTTGGATTATAGTATCGTATCTTCTGATTTTATTAAAGCTATAATATTCCAGCATTCTTCTCCGCCATTACTTACTATTGTATATGGATTACTGGCTAAATTTTGGCTATTAAATTCATATGTACTTTATATTCTATCTATTTTTTTATTGTGTGTTAATTACTTGGTCCTTCGTAGTATTGCTGAATATTTAAATTGGAATAAGTGTAATTTATATATTGTTTTTTTATTCCCATCTGTATTTTTTTACTTATTTTGGAGTTATCAGCCAATATGGGGTTTCACATTTATTAATATTTTTGTTTATGCTTATCTAACAAATAACTATAGATATCAAATTGTTGCAATTACTTTACTGTCGCTTACGCATGTAATTTTCCACCCACTTATTGTTTTAACATATACATTATACGCATTATTTAGTAAAAAAATAAATAGTAAATATATAATTATCGGAATAATTCCTATTATTTTCTTAATTAAGAATGTATATCTATTTGATACATATTCGCTTTCATCGTGGACTGGTTGTAATTTAAGTCAAATGATTCCAGGTAATGACTCATTTAATCAGGAAAAAATTAAAAAATATATAGATGAAAATCAATTAATAATTTTAGAAAAAAGTGATGATGTTCTTACGTCCCTACACAAAAATAATAATGAATATAACTATAATCATATCCATATGATTAATTACTGTAAGATGGAGGGTAAATTAGCTGTTAAATACATACTTTCAAAACCATTGGAATTTTTAAGGACTATTAGAACATCTATCTCTGAGCGTGCATTACTTAACTCCATTAGTTATGAAGGCTTTCATGAGTATTTTATAAATAGTGATCTGAATAGTATAACCATTTCTTTTATTAAAATTACTAATGGTTTATTGATGCTTTTATTTAACTTACTGATACCGTTGTTTATTTTTACAAAGAGTAATAGTAAGTTCAAGTTTATTATAGCTATAGCACTAGCTCATGCTTTAATTACACATATAACAAATGGTTTTGAGCAGCAGCGAATGACCTTCCAATTTTTGATTGTATACCACTTATGCCTTATTTATTTTATTAAGTATGTTTATAATAGGTTTTTCATAGCAATAATACACAAGCGTTGAAAATATTATTGTTAGTGAGAAATATAATATATACATGTATGAGTTGATTTGTATTTTTGTAATCTCTAAATTTCCTGTTCCATCAAGTCTAATGTCAAATAACTGTATTAGAATTAATACATGAATTGTATATATTGAGTACGATATATTAGAAAGATACTTTGTAATTTTATTGCTATTTATTTGAATATTTTCATTATTTATGGATCCAATAAGTAATAAAGATATAACTACTCCTATTTGAATGTTATTTTGATTTAATGGGTTATATAATAAGTAAGTAAATAATATAGAGAGCCAGACTATTCCGATTATAAAAATTATAGTTTTATGGTAATTGCTATAAATTGAATTTATTAATTTATTGGTTAATACTCCTATGAGTAAAAATTTATAAAGTCCGAATTCTCTGGTGCCTATAATGTCTGACAATGATAATATGATTATCATCATTAATATAATTTTATATTTATTTTCATATAAATAAAGAGTTGGTATTGTAAAATAAAAAAACATTTCTACTGCTAATGACCAATGCTGCGGTAAGACTAAAAATGGTCCACCTAAAATACGTAGTAAAAATATATTTTGTAGTGTGTAACTGATTTTGTCTGTTAAGATACTCGTGTACCCTATATAAGCATTTTGCAAAAATAAAACAAATAAAGATAATAAATAAACAGGCATTATTCTAATAATTCTACTATTTATATAATATTTAATATTAAAATTATTCGATAGTGTTTTGTCTGCTAATAAACCTGCTAAGACACAAAAAACTGGGACTAGCTTTTCACCATGCATTATTAAAAAATTATTTACATTTAGATCTACCCACCAGTTAATGTGCAGTGCAGATATTAGAATAGCAGCAACAAAACGAATTAATTCTATGCTACCATAGGTTACTTTTTCTCTGTTCTCTATCATAAGTTATGTCAATAGTTGATATTTTATTAAGATTTTTAATTCCAATAATTATTTCATTTACATTATATTTAAAATATAAAAAATACATTTTAAATAAATCGTTTAAGTTATCTGCAATTTATTATATTGCATTTTTTTATTTTATTTTATTGTCATCATTAAAATTTTTTAAATTTTATAATTCTAATTACGATTATTTTGACTTTGGTTTTTATTTACATAAGATTTACTACTGTAACTTTTACAACGTAGAAAATTTATGCACAGCTGGGCATTTTCAGCCAATTATTTTTTTATTAAATTTATTCTCTTATTTTCAGTTGTATCCTTATATTCTGCTTGTGCTTGGATCGTTAGTTGTATCCTTATCTGGCATCATTTTATCGTACACAACATTCAATATACTAAAAAGTGAAAAATTATCACTTATTATTGGAGTTAGTTACTTTGTATTTCCGGTTACTTCATTTATTGATATATTAGGTCTACACCCTGATATATTTGTAATATTTTTTTGCACGATTGCTTTATTTTTTATGTCAATAAAGCGATATTTTTTATCTTATATTTCATTTTCATTAGTAGTTCTTTGTGGTGAGCAATGGCTTTTTAGTTTTATATTTTTCTCTATTTATTTATTTTTCATTAATAGAAATTTGATTTATATATTTCTGCTATGTATAAGTATTTTAATTTCTTTTTTAGTTTTTAAATATTTATCTGTGAATGCTTCAGAGCACAATCTTACTGCAGTTACTAGTAGTGCAGGACCATATAGTAGCCTTGTAAATTTCGATTTAGAAAAAATCCTCTTTGATAACTTGCCAAAAAAAATATACTTTATTTTTTTTATATGCCTACCATTTCTATTTTTATTTAACAATATTTTTTTTATTTTGATTCCTGATTTTTCAAAAATCTTGTTATCAACTGAGCTTTTACATTTTTTAGTTGATTCACATTATACAGTGGTAATTTTACCAGTTATATTTTTCTCTTACGCGGTTAGAATTAAAAATATAATTAGCAGGCTAAATTTAGTAATAATTAGTTTTTTTATTTTTGTATCACTTTCAATATCTAATAGTGCTCTCCCAATTTCTATTAATTTTTATACCAATTATGCTGCTTCTAATTATAATTTCAAAAATTATTTTTACAAAAAAAATGAACTGTCTGATATTAGGTTAATGCTTGATTATTCTGATGATATTGTAATAGTTAATAAGGCCTTTCATAAAGATTTTTATAAATTTAAGAATTTAAGTAGATTTACAAATTTAGATAACTATATTGGTAAATATTTCATTTTCAACAATAATCAGCATCTTTCTGATGGTGCGACTTATTCTGAATCAGATTTTAATATTAAAATTAATGAGGCTTTATTTTTTCTTAAAAATAATTGCCATATAAAATATAATAATAATGGCTATCTTTTATTTAAATGCTAAGCATGTTAGTATGTAATGTTATTTTTTTAATTTAATTCACTATATGAGAAAACAAAAAGTCGCACTTATCACTGGCGTAACAGGTCAAGATGGCGCGTATTTGGCAGAGCTGCTATTGTCAAAGGGTTACGAAGTGCATGGAATAAAAAGGAGAACTTCATTATTTAATACAGATCGTATTGATCATCTTTTCGAGGATCCACATGTATCAAGTAATGATTTCCATTTGCATCATGGAGATATGACAGACTCTAGCTCTTTGGTTAGGATTATTCAAGCCACTAAGCCAGATGAGATTTATAATCTAGCAGCGCAAAGTCATGTTGCTGTTAGTTTTGAAGAGCCCGAGTACACTGCAAACAGTGATGCTTTAGGAGCATTAAGAATTTTGGAGGCTATTAGGATTTTGGGCCTCGAGTCTAAGACTAAATTCTATCAGGCCTCAACATCAGAGCTCTATGGTTTAGTGCAGCAGATCCCTCAAACTGAGCTAACACCTTTTTATCCGAGATCTCCATATGCTGTTGCGAAGCTCTATGCATATTGGATTACGATTAATTACAGGGAAGCTTACGGAATCTATGCGTGTAATGGGATTTTATTTAATCATGAAAGTCCAATCAGGGGCGAAACATTTGTAACCAGAAAAATTACAATGGGATTATCTAGGATTAAATTGGGTTTACAAAAATGCCTATACCTAGGCAACTTAGATTCTAAAAGGGATTGGGGGCACGCCAGAGATTATGTCGAGATGCAATGGTTAATGTTGCAACAAGAGAAACCTGAAGATTTTGTCATTTCAACTGGAATACAATATTCTGTACGGGACTTTGTTAACATTGCTGCAAAAGAACTAGATATCAGTTTAACTTGGGTCGGGGAGGGTGAAAGCGAGAAGGGATATGATAGTGGTGGAAATTGTATTGTTGCGGTAGATAGACGTTACTATCGCCCCACTGAAGTTGAGACACTTTTAGGTGACGCAACTAAAGCAAAAAAAATATTAGGCTGGACTCCCAGAACAAATTTCACAGATCTAGTAAAGGAAATGATTGAGTCTGATTATCAAAGAGCAAAAAATGAATTACTAACTAAGAAATAGCAATGCTTAAAAAAATATTATTAACTGGTTCCTCTGGCATGCTAGGGAAGAATATTTTAGATAATCCTGATTTTTCAAAATATCATTTTTTAACGCCTACAAGATCAGAATTGAATTTAGAAAAATATGATGACGTATATTCTTATATGAATATGCATAATCCAGAGTTCGTGATTCATACGGCTGCAAGAGTGGGTGGTATTGCTGCAAATATAAATAACCCTATTCAGTTTCTTATTGAAAACGTTGATATATCTAGGAATGTAATACTAGCAGCAAAAAATTCAGGCATTAAAAAACTATTAAATATTGGCAGCTCATGTATGTATCCTAAAAATATTGATGGTTTTTTAGGTGAGAGTGATATATTGACTGGGGCTTTAGAGCCAACTAATGAAGGATATGCTTTATCAAAAATATTTTCTCTAAAATTGTGTGAGTATATAAATAGAGAAGATAATAGTTTTTTATACAAAACTATAATACCGTGTAATCTGTATGGGAAATATGATAATTTCGATTTAGAAACTAGCCACTTATTGCCAGCCATAATTGTAAAATTACATAAATCATTACTGCATAAAAATAATAATATTATTATTTGGGGGGACGGTCAAGCAAGGCGAGAATTTATGTTAGCAAGTGATTTGGCTAGAATTATATATGGGCTTATTTCAAATTTTGAAAATATTCCAGCTGTCATGAATATCGGAATAGGTAGAGATTACTCAATTTATGAATATTATCATATTGCATCAAAAATAATAAATCCAGATGTAATATTCGAATATGACTTAAATAAACCAGTAGGAATGAATAGAAAAATAGTATCAACTCAAAAATTGGATGAGCTTGGCTTGAGTGAAATCACATCTTTAGAAAGTGGTATAGCTGAAACATATCAATATTACTTGGAAAACTATAATGAGTTATAAATATCCGTTGGCTACAACTACTTGGGATGACTCTGAGTATTGTGCTTTAAATAAGGTAATAGAGTCTGGTCAATTTACAATGGGCAAGTATGTATCAGATTTTGAAATGGAGTTATCAAAATATTTATCTGTCAACCATTGTGTGATGGTCAATTCTGGTTCCTCAGCAAATTTATTGATGATTGCTGCCCTTTTCTACACTAAAAATCCCTTAAATAAATTAAAAAAAGGTGATGAAGTAATAGTTCCTGCAGTGTCCTGGAGTACCACTTACTATCCGTTATATCAGTATGGGCTAAAAATTAAATTTGTAGATATTAATTTACAAACGTTAAATTACGATATTGAAAAGCTAACTAATGCTATCTCTGATAATACAAGATTAATTTTCGCTGTAAATCTATTGGGTAATCCTAATGAATTTAATCTTATTAGTGAGATTATTCGAGATAAAAATATAATTTTGTTGGAGGATAACTGTGAGTCATTAGGTGCTGAATATAATGGCAAAAAAGCGGGTACATTTGGTTTAATGGGAAGTTTTAGTACATTCTTTTCCCACCACATTTCAACTATGGAAGGTGGAGTGATTGCAACCAACGATAGTGAGTTATACGAGATACTCTTATGTTTAAGGGCTCATGGTTGGACTAGAAACCTACCGTCGGAGAATTTGGTATGTGGAAAGTTGGGTGAAGATCCTTTTTTGGAATCATTTAGATTCGTATTGCCTGGTTATAATGTTAGACCATTAGAAATGTCTGGTGCGTTGGGCTTGGAGCAACTTAAGAAACTACCTAAAATCGTCGAGAATAGAAGAGTTAATGCAGAGTTATTTTGTGAGGTTATGTCAAAACAAAATAATATTTATATTCAACATGAGGTGGGAAGGAGTAGCTGGTTTGGTTTCAGTATGATTGTTAAGCCTGCCTACCCAAAAAATAGAGCAACTTTAATCGCTGACCTTAATAGGCTGGGATTTGAAGTTAGGCCTATTGTAGCGGGTAATTTTGCAAAGAATGATGTTGTTAAGTATTTTAACTCTGAAATCAGTGAAAATTTATCTAATGCTGACTATCTGCATGAAAATGGATTATTTATTGGTAATCACCATTACTCCATTAAATCCGCAATTGAGTCTCTAAAAGAATTAAATTTTTAATTTAGACATGGATAAAAATATAAAAATATATATAGCAGGTCATAATGGTATGGTTGGTTCATCTATATATAGATGCTTGCGTAAGATCGGGTATGATAATTTGCTAACTGCATCACGAAATGAGTTAGACCTAACCAACCAACTTGCTGTGCATAATTTTTTTAAAAAAAATAGACCAGACCATGTTTTCTTAGCGGCTGCAAAAGTTGGTGGTATCCAAGCAAATAGAACCTATCCAGCGGAATTTATATATTCAAATTTGATGGTTGAAACTAATGTAATACATCAATCGTTTCTGCATGGTGTTAAGAGATTGCTATTTCTCGGATCAAGTTGTATTTATCCAAGGCTGTCAAGTCAACCTATCGCCGAAGGTGCATTATTAACGGGTCAATTAGAGCCTACAAATGAACCTTATGCAATAGCTAAAATTGCTGGAATAAAGTTGTGTGAGAGTTATAACAGACAATATAAAGATCTAGGAATTGATTATAGATCAATTATGCCGACCAATCTATATGGACCAAATGATAACTATGATCCTAATAATAGTCACGTGATACCGGCTTTAATACATAAAATACATAAAGCTAAAATTGAAAATACAGATGTTGTTCTTTGGGGTACAGGAAGGGCTAGGCGTGAATTTTTATATGTTGATGATTTAGCTGAAGCCGCAATTGGCTTCTCATTCATGAATAAAGATAAATATGATTCAATTACAGAGCCTATGTGTAGTCATGTAAATGTAGGTTATGGAGACGACATAGAAATTTCTGAACTAGCTACCCTAATAGCAGAGACAATAGGATTTCAAGGCAAGATTATATTTGATACAACATACCCAGATGGTACGCCAAAGAAGTTAATGAATAGTAGTAAAATTAGTGCCATCGGGTGGGAGCCTAAAATTAATCTAAGGACTGGTCTTGTACTAGCTTATGATGATTATATTAAAAATATAAGCCCTGACTTAAAATGAAAATTTATCTTGGGATTACTCCATTATGTAGAAAAAAAACTATTAATAGTGGAGACGGAATTAATACATACATTAGTATGTTAATTAATAATGAATGCTATAAAAAAATAAAACCAATTTATTATTCTTTTGGCTCAAATAAACAAAATTTATTTAATAATATATATTTATATAAAGTAAGCTATTTGGCTTACCTATTTTTTTCTTTAATAAAACTTAATAAGTTTTTTGAAATACCAACTATTAATAAAAATGACATTATACACGCACCAGATCATAGAGTCCCATACTCAAGAGGAATAGTTGTTTCAACAATTCATGATGTAATACCAATTAAACATCCAGAGTGGGAAAAAAGTTTTTTTAGAAGGCTGATTTTCCCATTGATATTTAGAATGGCAATAAATAGATCAGATTACATAATTGCACCTAGTGACTATAGTGCAAATGATATTATGAGATACACGCAATATCCAAAAGAAAGAATTTCAGTGATTCATCATGGTATAGATAATCGCTATTTTAAAACATATGATGATATTAAAAAAATACAAATAAAAAATAAATATAAAATTATTGGCAATTATTATTTGTCAGTAGGCACATTACAACCTAGAAAAAACTATAACAGTTTAATAGACTCATATTTAATGTTGCCTGATTCAATTAAAAGAAAAAACAGCCTCGTAATAATCGGTAAATATGGTTGGTTAAGTGAAGATTTAATTGCTAGAATTAAATACTTATCTGAGACTGAAAATATATTATGGTTAGATTATGTGCCAGTTGAAGATTTATTCATTTTGTATGCAGGCGCTATTGGCTTAGTATTTTTATCTTTGGAGGAGGGATTTGGGCTGCCTATTCTAGAGGCCTATGCATCCAAAATTCCAGTCATAGCATCTAAAGCTTCAAGCATAGAAGAAATAGCTGGTGATGCAGCAATATTGGTTAATCCTATCAATACTCGAGAAATCAGCGATGCCATGCTGGGTATTTACGATAATCCTAACTTAAAAAAAACATTAATAGAAAAAGGCTTTGATAGAGTTAAGACTTTTAATTGGGATTTAGCAGCTCAGAAAACAATTCAAGCTTATATAAAAGCTTTAGAACTAGGTAAAAAATAAATCTTGATAAAAAAAATATTAATTAATCAGTGGCTAACATCAATTTTTGTTTCTTTAATTTCATTCGTAACAACAATATATATAGCTAGGGAGCTGGGGCCAACTTCTTTTGGAAAATATTCATCATTAATAGCTTTAGGTGCAATATTATCTATTATTATTGACGGCGGATTTAAAAATATTATATTAAATAATGAATTAAAAAACTATTCAGATAAAAAAAATATTATAAAATTAGCCGTCAATCATATAATATTAAGTTCACTAATAATTATATTAATAATATCTTTATTTTCTTCTGAGGCATTATTATACAATCTCTGCATACTATACTTTTTTGGTATTAATTGCTTGCAATTAATTTCTACAATTCTGAAGGGTAGGGGCTTATACAATAGTGATGCATATATTCAAATATGCACTAGATTGCTGTTAATGATTTTTTCAATGCTGGTTGTATATTTATTTAAAGATATTGAATTATTATTAATATCTTCTATAATTGTATTATTCTTTATGTTATATCACAGCAGGAAATATATAACATGGGGTAAGTGCTACTGTAATATATTGGAAACATATCAAGTAACTTCAGTTTTTTTTTGTATAGATATATGTATAACAATTTACATCAGATCTTCAATAATTATAATGCAACTATTAGGTATTAGTGATGCTGATATAGGAGGTTATACGTCTGCATTTAGAATTATTGAGGGACTTATTATGCTATCAATACCTATAGGATTCGTTGTAAGAAAAAGTATATTTAAGAGTGATATCTTTATAAAATTTTTTTTATATAAATATATAATTGCAAGCTTAATATTTGGTTTATTTTTAGCTACAATCAATATTTATTTTGGTGATAAAATTGTTTTGTTAATTTACGGTCAGAAATATGAACTTGGTGGATATTTGATAAAGTTTTTTTACTTTTTTATTATATTTATATTTTCCAACGCTATTCTAAATCAATACTTGGTTGGTCTAAACTTACTAAAAAAATCTCTTTATATATATATAATTTCTACATTCATTAATGTTTCTTTGAATTATTTTTTAATTCAAGATTACGGCGTGCTTGGTGCTATTTGGGCTTCTTCGTTAACTGAATTTCTAATATTTGTCTTAATGCTAATCCTAATATTAAAAAATAAAAATGTTTATTTCGCTATTAAGCCTAACATATAAAAAATTATCATTGATTAGATACAGGCTGTCTAATGGTATATATGGTTCATCACATATAGCAGTAAATAAAAATACAAGAATATGTTTTGATTTTTCTAATTCAAAATATATCCATTATGGTGATATGTTGTTTTATCTACCCCTTATATTTTTTTTAAGCAAGAGTTATAAAATTAGCATATTACCAAGATATAGCGATCTTAAATTTATAAATTTTTTTAATATTGACAGTGAAAATATCAATTTCATTTATAGTGCTAATGATTTTGAAGGTATAATCATCTCATCCCCTTATCTCTATTTTGATCACAGGGATAATCCAAGATATTATGGCCTGGGCATGCCTAATAAATTATCTGATATACCTTACCCCGCATATTTAGCAAAAATGTTTTCTGATTATTTTATTAAAAATAATAATTTTTATGATGAATTCATTATTTTTTTCAGTAATTGGAAAAATAACTTTAAATCTAAAATAATAAATAAATATTGTAACTACATTTATTTCGATAATATGACTATTCCTAATGGGGCAACTTTAGTTTCACCATATATGGCTAGCGGTAGGTTTAGAGACTTTTTGGGATTGAAAAGAAATCAAATAGTTAACAATTTTATTGATTTTTCTGCTCACGAGTTTACGCCAATATTAGTTGGATCTATTTCTGATAAGTATTTATATTTAGACAATTTAATTGATCTTAGAGGCGTTGAGATTACTGATATTATGATATTATCCTGCAGTCCTACAGTGGTCAATGGTATTGGTTTTGATAATTTCTGGATGCACTTTTTTGATTTGATTGGTAAAAAGTATCATGTCAAATTCAGAGGTAGGATTATTAAATTTAATAGAGAGCTTCATATGAAATCAATAAATATAAGTTTCTGTGAAAAAATTAATAAAAATTATATTTAACTTTTAAGTAAAATGGTCTCCATTTAAGGCGGTTTATACATGAAGCTTGTGATTCTCGCGGGCGGTCTTGGCACTAGAATTTCAGAAGAAAGTGCCACAAAGCCAAAACCTATGATTGAAATTGGTGGCAAGCCTATTTTGTGGCACATAATGAAAATTTACTCGTGCTACGGTATTAATGACTTCATAATTTGTTGCGGTTACAAAGGCTATGTAATTAAGGAGTATTTCGCCAACTATTTTTTGCATTCATCAGACGTTACGTTTGACATGCAAAAAAATAGTATGGAAGTGCATCAGCGCTTTGCGGAGCCTTGGAGAGTTACATTGGTTGACACGGGTGATGAGACAATGACCGGTGGGCGTTTGAAGAGGGTTGGATCATATGTGATGGATGAAGAGGCTTTTTGTTTCACATATGGTGATGGTGTGTCCGATATAAATATCCAATCTTTAATTGATTTTCATAAGAGACAAAATGTCCTAGCAACATTAACAGCTGTTTATCCGCCGGGTAGATTCGGTGCTTTAGACATTAGAGAAAATCGAGTTATAACATTTAAAGAAAAGCCTAAGGGCGATGGAGGAATGATTAATGGCGGATTTTTCATTCTTTCGCCCTCAGTTTTGGGACTTTTGAAAGACGATAAAACTGTATGGGAGCAAGAACCCTTGGAGTATTTAGCAAACTCTAATCAGATGGCAGCATACACGCATACTGGCTTCTGGCAGCCCATGGATACATTGCGTGATAAAAACTACCTAGAAGCCTTATGGGCATCCGGTCAAGCGCCATGGAAGACATGGCCATGACAATAGCGTGTGTTAATCCTAGTTTTTGGGAAGGGAAGCGGGTTTTTTTAACTGGGCACACTGGTTTTAAAGGGAGTTGGCTACTATTATGGCTCACAAGTATGAAGGCAAAAGTTACGGGCTATGCATTAGCGCCAAATACTCAACCTAATTTATTTGAATATTTGGGGTTAGATCGGTTGGTGGAGAGTTCACATATTGCTGATATCCGAGACTTAGTTAAACTTCAATATGCTATGCAAGTAGCGCAACCAGATATATTAATTCATATGGCAGCGCAACCTTTGGTTAGATATTCATACAGCAATCCAGTAGAAACATATTCAACTAATGTAATGGGTACCGTTCACGTATTAGAGGTTGCTCGAATGGTTAAGTCATTGAAAGCTACAGTTATTGTTACAACTGATAAGTGTTACGAGAATAAAGAGTGGGCTTGGGGATATCGTGAAAATGAACCTATTGGAGGTTATGATCCTTATAGCAATAGTAAGGGTTGCGCTGAATTAGTAACTGCTGCTTATCGGCAATCTTTTTTTTCGCACAATGATCATGGTTTAGCATCTGCGCGGGCTGGTAATGTAATCGGCGGTGGAGATTGGTCTAAGGATCGTTTGATACCTGATGCTATTAGAGCATTTGAGGCAAACAAACCTTTGTTGATACGCAATCCATTAGCTATCCGCCCATGGCAGCATGTATTAGAGCCATTGTCAGGATACTTAATTCTCGCTGAAGCACTTTATCAGGATGGTCATGCGTACGCATCACCATGGAATTTTGGCCCTCGGGCTGAGGATGCGCGTCCAGTTTCAGAGGTTATTGATATGTTAGTAGGTCAATGGGGTAATTCAGCATCTTGGGCTTTGGAGCCATCTAAACAACCCCATGAAGCAAGCCTATTAAATTTAGATTGTTCAAAAGCTCGTCAGTATTTGTCATGGTCACCCAAGTGGGGTTTAGAAATGGCTATAGAAAAAATAGTGGGTTGGCAACGCGCCTTTCAAAATAAAAAAAATATGCAGTCTTTTACGCTGGAACAAATCAATCAATATATGAATTCTTAAAAAATACTAAACTTAAAATATGCTACCAATTAATCTGAACAAATTAAAACAAGACGATATACGTAGACAAATTGCCGACTTAGTTGATCAATATGCGGCGTTAGAATTTGCACCAAAGTCTTTTGTACCTGAACAAACTGTTGTGCCGCCATCAGGTAAAGTAATTGGGGCAGAGGAATTGAAGAATATGGTAAGTGCATCCTTAGATGGGTGGCTAACTGCAGGGCATTTTAACGACTTATTTGAAAAAAAATTAGCCGAGTTTATTGGTGTTAAGTATGCGATTACAGTGAATTCAGGATCATCGGCAAATTTAGTTGCGTTCTCGACATTAACATCGCCTAAGTTAGGTAATCGTGCAATCAAGAGTGGAGATGAGGTAATTACTGTCGCTGCAGGTTTCCCCACAACCGTAAATCCGATCATTCAATTTGGGGCAGTACCAGTTTTTATTGATATTGATGCAAAGACACATAATATTGACTCATCAAAAATAGAAATTGCTATTGGACCTAAAACTAAAGCTATCATGTTAGCCCACTCATTAGGCAATCCATTTAACCTAGATATAGTAACTGCACTTTGTAAAAAATATAATTTATGGCTTGTTGAGGATTGTTGTGATGCACTGGGGACAAAATATCACGGTCGCATGGTGGGGACTTTCGGTGATATTGGAACGTTAAGTTTTTATCCCGCGCATCATATTACTATGGGTGAGGGGGGGGCGGTATTTACAAATAATTATGATTTGAAACAAATTGCCGAGAGTTTTCGTGATTGGGGGCGAGACTGCTATTGTCCGCCAGGAAAAGATAATACTTGTGGTAAACGTTTTTGTTGGAAGTTAGGCCACTTGCCCGAGGGCTATGATCATAAATATACCTATAGTCATTTAGGCTATAACTTAAAAATTACCGATATGCAGGCTGCATGTGCATTAGCACAATTGGAGCGTGCACCTATATTCATTGAGAAGCGTAAGAATAATTTTAAATTTTTAAAAAACCGACTTAAGTCATGTGAAGACTATTTACAGTTGCCGGAGGCTACAGAGGGCTCTGATCCTTCATGGTTTGGTTTTCCTATAACAGTTAAAGAGACATCGCCAGTATCTAGACTTGATTTAATAACTTATCTAGATCAGAAAAAGATTGGGACTCGTTTGTTGTTTGCTGGCAACTTAACTCGTCAACCCTATATGATTGATTTAAAATATAGAGTGAGTGGTAATTTAACCAATACAGATAATGTTATGAATAATACTTTCTGGATTGGTGTCCAGCCTTCCTTAAGCGAGGAAATATTAGACTTTGTGGCAAGTACAATTGAAACGTATTTAGGTGTAAATTTTTAATGTATTTGTGCCCTAGTGAAGACCTTAATTTAATTGCTGATACATTGAGATCAGATGTTGCAAAATTACGTAATAAAAAAATTTTTTTAACTGGTGCAACTGGGTTTATTGGGAAAAATTTACTAGAGTCTATTTTGTGGATTGGTGAGAAATATAATTTCAACGTAGAAATATTTTCAATTTCAAGAAATCCAGAAATTTTTTTTAATCAATTCCCGCATTTCAAAAATCACAAGCAATTTAAGTTATTTAAAGGCGATATTTGTGAAGATTTTAATTTGTTACCTATAGATAAAATTGATATTACTATTCATGCTGCAACAGATGTGGTGAATCAGAATAGTCCCATTGACGTCTTGAATGTTTGCGTTCAAGGAACCTTGAATGTACTTAATTTTTCTAAGAGGATGGGCTGTAAAAATTTTCTATTGCTCAGCTCTGGGGCAGTATATGGAGAGTCTATTGAAAATATTAAAAGTTTTCACGAGTCGCATTTGGGGGGGGTTGATCTAGTTTCTCCCAAATCTGCTTATGCTTTAGGCAAGCAATTATCAGAGTGGCTAACTTATCAATTTGGTAATGATTCTATGCTAGTAAAAGTTGCAAGGTGCTTTGCATTTGTGGGTCCCTATTTGCCAACTGATAAGCATTTCGCGATTGGTAATTTTATTAAATCTGCAATATCAAACAAAGATATAGAAATTAAAGGTGATGGTAAGCCATTAAGAACCTATCTTTACACCTCTGATTTATGTATTTGGCTTTTAAAAATACTACTGAGCGGTCCATCCAAGAGTATTTATAACGTTGGCGGTAATGAGGTTTTGTCAATTAGAGAATTGGCAAATAATATTAAAAAAGAATTGAATCCTAAAATTCAAATTAATGTGCACCAATTATCGAGTGGTAATAATAATTTCTACATTCCAAATGTTGATAAAATTTCAAATCAGCTAGGCCTAAATCCAACGGTTTCGATAAGAGATGCAATTATTAAAACTGCTAATTGGAATATCAAACATGCAGATATCACCTAAAGAATTATCAAAAAAAATTAGAATAAATGCCTTAAAAATGGTTACTAAAGCAAAGGCATCTCATATTGGTAGTGCATTATCGATTGCTGACATAGTAGCTGTTCTTTATGCTCAGGTATTAAATATTAACCCTCAAAATCCTGGTGGGATTAATCGAGATCGTTTGATATTGAGTAAAGGGCATGCTTGCGTATCAATTTATGTTGCTTTGGCTGAGTTAGGTTTTTTTCCAAAAAAGCATCTTGAAACTTACGGAGACGACTACTCACTACTAATGAATCACATTAGTCATAAAGTTCCTGGGGTTGAATTTTCAACTGGTGCTTTGGGTCATGGGCTGTCATTTGGGGTTGGTAAGGCACTTTTTGGTAAAAAGAAAAACCTAGATTGGCATGTATATGTAATTCTAAGTGATGGTGAGTTAGATGAGGGAAGTAATTGGGAGGCATTCATGTTCGCCGCTCATCATCAATTAGATAACTTGACTGTTATTATTGATTACAACAAGCTACAAAGCTTATCAACTATTGAAAAAACCTTACGTTTGGAGCCGCTTATAGATAAATTGAAAGCATTTGGCGCTTATGTACTGGATTTGGATGGGCATGATCACAATGCTTTATTGGCTAGTTTTAGATTTTTATCTAAAAATCAGCCCAAGGTGATTATTGCAAATACTACTAAGGGTAAGGGTGTTAGCTTCATGGAGAACCAGGTTCTTTGGCATTATAAAAGCCCAAATCATGAAGAGCTAAACCAAGCTTTAAGTGAAATTGAGAGGTCATATGCGTAATGCTTTTATTGACGAGTTAGTTACATTGGCTAAGGCTAATGAGAATATTGTTTTAATGGTTGGAGATCTAGGGTTTTCTGTTGTTGAGCCTTTTCAGGAAGCTTTTCCAGATCGGTTTTTTAACGCAGGTGTTGCAGAGCAAAATATGATGAGCATGGCTGCGGGTTTAGCATCTGAGGGTTGCCATGTTTTTGTATACTCTATAGCCAACTTTCCAACATTTAGATGCGCAGAGCAAATTAGAAATGACGTTGCCTATCATAACTTGCCAGTCACAATTGTTGCTGTTGGTGGAGGTTTGGCCTATGGAAATCTTGGTTACTCACATCATGCTGTGCAAGACTATGCCTTAATAAGGGCAATGCCAAATATCCTAATATCTGCACCTGGAGATCCAATTGAGGTGCGCGCATGTTTACGTTATTTAGCAGATAATCCCCAACCCTCTTACGTTAGGTTAGGCAAAGCAGGAGAGGTATGTTTGCATGACAATATTCCTGTCTTGGAGCCTGGATTGTGGCAAAAAATATCTAAAAATAATAACATTAGTACTAAAGCCTTATTAGCAACAGGCAACGCTTTACAGATAGCAAAGCGTTGGCAAGAAAATGGCAAATATCCTGATTATGATTTATATAGCTTGCCAATGTGGAGTATGGCTACAAAGAAATATCAGAAATTTCAGATTGAAAAGTTTGATAGTTTAATTACTGTGGAAGATCATTTAATTGATGGCGGTTTTGGAAGTTGGATGCTTGAGGCATTGCTTGATGCACCTCACCTTATGCAGTGCCTTAAGATTATGGCTCTAGACCCGGTTGTTTCTGATTTGGTTGCCAGTCAGGCGGAACTGGAACGCGTTGGTGGTTTGAGTTGAATTTGAGTTATGACATGCTCAACCGAACAAGAAGTTTAAAGAAATATGGCGTTCGAAATTTAACTAGTGTCATATATACATATATGTAAGTAATAAAAAATATCAAACATGATGCTAATAAGATTATCTTATTTTGCCAAAATATTAGAGCTACTAAAATTGCAGAGGTTGGTAGTGGCAAAATAAAAATAGACGCAGTTGCATTACCTGATAGTCTAAAATCTACATTTTCCGAAGAAAAGCAACGACGATACAAAAGAGTATGAAGATGCGCCCCATCTGCCCTCATGATTGATTTACAGCCAAGCTTAAATAGTCTTCTATATATACTAAATAAAGTATCTGCAATAGGATATGCATTGATTAATATGAAGAACCAAGGAGATATTTCTTGATGTTTTTTTGATAAAGCAATACATATAATCGATATTAAAAATCCAATTAAGTATGCGCCATTATCACCAAGAAAAATTAACCCCTTTGGAAAGTTGAAAAATAAAAACCCTAATATCGCTCCCATCACAATACACGTGAATAATAATATTTCAAAAGAATTTAGCTTGTAAGATACATACCCTAAGGCTGTAAGAGTCATAATTGATGTTAATGATGATAATCCATTTAGACCATCAATTAAATTATATGAATTAGTTAAACCAGTTATTGCAATGCCCGTGAAAATTAGAGAAAAACAATAAATAGAGAGAAGGTTATCAAGCAAAAAAAAGTCTGAGCGTATTATGGCAACATCTACTACGTGAGCTGTAATGATAGACGTAATCAAGCATGCTGATAATCGAAAGACTGTACTTAAATTTTTAATTAAGTCTTCTGCAAGGCCCACAAAAAAAATCGGCAGAAAAAATAATAAACTCTCAAGTATGATGTTTGCAGAGTCGTCATTTACAAAAATTTTTCTAGAAAAAGCTGCTGTAAGTAATGCAACGTAGATGCCGATGCCCCCTATTCTTGGGACAGATTTTTTGTGTAACTTAGGTTGTTGCGATTGAACGTGGTCTCCTGTTAACGCAATGTGCTTAGCCTCAGTGCGTAGCACTACCAATTGTATTAAAAAAGAAAAAACAAATGCAATAACAATATATGTCATATGAAATAAGCCACTGTGTTATTAATATTATAATTCTTAATGTCTATGAAATAACAGAGGCATAATGAATAAAAATTTTGAGTCATCAGCTATTAAGCCATTTATTTTATGTGGGGGCTCCGGTACACGCTTATGGCCCTTGTCAAGGGAGAGTTTTCCTAAGCAGTTTGTTCCACTAATTAATGGTAAGAGTCTTCTAGAGTTAACATTTGAGCGTGTTAGTGAGTTTGGAGCTGTTAATTTTGTCGCAAATGAGGAGCATAGATTCTTCGTAGAAGAACTATTAAATAGGTCAGATTTGTATCCAAAAGGTGCACACGGTTCGATTCTTTTAGAGCCGGTTGGGCGGAATACTGCGGCCGCAATAGCTTGTGCCGCACAAATGCCAAATATTGATGAGGCAGACTTGCTACTCTTTTTACCATCAGATCACTTTATTCCCGATACAAACGAGTTTATTTCGTGCATTAAGCGCGGCATTTTGGCAGCAAATCAAGGATATATCGTTACATTTGGAATTCAGCCAACTCACCCAAGTACCGCGTATGGCTATATCAAGAGAAAGAGCTCGAGTAACCCAACTTATTCAATAGGGGATATCTATCCAGTAGAGAATTTCATAGAAAAACCATCAATAGATATAGCCCAAAAATTTTTTTTGGCGGGAGATTTTTTTTGGAATGCGGGAATTTTTCTGTGTAAAAAATCAGTTCTAATTGAGGCGCTATCGTCTTTTGCGAAAGATATTCTAGATTCCAGCAAGAAGGCTATGTCTTCATCTTTAGTCGATGGGCACTTTATCAGGCCAGTAAAAGACCATTTTTTAACTATTCGTGCAGAATCAATTGACTATGCTGTGATGGAAAAGTCAAATAACATCGCTGTAACTCCGTTTAATGGTATTTGGAGTGATGTGGGTAGTTGGAATGCTCTGGCAGATTTATATCCATCAGATAAATTCGGTAATAGAGTCAATGGAAAGGGATTGGCATTTTGTTCTAATAACACTTATATTGATGCGCCTCATCGTCATGTAATTTCTTTGGGGGTTAGCAACCTTTTTATAGTTGATACGCAAGATGCCGTCCTTGTTGCCTCTGGCGATAATGTAGAAATGGTCAAGGATTTAGTTGCTGACTTAAAAGATAAAGGCATCTCAGAGGCAGTGACTAATCGTAAGGTGCCAAGACCTTGGGGTTGGTACGACTCCATAGATAGCGGGGATGGTTTTCAAGTAAAACATATTACTGTTAAACCCGGTGCGAGTCTTAGTCTTCAAATGCATAATCATCGAGCAGAACATTGGGTAGTAGTTAAAGGAATGGCGAAAGTTATTAATGGCGATGATGTACTTTTCTTGGAGAAAAATCAATCAACTTATATTCCGATTGGCGTTCGACATCGTTTAGAAAATATTGGTCTAATAGATTTAGAAATAATTGAAGTTCAATCTGGTGATTATCTGGGAGAAGATGATATTATTCGCTTTGAAGATGTTTATGGACGCGTTACTACGGTAAGCCAATAATATACTAAGTACATAGTAAATTTTTATTCTAAAGCTGCTATGACTTTAAATGATTAGCATATCTCAAATGCGCAAATTATGATTTTTGTGACCGGCGGCGCAGGTTTTATCGGTGGTAACTTTGTCTTGGATTGGTTAGGTAACCAATCTGCAGAAGGTGTGGTTAATTTAGATAAGCTTACCTACGCTGGTAATTTAGCCACACTCAAGCCTCTTGAAAATGATGCACGTCATTTGTTTGTGCATGGCGATATCGGTGATTATGATTTAGTACTTTCCTTACTCAAGAAGCATCAAGTAAGAGCAGTTGTGAACTTTGCTGCAGAGTCACATGTGGATCGCTCGATTCATGGGCCGGGGGATTTTATTCAGACGAATGTGGTGGGGACTTTTAACTTACTAGAGGCAGTCAGAGCTTATTGGTTTGAGCTTGCTCAAGAGAAAAAAGCACGGTTCCGTTTCTTGCATGTGTCCACAGATGAGGTTTATGGATCGTTGTTTCCCAAAGATCCTGCTTTTTCTGAAACGAATCCATATGAACCGAACAGCCCATATTCAGCATCTAAGGCAGCATCAGATCATTTAGTTCGTGCTTGGCATCATACTTATGGTTTACCTGTTTTAACCACTAATTGCTCTAACAATTACGGTCCCTATCATTTCCCTGAGAAATTAATTCCTTTGATGATTCTGAATGCTTTAGCTGGTAAACCTTTGCCTATTTATGGTGATGGTCAACAGATTCGTGACTGGTTGTATGTGAAGGATCACTGCTCAGCGATTCGTCGTGTATTGGAAGCGGGTCAATTAGGTGAGACCTATAACGTCGGTGGTTGGAATGAAAAGCCAAACCTGGATGTGGTCAATACCATTTGCGCTATCTTGGATAATATTCGCCCAAAAACCGATGGCACTTCTTATGCCTCACAAATCACTTACGTGAAAGATCGACCCGGCCATGATCGTCGATATGCGATTGATGCCACCAAGTTAGAGCGAGAGTTAGGCTGGAAACCTGCCGAAACATTTGAAACAGGTATTCGTAAAACAGTTGAGTGGTA
>JACCDN010819476.1_pt1 | contig 35386 bp, 40 predicted proteins | sample 7441691 | NCBI WGS metagenome assembly JACCDN01 (sample SAMN15323439, study PRJNA562643) | freshwater metagenome | isolation source: river surface water | place: USA:Blue River Watershed | collected 2017-08-16
AAGATGCGTGAGGGTGATGCTGGGCATCAGGATGCAGTCGGGCAGGCCGGTGAGGCGCACGACCTCTCGCTCGATCTCCTCGTAAAGGTAGGGGCTGCCCAGCAGGCGGGATTGGCCGGGATAGGTGCTGAGCCTCAGAATGTGATCGCCCACGCTGGCCATGACTTCCGGGTGCACATCGAAACCCAGGTAGTTGCAGGAGGCGAAATCGGTGAGCCATTTTTCCCCCACTCGAATCTGGCGGCGGCTCACCTGCTGGATGACGGCGTCGGACATGGGATTGCGGCCGACCAGGTCGAAAAAGGCCTGGCTGGAGTCGATCTTCTTCTGGTAGCGGCTGGGGCCAGGGCTGGGGGGGTCGTTTGGGGCCACGCTCTTTTCCGGCAGCAGCCCGATCTCGGTGCTTTCCATTTTGTTTAGGTTTTGGCGCTTAAGGGGAGGGCTTAAGGCAAAAGCTTGGAGAGCGCCCCAATTCTTGCAGACCAAGAGGAATTTTCAAAGCGCTTGGGATGGACAAGGGCGAAAAAGCCATTGGAGAATTCAATTCCTTTGTTCGGAAGAAGAAGGTAGAATGCCCGCAGCCCCCTTAATTAATTGCTTAATCATAAAGCATATGGGATTCCTTGGGGCATTTTCTGAAAGGCGGAAAAATGGAGCTGGGCTGGCTGTTCTTTTTTTGTCCCTAGCTCTTTTTTCCTGCTCCCAAGGCAAGGATCTTAAAGGGCCTGAGGCATCTAATCCACTCGTCCTTAGGCTCTCCAGCACACCTTGGCCTCCGGATGCGATTAATTATTTGGCTCAAAAAAAGGGCTTCTTCGAAAAACATGGGGTGAAAGTGGAGCTGCTTTGGGCAGATGGCTACGCAGAAGCTTTTGATCAATTCAGCTCCGGCAAACTGGATGTAATGAATCTGACCCTTTTGGATGCCATTGCCTACCATGCCAAAGAAGATGCGGGGGAGGCAATTATGGTCCAGGATTACTCTTATGGAGCGGATGCGGTAGTGACTCTTTCTGGAATCAAAAGCGTGGCCGAGCTGAAAGGGAAATCGGTGGGGGCGGAGCGGGGAACCGTAGGGGAATTCTTCCTCAAAATCCTTTTGGAGCGGGAGGGTTTGACGTTGGAGGATCTGAACATTGTGGATACCGCTTCGGAGGAGATTCTAGCCGGCCTCAAAGGTGGAGCGATTGAAGCTGGCATCTGCTATGAGCCCTGCCCCAGCGATGTAGTAGGCGCCGGAGGGTCGGTGATTGTGGACTCTGCCAAAGAAAGGAATCTGATTGTGGACATCTATATGGCCAAAAGAGAGCATGTTGAAAAAAACAAGGAGATTTACAGCAATGCCATAGCAGCCATTGTAGAGGCTGGCGAGTATTTCAGTCAAAACCCTGAAGAATCAGCTCAAATCATGCAGGAATCCACTGGGACTTCCGCGGAGGAAATTCTCCAGACCTTCAAAGGACTCCGGGTGCCAACCTTCGCTGAAAACCAAGCGGCATTCAATCGCAGCTCCGGCTTCAGTTCACTCTACAATCTAGCCAAACTCGCCGGCCAGTATCTGCAGGACCAGGCAATCATCGGGGCGGAATTCGATACCGACGAGGTTATCTATCCTGAACTCATCGAGTCGCTGACGGGCAATTGAAAAGGCAAGATGAGGTCTGGAGGAAATCTTAATAAACTTCACTATGGGCTATCGCTTCAATTTGATCATGGTTCTTATGCTTGATTTATTAAGAGCTCTTGCAGCTCGCTATGCCTACAATACCGAGAACATGGTCTTTGTGGCAATTTCGGCTCTTAGCATGATGGGGGCGGGCTTTTTCTTTATTCGGCTCATGAAAGAGGAGGTGGGAATCATTGCCAACGCCCTGTGGATCGCATTGGGAGTAGTGGATATAACCCTAGCAAGCTATTTTTTGTTTGGAGAAAAGCTAAGTCTTTTGCAGGGGGCGGGCATGACCACTATAGTGATCGGACTGATTATGACCCAAGCATACGCCCCAGCACACCGAGCAAAAAAGGCCACGGATAATAAAAATGCTTAGCTTAATTCATCCTAAGTTTCCCCTATGAAATTCATCCTCTTATTGAGCGCTATTGTGACTCTGGATGTGGCAGCTTTGATTCTTGCGCGCTTTTATGTGGAACATAAAAAGCTTTCTTTCATGATATTTTCCCTAATGAGCTTTGCTCTCTCGGCACTTGTTTTCGTTGAGCTCATGGCCTTTGATTTTACTGTAATCATCAGCATCCTTTACGCTGGAATTTCATCCATTATTATAACCATATTCTATTACATCGTCTTCAAGGAGCGTATTACGCCAGGGCAATGGGTAGGCATTGCCCTGGCTTTTCTGGGCATAGTGATACTGGAGCTTTAGTCCTCTGGCGAAAATTCTGTCCTTTGCTATCTTGAAGGGGAAAAAACTAACAAAAAAATATGACCCTGGAACTCTTCCTGAGCCTGCTGACGGCGGTCTCCCTGGGAGCCCTGATTGGGACGGAGCGGGAAATGAAGAAGGCCAAGCTGGACCCGAAATCCGCCTCCTTCGCCGGCCTGCGCACGCACCTGCTGGTGAGCCTAATCGGCTTTTCCGGCGCCTTGATGAGCCAAAGCTACGGCCTGGCCATCCCATCGGTGCTGCTGGGGGCCGTGGTGCTCTTCTTTTTCGGCGGATACCTATCGAAGGCCCGGCGAATGGAGTTGCCGGGGATCACTTCGGAGCTTTCGGGAGTGCTGAGCTTTCTGGTGGGGGCCATGAGCCTGAGCCGCCCCCTGCTGGCAGCGATACTGGCCATTTGCACCGTGCTGGCGCTGGCGCTCAAGGACCATCTTCATCACTTCGTCCGATCCCTTTCGCCGCTGGAATTCCTTTCGGCGGTGAAGTTCATCATTGTGGCCTTTGTCGTCCTTCCTGTTCTGCCCAAGGAAGCCATCGATCCCTGGGGACTGATCGTGCCCTTCGAGGCCTGGCTGATGGTGGTGCTGGTTTCGGCCATCAGCTTTATTGGCTACGCCCTGACCCGAGCGATCGGCGCGCGCAAAAGCATCGGGCTTTTGGCGTTAGTGGGGGGGCTGGCGAGCTCCACGGCAACCACGATCAGCCTGGCCCAGCAGGGACGCAAGAACGGAAAATTGGCCCTTCCGCTGGCTTTCGGAGTCTGCGTGGCCTCGGCCATCATGCTGCTGAGGGCTTTGGCGGAGGTGGCTGTGGTGAACCGGCTCCTGCTGCCGGAGCTGAGCCTGACTTTGGGGGCGATGATCGGGGCCAACCTGCTGGCCATGGGCGTGCTGGGCTGGCGCCTGATGGGGGAAGGCAAGGGGCCGAAGGCCGAGGAGCCGCAGCTGAGCAGCCCCTTCCGCCTGTGGCCGGCGCTGCAGTTCGGGCTGCTGTACATCGGCATTCTGGCCTTGGCGCAGCTGGGCCAGCGCTATTTCGGGCACGGCGGGGTGTACGCGGCCAGCGCCGTTTCGGGCCTGGCGGATGTGGATGCGATCACGCTTTCGCTCTCCAACCTGGCTCACGAAGGAGTTCTGCCAAGCCAAGTGGCCGCCAAGGGCATCACCCTGGCGGTGATGGTGAACACGGCGGTGAAGCTGGGGCTGGTGCGGGTGTTCGGCAGCGCAGAGCTCTTCCGCCGCTGCGCGCTGGCGCTGGGCTTTGTGGTGGCCTGCGGCGGCGTGGCGATTTGGCTTTGGTAGCTTCGGCTGAAGGCAAATTTCAGGAAAAATCGTCTCCTCAAGAGGCCTTCGGATAGGCAGGATGTGCAACTTCTCAACCGCTCGACATGAAAAACCCACTCGCCATCGCTTCGATAATCATCATCGGATCTTTTGCCTTTTTGGCCCAGCCGGCCCTTGCCCACCAGCCGAGAATCGCTGAAGGCGAGTCGATAGAAGTAATGGACCCTGAAGTATCAAAGGCATTCTATGGAGAGCTTGCCGGCGCCCCCCACGTCTATACGATCGAATCGAGCGAGCCTTTTGAGCTTTATGTGGGCATTCTGATGCCATACTCAGGGGATTCAAAAAGGGATGCGCAGGCGGAAATACGAAAGGACGGCGAAGTGCTTGAGGTGATTGGCGGCCAGGGCGCTGGCTGGAAGGAGATGTTCGAGTTTTTTGGGCAAAGCCGCTATTGGGACGGAGGCGAGTACAAAAAAAGCGTCGGAGGAGGCCGTTACTCCATCATCGTTTCGAGCCCAGACAACGACAGCAAATACTCTTTGGCGGTGGGGACCATCGAAGCGTTCGACGGGAAAGAGACCCTGAATGCCCTGAATCTTATTCCGCAATTGAAAAGCGATTTTTTCCAGGAATCGCCGATCAGCTTCATCAAGTCTCCTTTTGGCTGGGGATACATACTCGTCATGTACCTTCTGGCCTTTGCGCTGGGATTCCTCTATCGCCTGGCCCTGAAGAGGCTTTCCAAGAATGCCCTGCGGAAAAAGCATCGCAACATAGGCCTTGCGGACAGGCTGATCCGCCTGGCCCTCGGTCTGGGCCTGCTTCTTCTGGCCATCACCTCTTCGTGGAGCCCCTGGCTGCTGCTGCTTTCGGGCTTCGCCTTGTTCGAGGCCCTCTTTAGCTGGTGCGGATTCTATGCCGCCATCGGGAAAAGCACCTGCCCGCTTTAAATGATTTCTCCTCTCGGCTGCCTCGAAAAAACAATACCTCATGGACCTCCTGAACTTCATCGGCCTCTTCGTCCTCCTTGCCGGATTCGTCATCGGCCTGGGAGCGGTCACGGTGATCGATCTCCACGGATTTCTGGGAAGGAAATCGGCATACTGGAGCGAAGCAACGATCCGAACGCACAAGGTGACCAAGCCGCTGATCTGGATCGGAATCATGCTGGCGATCCTAGGGGGGGCGATCTTCTATCGCCAAGAGCCTTTTGCGGGCACGCCTCTCATTCACGCCCTTATCGCAGCGACCCTGATTCTGAACGGAATCTTCTTGTCCTTCAGGGTCAGCCCGTTTCTCCTGCGGCAGGAAAAGGAAGGGAAAGCCGGCGAATTGCTTCCCAAATCATGGCAGAGAAAAATCATGGTCAGCCTGATTGTTTCCGACCTTGGCTGGTGGGGGGGGCTAATGCTGCTTGCCTTTTATCTGGCAAAATAGGAAAATTCAGGCTGAAAGCGGACTTCCCGCCAGTTCGCCTAACCGCAAACGCCATGACGGAAAACGAAGAGACCTACAGCTACAAAGGGTGGCTCAATTCCGACTCTTTTCTGAAAAGGGTATTGGCCATCATGGGATACGGAGCGATTGGGCAAATCCTTTTGATGGCTGCTCTTTTCGGCGGCGGAATAATTGTCGGCGGAGTCGCAGCCTTGTTTGGAGAATAGCCGCTGAACCAATCTGCCTGTCCGCCGTACTGCTTCGGAAGGCGGGCAAGATTGCTCCAGCGTAAGCGGGGGAAGAATAATCCGCAAAAAGGTGAGGGAGTGAATGTAAGCCATGTAAGTTTCCTCCGCCACCTCTGACAACTGGCTATGAGCACCCTTCTCGCCTCGGGCCTAGGCTCGGGCGTGGTTCAGGTGTTCTCATGGCCCCGATGTGCGTCGTCCGTGGCATTTTGGATGGCCACGACGATCCCGAAGAACAGAATGATTGGGGTGGCGACGGCCAATCCGACCTCGGTGCCGCAGTCGTGAGCGAAAGCTACGACCACCATCAGGAAAGAGAGCAAGAAGAAACCCACGATCAGGCGTCCCGTCGTGTCGAGCTCACTGAGGTTGCTGGAGAAAACACGGTGGCTATTTTTGGGTAGCATACTGGCACCTCTTTGGCTTCCGGTTGTTTGTTGTTTGGTGGAAGCCCCTTTCTTCTCACTCTCTATTTATATTCCTAAAGAACAAAAAGAAAAGGACTAGCACAGAAACAACGAAACCGTTCCATTCACTCCACCTTTTTGCGAATTATTTTTCAAAGAACAGCGCTAGTATAAATTATATAATATATAATTTAAATTGTCAAATTAACTGCCCCGCCACAATTCACTAGGCCTAGTATATCAAAAACTTTTGCCTGGATATATATACCCCAAGCTGGAGCAACCAACACGATTGGTCCAGCGTAAGGGGTTACTCCTTTCCGTTGGGAGGTTCCTTCTATTGGCGGAAGGACTTTTTTGACGGAGGAATTTCAAAGGAGTACCCTACAATCAAACCCATCCATTATACTGTATGTCCCCTTCTGAAAACACCATTGGAAAGAACATGAAGCGACTGCGGGCGGAGCACGGCATCTCGCAAGACCGCCTCTCTAAATTGGCTGACCTTTCTTTGAATACGGTGGTGACCATTGAAAGCGGAGCCAATAGCAATCCCACCATCGACACGCTGAGCAAAATCGCCAAGGCCCTGGGTGTGGGCGTAGATGATTTAATCAAATAATCCTTATGACCCATTTGAACCTAAGCAAGGAACAGGAACGCGCCGAGCTCCATCGGGCCATTTGGCAGATCGCCAACGATCTGCGGGGCTCCGTGGACGGCTGGGATTTTAAGCAATATGTGCTGGGGATGCTTTTTTACCGGTTCATCAGCGAAAACCTCACCAGCCATCTCAATGACACAAAACACGAAGGACCAGATTTTGATTATGCCAAACTAGATAACAAAACTGCTGAATTGGCTCGTAAAGAAACCGTCATCGAAAAGGGGTTTTTTATTCTACCGAGCGAGCTTTTTGCAAACGTCTTGAAAAACGCAAGGAACGATACAAACCTCAACGAAACCCTGGCGGCCGCTTTCCGCCACATCGAGCATTCCGCCAAGGGCACGGAAAGCGAACAGGACCTGAAGGGCCTATTCGACGACCTGGACGTGAACTCGAATAAGCTGGGAGGCACGGTGGAGAATCGGAACAAAAAGCTCGCCAAGCTCATGGAAGCCATTGGCGGCCTTCGCCTGGGCGAATACGCCGACAGCACCATAGACGCCTTTGGCGACGCCTATGAGTACCTGATGACCATGTACGCCTCCACGGCCGGCAAATCAGGCGGTGAGTTTTTTACCCCGCAAGAAGTGAGCGAGCTTTTGGCGGAGATCACGACGGTGGGCAAAAAGGAAGTGAACAAGGTGTACGACCCGGCCTGCGGTTCGGGCTCGCTGCTTCTCAAATTCGCCAAAGTGCTCGGCAAAGAAAATGTTCGGCAGGGCTTTTACGGCCAGGAGATCAGCCTGACCATCTACAACCTGTGCCGCATCAATATGTTTTTGCATGACATCAACTACAATCATTTTAATATTGAGCATGGCGACACGCTGACGGAGCCCAAGCATTGGGACGACGAGCCGTTTGATGCGATTGTGTCCAATCCGCCGTATTCCATCAAATGGGAGGGCGACGCCAATCCGCTTTTGATCAATGATCCGCGTTTTTCCCCGGCGGGCGTGCTGGCGCCCAAGAGCAAGGCGGATCTGGCTTTTGCGATGCACATGCTTTCCTGGCTTTCTACTAGCGGAACAGCGGCGATTGTTGAATTTCCGGGTGTCCTCTACCGCGGCGGCGCGGAGCAGAAGATCCGCAAATACCTGATCGACAACAATTACATCGATACCGTGATCCAGCTTCCGCCGGACCTCTTTTTTGGGACCACGATTGCGACGTGCATCATTGTGCTGAAGAAGAGCAAGAAGGACAACAAAACCCTTTTCATCGATGCCTCGAAGGAATTCGTCCGGGGCGGGAACAAAAACAAGCTGAGCGAGGCGAATCGCAAAAAGATTCTAGGGGCCTTCGCCGAGCGCGAGGACATGGATTATTTCGCGAAACTGGTGAACAACAAGACGATTGAGGAAAATGACTACAATATTGCGGTTTCCAGCTATGTGGTGGGGGAAGACACTCGCGAGGTGGTGGATATTAAGGAATTGAACGCCAAAATCGCGAAGATTGTGGCGCGGCAGAATGAGCTGAGGACGGCGATTGATGGGATTGTGGGGGAGATTGAGGGAAAGTCTTAAACTATGATTTTTGTGATGAAATGAAAACTATGATTCAAAACACCTTCATCAACGATCAATACAAGCATTCCGACCTAACGGCCAGGATCATTGGCGCCGCCATGGAGGTGCATAAAACTCTGGGGAATGGCTTTCAGGAAGTGATCTATCAGAGGGCTTTGGCGATCGAGCTGGAGGACCATGGCCTTGCCTTTTCCAGGGAGCACGAAATGCCCGTGGAGTACAAAGGAGCGCGGATCGGCACAAGAAGGGTGGATTTTTTTGTTGAGGGGAAGGTGATGGTTGAAATCAAGGCGGTCATAAGGCTCGAAGATGTCCACTGGGCCCAGGCGATCAATTATTTAGAGGCCTACAAGCTGGAGATCGGGCTCCTGATCAACTTTGGCTCCAAAAGCATGGAATTCAAGCGGCTCATGAAGACAAAAAAATCACAGCCCATCACAAAATCACTTCAATCATAGTTTAAGACAATGCACCAACCCAAAATCGACCTATTAATCTCAGAACTCTGCCCCAATGGGGTGGAGTTTAAGGAATTGGGTGACATCTTGCTTCCTAAGGAAAATATCAAATGGCAATCAGTCGGTAGCCAAACTTTCCAATATATTGATTTAACTTCTGTTAACCGCATTACCCATAAAATATCAGAAACGCAGACTATAAATGCAGAAACAGCCCCAAGCAGAGCGCAGCAAATTGTAAAAACTGGTGATGTTATCTTTGGGACAACGCGACCAACATTGAAACGTTTTAGCATTATTGATTCAAATTTCGATGGGCAGATCTGTAGCACTGGTTTTTGTGTTCTACGACCAGATACAAATAAAGTGTTAACTAATTTTATCTATCATTTAATTGGCTCCTCAGATTTTTTTGACTATGTTGAGAACACACAGAAAGGGGCGAGTTATCCAGCAATTTCTGATGCTGAGGTGAAAAAATTCAAAATTCCCCTCCCGCCCCTCCCCATCCAACAAGAAATTGTCAACATCCTCGATACATTTACGGAGCTGGAGGCGGAGCTGGAGGCGGAGCTGGAGGCGGAGCTGGAGGCAAGAAAGAGGCAGTATGAGTATTATAGGGATGAGCTTTTAACGTTCGGGGATGATGTGGAGTGGAAGAGTTTGGGGGAAGTTGCAGAAACTTATGATGGCACACACCAGACACCCAAATATACAACAGAAGGCGTTCCGTTTGTCAGTGTTGAGAATATTAAAAATCTTTATGCTACAAAGAAATGCATATCAGTTGCTGATTTTGAAAAATACAAATACAAGCCGAAAAAAGATGATTTGTTTATGACAAGAATCGGTGACATTGGGACTTGTACGGTTGTTGAAAATGATAAACCGCTGGCTTATTATGTTACGCTAACACTCATCCGACCAGACCATAAACAAGTTTTGACAAGATACCTGAAATTTATTATTGAAAGTGGAGTTGGTAAAACTGAACTATATAAGAGAACCTTAGTAAATGCGACACCTATAAAAATCAACTTGGGAGAAATTTCAAAAATAAAAATCCCCATCCCACCCCTCGCTGAACAAACCCGCATCGTCGCCATCCTCGACAAATTCGATGCCCTGGTCAATGGAGGAGATTCCGGATCGGGGTCCGGAATGACAGGGGGGCTTCCCGCCGAAATCAAGGCGAGAAGGCAACAATACGAATACTACCGAAACAAGCTTTTAACCTTCAAGCCCCTCAAGGGTCGAGCCTGATCATTTTAAGCATGACCCACCGTTGACCAGTAAACAAATGTTTACTAAACTAAAAGGGCGAATGATTTAATCATAATGAAGATGCAAGACAATCAAATCATCATCTATCAAACCGAAGACGGAAAAATATCCGTGGATACCCTGATGAAAGGCGAGACCATCTGGCTTTCGCAAAAATCAATGGCGCAGCTTTTTGACTGCACTTCCGACAACATCAGTCTTCATCTGAAAAATATATTCAAAAGCCGAGAACTAAATGAAAAATCAGTTGCCGAGGATTTCTCGGTAACTGCCTCCGACGGAAAGAATTATCACGTAAAACACTATAACCTCGATGCCATCATCTCCGTCGGCTACCGCGTCAATTCCCTCCGTGGCACGCAATTTAGAATTTGGGCGACACAGAGACTAAAAGAATACATCATCAAAGGTTTTGCTATGGACGATGAAAGGCTCAAAGGAACAGCCGGTGGCAATTACTGGAAAGAGCTACTGGAGAGAATCCGCGACATCCGCAGCAGCGAAAAGGTCCTGTATCGACAAGTGCTGGATCTGTACGCCACCAGCATTGATTACGACTCCAAAAGCAAAGAATCTGTTTTGTTTTTCAAAACCGTGCAGAACAAATTGCATTACGCCACCAACCAGCAGACTGCCGCAGAGTTGATTTTTTCCCGTGCCGACAGCGAAAAAGAATTCATGGGGATGACCAATTTCTCCGGAACAGTGCCTAAAAAAGCCGACGCGACCATTGCCAAAAACTACCTGACCAAAGATGAGCTCTATCGCCTCAATCGTCTGGTATCCGCCTTTTTTGATCTGGCGGAAATAAAAGCCCAAGACCAAGAACCGATGAAAATGAGTGACTGGGTGGCGGAACTGGATAAATTTTCAGAAATCTATGGCAAAGGAAAATTGACCAATGCGGGTAAAGTAAGCCACGAAAAAGCCATAGAAAAAGCCGGGAAAGAGTATCGCAAATACCAGGTCAAAACCTTATCCCCTGTTGAAAAAGACTATTTGGAAGCCATAAAATCCATAGAGAAAAAGGTCGCAAAAAAGAAAAAGTCTTAAACTATGATCAAAGAAAATGTTTAAATTATGGCGAATTCGCCATAAATAAAAATCAACTTAGAGGGCCGAATTCAACCCCCCTTATTGCAACCCATAGACCACTATGCCGAAAATAACCGTACAAGAAACAGAGATTTCAATCCTTACTTTTCAGGGAAAAGATTATATTTCTCTGACAGATATTGCAAAATACAAGAGCGATGAACCAACTGCGACAATTTCAAATTGGATGAGAAACCGAAATACCATCGAATATTTGGGGGTATGGGAAACATTATATAATTCCGAATTTAAACCCATCGAATTCGAGGGGTTTAGAAAACAAGCGGGACTCAATGCATTTACCCTATCTCCTCAAAAGTGGATCGAAACTACCAATGCTAAAGGAATTATTTCTAAATCAGGTCGCTATGGAGGAACATTTGCTCACAAGGATATTGCCTTTAAATTCGCTGCTTGGATTTCTATCGAATTTGAATTGTATTTTATCAAAGAGTTCCAACGCCTCAAAGAAGCAGAACAAAAGCAAATCGGCTGGAGTGCCAAACGAGAACTGGCAAAAATCAACTATCGAATACATACCGATGCCATTAAACAAAACCTCATTCCTGCCGAGCTTACAAAGAAACAAATCAATCACGTGTACGCCAACGAAGCAGATGTATTGAATGTAGCGCTGTTTGGCATGACCGCCAAAGAGTGGCGCGAAGCCAGTCCTGATTTAAAAGGAAACATACGTGACTATGCCAACATTAATGAACTCATTTGCCTTTCCAATATGGAAAACTTGAATGCTGTTTTTATAGGTGAAAAGATGGCTCAAAGCGAAAGACTGATCAAACTCAATCAAATAGCCATTCAGCAGATAAAAATATTGCAAGACGTTGAGAATAAAAAGCTATTAAAATAAACTATGCCAAGAAATAAAGCCTACAATCTCGTCGCCGAAAATTCACACCTGCCTGCCGGCGAGGCGGGGAGCACCGTCGTGGCCCAGTACACGCCGGACCAAAAACGCGCCTCGCACTACCAAAGCGAAGCCGAGCTGGAAAAGGCCTTTATTCAGCAATTGGAATCCCAAGCCTATGAATACCTGCCCATCACCTCCGAAACCGATCTGGAAATAAACCTGCGCGTGCAGCTGGAAGAACTCAACGGCTTCATGTTCACCAACGAGGAATGGGATCGCTTTTTCAAGAATGAGATCGCCAACCCCAATCAAGGCATTGCCGAGAAGGCCGCGACCGTCCAGGAGGACTACATCAAGAACCTGACCCGCGACGACGGCACCGTGAAAAACGTCTATCTGCTCAAAAAAGACAACATCCACGAAAACTGTTTGCAGGTCATCAACCAGTACGCGACCGACGACGGCCAACGCGCCAACCGATACGACGCAACCGTGCTCGTCAACGGCCTCCCCCTGGTGCACATCGAACTCAAACGTCGCGGAATCGCCATTCAAGAAGCCTTCAATCAAATCAATCGCTACCAGCGGGAAAGCTTTTGGGCCGGATCGGGATTGTTTGAATACATACAGCTCTTCATCATCTCCAACGGCACCCACACCAAGTACTACAGCAACACCACCCGCGCCGCGCACATCAAGGAAGGCGCGGAAGGCGCGGCAAAAAAAGGAAAACGCTCCAGCAGCAGCTTCGAATTCACCAGCTGGTGGGCGGATGCGGCCAACAAGCCCATTGCCGACCTGGTGGATTTCGGCAAGACATTTTTCGCCAAGCACACCCTTTTGAACATTCTCACCCGCTACTGCGTGCTCACCGCCGACAAGCAGCTACTGGTCATGCGCCCCTATCAGATCGTGGCCACGGAAAAGATCCTCAGCAAAATCCAAGTCAGCACCAACTACAAAAAACTGGGCACGGTAGAGGCAGGCGGATACGTGTGGCACACCACCGGATCGGGAAAAACCTTAACCAGCTTCAAAACCGCCCAGCTCGCCAGCAAGCTGCCCTATGTGGATAAAGTATTGTTCGTCGTGGACCGCAAGGACCTGGACTACCAGACCATGCGCGAATACGACAAGTTCGAAAAAGGCGCGGCCAACAGCAACGCCAGCACGGCCCTACTCAAGCGCCAGCTTGAGGACCCAAACGCGCGAATCATTGTCACCACCATTCAAAAACTCGACCGATTCATAGGCCGCAATGCCGGACACACTGTTTTAGACGGCCACATCGTGCTGATTTTCGATGAATGCCACCGCTCCCAGTTTGGCGACATGCACGCCGCCATTGCCAAGGCCTTCAAAAATTACCATCTCTTTGGCTTCACCGGCACCCCCATTTTCGCCAAGAATTCTTCTTCCGGCGGTCGCCCCGATTTCAGAACCACCGAACAGGCCTTTGGGGCCAAGCTTCACACCTACACCATTGTGGATGCCATTGCCGACAAGAACGTTCTGCCGTTCAAAGTGGACTATGTTTCCACGGTTCGTGAAGCCGAAGACATTGAAGACAAGAAAGTCAGCGACATTGATCGGGAGGCGGCATTGGCCGCACCCGAACGCCTGGCAAATATCGTAGAGTATATTATTGAACACTTTAATCAGAAAACGAAGCGAAATAATAAGTTTTTTACGCATGCTGTTACCAAGAATGTTAAAGAGATTGTAACGGCAAAGGATAGGTCAAAGGTTGATAGGATCATGGAAAAAATACGCTTATCCGGATTCAACTCCATCTTCGCCGTTTCTTCCATCGAGACGGCCAAAAAGTACTATGCCGAATTCAAGAAGCAACTAGCCGATCTGCCGAGCGACAAGAAGCTGAAAGTGGCCACGATTTTCAGCTTTGGAGCCAATGAAGCGGAAGGCGACGGAATGGCGGATGAAAATCCGGAAGACACCAGCGGCTTGGATGCCGGCTCAAGGGATTTTCTTGAAAGCGCCATAGCCGACTACAACGCCATGTTTGGCACGTCCTACGACACCTCCTCCGATAAATTTCAGAATTACTACAAGGATGTCAGCGAGCGAGTGAAAAACCGGGAAGTGGATCTTCTTCTGGTGGTGAATATGTTTTTGACCGGCTTCGACGCGACCACGCTCAACACCTTGTGGGTGGATAAGAATCTGCGATTGCATGGCTTGCTTCAGGCCTTTTCCCGCACCAACCGCATTCTGAACGCCGTGAAGGCCTTTGGGAACATTGTGTGCTTCCGGAATTTGGAAAAAGCCACCAATGAATCCATCGCCCTGTTTGGCGACAAGGAAGCCAGCGGCATCGTGCTTTTGAAATCCTACAAAGAGTACTACGGCGGCTATGAAGAAGAGGGAAAGGAGGTCCGTGGGTACGAAAGCCTGGTCAAGGAGCTTTTGGAAAAATTCCCTGTGGGCGAACCCATCCTTGGCGAGCAGAACCAGAAAGACTTCATTCGATTGTACGGCGGCATTTTGAGGGTGCGCAATATCCTGGCGACCTTCGACGAATTTGCCGGCAATCAAATCTTAAGCGAGCGCGACATCCAGAATTATCACAGCGCCTACATCGACCTCTACAATGAATTCCGAAAAGGAGGCGACGCCGAAAAGGAAAACATCAACGAGGATATTGTGTTTGAAATGGAGCTGATCAAGCAGATAGAGATCAACATCGACTACGTTCTGGCGCTCGTCAAAACCTATCACGAAGACCATGTCAAAAACAAGGAGCTTCTGGCGGAGATCAACAAGGCCATCGATTCAAGCATGGAGCTGCGAAACAAAAAAGACCTCATCAACCAGTTCATTGCTTCGCTGGATATGAATTCGGTGGTCGACGACGATTGGCAGAAATTCGTGGAGAAGAAAAAAATGGATGAGCTGGAGCGGATCATCGAGGAAGAAAACCTGGACCGCGAGGAGGCCTATAAATTTGCAAGAGACGCCTTCCGAAATGGAAGCGTTTCACCCACCGGCACGGCTATCTCCAAAATACTGCCGCCCGTATCCCGCTTTTCACCCGGTGGCGAGCGCAGCAAGAAGCGCGAGAGCGTGCTGGATAAATTGACGAGCTTCTTCGAGCGATTTTTCGATATTTCTGGAGGCAGGCTGTGAGCCCCTAGGCGCCATGACTTAAGGCAGAAAAACTTACCATTTAACTAAAAATGATGAAAACGCTAAAATGCGACCTGTGCGACCACGAAGAGAAAGCCGAAACCTTTGAAGGGTGGATGAGGGCTCTTGCTCCTCATTACACGCAAGCCCACGCTGAAATCATGAAAGGCAAGGCAGGCCTTTCCGACGAGGAGAAAAAAGCGGAACGGCAAAAGTGGATGTCTGAAAATAAGACGCGCTTCGAAGCCGCCTAAGTAAAGCCATTTAACTCGCTCAAAATTATGACATCGTTCTATTTGCATTTGCTGGCCTATCTGGTTGCTTCCTTTGCCCTTGGCGTTTTTTGGCACGTTTTCCTTTTCAAGGAGTATTACAAAAAACTTGCAATATATTCGAATATCGAAAAGCCCAGATTCTCCTTTGGCCTTTCTGCCATGCTCCTTCAGGGAATAGTCTTTGCGTATATCTACCCCCTTGTGGAAAATCCTTGGATGTTCGGACTAGGCCTATTCTTGCTATTGATCAGCTTTATGGTATTTGCCGAAGCAGGAAAGCAGAATGCCACATCCCTTTCGGGGTTTGTCGCCATACAGACAGCTTTTTCCGCCATTCAAGCGACCCTCGTTACTTTGGCGTTTGCGCTTATCTCATCTCTTTTCTGAAAAGAGCATTGGCCATCATGGGGTACAGTGCTGGATTCGGGCATCAAGCAGACCCGAATTTCCCCAATTCTCGGGGCCCAAAAATCAACCCATTTCTGCTCTTTGGATGGAGCAATCCTCCTCTACCACGAACCCCCTCCCCCGCCGCCGGAGCCCCCGCCGGAAAAGCCCCCCGAAAAGCCGCTGCCGCCGGACGAAGAATGGCTCTGCGGAGCGGAGGAGAACGCCTGGCCCATCTGGCCGGAAAGGCCGCCCAAACGATGGCTGAAATCGGTGACGCTGAAAGCCGTTGCGTGGGGGCCCACGTACCAGTCGGGAGGGGTTTTGTAGATGCCCTCGAAAGCCTGGCTCCACTTGTCCGCGATTCCGAAGGTCATGGCGTAGGGCAGGAATTCGTAGAACAGATGCTCCTTTTCCTGGAACTTCACCCGATCGCGCTCCGCGGTCTCCAGATACATCCTAAAGCCCAGCACATGCTCGTAGGCCAATTGGCCCTTCTCCGTTTTTTGCGGCATGAAGGAGGCAAAAATGAAGGTCAGGATGGCGTTGATGGCCAAGGCAAGGCTCAGAAGGAGGGGGAACGGGATCCCGAATGCCAAAGGAAGGGCAATTCCGCTGGCGATGGCCAGGAAAAGGCACAGAAAGGCTTTCGCGAAATAATTGCGGCGCACCTTGTCCGGCGATTTGAGCATGTACCCCTTTTCCACCAAGCCCCGGTAGAGCATTTCTTTTAGGATGGGAAGGTGGACGTAGAATTTTTTCTGCAGGCTGGAGAGGGTGCGATGGCCCGAGCTCTGGAAAATGTATTTCATGAAGCGCCTTTCGAATTCGCTCAGCCCCTCCTCCTTGTCGGCTCCATTGCGGACCCGGATCAGCTCGTAGTCGTCCTTCTTGAACAGAAGCCCTTGGGCCTTGGGAAGGACCTTTATCTTCATGTGGCCGCGCACGCACAGGTCGATGAGGGTGGAGGTGAGATCGCGCAGGTGGACCCTCTCGTCGTACAAGGCGCCCATTTCCGCAGGCGCCATGCCATCGGGCGATTCGTATTGCGGAACAATCGTGCCTCGGCCCTTGGGATCCAGGCCTTTTTTCCAAAAAAGATGGATGGGCCGGAAGGCGATGGCCGCCAAAAGAAGGATGAACAGCCCTTGCAGCAGCCAAAGCCAGTAGAAAGGCTTCAGCGTCGGCTCCAGCATCAGGCTCTCCCCCTGAACGACCTGGATCGTTTCGGCGAAGGGCGCATGGCCCCATTTCCGGATCTCCAGCCGGTGCGGACCGGCGGCCAGGAAAAGCTCGCATCCCTCGTTGCATTGCGGCTCCCCGTCGAGACGGATTTCCGCCGGAGAGGGAGAGGGGCGAACGGCGACCAAGCTGGGCAGCTTCAGCTTGCCTGTGGGCAGGCCCAGCATTATGGTGAGCCCCTCATAGGCCTGCAGGGCGCTAGTGGTCTTGAAATGGGCAACGGAATCGGCGCGGCGCTCGTGCTCGCAGGCGCCCATGTCGCTTTGATAGCTTCCCGTAACGCAGTTGTAGGCAAATTCCTCCGAGCCGTCCAGCGCCGCCGTGGGCAGCTCCACCGTGGCGGAAGCCTGCCGGATGCGGACGGGCCACTCGTTCCCGGTCACATCCCAATACAGCTCATCGTGCCTCTTGGACGAGTTGAGGCCCAGAGGGCTATCCACCGTGTGGATGGCGTTTTGAACCCGGTAGCGAATCTCGTAGACCTGCCTCTCGGCCACGAAGGCCTCCGGATCGCCTATCCTGATCTCCAGAACGCCCTCCCCTTCCGTCGTATGGTAAGGCCAATCCTTCCCTGACGCATCGGTCACGCCCAGCACCTGCACCTGAATCCCCTGGGTGTCGAGGCTCCGGAAGAGGCCATGGCGAGGCTGCGTGAAATCCGCCACGATCCGCTCCGTCACCAGCATGCTGCCGTCCTCCTGCAGCTGGAGCGTGGCCTGGAAAGAGTCGATCTCGAAAAACTCCTGGGCCAGGGCAGGAGCGGCCGAAGAAAGGAGGAGTCCGAGGCCGAAAAGCAATGAGAAGAGTCGAGGCATCCGGACAGGGCTTAAATTGACCCGATCTTAGCAGAAAAGGCGCAAGGCTGATATGAAGTCGGGCTTTTCTGCTATGCTGGTCTTGCCTGCGCAACCTTCTATCCCGTGGAAAAAACCCTCAAAATCTTCGGCCACACCCTCCAGCTGGCCCTGCGCGACGAGGGCGATTGGGCGGTGGCGCACGAGGTGTTTGCGGCCCGGGAGTACCGCCTCTGCGAAGAGGCGATCCAAAAGGCCATCCATCCTATCCTCGACATTGGGGCGCATGTGGGCTTCTTCTCCCTTTACGCCAGCCTGCTGAACCCGCAGGCCTCCCTCTACGCCTTCGAGCCGCACGAGGGCAGCTACGCCCTGCTGAAGCAGAACATCAAGGACAATCGGATCAAAAACGTGCATCCCAGCCAAGTGGCGGTGGGAGCAGAAGCGGGCCAGATCCGGCTCCACTTGAGCCAGGAGCACATGAACCATTCCACGGCGGCGGCCCTGGAGCCTACCGGCGAAACCCAGCTGGCGCAGCAGACGACCCTGGAGCGCATCTTCCGGAAGAATCGGATCGAGCGCTGCGCGCTGATCAAGATGGACTGCGAGGGGGCGGAGTTCCCCATTGTGTATTCCGCTCCGGAGTGGATCTTCGAAAAGACGCAGGCCTTGTTCTTGGAGTACCACGATTGGACTCCTGGCCAGAGCAGTGGGGATCTCAAGGTATTCCTGGAAAAGAAGGGCTACCGGGTGCAGCGGATCCCCAATGCCCGCATCGACGGCCTCGGATTCTTGTCGTGCCTCAAAGCGTAGAATGGATTGGCTTTGAGCTCTGTGGAGAGTATGATTGACCCTCTACAAAAACCCTTAAATTGAAGACGTATGGCAAAACTGTTTCTCATCACGCACCCGGATGTCGTCATTGATCCAAAGGAGGCGATCGACGAATGGCAGCTTTCAGAAAAAGGCCTAGAGAGGGCAAAAGATTTGATGAAGAAGGTATTTTGGAAAGAAATAGTCGCCATTTATTCAAGTCCTGAGCGGAAGGCCAAGGCTGTGGCAGAAATGGCGTCCGAAAAATTCGGAATTCCCTTGCTTTTAAAAGAGGATCTGAGGGAAATTGACCGTTCCTCGACAGGCTTTATGCCCTACGATGACTTCATGAGCGCGGTGAATGAATTCTTCCGGAAGCCCGATGACAGCTGCCGAGGATGGGAAACCGCGCGGGCGGCCCGACAAAGAGTCTCGGATTGCACAGAAAGCATAATGGGAGAGCATCCCGGAGGAAGCATTTCCCTGATTGGGCACGGAGCCGCTTTCGCGCTGCTATTGTCCCACATCAAAAATGTGGAACCGAGCTTCGATCTGTGCCAGGATGGCGTGGGATTTATTGCCGAAATTGATTGGGAAAGAAAGGAGATCGTCTCCCCTTGGGAAAAATACTGACGCAATGGCGTCCAATCGAGCGTTGCACCCTAATCAGGGTGGATTTCGAAGGAGCGGAATTTACCGTTGTGTATCCGCTCCGGAATGGGCTTTTGAAAAGACGGAGGCCTTGTTCTTTGAGTACCACGACTGGACCTCGGGCCAGAGCAGCGCAGAGCTCAATGCGCTTCTGGAAAAGGGGCTAAGCCGAACCTGCTGAGTCTTTGCGATTTGACAGCATGGAGATTTATATTTAAATTGAAATAAATCAAACACTTTCGCAAGGAGGCGCAGCGACAGCATGCGCTCCGAGTGGAGCGTTTGAATGCTGCTCCTTTCTTGCACAGGGGGAACAATGACGGAGAGTAATAAAGCGCCTAATGAGGCTCATCAAATCATGGCTGGATCATTGCTTTGGATCTGGGGCATACCTATCGCTCTTTTGACTTTTTTCCTTGGGGAATCGATTCTCACTTACGCCTATCTTGGCTTAGCGATCTTCATGCTTTCCGTTATGAAGATCTCGGATGTTCTCCTGGGAATCTGGTGGGGCTTCAAGTTAGTCCTGTTCGCACTCTTGCTAGCGGGAGTCTTGTGGAGCTGGTTGGGCTGACCCCTACACCCCTCCTTTCCTTGGCCGGATCCCCAGTTCATACTTGCAGAATTGTCATGAGCGACCGCCATAAACGGCCTCTGAATGAAGGCCTACAGCAGCAACCTACCGGAGTCCAGCCTTACCCTGGGCTCCGGTAGGCCAATCAATTCATTTCATGAAAAAAGGCTTTTCTTTATGCCGGAGAAAGGCTTTTTTAGTAAAAACTCGCTTCGCCTCCCCCTAAATCAGCCCAGCGCTCCGGAGGCCATACACCAGCAGATCCAAAGCAAAATAGGCGGCCAGAGGAGAGAGGTCCACCATGCCCAGCGGAGGGATGATGCGTCGGAAAAAGCCCATGTAGGGCTCGGTGATGGCGTGGATGAAGGAGGAGAAATGGCCCTGGGGAGAAGCCTGGAACCAGGAAAGCAGCACGCGAGCCAGGATCGCCAGCTTGTAGATCTCTACCGCCCGAACAACGAATGTTCCGAAACTGATCATGGCTTTTTGGGTTTGCCGGGCCATTATATACTCCTGCGCTCGCTTCGGCGAGCCTCGGCGCAGAGGAGCATGACTCGATTCTTTTATTTCAGCATGGCCCAGGTCAGGCTGCGTCCCGTTTCCCCCCGCCGATGCGAAAAAAAGCCCTCTTGGCAGCGGGTGCAGAGGCCGGCGACCTCGATTTGCCCTGGGGGAATCCCCGCCTCTTCGCACTGCCGTCGGCTCAGGCCCCAAAAATCCACTTGGCGTCCTCGGATGAAAGGCCTGCAGAATTCCGGGAGCTCCCGGGCCGGATCAGTGAACTCCGCGCAGCAAGGGCCCAGCGAGGGGCCGATGCCCACCCGCATCTGCGCCGGATCGCAGCCGTATTCCTGTCGCATCGCCTCCAGCGTGGCCCCAATGATGTTCTGCGCCGAACCTCGCCAGCCGGAATGGATCACGGCCAGGCCATGCCGCAGCGGCTCGTAGACGATGATGCCCTGGCAATCGGCCGTCCGGACGGCGAGCGGCACTCCAGGCTGATCGGTGATCATGGCATCCCCTTCGCCCGCCTCCTGCTGGGGCGAATCGATTCGGACCACGGCCCTGCCGTGCACCTGGCGGAGGAATTTTGGCGGCTGCGCAAGACGATTGGCTTGGCATAAGGAGGCCAAATTCTCCTGGAGGCGGAGGGCGCCTTCGCCGAAATCCCCGTCGCTTTGACGGGTGGCGCCATGGGCCATGGCCGGGCCGAAGCGTTCGAAGATCTGGAGCTGGAGCATGGTTGGGCTTATTTTTCCTCTCTCCGCATCAGCAGGGGCAGCTGCCGCACGGCGTCGATGGCCCGAAGGCTGGCGTGCCCTATGGCCACAGCCTTCCCGGCCAAGCCCATCAGTCTGGCTCCTTCGGCCGCCGCCTCAAACGGAAGCATGCCTCGGGCCATCAGCCCGGCGACCAGGCCCGCCAGGGCGTCGCCGGTGCCGCCCACCGTCATCAGGGGAGTGCCCGTCTCGTTCATGGCGATCCGTTCCGCATCGGCGATGATGTCTGTGGGGCCCTTGCACAAAATGACCGCCCCCAGCGAAGCCGCCCATTTCTGGACGCTTTCCGGAATGGCCTCTTCCCCAGTGAGGCGCTGGAACTCGCCCCGATGGGGGGTCAGCACGCAGCTGGGAGGCAAGGCGCTGGTGTAGAGGAGAGCCCCTGCATCCACCACTGTGGGAATCGCCAGCTCCTTGAGGAGCTGCTTCACCGCCTCTTGGGTGCCGGGATGCGTTCCCAGGCCGGGCCCGATCACTGCCGCATCCGCCTGGCGGCTCAGGTTCAGGAGGCTCTTCACGTCCCCCACCCCCAAATGCGGACCCTTGAAGGAGTGCAGAATGAAATTCAGCGAATACTGCTTGGCGGCTTCCATATGCTCGGCAGGCAGGCAGGGGAAGATCAGGTCCACGCCGGCAGCTTCCGCCGCCAGGGCGCAGAGGATGGGGGCGCCGTAGAAGCGCTCCGATCCACCGATCACCAGGACTTTTCCGTTGTCGCCTTTGCGGGAATCAGGGTTTCGTTCGAGCATAGATGTCTTGAGATAAGTTTTGCTCTTAGCTGATATTTATTTTTTGCTTTTTTTAGAAAAGAGCAGCTCAAACAACTTTTGAGCAGAGGTAATTTTCTTTGCATTGGAAGCACTGCCATTTAGCACGTGCAAGTGCTTGTAGTAAGTTTTTTGCTCCTTTTTAATGATTGGCAACGCTTCGTAAACAGGAACGGGCCATTTGCCTTTTGCTTGAAACCAATACAGCAGGGCCCCTTGGTAAAAATTGGATAAATGATAGAAGAATACGCCATGCTCTTTTGCATTGTCTTCCATTCTCCACAGTACGCGCTCCATATAATTGCGGATATTGCTCATCTCACTGGTTTTCAGCTTTTTGCCATGAGACCAAAACTTTTTAACTTCTCTTAAGATTCTTGAAGCGATTTTATCTTTGGTATCCAATAAAACCTTGGCTGAGCCTAGCAGCTGGCCATAGGTGTCCACGAAGTCATCGGTCTTTATAGGCAAATGGACAGGTGTTATATCAAGATGGAGCCCCTCGAAGAACTCAGATTGAATAGACAGTGGCTTGTTGGCAAAAATAAATACATCCCAATCACTTCTTGCTCGCTCTTTTCCCTTTGCGCGCGAGCCATGCAAAATCACGGCCTTTGCTCCGTATTTCTTCTTGAGGTGTTCAAGCAATTTTTGAGACATAAGGTAAAGAGAAATTTCAGCTAACTTTTTCTAAGGCATATCCTAGTCTTTCCAGCGTCTCCGCTTTGCCCAAATGCACGGCGAGGGTGGCAAAGCCCGGCGAGCGATCCAGGCCGGAGAGCGCCACGCGGATGGGCCAGAGCACCTGGCCGTTCTTGAGACCGAGCTTCTCCACCAGGCCAATGTAGGTGTCCGATATTGTTTTGGCCTGGCCCATGTCTCCCCTAGCCCACTCCATCTTGACCGTGACCTCGATGGCCGCCTCCATCACCTGCGTGAGCAGCTCGGGGGTAAGGCTGAATTTGGCGCTCAGGATCAGTTCTTTCGGATAATCCGCCACCTCGCCGAACAGGCAGCCCAGCGCCTCGGGAATTTCCGAGAGCTTCTTGAAGCGCCCCTCGAAGTCAGGATCTCTCAGGATCGCCTTGATCCGCTGCGGATCCTCCGCCGCAAGCGCTCCCAAAAAGGGCTTGGCCCTTTCGTAGAAGCCGTCCGTATCCTGCGCGATGGCTTTTTTGATGTACTCTCCATTGACCCATTCCAGCTTCTTGAGGTCGAACACGGCGCCCCCCTTGTGCACGGCCTCCAGCGTGAATTTTTCGACCAATTCCTCCATGCTGAAAAGCTCCTGCTCGTCGGGCGTGTTCCAGCCCAGCAGGGCCAAAAAGTTCAGCAGCGCCTCGGGAAGGATTCCGTCCTCCAGATAGTCCTGGACAGCCACTTTGTTCTTGCGCTTGCTCAGCTTCGTCTTGTCCTCGTTCAGGATGAGCGGGAGATGGGCGAATGCCGGAATGTCCCAGCCGAAAGCCTCGAAGATCAGGATCTGCTTGGGCGTGTTGCTGATGTGGTCCTCCCCTCGGATCACGTGCGTGATCTGCATGTCGTGGTCGTCGGCCACCACCGTCAGGTGGTAGAGGGGGTCGTCCAGCCCCCGGGCGATCACAAAATCGTCCAGCTCGCGGCTGTGGATGGCGACCGGGCCCCGCACGCCGTCCTCCCAGGCCACATCGCCCCGGCCCTCCGGCACCCGCAGGCGAATAACCGCTCGCTCGCCCTCCTCCACCCGCTGCCGGCTCTCGGCAGGAAACAGGCCGGAACAGGTCCCGTCGTAGCGCGTGGGCCTTTTGGCCGCGATCTGGGCCTGGCGCATCTCTTCAAGGCGATCCTTGCTGCAGAAGCAGAAATAGGCCTTGTCCTCGGCCACCAGGCGATGGAGGTATTTTCGGTAAATCTCGGTCCGTTCGCTTTGGCGGTAAGGGCCGTGCGGGCCTCCTTTGTGGACGCCCTCGTCGCCTGCGATTCCCAGCTGAACCAAGCCGTCGATGATGTTCCTTTCAAACTCGGGCGTGCCCCGCTCCTTGTCCGTGTCCTCGATCCTAAAAACCATCGTTCCGCCGTGGTGCTTGGCGAAAAGATAATTGTACAGAGCGGTCCGGACGGTGCCGATGTGCAGGAGCCCGGTGGGGGAAGGGGGGATGCGGGTGAGGATTTTTTTCATGGAGATTTCCAGTTGAGGATCCAATTGAAAGGATATATAGATTGCAGGGCTAATGAAGATTGTTCTTTTTTTTCAGGTGAATGATTAAATTCAGTGTGCGAATGGACAAATCTTTGCATTTTCTTGAAAGCGCCAAAAAACTGTCCTCATCGATGATTTTCTTGTATCTCATTACCGAAAGATGATGCTTGGTTTCGTCGCTAGAGCCAAGTGCGTAGCACAGGAAGCGAATAAAATCCTTGGGGTATGATCTTCTTGAAAACCCTTCACAAATATTGGCCGAAACCGAGGCGGACGATCGGCGTATTTGATCAATCTGTTCAAATTTGCAAGAAGGGATTTTCTCGGTTGCCCAATAGATATTTTTCTCGAGCCCCGAAGCAATTCCATAAACCCTCACGTCGTCAATTTGCATAAATTCAATTAAATCCAAAAATTCTTCTTGCTTCAAAACTCGCACCTTCAATTTAAGCCAAAACATGCCGGAAATCAAATCCTATCAATTGGCTCTTTTCAAGGGAACTTCAACCGGCTTCTCGGTGCATTTTCAATCGCATCTTCCAAGAAGGCTTCAATCGCCCCTCAAAGCCCCTTCAATTTGGAGGGAGGATCCAAGCCCCTTAGCAGCATTCCCCTTCCTTCAATCGCCTTATAAGCCAATTTTACAAAATCAAGGGGGTAGTCGCTGGGAAAAATAAGAATGGAAGTTTGACGCAAGGCAGGCTCCAAAGCCGCGCCGCCCATTTGGGCCGGCAAGCCTTCCCATCGAATGTTCGCAAGCTCTCCCAGGGTGCCCACTCGCCCATAGTTCCCCTCTTTACCGTAGCTCCGCCTAAACCGCCGACGGGCGAAAAATTGCCGGAGGCCTTGCAGCTCCGCCTGAACCAACCCTTTTATTTCATCAATCAGCCCAACAGAAGGCTGGCTCAAAGGAATGACTGTCGCCTCCGCATTCCTGAAAATGATCTCCACCCCTCCTTCAAAGCCCAATCCGGAAAACGCCTGGCTCAGGGCGACTTCCCGCATGAGTTGAGCATAAAGGTCTGAATGGGACACCTCCTCTCCGGCGGAATCTTTCAAGCCAGAAGGAATTGCCCCCTCTTCAGGGGAAGGAGGCGAAAAAGCTTCCGGGTCTTCCCAGGTGGCACTGAAACCAGTATCGGCTGGAGCCTCTTGATCCATCTCCAGCTCGTTTGGAAAATTTCCCCTGACCAAATCCGCAACCCTCCTCCTGGCAACATCCAATCCCTCTGCGCCATCAATAATAATCCACACGCAATTCCTTCCGTTCATACTTTCGCTGCCCTTGAAGCACTTTCCAAGCACGTTGATCAAGCTTTCCCTCTGCCCTTCAGTAAGGCCGTGCACGTCGATCAAAAAGCCCCCATTCCTTAGATTATTGGGGTGATGCTTAATGCTGATTTTGGCTTTGGAGGGCGCTCTGAATGCAGGATCAGGGCGCATGGCGATGTTTTACAAGGCCTGATTCTATATGCCCCGCCCTCCTCTGTCAAACAAAACTGCCCGCCTGTTTGGCGCGGCCCGCAAGCGGGAGCGTCAGGATTGCCAGGAGATTGAATTTTCCAACAGTCCTAATAGGCTTCTATGGTGACCTTCTCCATCACCACATCCTCCACAGGCCTATCCCTGGCATCGCGCTCCTCCTCGGCGATCTTGGCCACCACATCCATGCCCTGGAACACCTGGCCGAACACCGTGTGGCACGAGACCCCGTATCGGGAGCAATCTTTCATTTTTCCGCCTTCATAGCCGTTCAGGTAAAGGTTGTCCACCTGGTTGATGAAGAACTGCGATCCGTTCGTGTCTTTGCCGGCATTGGCCATGGAGAGGGATCCGGCGATGTTGGCGAGGTTCATGGAGATCTCGTCCTGGAATTTGCCCCCCCACAGGCTCTCGCCTCCGGCTCCGGTCCCGGTAGGATCCCCACCTTGCACCATGAAGCCCGGGATCACCCGGTGGAAAACGATGCCATCGTAGTAGCCTTTTTTGGCCAATCCCACGAAATTCTCGACGGTCTTGGGGGCGAATTGAGGAAAGAGACGAACGCGGATTTCCCCCAGGCGGGTCTGGATCACGGCGATGGTTTCGCCCTTTTCGGGCATGGCGGCTTGGCGGAAATCGGGCATGGCGGCTTGGGGGTTATTGGCGAACTGCTCCGGGGAGCCTTGGTAAAAGGTTTCGATTTCTTTTTCTGGAGAAGCTTGGCAGCCGACCAGCAGAGCAAGGCCGGCAAGGCCGGCGAGAATGGATTTTTTCATGGCTATTGGTTTTATGTTCGTTGGCCGGAATGACTCCTAAAACGGACCCTGCGCCAGAGCCTGGGAGACTCTAGTTGATGGGATCGTAGGGGACGCAGCTGCCTTCGTTCACCACATCGGTTCCTTCGGCGCAATCGGCCAGGGCATCCTCCGCCCACTCCACGGCCTCAAGGGCTTCTTCTCCGGCCTGGATCAGGGGCTCGTCGCTGTTGCCCACCACATAGGCTTCGTAGCTGGAAGGGTCTCCGTCGTTCTCCAGGGTGGCGGCCAGCTCGTATTTGACGCCTTGCCTGACGTAGAGGTAGGGCTTTTTGGCCTTGGCAGGGTCGCTGGGGACGAAAGAGAGGTATTCTTTAGGAATCAACCCGTCCTCCGCAGGCCCGGAAGCCAGCTCTTCGGGATAGGCCGATTCGTTGATGTAGTAGAGCTCCAGGGCGCTTTGGATCGTGTCGATATCCTGCTTGCGCTTGGAATCCCTGGCCTTGATGGTTTGGCCGCCGAAGGCCGTGTAGGCGGCGACCGAAAGGATGGCGATGATGGTGATGACGACCAAAAGCTCCACCAGCGAGAATCCTTTCTTGAGCTGCTTGCGGAGGAACAATGTGCTGATCATTGGGTTTGTTTTTAGGGTGCTGGGGGCATTCTAGGGGAAAGCTGCGTTTTGGGCAACGCAGAACAATTCGAAAGATAAAAAGCCCTCCTGAAAGGATGAGGGAAGCTTATTCCGTTTCCTAATTGGGAAAAGAATTGCCGCCTTCGGCTATTTGAAGTCCGGCCCTCTCCCCAAAGGAAGGGGCTGGACGAATGAGCTCGGGCTTCTGGTGTCCCATGCGAAAGCTGCCCCATTTCTGTCTGCAGGGCCTTCCATATAGCGGACCTGAATGTCCTGGCCAATAATGAAGAACATAGCCTCCATATGCCTTTGCCCATCTTGGCTTCGGCCCCTCAGCCGCACCAAGTCTTCTGCAATTCGGGTGAAGCCGTATTTGGCCTGCTGCCCAAGGTACTCTCGGTAATTTCCCACCCTGCCGGGCAACTCTTCTGCGGACCAGTTAAATGCTTCGGCAAGCTGCGCATCCGCTTCGTCTGCGGATAGGTTCTGGTCGAAGATGATCGCATCGAGATTGAAGGCGGATTCCGGCGAAAGAAGAATCTGCACATGCTTTCGGAAATGCCGGCCATCGAAGCCCAGTTGCCTCGGTCCTTCCCCACGACCACCGTCTTTTTCTTCGATCACCACTCGGTCGTCGTAGCCCAGGGGGTTCACCGCGACAACCGTATAGGTCGCCTCCGGATCGGCCCTGAATGCCGCCAGCCACTCCCGGCCATGCGGAGTAGGAAAGCGAAGCTCTTGCCCTATTTGGAATTCAGATCTTTCTTGAGCCATGCTCTGGGGGGTGGGGTGCTCCAACGTGTGTCGTTTAATTTTAGCATAAAATAAGGCCGGCTGAAAGCTTCGCTGCTCAATTCCAGCCCTCCTCACCTATCCTTGAGGGTGCTACAATGGCCCGCGAACCCAACCCCAACAAGCATGAGGCTGATCAGCTGGAACGTGAACGGACTGCGCGCCGTGGCCAAGAAAGGCTTTCTGGAGTGGGTGGCCAAGGAATCCCCGGACGTGCTTTGCCTGCAGGAAACCAAGGCCCACCCCGACCAGCTGGGATTCGAGCTCACCCATCCGGAAGGCTACCATTCCTTTTTCAATTCCTGCTCCAGCAAGGCGGGCTACAGCGGCGTGGCCACCTACACCAAAGCGAAGCCCCTTTCCGTGCAGGAGGGCTTCGGAATCCCCAAATTCGACCAGGAAGGGCGGGTACTGATGACCGAATTCCCGGAGTTCCTGCTCTTCAATGTCTATTTCCCCAACGGCAAGGCCAGCGACGAGCGCCTCCTGTACAAGATGGAATTCTACGAGGCCTTCCTCAAGCATATTGAGTCCTGGCGCGAAAAGGGAAAGAGGATTGTCTTCTGCGGGGACGTGAACACGGCCCATCACCCCATCGATCTGGCCCGCCCCAAGGAGAATGAAAGCATTTCCGGGTTCCTTCCCATCGAGCGGGAATGGATGGACCGAATGGTCGCCAGGGGCTATGCGGACGCGCTTCGCCAGTTCCGCCCCGAGCCGGGGCTCTACACCTGGTGGTCGCTGCGGGCCGGCGCCCGCCCCCGCAACGTGGGCTGGAGGATCGACTACTTCTTTCTGCAAAAAGAGCTTCTGCCTTTGCTGAGCGATGGCTTCATTCTGCCGGAGGTGCAGGGCTCGGACCATTGCCCCACGGGAATCGTGATGGCCTGCTAGCGGACAGTTTCCTCCCGGGTCTCCTGCCTCTGCTCGGCGAGGGATTTTTGGTATTCGCGGATCTCCACTTTCTTGATCGCCTCCAGCAGCTCCCGGACCACATCCTTGCCGCCCAGGCCGAAAGCCAGGCCTCCGGCCAAGGTCAGCATGGCCACAAAGCCAACGAACAGGGTCTGGATGAGGATCGGAGCGATCTCCAGCTGGGAAAGCGCCGCCAGGACGGCAAAGGTGAGAATGGCGTATTTGGCGGCGATTCCCAGCACATTGGCCGTGGTGGAGCGCGTGAAGCTGAGCGAAGTGCGGATGAGCGTGCTGACGCCGCTGGCCACATTGAGGGCCGCCAGCATGATCAGCGCCGCCACGACCATGTCCGGCAGGTATCCCATCACCGTGTCCAAAAAATCCGAGACCTGGTAGAAGCCGGCGATTTTGGTCGATTCCACGAAGAAGAGGAAGATCAGATAGCCCTTGAGGGATTGGGCGACAACTTTGGAGGAGCTGGCCCCCACCTTGTGCCTTTCCAGAAAGGGACTGAGGCCGAGCTTTCGGGAAAGGGATTCGATGCGGAGCCTGGACGAGAGCGCCAAGACCAGCCGGTAGGCCAGCTCGGCCAGGGCCAAGCCCAGCAATAGCACGGCGGCTGCGCCCAGAAACAGGGGGGCGCTGTCGACAAAGGCGAGGTATTTGGCCTGAACGGCGCCTTGCAGCGAACCGGCAATGTCCATGAGGGGGCTCTCCATCCGTTTGGGCTTAAAATCCTTTCATTTTATCATAAAAGGGTCCAAAAATCAATCTGGCGGGCCTGTTTTTCAGCCCACGGCTGACGAACGGAAGGCTTTTTGCTACACTCGGCTTGCCGCTTATTTCCTAAGCTTAAGCATATGGCGACCCACTGCCTCCATTTGGACCAGATGAGACCCGTTGAGCCTCAGGCCAAGGGCTGCCAGGACTGCCTGAAGACCGGCGACAGCTGGGTGAAGGTGCGCCTGTGCAAGACCTGCGGCCACATGGGCTGCTGCGATTCGTCCAAGAACCGCCATGCCCGCCAGCATTTCCAGGAGAGCGGCCACCCCATCATCCACGGCTACGATTCGGATTGGCTCTGGTGCTATTTGGACAACGACTACGTGCAGGAGGCCCAAGCCATGGATGCCCAGATGCCCCCCATTCTTCTGGACCGCTGATTTTCGGGTCGGCGATATTTCTCCGGATGGGATGTGGGACATTTCCACCCTCCTGGCCACGATCAAAAAACCCCTCCGGCGCAGGCCGAAGGGGTTTTCATTTCGGAGTGGAGAGGCGAAGCCCGGACTACTTGCTTTCGCAGCTTCCGCAGCAATCCTTGCCCATAGCCACAAAAGCCAGGACCTTGCAGGCAGCCAGACCGACCAGGATGTAGACGATGGCCTCTGCAACGGGCCATTTGCCCAAAAGCAGGCTGACCAGATTCAGGTTCCGGCCCACCAGCATGCCAAGGCCCTGAAGGCCCCAGTTCAAGCCGCCGATAAGCAGAAGAGTCGCGGAGGGAATGCAGAAGGCGCTGTTGCCACCTTTCATAAGGGTAAAGGTTAAAGGATGCTTAATGCGCCCATTCTAGGCTTCCCGCAGGGCAGCGTCAATTGCGGAAAAACGCAGTCTGTGTTAGAATAGGGGCAATATCCAATAAAAACAAAAAAAGCATGGACACCACTGCCTTTGTGCTTCGACTGTTGGCCGTAGTCTATTTGGCTGTGGGCCTGGGCATGATCGTGAGCGCCGACTACTACCGCCAGGTTTTCCAGAAGGCCTTCAAGAACCACACCATGGCCTATTTCGCTCCGGTGATCACGCTGGTGATTGGCTTTTCGATCGTCAGCTTCCACAATGTGTGGAGCGGATGGCCTGTGCTGGTGACGCTTTTCGGCTGGATCGCCACCCTCAAAGGACTGTCGATGATCATTTTCCCGGAGAAGATGGCAAAGATCTCGATGGAAGTGCTGACCAAGAAGAACTTCTACGGGTACGGCGCTTTCGCTTTCTTGCTCGGCCTGGTCTTTGCCTATTTCGCCTGGGCCTCCTGAGCTGAAGTCCGGCATTCCCAAGGCAAAGCCCTTAGCCAAACATATCCATGCAGCGAAGAGTGGTCGTCCACGACCGGATGCAAAAGGGCTACCGCTACTTTCTGGCTGAGCCGGCGGGGCGAAATTTCGACCCTGAGTTCAAGCCTGAGCTCACGCCCAAGCAGATGCTGGAATTGGGCGTTTTCGGCGGAAAATACATGACCGACTGCAGGGCCGAGTTTCCGGCTTCCTGGTTTAAAAAGGCCAGGCTCTGCGCCGAGCGGCATGACCCCAGCCTGAATTTTTTCGGCGTCAACGCCTCCAAGCCCCTGGACTACTGGCGAAAGAAGGATTGGATCCATTGGGAGGATCCTCGGGGCTGGTTCCAGTGGTACTGCCGCTATTACCTGGGGAGACGATCGGACGACGATGCCCGCCAGATCAAGCGCTGGAAAGCGATGAGGCGCCATATCGCCCAAATCAAAAAGCACTGCGAGCGCGGGAATCTGGAATGCCGCAAAAAGCAGCGCCAAGCCCTTCTGCACTGGGCCTACGACAGCCGCCAGATGTAGGCCTTCGCTGAAGGCGAGCGACGAGGCCAGGGGTCCTACGGCGTCCTTTTTGCCGGTTTTTCTTGACGCCCTAGAGAAGGGTGGCTATGATGAGGCCCAACCCCCTTTCGCCAAGGCTACAGGGGGCAGGCCCTCCTCCATTCGCCCTCCTTCGCCGATGCTTCGGCGGACAAGCCTTCCACCCTTCCCACCCCCTGGCGCATGAGGAACCTCCTTCGCAACCCGGCCCTTCCGCTCATTCTGACCTTGTTCCTTTCGCCCTTGGCTCAAGCGGCCTCTTTTGGCGACGTGGAGCCGGATGAGCTTTTTTCCCCCTACATCCAGTCGCTCCGGGACCAGCACCTGCTTTCCGGCGATTCCATGCTGGGGCGGGAGACGGGGACTTTTCGCCCCTGGGACAGCCTGAACCGGGCCGAAATGGCCAAGCTGGCCACGGTGGTTCGGCTGGCGGAGGCCTACGGCCAGGCCGAAGGCTGGGCCGGCAAGAGCGCCCTGCAGATGGAGCAGCTTCTGGCCGAGCATCTGGGCGGCCACTTCAACTGCTCCGCGGGCGCATGCCAAAAGATAGGAGGCCTTCCTTTCGCCGACGTGCCGGAGGGCGATCCTGCGTGCCTGCTGCAGACCGAAGGCTACCGCGGCTGCCAGCCCTGGTTCTCCCGCTTCGTCTACTTCGCGGCGGACAGCGGCTTTGTGAAGGGCTACGAGGGCTCCGCCGAGCAGCGCGTTTTTCGTCCTAACGACCCGATCCTGCGGGCCCACGCCTTCAAGATGCTGCTGACCGACAGCGGCTATGTGGACCCGGCCCAGGACCCAAAATTTTCCCTGTTGGAGAGCCTGGCGGCCTCTCGGGGCTCCTTCCAGCCCAAGTGCCTCCAGGGCGCGGAGCTCGATCTTTTGGCCCTGAACGGCGGGGTCACCGAGGATTCCCAGCGCCTGTTGGCCTACGCCCTGCTGGCGGACCTTCTGGATTTCTTCGGGTCCCAGTGCCAGCTTTTTGAGCAGCAGGGGCTCATTTACCCGCAGCAGCGGGCGCAATGGCTGATGCAGCCGCTCAGCCGGGCCGAGGCGGCGCGCTACTTTTCGCTGAGCTCGCTGTACGCCCCCATTTCGCCGGATCCGGTGGCCGACCCCACGGTGAACAGCCTGGAGGAGAATGCGATGTTCCTGCCGCCAGCGGAGCCTGAATGGCCGGAGGAGGATCCGGAAAATCCCCTTCCCTTCCCCGATCCGCTGGCAGAAGCCCAGGATCCTGTTGACCCTGCGCAGCCCCAGCCCTTGCCCGAACCGTTTGTTCCCCCGCCCCCGGAGGACGGCGGACGCCTGGAGGCCCAATCCGCCTGGGACCAAGCTCCCGGGCCGATCGCCTTTCTGCCGAAAGGCGTCAAGGGCTGCTCCGCCGCAGGCTGCTGGGATTTCCCGGCCGGAACGCTGGTGAAGTCGCTGGGCGGCAAAGGCTCCATGGGGCAAATCTCCGTGCTGGCCGAGGGCTACGGAAGCCAGCCCTACGCATTGCCCTGCGCTTCGGGCCTTTGCGCAGGCTCGGCCCCGGCGCCCCAAAAAGCGCCTCTTGCGGCAGCCCCGAAGGCCAGCGTCCCCAAAACCGAATTCTCGCTCTCCAGCCTGGTCAGCAAAGGGCTGGGGAGCCTGACCGAAGGCTTGGGCTTCCTGCGCAGCGCCCAAAAGCAAGGAGTGATCGCCATTCCGCCCAGCAAGGTGCTGGAGGAGGAGAAGGGCTTTTTCGGAAAAGCCAAGGATTGGGTCACCGAGCCTCGACGGGTGGAGGGAATCAAGCAGCTGGGCTCCGGGAGCTGGAATATGCTGGTGGGCGGCGTGCAGACGGCCTTTGGCCTGGGGCTGACTTCCACAGCGGTGGGTGCGCCGGTAGGGGCTACTGCAGTGGCTTTTGGAACGGACAATCTGGGCGCCGGCTTGGGCAACATCGTCTCGGGCTTCCAGAACCTGTTCGGCGACCCCAAAAAGGCGGTGGTGGAAAGGAATTGGAGCTACATGAGCCAAGGAATCAATGCAGTGACGAAGCCAGGCGGCTTGGCCAACACGCTGCTGCATGGCACCAAGGAGATCGGCAACATGGTGGCCGGCGGCGCAGCCGTGGCTTCGCTGAAGATTGCCCAATTCGCTGGTCAATCGCTCAATACTGCTAAAATCGCCATCATCAAAGGAACAGGAGGGGCTATTGCATCGACCATTGGGCAAATGGTAGATGATACGCTTACTGGCGCTGCTTCGGCCGCTACTTATGCTGGTAAGATGATTTCAGGTTTCTTTAGCGGAGTGGTTTCAAGCCCTGCGGACAGTAGAATGAAAAAAGGGATTGTTGGGGGAATTGAAGGATTGATACAAGAAACAGTCAGTGATATTACGAATTCTAGTGAAGAAATTAATTACCTCGGCGCATTTTCATCTGGCGCCCTTGCTTCCATTGGCCCCGAGCCCTCTAAATTTAAAAATAAACTGACAGGCATTGGCAACCAGATCATCACCAAACTCACCAATAATACGGCCAAAAAAATGACGGGCAATACGGCCGCAAAGGCCATCGTGGGAGACGTGGTGGAGAATTATAAGAAAACAGCCCTTTCCACAGCAACATCTATTGTATTGGATCAAACTAAGACAGCCTTACAGAATGCTTCTGCCAAAAAAACTGTCAAAGAAAAGGTGGGCACCTTCTTACAATCCCTTAATCCTTTCAGTAAGAAAAAATGACAGAATTGACTCAATCAACCAGGAGGGATGGTAAGGTCGCTACAAGGATCTTTTATCTCTATATCATCATTATTGGAGGTTTCGTTGTGGCAAATCTTTTCTGGTCCTCCACAAATCCGTCCATCGTTCCGCTGAGATGGGCCACCTTTGGATTGGGGCATTTTGGTTTCTCGCTCATGATTGTACTTTCAATCACCTATCTAATAGACCATCGTCGAGACAATGACCGTACGGGAAAGCTTTTGGCTATCGGCCTTCTTATTGCAATGATTTTTCTACAGCTAAAATATTATCCTGTATTTTTCAAAGACATTGAATATTATGAGCAGCATGGTTTTTACGAAGTATCAGGAACAGTTACTGATTTGACGCACTACTCCAGAGGCTTCGGCCAGAACGTTTATCTGAATGGCGACAAGAGGAAGGGTGGGATGGCCTATGGGAATTTTTTTGGCGGCGGAATCGAGCTAACCGATCAGGTGACCCTGTACACCCTGCCCAAAAGCCATTTCATTTTCTACTACGAACTTCTGGAAGCTGAAGAAGAATTAGGGACAGAAAAAATACAAGGCATGGGTTCAGAGCAAACTCTTTAACGAACAATCGATGGCGGATGGCGATCGAGCACCAAATAGGGCTGAAAGGATTGCAGAATCTATGATAAAAATTTTTTTGGTTCTTGTGGTCCCTCTTTGGCTTGCCCATATTTTTACTCCCAGCGGAAGCGGGCTTGATATATTGGCCAAATGGGGAACATTTTTTTTAGAGCATTTCTTTGGTTTTTATTTGATCTTTTTTTCCATTTTTGCTCTTGTTGGCTACCGTAAGCAGAAGGAGAGGCTTTTAAAGGTGCTCATGGTCGTAATGCTTGTTGCATTCGTTCCAATTCAGATAAAGGCTTTGCCCATATTTTTTTCTGATTGGAATTATTATAATCAGCATGGTCTTGCTACGGTTATCGGCAAGGTGACTGACACAACCCACGCTCACGGAGGTCAAAACATTTACTTGAATGGAGAGACGAACGGCAATGGGGAGCCTTATTCCTATTTTTGGGGCGGCGGAATCCACGAGGGAGATATAGTGATCCTGTACCATCTCCCCGCCAGTCGTTCTATTTTCTACCACAGCTTTTTGATCAATACGGATCTAAAAAATCCATCCTGATTTACTCATCTTATCCCTAATTTTTATTCCATGGTCCTGCTTGTACTCGCCAGCATAATAGCGCTTGGCTTCGGCTACAATTTTCTTATTGCTGGCCCAGAAAATTTCTCCCCGCAGGGCATTCAGGGCCAATTGCTGATTTTTGCCCTTGCGCCGATTCTCGTGGCGCTCAGCTACAAGGATTGCATGGCCTATCTGAAGCCCATGCTCAAATCCCAGCTGATGCCCAGCCTCAAGGCCTACCTCACTTCGCCCAAACACTTCATCGCCCACTTTTTGGAGAAGGACCACCAGAAGTTCACGCTGCTGGCCCTGTGGCTGGTGGGAACCATGATGGCCATCAGCAACATCCTGGTGGCTCCGCTGATGCCCGATGCCGTTTCCCTGATGGACCGCTGGATCCCCATCTGGCTCGTCTCCATGCTGCTGGCGCTGCCCCTGGGCTTTGTGCTCTATGTGCTGGCGGGATACCTCTTCTATTTAGCGGCCAGGATCAGCAAAGGCGAGAAGAACCTGCCCCTGGCCAGG
>JACCDN010010933.1_pt1 | contig 35359 bp, 28 predicted proteins | sample 7441691 | NCBI WGS metagenome assembly JACCDN01 (sample SAMN15323439, study PRJNA562643) | freshwater metagenome | isolation source: river surface water | place: USA:Blue River Watershed | collected 2017-08-16
ACAATGTTCAGCAAAGCCAGCGACAACAACAATTGCAAAACGCGCAAGCCCCACAAAACCCAGCGGCTGCTGGTGGCTCTAATCCTTTTGCACCCATCGACAGCGCCCCCGTCAGTCCCGATTACCCCCTGGGCGCGGGTGACCAGCTGGTCGTTCGCGGTTGGGGCTCGGTCGATATTGATGTCCGTGTGGTGATTGACCGCAACGGCATGGTGTCTATCCCCCGCGTCGGCTCGGTGCCATTGGCCGGGGTCAAGGCTGGCCAAGCCGAAGGAGTGTTGCGCAACGCCATTGGCAAGTACTACAAAGACTTTCAGCTCAGCGTCACTTTGGGCCAGTTGCGCTCCATCACCGTTTATGTGGTGGGCCAAGCCCGCCGCCCCGGTAGCTACAACCTCAGCAATGTGTCCACCTTGGCCAGCGGTTTGTTTGCCTCGGGCGGTCCCAATGCCAACGGCTCTATGCGTAAGGTGCAGCTCAAGCGTGCGGGCCAAGTGGTCACAGAATTCGACCTCTATGAGTTTTTGTCCCAGGGCACCAATGCAAAAGACGCCAAGTTGGTCGATGGTGATGTCATTTTCATTCCGCCCGCAGTTGGCCACATCGCCCTGGTTGGCAAAGTCAACACGCCTGCGGTGTACGAGCTCAAAAGTGAGGGCGAAACCCTCGACCAATTGTTTGCAGTGGCAGGCGGTTTGCCCATTACCGCTGACCCGCGCCGCGCCAGCTTAGAGCGCCTGACCCCCAGCCAAAGCCAACCCCGCAGCGTGCAAGACTTTGCGCTCGACGCCAAGGGCCTCAAAACCCCCCTCAAAAATGGCGACTTGCTCACAGTGCAGTCTATTTCGCCAGAGCTGGGCAATGCGGTCACCTTGCGTGGCAATGTGGCTCAGCCCATTCGTTTGGCTTGGCGCGAAGGCATTCGCGTGCGCGACCTCATACCCAACCGCGAAACACTCATCAGCCGCGACTCTGTACGCCGCCAAAACGAAGTTTTGTTTGATGCCGCCCAGCGTGAGCGCACCCAGCGCGACCGTGAAATGGTGGCTGACGACTTGCTAGACGACAAAGAGGTCAATGACCGATTGCTCAAAGACCCACGCTACGCTTCTCGCTTTGTGCCCGGCTTGGCAACAACCGGCAAAGCCACAGCCAATGCCCAGCCAATGCCAGGTGCGGGCATCAATCTGCCCTCGGGCAGCGTGAATGTCAACCAACAGCAAGCTTTGCCCGACATCAACGACCTAGAAAGCTATCGTGACCGCCGCCAAACGCGTTTGTTCTCACAGCAAGCGCCCATACAGGTCAAAGACCGAAACGAAGCTCCCTCTGTTTCTGAACTCATTGGCAACCTTTACGATGAAATCAACTGGGACTATGCGGTCATTGAGCGCATCAACCGCAAAGACCTCAGCGTCAGTTTGCACACCTTCAATTTGGCCCGTGTGCTCAACGATGCCAAAGACCCCGACAACCACCTTTTGCAACCGGGCGATGTGGTAACAGTGTTTTCAGCCACCGACATGCGGGTGCCCATTGCGAAGCGCCGCATCATGGTGCGCGTCGAGGGTGAAGTCATGCAGCCTGGCGTGTACCAAGCCAAGCCAGGAGAAACTTTGGCCACCGTGCTGCAGCGCGCAGGCGGACTCACGCACGACGCTTATTTGTATGGTTCGGCCCTGTACCGAGATGATGTGCGCAAAAGCCAAATTGAAAACCTGCAAAAACTCATGCGCCGTTTAGAGTCTGAGTCATCGGCTCAAATTGCCCAACTCAGCCAAAGCATGGGTGCCAGCTCTGACGCCAATTTGGCCCAAACCCGCATGTTGGCGGCGCAACAAGCACAGCGCCAAGCGCTCGAGCGTATTCGCTCTGTCAGGCCCGAAGGGCGTATTGCCATGGGCCTCGAGCCAGCGTTGTTCAACTACCTCAACAAACTGCCCGACATACGCTTGCAAAATGGCGACCGTTTTGTGGTGCCAAGCCGCCCAGACTTTGTGTATGTGTACGGCGCAGTCAACACCGAGTCCGCCCTGATTTACAAAGACGGCCAAACGGTCAAGGGCTACCTGGGTGCAGCAGGCATGAGCTTGGCGGCAGACAAAGACGCTGTCATTGTGGTGCGCGCCGACGGCTCCGCCCTGACCAGTAATGGCTCGTGGTTTGGCTCCATCAACAGCGTTAAGCTGATGCCAGGCGACGCCATTGTTGTGCCTGACAAAGTCAATATGGAAGCCACCTGGAGTGCGTTCATCCGCAACACCAAAGACTTATCACAAATTTTCTATCAGCTGGGTTTAGGCGCTGCTGGTTTGAAGGCGCTAGGCTATTGAGGTTGAATGCATGACTGATCAAAACACCCAAGCGTCAACCGTTGAAACAGACGAAGACGAAATCAGCCTGATAGACCTCGCCATTGCCCTGGGCGAAGAAAAGAAAACCCTTTTTGGTATTCCGGCCATTACTACCACATTGGCTATTGTGGTGAGCTTGCTGATGACGCCCATCTTCACCGCCAAAACCGTCATGATGCCGCCTCAGCAGCAGCAAAGTGGCGCGGCTTCAGCATTGGCCAGCTTAGGTGGTTTAGCTGGGTTGGCGGGTGCTGCGGCGGGCATCAAAAGCCCTGACGAAATGTATATTGCCTTTATGCAAAGCGAAGGTTTGCAAAAGGCTGTCATTGAAAAGCTTCAGCTGCAAGAACGGTACGAGAAAAAAACCATTTCTGAAACCCGCGAAGCGCTCAAGCAAAATGTCAAAATTGCCGCTGACAAAAAAGCAGGCCTTATCACCATCGAGGCTGACGACAAAGACCCCGCGTTTGCTGCCAAGCTGGCCAACATGCATGTAGTAGAGCTTCGCAACCTCATGGGTCGCTTGGCGGTTACTGATGCGCAGCAGCGCCGCGTGTTTTTCGAGCAAGCCATCAGCAAAACGCAAGCTGAGCTTGCTGAGGCGGAGGCTAACTTTCGTGCTGCCAAAGAAAAGTCTGGCATGCAGGTCACAGCCGTCATTGCTGAAAGTGGCGTGCGTGCCAGTGCAGACTTGCGTGGCCAAATTGCGGCCAAGGAAGTGCAAATGCAAGCCATGAGCCGCTTTGCCACTCCGCAAAACCCCGATGTGCAACGCTTGGGCAGCGAGCTGGCTGCGCTTCGTTCACAGCTTGGCAAAATAGAGCAGGGCTCGGGTGCGGATGACAAAACATCCCCCATTCAACAACTGGCGGTGAAGGCTTTCAGGGATATAAAAGCCAGAGAGGCCATGATGGGCGTGTTGGTCGCTCAGTACGAGTCAGCTAGGGTAGATGAGGCCAAAGAGGGGCCGCTGATTCAGCAGGTTGATGTGGCTGTAGCCCCTGAGCGCAAATCTAAGCCTAAACGCGCCATCATTGTGTTGTTAGCAGCTTTTGCTGGTTTGTTTATAGGCGTGATGGTGGCGTTTGTAAGGCGAGCAATGCGCAAGGCCTCCGAGAGCCCTGAGACAAGCGGGCGTATAGCGAAACTTAAGATTGCTTGGCGCTTGAAGTCTTTATGATTTGAAGATTAGAAGGACTGAAAGTTGAAAAGTCGCCTTTACTTTAAACAGGGAATTCAACTGGCTTTAGTAGACCAACACATTGCCCAATATTAACAGCCATCGGGGCCAACTGCATAAATGAATCTAGTCGATCACCAAAATCATCTTGAATTTAAAGGTAAACTCTAATCTCAGAGCTTACAAAACTTATTTTACCAATGCTCTTGTACCATTAACCCGTCGAAGCACTCAGCAAGTCTGAGTTTCGTTCCAAGAGTTGTACCTTGAGGTAAGTCATCAATCGAAAAAAACCCGCTTGCTGCAATCTCGCCCGATAAAGTTTCGTGCTTAGAGGGGCTGGATTGATCGCAACGATAGACCAGCACGTGATCGCGATCCGATACATCGCGGTTGTGGAAAGACCCTAATAGTTTCGGTTCGCATACGATTTCAACTCCTGTTTCCTCAAGAACCTCCCTACGCAAGGCCTCAATGGGCGATTCACCAATCTCAACCCCGCCGCCTGGCAGTTGCCAGCCTTGCTCATAGCGGTGACGCACTAGCAAGACTTCTCGTTCGTCGTTGAGCACAATCCCTCTTACACCCATGGTTAACGGGCGAGTCAGTAAAAAAAACAAGTGTAGGCTTTTTGATAAAAGAGGTTGAATTGTGCCAACCTGCCCAGATGAGCGGGAAATGGAAACAACGTTTTCAGGTATTGAGGCGTCTGGCGATTTCGCATTGACAAGCGGGTTACCATCGCCATCGGAACTGAAGGCCTCTACTTGTAGTGAATGTGATGTATGGGCGACCGGATCGCTTTCAGGCTGTATGTGGTAGCCAATATCAAATAGATCAAGGACAGCCTTTAAGGCTACCTCGTCTCCTTGCTGGCAGGTCTTCTGAAGACTTTCGAGTATGGGCTCTAACTCATCCCAAGTTATAAAGCGCTCGATAGCACGCCTTATCATTGGGTGGTCTGTTTTCTCTGCTGTAGCATCTATCAAAAGCTCCTCGTAGAGCTTCTCCCCGGGTCGCAGCCCTGTAAAGACAATCGGTACACTTTTCGTAGTACTAGCGCTATGAACTTGGGAAGGTATTTCCGTATTTTTTAGATCTAGATTAGCCAAATCGCCTGAGCGATGATTAAACCGGCTTGATGGAGATGAATCTGTCAAAACAGGCTTAAGGCCGCTTAGTCTAATCATCCTAATTGCCAGATCAAGAATTTTTACAGGCTCACCCATATCGAGCAAAAACACATCCCCTCCTTTTGACATCCCGGCGGTCTGAATTACCAGTTCGACAGCCTCTGGAATGGTCATAAAGTATCGAGTGATCTCGGGGTGGGTGACGGTCAAAGGGCCGCCTTGACGGATCTGCTCCTGAAAGCGCGGAATCACTGAACCCGAAGACGACAAAACATTTCCAAAGCGCACCATGGAAAAAACCGGCCCTTGAGCGGCAGTTTCTAGTTGGCGCGCCGCGTAGGCCTGGGCTATCAGCTCAGCAATACGTTTGCTTGCCCCCATGATATTGGTTGGTCGCACCGCCTTATCCGTTGAAATTAGCACCATTGAATTAATATTTGCAGCAATTGCCGCGTCTAGTACAGCCTTTGTACCAAACACATTGTTTAAAAGACCACTAAATGGATTAAGCTCAACCAATGGCACATGTTTATATGCTGCGGCGTGAAAAAGTAATTGCACCCGATGCGCACTAAATAACTCGACCATCACCTTGGTATCGATCACTGAATGCAGCACGGGTACGAGCTCCACACCTTGAAGCTTAGCTTCCGCTTCGATCGAGGCAAGCACCTTATAAAGTGCAAATTCGCTCATCTCAATCAATACTAGCTTTTGGGGCAACAGTTTTATGAGTTGACGCACTAATTCGCTGCCAATGGAGCCGCCAGCACCGGTCACACAAACCACCCGCTGAGTCACAGCTTGCTGCATCAAGCCATGTAACGGTGTAACAGGATCACGTCCAAGCAGTTCCTCAACTGAAACCGCCTCCAAATCGAGTACGTCACGACGACCAGAAAGAATATCAGTAATTCGCGGCATGCTACGCACCTGGAGGGGTAGAGCCTCAAGCGCTTGCAATATCTGGGCACGCCGGCTACGGGATACGTTGGGAAGGGCAAGAATGACGGTTCGCACTTGGTGCTGTTTGCAAAGCCTAGCCAATTCAATAGGGTGGTAAACTCTCACACCATGGAATTCGGCGCCTTCTAGAGCCCTGTCGTCGTCAACCATGGCAACGGCCCGCATGGTTTGGCTCTGCGTTATGGCCGTAAGCAATTGGCGACCTGCATCACCTGCGCCATAGATCACAACCAAATCTTTTTGTAGGCTTGCACTTTGAAAAAGCGCCTCGCGTAACAAAATTCTTGTGCCTGCGGCTAACGCTGCACCAAAAAGTGCAAGATTTAGGTAGATCGACAGCGCCAGTAACTCTCCGGCAAGTACGTGCCAAAAAGCTGCACAAAGACTAGCAAGCCCGTAACTTAGCCCAATGACCCAAAGCACGCGCACCCCGGCAAATCGCAATACCGCTCTGTAAAGACCTAAACGCGAACCGATTGCCAGGACAAGCACAACAAACACAAACGCATTGGCTAACCCATCGCCATTAAGACTTGACACCACAAAGTTCCAGGCCGCAGTTGCCACTAGTATGTCGAAGGACAGCAAAAGCTTTTGTTTGGTTGCTCGCGATAAAGCAAGTAATTTCTGCACACCAATGAGTTGAGCGGTTTGGATAAGGTTATTCATGAGTGCTAGGCACCTATCTTTCTATCGTGCGTTTGTGTTCGCAGAGGACAGCTTTCTAACGCTGCGAAGCAAAAGTAAGCTTGTTGAGATTGACTGATGATCGAATATGGATGAAATCACAACAGAATGATTTTATGACGAAAAGCGCTTAATTTGAACCAGTGCAAAAGCATTGATTTGTTCGCCTAGAAGTTGGATTGAACTATGTCCCCAATGTGAAACCAAGCCTGCAATTGTGCCACCAGAGCCTTTGATGCGCGCCTGTTGGCCAGCTTAACATAGACTCTCTAAATGTTTACACAAAGCTTTAAGTCAATCGCCAAAAGCTTGATGCGTTTCATAGCCGCTTGCAGTTCAGAGGCAGCCACAACGGTTTCGTTGACGCTAACGACCATCAATGAAAATTCAAAGTAAGCCTTGAGCCATTGAAACAATTGGATAGCCGTCAAACCCTATTCTCGGGTGACGAGTAAAACAGAGCTGTATGGATTACTGGTTTGTTTGACGATGGTCATTTCGTGCTCTGGCATTCAGCGTCTTCTATGCTGAAAGCTAGGGAGCGCTTTAGCCCGATTGAGTCTTGCTGAAGAAATAATCATATTCCTAGCAGTTGGTTTAAGGAATACCTACGGGACGGGGTTTCAGGGGGCTAGCCCTCCGTGTTTCAGCAGTACTGTAGCTTCCTGCACTGAAAAGCTCGCGTCCATCTTGTTAGCAACCCAACTATCGTTTTTGTTAAATAAAAAATACTTAAAGTCCATTGCCTCCACATGCATGCCCGCTTCTTCTAAATATCTCAAGTATGGGGCGAACCTGACTCTATTTGGCTCGCCTCTTGCTGAGCCCATCAAATCCCAGACAATGTCAGGAAACTTCATGAACAGAAAAGGATCTCCATAGCGATCCCATTGGTGACCGCCAAAATCTATATGGTGTAGTCCCACGCCATTTTGCGATATACATTGCTTATTTATGTTGGCAAAACTATTTATGTCGGATATGTGCTCACCAACCGCATAAGAGCAAACAATGTCAAATTTAAGGTTTGGATGAAACTCTTCAGCACTCATCTGATGTATCGTTATGTTTTCAGATGAAAGCCAGTTGTTGACATCAAGATTTTTGGGCCAGTTGGAATACTTCCAGTTTTCTCGTAAAAGTTGATACCAAGACATCGCATCTTGACCACTGTAATTACCAGGGAAGCGATCTAAAACGCTATATGACTTTGCTCCTAAAGCAATCATCGCTAAACCAGTAGCAAGATGATCTCCAGGGCCTAGTTCAAGAACCGATTTGCCTCTTATATCTCCTGTGTGAAGCTGAATTTTATCAATTAAATCAAAAACATATCTGTTCAAATTTTCTTTGACTGGAGCACCAGATGTGCGCCCTATTTTGGTTCGAATACGTCTAAGGGCAGGAATTTTCATCGCATAGTTTTTGGCGATTTCGATACAAACACGTGGTATCACGTGGATAGGTTTGACTATTGGCATCGTCATTTCTCTTGTGTTTTTAAATATGAATTTTATAGCAATTCAAGAATAGTTGCCTGCAGACGAATCAGCCGTAGAGTTATAGGACGATTCTGAAAGCATTCTCTGTAGTTGTTAGCGTAATTAAAGCCATTTGCAATATGTGGAACTGTTGATACTCAACTCGCGGCAAATGTCTTGAACACAGATTTCAGCTTCGACACGCTTTGACAGCCTCTGCAAGCTGGCTGATGATGGGTCTTGATCTCTTTGTAGAGAACATTTTTGATTAGAAAATTCTACCAATCAAAACTTTAGTTTTGTGGGGTAAGCCTGCCTTGGTTATTAGTTTGAGAAATTCCGACTGGACTTGATTTCGGGGCGTTAACTCAGACACCACTTTAAATTTGATTGACTGTGCATGCATTATTCATTTTAGGCTGGCATCCCGCTCTGATCAAAGTTTTGAAGACGATTTGAGAATTGTTTGGCTAGAGTGATGCTGTACGTTTGCCAAAATTTTTTACTTTACAGAGTCCCCTGTTCCCTTGCCAAGCACTGTTAGCACAATGAATCTAAAGTAATGGGCTACGCCCAGCTCGCGTAGCATGCGCGCATCCGTCTGCGCCAGCAACTCGGGCGTGGACATGTCAATACCATTCACCTGTGCTAGCCCTGTGATGCCCGGTCGGGCGGTAAAAACTCCGTGTGCTTCCCGGGCGATGATTAGATCGGTCTGGTTGAACAAACCCGGGCGGGGGCCTACCAAACTCATGTCACCCCACAACACATTCCACAGCTGCGGCAATTCATCTAGCTTGGTGCGCCGTAAAAACACACCCAAGGGGGTGATTGACGCGCTGCTGGCTAGGTGTGAAGCCACCGATGCTGTGCCCACGCGCATGGTGCGCAGTTTGACCAATACAAACGGCCGCTGGTATCGGCCAACCCGCTCTTGCTTGAACAGGGGCGAGCGCGTGTCCAGCCAACCAAAAATAAACAGTACTATTAACACTGGCCACAATAGCAGTAAGCCTGTACCCGCTAACACTACATCTAAAAAGCGCAACAGAAAACTACTCATCAAACCCATCACTCAATCCTCGTGTTCAAACATCTTGGCTAACTGCTCGTCCATGGTGACCACTGGCCGCCATCCAAGAAGCGCGCGCACCTTGGTCGCGTCTACCTGCAAATTACCCATTAAACGATCGGCTACCGCCCTCTTTCCCAACAAACTTGCACCAGCCCTTAGCCAGGTGCCTGGCACTGGCATCAGATTGATGGGGCGCCCGGCTGCCAATGCCACCTTGCGTAATAAGGTGGCGGTTGATACATCCTCACCATCGGCCACGACAAATACCTGGTTGGCAGCCTGCGGCGAAAGCATGCGATCAGCACACAGAATAACCAGGCTGGCTAAGTTGTCAAGCGCCACCAGCGAACGCAGGTTTTGAACAGAGCCAAAGGGCAGTGGCAAGCCTCGCTGCACCCAGCGCACCATATTGCCAAAATTGCCTGGCGCACCCGGACCATAGACCAATGGCGGACGAATGATCACCACTTCCATCCCTGTCTGCGCGGCAAGGGCCAACAAGGCGAGTTCAGCCTCCCACTTTGAAATGGCATAGGCGTCGTGCGGGTGCGGCTCGGACGCTTCAGTAAATGGCATTGTGGATTGGTTACCATTGACACCGATAGAGCTCAAAAAAACAAAACGCTTCACGCCGAATGCCGCTGCCTGCTGAGCTAGCCGCAGCGTACCTGACACATTTACTTCGCGGTAGGCGGCCAACGCATCGGCGGCTTTTTCGCGCATCACGTGGGCCCGTGCTGCGCAATGTACCACCGCTTGCACGCTCTGTAGCGCTGGTCGCCAGTCGGTTTGACTATTGATGTCGCCTACAACATGCCACTCAAAGCCACCTTGGGCAATTGTTGAGTTAATGGCGGCTGCTCGTACAGTCACCTTGACCCTGTCACCAAGCTGCGCCAATTGTTCGGCAATTCGCCTACCAATAAATCCTGTAGCGCCTGTCAATAAATACATGTGTTTAAGCATCCTTTTAGTTAATCAATTTAAATCACATGAAGTCATTTATTAAAGTCAATAACATCTTTCAAGATTGCACTAATTTTGCCAAGCACCACATCCTCTGAATAGTTCCTCATAAATACATCCCTGGAAAGTTTTTCAGTTATCCTTTCCGGCGAACGACATATCTCATCAATCAAACATGCAAGTTGTTCTGGCGAACTTGGATCACACCGCCAACCGACAGGGAACTCGCTCAACATCAAACCAATCTCTGAATTTGCTTCGACCGCGGCAAGTATAGGTTTGCCTGCGGCCAATGAAAAATAGCTTTTGCTTGGTACGCCCAAGCCAAACATACCGGCTTCAAGTGATACGATAGCAACATCACACATAGCTAAACCTTTATTTTTTTGGTCTAATGGCATAGGTCCAATAAACTTGATAGCTTTGCTCGGGTGTGCTAATATGAATTTTTCTACATCGGGCACCATCGCTCCGCCACCAATAAACAGAAAAGCCGCATTTTTTTCTGAGACAAGTGATATTGCTCTTAGTAAATTACCTACACCTTGAACACGGCCAATATTTCCAAAGAATTGAAATACGACAAGTTCTTTCCAATCATGATCGCTGAAAAAGTCTACCTCTCTCCTAGGGATGGGGTATACCTCATCAGCGTTAGCCCAGTTTGGCACAAATACAGTTCTGGCTCGCCCGGTTGTCTTCTGTCGCAATAAGTACTCCATGTCACGCCCAATGCAAAGTAGCTTATCTGGGGTTGCATATACCCATGAAAAATAATATTTCGCCACTTTAAAAAAAGGATTGCCTTTTTTTATAAGGCCCGCCGCAAGTAAATTATCGGGAAAAACATCATGGACAAGAAGAACCCACTTGAAATCAAGCAATAATTTTATTATGGGCATCAATAAAAGTAAAATGCTAGGATTGGTTCCTGTAAACAAAATGCTATTTTTCCGAATTGCTCTATAAATTTGAATAATCAGATTAAATGAAACTCTAATTTGCTTCAGCAGTTTTTTTAGTACGCCTGAATTGCCTTCGAAAGAATCATATGTATTAATAGATCCTAGGCTTAACACCACAACATCGAAACCTTCGGCCTTCAAGCGAGCGATAATTTTCGACCAATAATAGCCCGTTGAATTTTTACTTTCATCGACATACTCAGCAGCAATAATTACCCGACTCATATAACAATCAGACCGAGTTTAGTATTTCTTCCAAACCACACGGTTTACATAATCGGTGTAACTATGAACAATACGCAACACCTTAGCGCTCACATTGGGCATGCTGTAGTCAGCTACCAACCGCAACTCACGTTGATCGCCCCGCGCCTGAGTTGCTAAGATGGCTAGGCCTTGACGCACGCGATCCACCTCTAAGCCAACCATCATCACGCTAGCTTCTTCCATACCTTCGGGCCGCTCATGTGCCTCACGCAGGTTCAGCGCGGGAAAGTTCAGGATCGACGACTCCTCATTTATCGTACCACTGTCAGACAACACAGCCCTAGCATTTATCTGCAAGTTTACGTAATCGTGGAAGCCCAGCGGCTTCATCAGGCGAACGTTCGTGTGAAACTTAGCTCCAGTTGCATCAACCCGTTTTTGGGTACGCGGGTGCGTTGACACTACTACAGGCAAATCGTACTCCTCTGCCACACTGTTGAGAATATTCACCAGTTTGGTGAACGAGTTTTCGGATTCGATATTTTCTTCGCGGTGCGCACTCACCACAAAATACTGCATCACCTTCAGACCCAAACGCGCAACTGCTTCAGAAGCCTGAATCTGAGGCAGGTAATGGTGCAGTACCTCATACATTGGGCTACCGGTTTTGATAACCTGGTCCGGTGGTAAACCTTCGCGTAGCAGGTAGTCGCGGGCAATGGTGCTGTATGTTAAGTTGATGTCTGCCGTATGGTCCACGATGCGGCGATTGGTCTCTTCAGGTACCCGCATGTCGAAGCAACGGTTGCCAGCTTCCATATGAAAAATTGGCACCTTGCGCCGCTTGGCCGGGATCACCGACAGGCAACTGTTGGTGTCACCTAGAACAAGCATCGCTTCAGGGTTCACCAGGTCCAGCACACCGTCTATCGCGGTGATAAGGTTGCCAATAGTGTTGGCCGCCCCTTTGCTGTCTTCGGCGCTGTTCAAGAAAAAGTCCGGTTTGCGCACGCCCAAGTCATCAAAGAACACCTGATTCAGTTCATAGTCGTAGTTTTGACCAGTATGCACTAGAACATGTTCGCAATGCAGGTTCAGCGCCGCAAGCACCCTTGACAGTCTAATGATCTCGGGCCGCGTTCCGACGACAGACATGACTTTGAGTTTTTTCATGAATTCAAACTTTGCTCGCGATCGTGTCAGGGTTTGCACGGTCAAAAATTTCATTGGCCCACAACATCACTACCAATTCTTCGGTACCGATGTTGGTGATGTCATGTGTCCAACCTGGCACTGTTTCCACTATCCGTGGTTCGCTGGCATGGGTTTCTAGGTGGTGTACTTCGTTGCTGAGCACATGTCGAAAGCCAAATCTGGCATGACCTTTGATGACCAGAAACTTTTCTGTTTTAGTATGGTGGTAATGCCCTCCCCGGGTTATGCCCGGGTACGAAGTAAAAAAGCTGAACTGTCCTGAATCGGTTGTTTTGAGCATCTCAACAAATACGCCGCGGGCATCTCCGTAGGCGGGAACGCCATAGGCGAACTTGTCCGGTGGCAAATAGCTCACATAGGTAGCGTAAAGTGCACGGGTCAATCCCGTACCCACGCGCTCGGTCACCAACGTACTGCGGCAATTCTTGAAGGCGTCGATCTGGTCAGACAAGTCAGCCAAGGTGATTTGGTATTCTGGTGACACCGAGGGGTGGCACAGTCCCATAAGAGGTTCTGCCAAAGCTTGCAGAAATGCATTTACTACATCGTCTACATAGACTAGGCGTAAACGGACCTTAGCGTCGTTGATCTGCACTGGCAGACCGTAGGCCTTGTTATGGCAGAAGGTGGCTACGACTGAGTTGTAGTTAGGGCGGCACCATTTGCCAAAAACACCAGGCAATCGAAAGATGGCCACAGGGTTGCCGTTGTTTTTGGCTAATTTAGCTAATAGCTCTTCGGCGGCCCGTTTGCTGTTACCGTAAGGATTGTCTTGTTCCGCTTGGGTCGATGAACTGAATAATACTGGCGTGCGCTTTGCCAAGTTTTGCAAGGTTTGGCACAAACGCTGGGTCAGGCCGGTGTTGACTAAGTCAAACGCTGCAGGGTCGGTGGGTCGGTTTTCACCGGCTAGGTGCACCACTACGTCGGCTTTTGACAAAGCGGCTTGCCAAGCGCTTTGATCATCGTTCCGCATAAGCGTCAAGACTTCGGTGCCAGCGCGTTCACGCAAACGCACAACCAAGTTTTTGCCAATAAAACCGTTGGCACCGGTGACCAGCACTTTCATTATTTACTCCTCTGGCTCCAAGCGTTCACCCCGAGCAATGGCTTGCATGAAGCGCAGCTTCATCAACAAAGACTGCATGCCGGTGATGTCCAATCGGTGAGTGTTGTGAGAGTTGTAGTCTGTGGCCTCTGAAATTTGTATTTCGCCTTGATCTACGAACTTACCGTAGTTCAGGTCGCGCAAATCGGGGGGCATGCGGTAGTAGCCATCCAAGTCTTCGGCAGCCACCATCTCTTCACGGCTGAGCAAAACTTCATAGAGCTTTTCGCCGTGGCGAGTGCCGATGACTTGTATCTCGTGATTGGGTTTTCCTACCAAATCGGTCAGGGCTTTGGCTAACACTTCAATGGTGGCGGCTGGTGCTTTTTGCACAAAGATATCTCCGGGCTGGCCATGCTCAAACGCGTAAAGCACCAAGTCCACGGCGTCATCTAGCGTCATCATAAAGCGAGTCATCTTAGGGTCAGTCAGCGTGATGGGTTTACCTGCCCATATTTGTTCAACGAACAGCGGGATCACCGAGCCCCTAGAGGCCATCACATTACCGTATCGGGTGACGGTGATCACCGTCTGGGCGCTACTTCGAGCCTTGGCAACAGCCACCTTCTCCATCATGGCCTTGCTGATACCCATTGCGTTAATAGGGTACACGGCCTTGTCGGTACTGAGCACCACCACCCGTTGCACGCCACACTGAATGGCCGCCTCAAGCACGTTTTCTGTGCCCAAGACGTTCGTCTTGACTGCTTCCATCGGATGGAACTCGCACGAAGGCACCTGCTTAAGTGCGGCAGCGTGATAGATGAAGTCTACGCCCCGCACAGCGTTCATGACCGATTGCGGATCACGAACATCACCGATATAGAACTTTAGTTTTGAATTGTTGTAACGCTTGCGCATATCGTCTTGCTTTTTCTCGTCTCGACTGAAGATACGGATTTCGCTTAGGTCCGAATTCAGAAAACGGCGAAGCACAGCATTTCCAAAAGATCCGGTGCCCCCGGTGATTAATAGAGTTTTTTTATAGAACATGCATAACCCTGGTAAAATCAAACTACAAGCGCATCGCGGCACAACTGCGTCTTTGTCTCTGGCGTTGGGTAACTAATGAGCACGGCACGGTACTTGCCCTTGAACACAAACAAGCTACCGGCCGCTGCACCCACTACGCCCAGCTGACCTACTAGTGCTGACACATGGTCGAGCCTACCCGCGCCACCCAGCACGGTTAGAGGCACCCTAAGTGCCTGCCTGAACTGGTTGGCGAGTTCTAGGTCGTACCCTTGCATGAACCCGTCGCAGTCCACCGAATTGACCACGATTTCGCCCGCGCCAGCGTTCTGCAACTGCTGCGCCAACGTTATGGGATCTATCGTGTGTGCCACGCTGGCGTTATGCGTACACACCTCATAGCCTTTGGAAAAAGGACCAGTCTTTTTGCGTACATCGATAATCGCAACAACAGATTGACGGCCCACGGCATCGGCCATTTGTGTCAACAACTTTGGGTCGGCAATTGCTGCAGCGCTTACAGCTACTTTCTCCACACCCATGTCGACAATGCGGGCCGCTTGAGCGGCAGTGGTTACCCCGCCCCCGTAGCAAAGGGGCATGCGGCACTCGGCAGCCAACTTGGCAATGAGTGTCAAGTCTGGTTGGCGCCCTTTCACGGTGGCGTCAATATCCAGCACGATCAGCTCATCAGCCTCTTTCTCATTAAAGATTTTCACCGCATTGATCGGATCACCCACGTATTTGGCATCTTTGAATCCTTGCGTTTTGACCAAGCCCCCCTTACTAACTAAAAGGCAGGGAATAATTCTAGGTCTCAACATGACTTAAAGCTCCACAAAATTCTTGAGTAACTGTGCACCCCAGTGGTGACTTTTTTCAGGATGGCACTGTACCCCATGAATGTGGCCGCGGCTGACAACTGCATCAAAGTCAAATCCATAGTGTGCTGTGGCGGCAACATCGGCTTTATCATTCGCATCAAAGTAAAACGAGTGCAAAAAGTAAAACTGCGCTGAATCTTCGAAGCCAGCTGAAAACAAGTGAGAGCCGGTGGTTGTGTGCACATCGTTCCAGCCCATGTGTGGCATGGGAAGGCTTGCCGACAGTGAATTGGTGGTAAAAGCCCGTACACGCCCAGGAATCCAATTCAGGCCCGCTAAGTTGCCTTCGTCTGAGCCGGCTGCCAGCATTTGCATACCCACGCACACGCCCAGCACCGGCACGCCACATCCTAGCACCATAGATTCAAGCTTGGGACGCATGCCAGAGTCATTAAGGCGCTGCATGGCGTGGTCAAAATGTCCCACGCCAGGCAATATGAGCCGAGTTGCTCCTTCTAGGTCTTCAGCCACGCGGGCGCGTTGTGCCTCGATGCCTAGGCGCTTGTAAAGCGTCATAAAGGCCTGGATATTCCCTACACCGTAATCAACCAATCGAATCATCGGAAAAACCTTTTCTCTAGACCCAGTTTGCGCATCAAAGTGGCACCCAGACCAATCAGGTCTCGCTTATTTTTGTAATCTCTGAAAGTGCGCTTGGGGGCGTTAAAGAGGGCCTGCAACTCATCGACAGTAAGGTCAAGCTTGTGAGCCACATACTCAAACTCTTGCTTCAAGAAGCTCTCTTCCATCTCAGGCTTGGCAATACGGTCAAGTGCCTGGTCCCGAGTCATTTGGCCGGTCATGATAAGGCTAGAAAAATGAGCGCGGCGTTTTTCATATCCAAAGCGACGGGGCAACCAGTAATCTTCATAAAAACGGGTGAACCTAGACTCATGATGTTTGTGCTTGAAGGGTTGCCAACCAAACAACTGCTCAAGTTGTTTTTCGACATCCGACTTGATGAATGGAATCAAGTTCAATGGGTGATGAACCTTCATGCCAAGTACTTTTTGATACCAGATTTTATATACCAATATATCGACCAATGTGAAATCGTCAATCGGTTTTCCATCACCATGTTTGCGCCAAATATCAGCAAATAATGTTGTGTCAATACCCAAATAGCCACCCCATTCTTCAGGTTCTCGACAGCACTCTGTTGAGTAATTTGAACCCGTAATAACATGCTTGATACCATTCTTCCGTGCAAATCGATAAAGAGCAGAGAAAAATGAAGCATCCTGAATTAAGTCTTGGTCGGATATTCCTGATTTTAGAAAGGCTACCTGCATCCGCTTAACAGCCTCCCAGTTGACAACCTCTGTGTACAAATCCAAGCCAAGGCCGTTCACCAATTTTTCAATATTAGCAACACCTTGGTCGGTGTTCCAACCGGCATCAACATGAAAAAGTAAAGGCCGAAGCCCCATTTTTACCTTGGCAACATAGGAAGCATAAGAGCTATCAAGCCCACCACTCAGGCCTATGATGCAATCAAAGTCTTTACCTTTGCCGTCTGCCTTGATAGTTTCTGCCATTTGGGCTAAGGCCAACTCACCTTTTTCGCCCACATCCCAACTCGGTAAAATAGTTTCATAGTAGTTATTGCAGTAATCGCACTGCCCGGAATTATCAAATACAATACCTGGATCTGATGTATCCATTATACAATTAGTACAGATACGGTTTGTTTCAGATAAATGGTTCAATGACATTTTGATCTACCTATTTTAAAAATTTTTGAAAATCTCTTTGATGCTGTTACGATAATCTTGCGATCTATAAAGATGAGTTGCTTCTGAAAGGTTGTTAAATGCAATCTCACAAAGTTTTTCTTTACTTGATGCAGCCAATTCAAGAGCGCGAATAATATCATTCGAATCTTGCTTTTGTACCAAAAATCCATTTATACGATCTTTGAAAACATCGGGAATACCTGCGTGAGCAGTTGTTATAACAATACAACCGGTTGCATAGGCTTCCAAAATACTAATGGGTTGCCCCTCATAGGGGTAATAAGTTGGCAAGCAAAAAATATGAGATTTCAAGTAGAGCTCTTTTTTATCATTGCCATCAATGAAATCGCCTAAATATTTAATATCAGGTTCATTTTTGATTAGTTCGAGAAAAATATTCCTCTTGATTTCATCCTGGAAACCACCTACAAAAGTTAGAGTCATTTGACGCCTAGTATTTATCGGCAGATTGCGAAAAGCCTCTAGCAGTTCTAAATAACCCTTGCCTTTCAATAAGTTACTGAGATACAACACGTTCAATTTACTTAAATTCATTAGCTTAACGGATACTTCTTCTCTTCCTGAATGGAGGTATTCATCAGCAAAGTTGTAAACAATTTTAATCCTGGAAAGTGGAAATTTTTTTTTGAATATATCCTTGCCACGCTCGCCTTCTACAATCACCGCACGCATTTGTTTCATAAAAATACCATTTAACCAAGATGTAATTTTATTTTTATTGAGCAGAACATCCATGCCTGATCCACCTAGCATGTGAATTACAGTATTTTTAAGATTTTTCCTTATTAAAAAATAAATCAACAGATCCTTTATGTTCCCAAGATAAGACTCCGATAGCGAAATATATATGATTTCAGATTTTTTCGAATATCTAAAAATCGTAAATAAAAACTTAATCACATCGAATATGCGGTGAAACTCTGTCCCAATCGAGCGTCTGACAATTGTGCGTCTTGTATTTAGAACATTGATGGACCAGTTCAGCTCATAAAAAGCCTTAAGCGTTTCTGCGCTAGCTTTTGATTGGCCATCAACGGGTGGTGGTAATGGCGCTATAAATAATAATTTTTTGGTCATCAATTTAATTTCAAAAAATAAGATTATTTTGCCTTAGATTTTGCAGGGTTACCAACGACAACTTCATTAGGCGATACAGACTTAATGACCACAGCACCGAGACCAATAATTGCATCAGCACCAATAGTGACTTGATTCAGAACAGTAGCGTTCGGAGCAATCCAAGCACGTGGTCCAACTTTTACGCCGCCTGAAACCTCTGCACACGCAATAACAAAAGCGTTTTCGCCGATATCCACGTTGTGCGCAATGTGAACGTGGTCATCGATCTTGCAGCCGTTGCGCAGCACGGTGTCGGCGAGCGTTCCCCTGCACACTGTGGTGAGCGACCCGACTTCTACGTCATCGCCAATGACTACTGTGCCGATGTGTGGAAGTCGTTGAGCCGTGCCCAGTGCATCGCGCTCGAATCCAAAACCCTCCTCTCCGATCACAGCGCAGGACTTAACCACACATCTCGCGCCAATCTTAACTTCAGCACCGATCACGGCGTTATGAAAAATCACTGTTTCAGCTCCGATCCGAACGCCGCGGCCTAAAACCACGTTTTTACCGATAGTTGCTGTTGGATGGATAGCTGGTTCATCCTCTGACCAAACAAAACCTGATATAGATTCAAGATATACCAATGCACGAGCGAAATCTAATCGAGGTTGAGAAGATAAGAGGGTCGGACCAGCTCGTTTGACTGCAAGCTCTTGAGTTGTGAGTAGTACTGCGTATTCAAACACCTGACTAGCCCAAGCATTATTTTTTGCAAAACAAAACGAACCAACCCCTGCGGACTCTACTGAATCCACGCGAAAAATGATTTCTTCAGACGATCCGTTCAGTTCCAACCCCAATTCTGCAGCAAGTTGCCCTGAAGTGACGCCTGTTTTTAATTTGCGACCCATCTGATCACCTCAAAAGCTTCTGCATAACGACACCCTACTTGAAATCCGCGCTGCACAGCCAAACTGCGAATGAACTCCTCGAAGTGTGGATTTCTAAACACTTGAGACTTGTATGCAGCAATTGCACGAACCTTACTTGCGATATCTTCCTCCTCAATCTGTTGAAAATAAGTCAAATCAATCTTTCGATTGTTCCAGGGGATTTCGTATCCCAAAATAGAGCACCGTTTGAATGCTCGAAAGCCCTCTTCATTGATGACCTTATGATCTTGGTGTGTATCGTAACTGCTTGGAAGCACAACAAGTGTTGGATTGATCTCTCGTCGCAGTCTTATCATTTCCTCCAGAAGATCCTGTCTGTCCCTTGGGAAATATCGCACCCTGTGGTGAAAAACTCTTAAGTTATCTTTCTGTATGCCAAGTTCTGAAGTGGCTTCAACGATCTCGGTACGCAATATGTCAGGAGAAAACTCTGCGGCCACCGACTCTTCAGCAGCACTAAATGCTGCGTACCACAATTGGTTGCCCTGACGTATCCAATGTGCAATGGAAGCGCCTGCACCCCACTCACCATCGTCGGTGTGGGGGCCCAATATCAGGATTCTTTGGTTTTTCATATGTTTCTCTTAACTTGCGATCTGAATAGCGAGTTCTCGGTAGTCGAGATGATCAGCAGCAAACTGGGAATTGGCTCGCTTGAGCTTATCTAGCTCGGCCTTATTCTCGACCAAACGAGTGAAGACCGCGGCCAGTTCACTGGCATCCTTAAAAAGAAATTCATTATCTCCAACTAACCAGCGGTGGCTAGGTAGGTCCTGCGCTAGGATTGCGCAACCGTAACCCATCGCCATCTGAGTAGTCACGGTTTGACCAAACGGTTGAAGAAAACAGTCTGCCCCAGCCAGAACTGACCGGAGTTCATCAGCTGTCTGCCAACCCAAGTCAATAATTCTTGGATCACTTTTGATCATCGGGAGACAAACAGTACTCACTTCTTCAGTCATCTTGCCAGCAATAACCAGTTTTAGATTTGGATTGGAATTTGCACAAAAAGCGTTAAGCGTAGCTTCCAATTGTTTAGTAGGATCGAGCTTACCGGTTTGGGTAATCACGATATCTGTCTCCAAAAAGCCATGTCGTGCTCGAAAATCAGCCCGTAGAAGCTCAACTGTCTCAGGCGATTCAATCTTGCAACCCAATGGGTACATCCTCGTTATCTCACGTGGACTTTCATAGAAATCAATAGCAAAGCGCAACGATTCCACCGTTACACACAAAACTTCGTCAATTTGATCAATACATTTACGAAAAATTGACTTATAGAAACGTTTGTGAAGGAACTCACGCGAGGCCCAACTGCGCGCACTGTTGTTGAAATCCTCATGACAATCCACAAAAAGTCTGACATTGGGATTTCGACGCACATAAGCGGTTACAGTTAAAAGATCCCATGCGGTAAGTCCGTGAAACAAAATCCTATCAGGCTTTACGTCCTCAATGGAGGAAAGCAACTTGCTGTGTGCACGAACCTTAGATGCCAACCAACCTCTCATCCACCAAGCGTAGGGTAGACGAATAATCATCGCGCCGTTGCTCAATCGACTTCTTCCGGACTCTGTGTGGACGATTTGTTTGTCCGAATTATATGTTTCAGTAGACGCTATTATTGTGACCTCGTGTCCAAGTGCAAGATGCTGTTCAACCAACTCATTTTCTTGATACGACAGTCCATCTGTGAAAGCGCCAGTTATACACACGTGTAATATTTTCATATGACTTACAAAGGTAATCACCCCCCTTTGCAAGGGTAGCAGACGTAGAAAAGTTAAGCAGCCATGGCCAGCCGCTGTTAAGCAATAAGCCCGCCCAAGGCCATGGTTGGGTGGACGTGGTTTTAAGACCACAATCACTTGGATTCAAAGTCTTGTACCTCGGCCAAGTCTGACCATTAGTACTGCGACAGCCATGCGTATCGTACAGTTCTAATGGACCTCTCAACATAAGTGTTTTGTTGCGGGTTACAACGTTGAATGTATTCAAGAATGTTACCCATGTCTTACGACCGTGATTGTATGGTGGCACTGATGTACGACAACCCGATGTCACACCGAAGCAACTCCGGCTTACCCCGCCACGAAATGATCTACTTGAACCCTCGAATCTCCCGCGCTGACGGCAAAGAGAAGTCAATCTCCATGCCGATGGGCTCAGGGTTGAAGGCATCAATCACATTGAGCAATCGAAATGTTCTGCCTTCATCAAGTTGACCATACATGAAACCCACTTACAACACATGGTTGATGCTTTACGTTACTGTCAATGCTTCAGGCTTCTCGCACACGAGCCGTTTACGAGGCTTGATCCGCAAATTGAGCTCTAGCACCTTATAAATCCGATAAGCGCGTTTATTGTTCCATTTGAAGTCCTTCACATTGCGCAGGTACAAATAACAAAGGCCAAAGCCGAAATGGCGATGGTTATCCGTTAATCGAATCAACAAATTGGACACTTCGTTGTTGTCAGCTTCGAACTCACGCTCGTACCGTTAGCAGTATTCGTTGATGCGAAACTCCTCGCAGGCAAACCGAATGCAAGCACCTCGCTCTGTTTCCGACTTCATGGCTAACACCCTTATACAAGATGTCCAAGCCATTAATTTTCGAGCGCCTCCGTGAAGATTTCTGCCTTAAGCTTTTCCTTGTGGTAAATTCTCTTCTCCGAGCTATTTATAACACGTCTTACATTGGAAATAAACTCTACTTCTCACGCCTTTGGTAATAGAGGACAATTACCATAAGCTGTCGAATAAAGTCCAAAATGACTAATAAAATGAACATCTGCCCTCGAATGCTCAATTTCGCTTAGTATGCTTATTATCTGAAGAAATTGCAAGGATGTTACGCAGAAAATTTTGTAGTTTAATTTAATTGCCTTTTTAACTTGCCAAAAATTAATATGGTTAGTGACAAAATTATTAAAGCCTGAATGAATCCAACTGCAGCCCACCACCATCCATTAAAAACATATAGGAAAGATACGATAAACAAAATATATGATGAAATTTGTCGGCCTAAAATCGAATGGCCATAGATAAGTATTAATAATCTAGAAATTATAAATATAATAATAAAAGCATATAAAGTTACACATGTCCCAATCCAAAAATCTAATGAAAAATATGAGAGAAGAGGAAAAGTAGAGTTGGAGTCCGAGATTGCATTCTGAATAAATTGGTGTAATAGTAAGGTATTGAGCGCCACTGGCTCATCATATAATAACTTATGGAAAAAGCTCCCCACGTAGCCTTGATAAAATGGCAAGTACTTAGAGTCAAGAAGAAACATAAGGTTAGATGAATTATCATTGATGTATATCATATTTGAAGCAGCAGAAAATCTATCAATAGAGCCTTTTACTAAAACAATAAAAAAATCGTAATCAAGACGAACAGTTTTTAATTCATCAAGCCCAATTATCATTGCCCATCGTAAGAATCTAATCATGGGAATAAAAACTATAAACGTTAATAATAAAAATTTGGACTTGCTAAGAGAAAAAAACTTTTGCAAAAAGAAAATTAACAATGGAAGACAAAAGAATAAATATCCTGTCAAACCGGATCTTATAACTAAAATTAAATAAATAAAAAACAGGAAGAGCAATAATCTATATTTTCGATGATCAGTCAAAAAAACATAGTAAATTAACAATATATTTAGTGACATGGGATCAAATGCAGCAACGAATAGTTCTGAATACCTACTGGCTGTCGCATCCCTATGAATTGTACCGGCACCACCAATAATTAAAATTACTGCCGATAGTAAAATGATAAAAACTGAAAAAAAGTTTGCTTGATTGTCATAAAATTCTAATCGCCATCTACTAAAATTTAAATGTGATAATAATAAAGAACAAATTGCTGAAAAAATTAAACCTAATGAATACAATAATGTATAAATAATTAAATCATGAGGATCTACTACATAATTAATCCCAAATAAATCACCACCTAAATATCCTTCAAGGTAATCAGTATACGAAGATATGAAGATTAATAACAAATAAACAAAAATAACAAATTTGAAGGATTCTGCGATCGCAAAGCACTTGTTTTCGGTTATTACTTTTTTCATTTTATAAAATAGATATTTTTTTGTTTGCTCGTGGCGCTACCTTTTAAAGCATGTGAGTTTATTTTTTTTTATTATTAGTATGACTCGAAATGTTAAAGGTGGAGTAATTGGTCGCAACCGTAAAATTCATATGATACCAAATTAATTATCCATTCGTGATGGACTTCTAAATACACTAAAATGATCGGCATGTTGATAAGCCGAAAAATTAGTATTAGAGCATAGATTAAATTGTGCTTGAAGTACTAGCTATAAGGGAAATATTTCTAATTTCGATTCTCGCGATATTATATGTATCACTCACTTAGGTCAAGGCCTGCTTTAGGTAAAACAATAAACTAAAAGAAATCGGCGAATATTGAAAATATTGGCATATGAGATGCTATCAAGTTAATAGCCTGTGACAGTCATGGCAAACAAATATAAATTTGATAATTTGTTAAGCTAAATACGAAAAAAATAAGACGGGTAAGCTTTTACTTGTTAAAGAAAACGGTAGTAAATGGGCTTGGTTTGCCCCGCACATACTGCAACCCGGTTCTCTAAAGCATGCATCATCAAATCACTCACCTGTAGAGTTTCAATCATTTAGTGGTAACTATCCAGCTCATGAATTTTTGTGGCAGCAGCCCACTTCAAAGGTGGTTTGGGAGTTGGCTGAGCTTTTTTTTATTAAGTATTAAAAGTGCAAAGCCTAGAATTTCAACTTTAAATACAAATAAAGTGAGAATAAATAAAAATGCCCAAGTGCAATGGATTATTAAGCTCGCAATATTTTGATATAAAACCATGGCGATGCTAGCAATTAATAATAGTATAACCATAGTATAAATTTTTCCAAGTGGAAACCTTTTCCATGAGCGCGCGGAGATCTCTGTTCGTCCTATAAAAAAGACAGTAAAAGCTATCGCGTTAGATACAGCTGCACCGGATGCGCCAAATTTTGGTACAGTAAGCAAACAAAGAATTAAGTTGGTTAGGAGTGCCAAACTGGTCGCCCATAACAAATAAATAGGTCTTCTTTTAATTCCTATGCCAATGCTAGTAATTTCTGAAAGTGTATAAAGTAAGGGTTGTAGCATCAGACATATAAATATATACTTTACGTTTAAATATGGTTCTGGTAATATAAAATCAATTAACCATGAAAAAGTACCACCGATTGAAATAATAACACAAATTATTGCTAGCGCCTGACGAGCAATCTTGTATATCGCATCAGCATTAACATCACCCTGTGATGCCCACTTGAAAACGGTAGGAGCCCAGATAACAGTGAAAATAGACTGGAAAATTCCTGCTGCTGCTGAAAAGCTATTGGCAACAGAGTAAATTGCGAGATCCTCCAAATTTGCCCAGCTACGTAATGCAAAAGTACTGGTTGCAACCAGTCCCCAGTAAGCCATACCAGAAAAGATTAAGGGGAAACCGAACTGCAGTAATCTGCATAACTCATATTTATTAATCCGGCACTGTGCGGCCATTAGAAAGTCTATGCGAGTATGATACAAAAAAATAATCAACATAGTAAGTTGTGATCCCAAAATAACCATAATCAACACGAGAAATTCTTTGTTTGTTGTAGTAAAAAGCAACCCGAACATCATGAATACTTGCAAGATTTTAGGGGCCACAGAACTTACCGAATAAGCCCATCCTTGCTCGCGCATTCGAAGAATAAGTGACAAAAATCTATTTAAATACTCTAGTATGAAACAAAACAACATTAAATAAATGTACCATTCATTTTGTCGGTCAAATAACCAATATGATAAATCATCAGCAAAAAATATACCAACAGCGCATGAAATTAAAAGAAAAATAAAACCTGGAATGAAACAAGTTAGCAGTAATTGTGAGCGGTTATTTGACTCGTGGTATTCACGGACGTAGGCTTGATCTAAACCTAACACGAAAAAAAGCAGTGAAAAAGAAATTGCGACTTGTAAGATATTCAATCTCCCCACGTCATCAGGGGGGAAAATCCAAGCCGTGATTGGGACAATAATTATTCCTAATACAGCCCCAATAATAGGCCCAAAGGCAAAACCGATTAATTCTTTCTTGTTCACATTAAATTTAAAAATTAAAGGTAAAAAATTTTGCGTTATAAGTTAACAGTCGTTTCCTTGTGTTCCAGTAAAGCCGCTATGTTTAAAATACAATGTTTTTTCCTTAACAGGGCTGGAAACGAGCATTGAAAGACAGTGTTTAAACGTTATGAATTACATATATATCTAACTAAGCTAGTGATTTCGAACTCACCTTTTTTGAATCAGGGCTGTTGAGCAGTATGATATTCTTTGACTAATCATCAAACAGTCTGCATCTTGAATGACGACATAAATGCTGATGTGGTTTAAGCCTCATGGACCTCTGGTCTGAGCTTCTCCCGGAGCTTTCGGTGGCTGTAGGTTACTAGATTGTGCGCCATATCGGGAATGGCCTGTTGGTAACATATGCATCATCTACCCTCGCGGGAGACCTTTTGCAATTTGGGCTATCAAATCAACGGTTTTTCTTTCTACGCACATGGTTTCGCAAAACGCCAAAAGCTTGACAGACTGCCCTCACACCTAGCCCCCCGGGCAATAATGGTGAGCTCGCTATACACTTCTTTGCTTTATTAAACGCAAGAGCTACGTTGAGAGTTTCGAACCTCAAAGTTTTGCTATCCAAGGCGCCTTCAAGTTGCTTTATGCCTTTCATGGCCTCTTGCAGGACAGAGGGCGGGAAAACGGATACTTCATGCGCCAAAGACTAACAAAGAAACTTCAAACTAAGCCATGAGCCATTGAAACAATTGGATAGCCGTCAAACCCTATTCTCGGGTCACCAGTAAAACAGAGCTGTCTCGATTATTGCTATGTTTTACTATGGCCACTTGGTGTTTTGGCATTCAGCGTTTTCTTTGCCAAAAGCTAGGGAGCGCTTCAGCCCGATTGAGCCTTGCTGAAGAAATAATCATATTCCTAGTATATGGTTAAGGAATAACGACGTGACCAGGCTTCAGGGGGCTAACTCAATTAATTTGCGGACAATATCATTTAGATACTTGTTAACTACTCTCTCAAGATATGTATTAACATCACCATAAATATATTGGTATTTTTTTGCCGTTTGGCATGGTTCGCAATGTTGAGTTGATTTTCTCTCGACTATGCGGTATGAGGCTTCAACCATTAATTTCTCTGAAATTATACGTACTAACTCAATGGGCTGGAATGTGTAGCTAGGACATTGAATTATAGTTTGATTAATTTTCCCGTCACCGTACAAAAGATCGAAAAGTAAAACTACATCATCAATATCAATTATTGTTCTTGGAGCATCATTGTAAATATCAAACTGATTTCCTAGGTATATGTTTTTAACAAAATTAGGTAGAAGCGTTTCATTTGTCACGCTGCCAGCGACTTGTGGCAATCGCATAATTAAATATCTGTTTGATTTAGATGCAACCAAATCCTCCATTTTTTTCTTGTGTGAATAGTAGTCATTAGATTCATCAGCAGCAAGAATACTGCTGAAATAAACAATACATTTGTTGTCAGCATTTTCAATTGTTCTGCTCAGTAAAGACTTTTCTCTTTCAAATTCTATTAATTCTTTTTCCGTTGACTTGGATACACCTGAGCAAAAAAAAATGCAGTTATCTGATTTGCTATTTTTAAATGCTTTTGCAAACATACCTCTGCCTATAATTTCACTTTTCATTGAACACGCTGCTCCAATTATGTTTCAGCTTTTCCACTGAAAAATAGTTATTCATTAATCTTATATTAGAAATCTTTGTATGTTCTTCAATTGGAATTGATAGATCATCTTCAAGCGAGTAAACTACAACTCCTATCTCACCAAAAAAATGATATGGGGTTATTGTTTTTTTTAGTGCAACCTTTTTCCCTAGGCTGAGAAGTCCAATAATGTTGCCCATTGCCTGCTGGCGGTCGTGATTAAAAATTGCAACATCAATGCAAGCCATATAATTATTATATTCTTCGAAGTTCATCATTTTAGTTATTGGAACGAATTTATCACCAAGCAATTCCACTCCCATTTTTATTACATGAAGTTTGTGCTCTTCACTACCGTAAGAAAGCGGACAGAAAACTTTAATATTTTGATTTTGTAGTTTCGAGAGATACAAAAAAATCTCTTCGTGATTATTCCCTGGGTCTGAAGAATTACCAATTTGAATGTACAGCTGCGTTTTTTTCGGAATTTGACATTTTATTGTGTTTGCATCTCTAGAAATGTGACTCAAATACATCAAATTTGGAATAAACTTGGCTTGTGTTTTATACCATTTTTTTGCGTAATCGTAGTCGCCAGGGACCATTGTAGTAATAAAGCCAACATTTCTTATGACATATCTGCGAACTAATTCTCTGGCGAACCAAAATCTTTCTCTTCTAATAGTGTTGTATAAATATAAGTCACCACCCCATAAAACCCAGAAACATTTCTTGAATGACCATGGATTAATTAGAAGAATCATTAATAATTTGATATCAAATATACCGTGCAAAATAATTTTATCTGCGCTTGCGGCTTTGATAAATGCTGAAACATAATAAAGTATTCTTTCAAAGACTTTGCGTTGGTATATTTTAACATTCTCTAATCTTGTTGTATTTCCCAGGCCGGATGTTAAAATAAATTCATGCTCCTGAAAGACAAAGTTATTTTTAACGAAGTTTATGAAAGGAGGTAAAAAAATCTCATTTCCTCCCAAATGTAAAATTTTCATTATCTTAAGCCTGCTGATTAATTACTCGTTTCTTTAAAATAATCTGATATAAAAAGGAAAGGTTTTGCTGAATTACTCATATGCAGGCTTGCTTTAGGGCAGATACAATTTTTAGTTGAGTGTCTGCATCCAGACCGGGATGCATTGGGAGGCTCATGACCTTTTGTGCTACCTCATCGCCAATTGGCAATTTCGCATTTCGGTCAATCACTGCAGGCTGTTGGTTCAGTGGAATGGGGTAGTGCACAGCGGTCGGTATGCCGGCGGAGTTTAGCTTTGCTTGTACTTGATCACGATTAGGGACTTGCACAGTAAACTGAGCCCAAGCACTGGTATTATGGTTTTCAATGTGGGGCGTGATGTTGAGGCCAGCTTGTATCAGAAATAAATTATAGCGCTCGGCCACTTGCTGACGCAATGCTATTTCGTTATCCAATACTGCCAGCTTGGGCAGCAATATAGCCGCTTGCAGTGTGTCGAGCCTGCTGTTCACGCCCACGCGAATGTGGTGGTAACGCTTTTCTTGACCGTGGCGGGCGATTTGGCGCATTACTTTGGCCAGTCCGTCATCATTGGTAAAAATTGCTCCGCCATCGCCATAACAGCCAAGCGGTTTGCTTGGGAAGAAGCTGGTGCAAGATATAGTAGAAAGATTACAACTTTTGCGGCCTTTGTACGTCGCACCCAGGCTTTGCGCCGCGTCTTCAATAACGGGGATACAGTACTTAGTAGCTATAGCGTTGATAGCGTTGAAGTCGGCGCATTGGCCGTAAAGGCTAACAGGGACAATTGCTTTGGTACGCGGATTGATGGCGGCTTCGAGAAGAGCCGGGTTTAGGTTGTAGGTGTGTGGGTCAATATCCACATAAATGGGTTTAGCCCTTAGCAGGGCGACAGTCTCAGCCGTGGCTATGTACGTAAATCCTGGGGTGATAACTTCATCGCCTGGGCCAATACCCAACGCCATTTGGGCAATTTGCAAAGCATCCGTGCCGTTAGCAACTGTGATGCAATGTTTGGAGCCAGTGTAAGCGGCCAGTTTTTCTTCGAGCTCGCCCACTTCGGGACCCAGAATGTACTGGCCGTGGTCAAGAACCCGCTGTATTCCCGCATCTATCTCGGCCTTTAGACGTTGGTATTGGGCTTTCAGGTCGATGAATTCCATGATAATTACTTTGGCTGTTTAGACAACGTGGTGCCGTTAAGGATAAATATGTCCTCTGTATGCTGGCATAAGATCCGTTCATGCCCCTCAAGAGGCAAGTTGAGTTGTTCACCAAACTCGCTCATCCAACCAATTTGCCGTGCTGGCACTCCTACCATAAGTGCATAAGGTTTGACGTCTTTGTTTATGACTGCTCCCGCGCCCACAAAGGCGTATTCGCCTATTGTTGTGCCGCAGACGATGGTGCAGTTGGCACCTAAAGTGGCACCTTTCTTGACCAAGGTGTCACGGTATTCATTTTTGCGCTCAATCAATGACCGAGGGTTGTAGACATTGGTGAACACCATGCTGGGGCCACAGAAAACGCCATCTTCCAGAGTAACGTTGTCGTAAACGCTGACGTTATTCTGAATCTTGCACTTATCACCAATGATGACTTTATTGCCTACAAAGACATTTTGTCCAAGCGAGACGTCCTTGCCGATCTTTGCCCCGCCACAAACATGCACCCACTGCCACACGCGACTTCCTTCGCCAATTTGTGCGCCTTCATCGACAATAGCGGTAGGGTGTACCGTGTAATTCATGATAGCCGGCTCACAAAAGGGTGAACTTCATTTGCGTCACCCATGACAACTTGCGCGGTACGAATGACATTTACGGTTTCGATGCAGTGGCGGACATCGGATAGCCCATAACCGCGGCCAGCAAGTATTTCGCTGTAACTGGTGGTGTGCAGGTCGGTAAAGCCTTCGCTGAATTCGAGTTGCTCACCGCTGATATCGATGTTGCGGTAGGTGCTCTTAACCCCTTGGACTTCGGCGGGTAGGTCGTTGGTGTCTATAGATAAGAACCAGCGAACACGGGCACGTTCGTACTCCAAATAACCTGCAGCTTTTTGTGTGCTGGTATGGTGAACTACGTTGCGCTGTAGCTTACCAAAGATGAAGTGCAACATGTCGTAGAAGTGAACACCTATGTTGGTGGCAACGCCGAATGATTTGCGGTTGTCGCCTTTCCAGCTTTCCATGTACCATTTTCCCCGGCTGGTAATGTAGGTCAGCTCGACATCAAATTTGCTGTCCTTGGGGGCGGCAGAGACTTTGTCACGTAGCTTAAGGATGGCTTTGTGGTGGCGCAATTGCAGAATGTTGTAAACGAGCTTGCCGGTTTCTTGCTCAATTTTCGAAAGCTCGTCTATGAGTTCGGGTGTAGGCACCAGTGGTTTTTCGCAAATAACGTCACATCCCAGACGCAAGCCTGCGGCAATATGAGCGTGGTGTAGGTAATTGGGTGAGCATATGGCCACGTAGTCGAGCTTGGTGGCGGGGTTTCGATTGAGCTGGTGAGCGTGTTCTTGGAAGCGCTCAAACTCGGTGAAAAATTCGCTTTGGGGCGACACGCTGTCGATGATGCCAACAGAGTCGTTAATGTCAAAAGCCACTGAAAGCTTATGTCCCAGAGATTTGATTGCTTGCATGTGGCGGGGGGCGATGTAGCCAGCTGCGCCGATGAGTGCAAAGTTTTTCATTGTATGAATACGTGATGTAGTTTTGATGGTATTTACAAGCGGAATACAGTAAACCCGACTTCCGCCAAGGCATGGCGGTCATACAAGGTTTTGAGGTCTGCAGCGACTGGCTGGTGGTCGGTGGTGCAGTAGCTTTTGAGCGTATCGGGCGTGAGCGCGCGAAACTCTTGGTGACCCACAGCAATAACCAAGCTGTCTACGGTGTTTTGAGCGTTGATGTGACCTAACTGAATGCCGTATTCTTGCATGACTTCTTCAGCGTTAGCCCAGGGGTCTGTGACGATGACACTAACCCCCCAACTTTGCAGCTCTTTAACCATGTCAGCTACTTTACTGTTACGTATGTCGGGGCAGTTTTCTTTGAAGGTAATTCCCATGACGCCGACTTTGCTCCTGGCCACGTCGATTCCGTTTTGCAGCATGCGCTTGATGACGTTACGGGCGGCGTAGCGGGCCATGTTGTCGTTCATGCGACGGCCAGCCAGGATGATTTGTGGGTGGTACCCCAACTCTTCGGCCTTATGTGTCAGATAATAAGGGTCTACGCCGATGCAGTGCCCCCCTACCATGCCGGGCCTAAAAGGCAGAAAGTTCCACTTGCTGCCAGCAGCTTCGAGCACTTCGAGGGTGTCGATGCCAATTCGCTCAAAGATGACTGAGAGCTCATTGACGAAGGCGATATTCAGGTCTCGTTGGCTGTTCTCAATCACCTTGGCAGCTTCTGCCACTTTTATGCTGCTGGCTTTCCATGTTCCAGCTTTAATGATGCTTTTATAAAGGGTATCCACTTCTTCAGTCACTTCGGGCGTGCTGCCGCTAGTGATTTTACGAATGGTAGTGAGGGTGTTGATCTTGTCACCAGGGTTGATGCGCTCAGGGCTATATCCGCAGAAAAAGTCTTGGTTGAACTTCAAGCCGCTGTTTTTTTCGAGGACTGGTACACAAACTTCCTCTGTGGCGCCTGGATAGACGGTAGATTCGTAAATAACTATATCGCCCTTTTTCAACACCTTCCCTACGGTTTGGCTGGCTTTCACAAGCGGGCTCATGTCTGGGCGGTTGGCCTGGTCCACCGGAGTGGGAACGGTGACAATAAAGACACTACAAGCAATTAGGTCGTCAAGTTGATTGGTGTAACTGAGTTGGACTGCCTCTTTGAGCTGCGCAGGACTACACTCCAGTGTGTGATCTTGCCCTGATTGCAACTCTAAAATGCGCTGCCGATTTATGTCAAAACCTAAAACTTTGCGGTGTTTGCCAAATTCGACTGCAAGCGGGAGTCCGACATAGCCAAGGCCAATAATCGCGATTTTTTTCATTTTCTTTTCTAATTAAAAACTTCGCATAACAACAGTCAGCCCATTTTGGTTGTTAAATCCAAATGGACTGATTGGATTGTTATGCTCTAGTTTAGTGCTGATGACACCCCAACTCCAACAGCCGAAAGACTCTGCAGTTTTTCAAGTTCGTTGCTGTTAGCCTCACACTACAACCTTTTGCAACCCCAAAACCGCCCCGTGAGAAAGAGCTGATGAGCAAGTCCTACCAGCGTCAAAATATGCATGTGAAAAATTTACTGCTCTATTTGAGAATTTTAGTTGTAAATTATTCGGCGGGCGATCTGATAAATTAATTCTGACTACCTGAACTCCCCCCAATCATCTGAGCGATGTCACGGTGCGTTAGTCCTGACTCTCTTGCAAAAAAAGATTTGTTTAAATTATGCGTCATCTATTAGGTGGTTACAGCTATGGGGAAATGATAAATATAAAAATTTCTTTTGCAGGCTACCGCTGATCCGCTCCGCATCGAGGGATTTTCTAAGTCAGACCAACGATCATTCTCAGATAAGTCATTGCTCAGCACCGCTCATTTTACCACTGAGGCTACCAAATCCTTCTACCGGGCTTACTTTAAAAATAAATTCGGCGTTTCAAATCTCACTAGCTTTGTATAAAGCAGTACATAACATGCTACAAAAAGAAACATAAACCCAAGCAGCGCATAGGTGTTGTCTGCGAACTCGTAGGAAGTAGTAGCATTAAGAATCGTTAAAGCCCAAAGGTAAGGAGCAACCTTGTAGTTATTACTCACCACTCGCCTAAACAGCAATGTGTGCAAGTGCAAACTATCTGGATGCCCGATAGGGTGTGAGCGAACAAACTTGCGCCGATACATACTAAAAAGCGTTTCAACAATAGGGTACAAGCCCACCAACAGCGGCGCCATAGGTGATATGTTTGTGCAACGGTTTACTATGAGCAAGCCCAGTTCAATGACCCAAAAGCCTAGTATATAAGCACCAGCATCGCCCAAGAAAATTTTGCCCAGTGGCCAATTCCAAAAGAAAAACCCCATAACTACTGCAAATGTCATCAAGCACAAGTTGACCATCACCCAGTCAGCAGCTTGGTGTGCCAAAGCTGCCAACCCCAAAAGCACCAACGCCATGGTACCGCTGGCCAATCCGTGAAACCCGTCAATGATATTTGTTGCATTGATAAAGCCCGAAACCACCAAAACAGTTAATCCGAAGTAAACAGGCTGAATTTTTAAAAGATAGTCGATCCATCCAATATCTGTGCGGCTGACGCCTACATCGAGCACAAACAAAACGAAAAGAGCCGAAGCCATAGCAAGCACCAAGCGGGGTCCCGGAGACACTCTGTGGGTGAGGTCTTCAATCAGCCCGCCAGCAAACACAGGAATGCTTGCAATCAGTAACCACCCGCTGAGTGAGGCAACTTCAGGCATGGTTTTAACGGCCAAGGCAATGGATGCAAAAAAACCCACAATAAGCCCCATGCCGCCTAAGCGAGAAGTGGTTTGGGTATGAAACTTCTGCACCCCTTCGTCTTTGTCGTGTCCAAAGCTGTGCACCATTGAAAAGTAGCGCACAAAGCCAGTGGCCAAGAGGGTAACCACAAAGGCAGAAACAATCGTCCAAAAAGCGGGCCAGTTCAACATTCGACAGTTTTTTATTTTTTGGAGTGCTCGCGAATTGACGCGATCAATCGGTGTAAGTTGGCTTCGATAGAAGCGACATCGCCCCGATCATAGTCGCCCACATCGGTGTTGAGGCCATGGCGAACGGTAGGGTAGAGGCCATAGCCAGGCTCGATATAGTTGTCCTTTTCTCCAACCTTTGTTTCTAGACCAACTGGGTACTGGTCTCGACCACGTACGGTGACAGGCCCTATAGCATAAGACTGACTCGGCCCAATGGGCAAGGTGATGCTAAACCCTGCAAAGGCACGCTTGTAGGGTGTTTGAAAATTACCGGGGCCTGTTTTGCGGTAAAAAAACCTGATGCGATTGTCACCAAAGGTGTGGCTAGACATGATTTGGTAACCTTCATCGTTGTTCAGGAACCGACCTCTAGTCATGGACAGTGCCCAAAAACCAGGGCGTATTGCATATCTGGCTGTGATGAAAGCAGGATTGAGGGGCTCAAAACCATAAGGCATGGTTTGCTGATAAGAACCTTTGGTGGCGCTGAGCTTCCACTTGCTGTCGGGCGATGTCCACACAGAATTGAAGGTGGTGCCATAAGTTGAAGATGACAATGCGCCATGCGCAGCTTCAACCCACAAGCTGTTGTAAACAGGGCGGGTATAGGTGAACATACTGGCGCCGCGGGCTGTGTTTTCGCCTAGACCAACGCGCCTAAAGTAACTGTTGGTGTTTTTGAAGTCTTCGGTTTCGGTCACCAAACGCGTGTGGTAGCCCTGCCATGAAAGGCCTTTGTAGAGTGGCAGCTCAACGCCAGTAGACAGACCCACAGAATAGTCGTAAATACCAAACTCAGACCCCACGGTGTACGAGGCACTTGGGCTGAGCTCGATATCTGGGCGCAGAAACTGAGTGGCGGTGTTTTCTACGAACCACAGCACATGTTTGAGGTCAGCTTCTATAGCCATCGGGTTGTCTTTGAAAGCAAAAGGTTTGCTCTCACTGCAAGCGCCAACACCATGGACGAAGTAGTAAAGACAATTGGCATTGGTGCGCCCTTGCAGGACGGGGTTTTTCAAAAAGGTGAGAGTTACAGCCACGGGCACATCAGCGTATGGGCTATGCTTTTGCCAATGGGCCATGACGACGCCCAGAGCATCTAGGCGGTTCTTTCGCCAACTGCGAGGCTCTGCACGAACATGCCAAAGTTGGCCGTCCTTGCCTACAGAAATTTCAGAAAAGCCTGCACGCTCAAGAGTGCTGGCGAAATCGCCGGCAAATGAACGCGCTTTGTCTGATGCGGATTCGATATCAGCGTTCGACAAAGCAGGGCTAGAAACGCTTTGGGCAGATGGAACATAGGCTGCCGCACTGGCGTTGTTATGCGAAATGCGAGCTGCAGCTTGCCCTGTACGCTTGGCTTTTCCATCCAACGCGTAAGTGAGACTGACTGTCATTTGGCTGCGCTGCTGATCGGTATGGTTGGTAACCTTGCGGCTGCTGCCAAAGGCAAGTTGTAGGTCTGGCAAGACTTGTAAACGATACAACAAACCAACCCGCTTTTCACGGGTGTCTGACTCAGCCAGCAACCTAAAGTTGTTAGCCAGTTCCAGAGCAACACTTCCAAACTTGCCATGCATCAAACCGCCCTGCGTGGCTGTGGATGTTCCTGCGCTGATTTCAAGAGGGCCCAGATTAGCGGTGCCCACGCCGTAGTACTGACGGTAAAGGGTGGCAGCACCACCGTAGTCACTCATTCCAACGGCCAAGCGGCTGTTGAAGGGAAGTTGACCAAAGGGCAGCTGGTACTTGGCACCGAAAGAGAGGTCGCGTGTTATCGATTGGCATAAGCTGTTGTATAGGTCGCACCAAGCGTCACCATCGTATGTCAACCTGCCT
>JACCDN010449432.1_pt1 | contig 35340 bp, 21 predicted proteins | sample 7441691 | NCBI WGS metagenome assembly JACCDN01 (sample SAMN15323439, study PRJNA562643) | freshwater metagenome | isolation source: river surface water | place: USA:Blue River Watershed | collected 2017-08-16
AGGGTTCCCACGTTTATCACTCCTGTATACCCCTGCTTAAAAATAAAGCAGGATATGTGGATAACGTGGCTCAGTTTTGGATTGGAATCCGCCTTAAAGTGGCTCAGTTTTCAACTGCAATCAACACGCAAACCTGACCAAGAACGCACTGGAGGCCGCTCCATTGCATTCCGTCGTGCATTTGACATTGGAAGATGGACCCATGGTGCATCTGTGTATTCACAATTTGGGAGCGGTTCCTGAGCCTTTGCGTGAATCGTTTTTTAGCAAATATTCCACCGTGGGCAAGCAAGGCGGAACAGGGCTTGGAACCTACTCAGCAGCACTGTTGGCCAAGGCCATGGCTGGCACTCTTTCCATGGAAACCTCTGACGCGGCGGGCACCAGTCTCCACCTGCGCTTGAATGTCTGGGCAGGGCCGGTTGCACCAGCTGCCGTTACCAGGCTGCAGGATAGTGACGAAACACCGGATGCCGCCAACCGGCGTGTTTTGGTTGTGGACGATGATGAGTTCAATCGCATGATTGCCATGGAACGTCTTTCGCACACCAAGGCTCAGGTGCGGTCGGCTGTGAACGGACTCGATGCTTTGGAAGTTGTTCGGTCGTGGCGACCTGATCTGATTTTTATGGATATTGAGATGCCAGTATGTGACGGGCACGAAGCACTGGTTGGCATACGAGCCTTTCAGACCCGAGCCGGGCAGCCCCGTAGTTTGATCGTCGCCTTCTCCGGAAATGATGATGCCGAAAGTCGCGCCACGTATATTTCACAAGGCTTTGACGAGTGTTTGACAAAGCCCGCCTCGCAGCGGGCCATGTTCAACCTGTTGCGCAGATCGGTTGATCAGCCTACGGATGCAACTTAAAGCGCATCAGGGGCTACCAAACCTGGACCTGCGGTTGGTTGAACCGGGCTCGAAATGGTTTTGGCAGGCATCACTGCCCCCCAAGCCTGCAGAAGGATTTTGCGCAATTCGCTGGTGTCACTTTCCTTGGGGTTAAAGATGATGCTTTGATCGTTGAAGGCGCGGTCAGCAATGGCGTCCAATTGTGTCAACTCCACCTGACCCGTCTCCTGCAAAGTTCGTGGAATCTGGCAGCGTTGGAATAAATTGTCACGCAAAAGGATGATGACCTGTATGGCGCGACTGGCACGCCGCGACTGGGGTGTGGCCGCATAGACCTCGGGTCCGGCCAGTGGCAAAAGCAAATCGCCAATACGGTTGCCTTTTACACTCCTGTTGTACTCCAATACATAAGGCAGCAGGATACTCACGCACATGCTGTGGGGCAGGTTGCACTCGGCTCCAATGGAGCAGGCCAGTGCATGGACCATGCCGACATGGGAGTTTGAACTGGCGATTGCCGCCATAACGGACGCCTCGGCAAGCGCCACACGGATCTCCGTTCGGTTGGGGCTATCGATAGCCGCGAGTAAATTGCCGCTTATTTTGTGAATAGCCGTCGTGGCATACGCATCGCTCATAGGGTTGCAGCCCAGGCAGGTATAGGCTTCGACAGCTTGGGCCAGGGTGTTCATGGCAGCTAGGGCGAGCTGTGTTGGAGTCTCGTGTGCTGTCATGCGGGGATCAATCACGGCGACGTGGGGCAGCAGGTAATGCGACTGAAAAGACATGCTGCTGCCTGTTTCCAGGTCATTGAGTGTGGTCGCCATCTGGACCTCTGATCCGCTTCCCGATGTCGTAGGAATCACGAACAAAGGCTTGAGGGCCCGCCGGATGTTGTGCGCACCGGCCAACTCTAACAATGTCCGTCCAGTGTCCGAAACCAGCATGTTGACTATCTTGGCGGTGTCCAGAACATTGCCTGCGCCCACGGCAATGATTTGGTCGCAATTTTTGTCACGGAAAATGTCTGCTGCCTTTTGTGCCGTAGGCAGATTACAGTCGTTTGGTACTTCGTCAAATACAGCCGCCACCGGAGTGGGCGACAACGCGAGTAGTGTTTCGACCAACGCCAGTTGTCCAGCGGTGCGCGCGCCCTGGTCAGAGATAACCATGGGTCGTGTGCACCCAAGTGCATTGATCTCGAAGGGTATGTGCTCCAAGGCTGTTTGGCCAGCGATGATTTTGACCGGGCTATAAAACTGGTAAAAAGGCTGGGTCATGGGCTACCTTAGAAGCAACAGGTTTTTGAGGATCAAGCCGTAAATACGCATCGATTTCACCGCCTTGTCCCATAAGTTGACACGGGCGTAGTGTTTGATGCACCTCTTCACCAAGCAGTGTGGTAGCAGTAGTATGGACATGGTGTCGAAGCAACGCACGAACCGCATGGCGTGCGTGGCGTCACCCTCTATCACTACGCGTCCACGTGCCCATGCGGTGGTTGCAGACTCCTGCAGGCTCAGCAGCAAGTACGCGTGTGCAAGATGTTTAAAGCTTACGCGTAAATCCGGAACTGCTTTGAGGGACTGGGCCACTGCCAGTGTTCCATCCTGCTGCTTTTGCACCACAAGTGATGCTGCACTGCCATACAGGATCGCAATCTGTATTTGATACCCGGCGGGTAATTGGCACAATTCCGCTCGAATCGAATCATCCACCCGACTTGTGGCCACCAGTGCACGGCCAACTGCGCGCAACATCACTGCAACATAGATGCGCATGACTCTTTGCCGCAGGTTGCTGTTGATCATGGCTGACTTGGACCGGACGGGTGACTCGCCAGACGCAAAGCAGTAATCTGGGCATCCTTGTCTCGCCAGAGCTGCTGAACCCATTGTGAAAAGGCCTCACGAAACGCAGGGTCCTGCGCATAATTACCATCCGTCAAATGCGAGGGAATCGGCAGGCTACGTATGCGTACCACGATGCGATGGACTCTACCCATCAGAAAATCCGTGAATGTAGGCGCGCTATCGGGGTAGACAATGGTGATGTCCAGAATCGCCTGAAACTTATCGCCCATCGCATGCAGCGCCAGAGCCATGCCGCCAGCCTTTGGTTTTAGCAAGTTTTGGTAGGGCGATTGCTGTTTAGCATGCTTGGCAAGCGTAAAGCGGGTACCTTCCAAAAAGTTCATCACACTGGTGGGAATGAGCGCATATTTGGCACATGCCTTGCGCGTTGTTTCCTGGTCTTTACCGCGCATCTCGGGGTGTTTCTTCAGAAATTCCTCACTATGGCGTCGCATGAACGGAAACTCAAGAGCCCACCATGCCAGGCCCATCAACGGCACCCAGATCAATTGCTGCTTGAGGAAGAATTTGAGAAGCGGAATACGTCGGTTTAGCAAATGTTGCAGTACCAGTATGTCAACCCAGGACTGGTGGTTGCAATTGACCATGTACCAGCTACGCGGGCTCAAGCCTTCAAGGCCTTGAACGTCCCATTTCGTACGCTGTGTCAGGTGCATCCACGCGCTGTTGCCCCAGATCCAGGCTTCCGCGATGGCCAGCAAAATTGGGTCAATTGCCCGACGCACGCCCTTAAAGGGCAGCACAAGTTTCAAAACCGAAAATGCCAACAAAATTGGCACCCAAAAACACACATTCAATGCCAGTAGCAGCGCGGCAACCAGAAACACCAGCGGGCCAGGTAAAAAATTCAACATGGGTTTGCTATCAATAGTGAAGCTGTTCGCGCTTTAAGCATGAGGCTAAGCTCGCATTTCTTTATAAAAACACACGGTGTTGCGTCCCTCGGCTTTCGCGTCATACATGGCACGGTCGGCTTGCTTAATCAAATCAGCCCCTGCAATGCCACGGCCCAAAAAGAGCGTGGCGCCGATGCTGGGTGTACTGGTGTGTACCACGCCTTGCAACGGGTAACCTTCGTTCAAGGTGGACAAGATTTTGTGCGCAACGGTTGTTGCATGCTGTTTGGCGTCGTTGGGGTCTGTGCTCAATCCCTGAATGAGGACGACGAATTCGTCACCGCCCAAACGTGCCACGGTGTCCACTGCGCGAACGCATTGCTGCAAGCGCCTTGCAACTTCCTGCAGCAGCAGGTCCCCGACCTCATGACCGTAGTTGTCGTTGAGGTATTTGAACTTGTCCAAGTCCAGAAACAAAAGTGCACCGTGGGTCTTGTTGCGTTGACTCGATGCAAGCGCTGTATCCAGCCGGTCGTTGAGCATGCGGCGATTGGGCAGCCCGGTCAATACATCGTGAAACGCCAGGTGTTCAATCTCCCGTAGAGACGCTTGAAGCTGTGCCTGTGTGGCCATCAGTTCATCCTCAGCCAGCTTGCGTTTGGATATGTCCATCAGTGTGCCAACCATGCGCAGCGGTTTGCCCGTCTGGTCGCGCTGCACCACTTTGCCACGGTTGCTCAGCCACACCCAGTGTCCATCGGTATGGCGCGCACGGTATTGCGCCTCGTAGGCCGGGGCCAGGCCGTTCAAGTGGGCGCGCATCGCCTCAAGGGTGTCAGGCAAGTCATCCGGATGGATCAGGTGCCCCCAGACGCGCCCATAGTTACGCTCGGACGGATCGCGCCCCAGCATGGCGCAGGAGCGTTCATCGAGAAAGTAGCCTTTTTCGACCGTCAGGTCATGGTCCCAGCAGCCGAGCTCAGCACCAATTATTGCCAACTCCAATTGCTCCGTGGTATAGCGAAGAAGCGTTTCGGCATGCTTGCGATCGTGGATATCTCGCGCCATGCCAAGCACCCCCATGATGCGGCCCTGGCCGTCTCGCAGAGGTGTTTTTACGACCTCAAATACGCGCGGGTCGTTGTAGATCGGCGAAGGCATAGGGCCCTCAAGCGTAAGAGTCTTGCCACTGTCAATCACTAGACGATCGGCTGCGCGGAACTCTGCAGCGCGCTCTATGCCGACCCACTGCACATCATCTGTGCCAATGACTTGCGCGACGGTCGCGCCAAAATGTTCGGCAAACTTGGAGTTGCACAGCAAATGGACGCCGTTGAGGTCTTTCAACCATACGCGGTCGGGAATTGTCTCCACGACGTTGTGAAGCAACTCCAGCAAGTTCGCCTCTTCTTGACTGCCGGACGATGGGGTAGGAATCGGGTCAGTTTTCATCGGTTTCATGCGCCCAGCAATTCGCCGGTTCTAAATGCTTTGGCCCCAGCAATTTTCCCCAATTCTGCGCCGGCCATGGCGTAGCGTTCGCGTATGCGGGCGTAGAGCCTCCCAGCCACACTTGCGACAACCGGATAGATCTGGTTGGCAATGGGGTCAACGATTTCAGCAACCAGGTCACCCACTTCCAAATGGCTTCCTGCCGGCACGGCAAAAACCACTACACCCGCTGCTGGCGCGCGCAGGGTGAGCGAGCCTGCCAGTGGCGTTGCGTGACATGGGCCTGATGGCAGTTCGGGCATGTGGTGTGTAGACAGAACCTTAATGTGCTGAAGATATGCGATCAAGGCCTTGGCATCTGACAAGGCCAGCGCGTGGGAGACATCCGCCTCACCACGCAACTCGATGGTCGCGCTGCAGCAAGCCTGCGGCAACGGCAGCGCTTTCCCCGATGCGGTGATGCTTTCTGCAAGGCGCCACCACACGCCAGAGAGGCATTCGTCAAAGGGGTTGCTTCCCGAGTTGTGTGCCAATAAGACGGTCTCGCAATGGAGAAATTGCGCCAGTGATTCAAGCTGCGGCCAACAAGCAGTTTCGGTATACAGGTGCATGACGGACTCGCCATCACAGTGCAAATCCAACACAAAATCTGCGTCGTATGACAGTGTGAGCAGCGTGCGGCGCAGGCTGTCTAGCTCCGTAACGGGTTCCCATTGATCCAAATAAGTGTGCATCGCTTGCCGCACCTTCACTGCATTTGCAGCGCTATCGGGTCCCAAAAGATGTTCCACGGATGGCCACACAGCTTTGGCAAAGTCAGGATAGTGGCGGTTGAAATTTTCGGAACTCGCCAAGTCAAAACGCCCCATTGCCTTGTGGTCAACGCGTTGGGCGAGGCCCAATGGGTTGGCCACGGGAACCAGAACAACCTCACCCGCTATGCACCCTGCGGCATCGGCCGCTTCCAAAAGTGCCCGCAGATGGTGGGCAACCAGCATGCCGGGCAACTCTTCAGCATGTAAGCTGGCCTGCACATAGACTTTCGGGCCTTGTCCAGCCGAGCCAAAATGAAAACTTGTCAGGGTTTTCTGGCTGCCTAGGCTGGGCGACTTCAAGGGGTGGTCTTTGCGTTCCATTGTCTCGATTGTGGGGACGTCAAAAATCATTCTACGGGTTATACAGGCGTATGGATGCCTCGATGTGGCCCTCAATTGGCCCCTCAAGTGACATACGGTACCCATTTAAAGCCCATTGTTAAGGACAAAACTTTAAAATGGGGGCTAACCTGAAAGCACCATGAACGCCCTTGTTGACGTCTCCTTCTTCCCCCGCGCTGCCAAACCGTTGAACAGTTACCGTAAATACTGGGCTGCGCGCTTTGGTACATCGCGCTTTTTGCCGATGAGCCGCGCTGAAATGGAGCAGCTTGGGTGGGACAGTTGCGACATCGTTCTAGTCACTGGCGACGCCTATGTGGATCACCCCAGTTTTGGCATGGCGGTGATTGGTCGCATGCTGGAGGCGCAAGGCTTTCGCGTTGGCATCATCGCCCAACCAGACTGGCAAAGTGCCGATGCTTTCAAAGTGCTGGGCAAGCCCAATTTGATGTGGGGCGTGACCAGCGGCAATATGGATTCGATGATCAATCGCTACACGGCTGATCGCAAAATCCGTAGTGATGATGCCTATACACCTGGGGACGTGGGTGGCAAACGCCCGGACCGGGCCGCCATTGTGTACAGCCAGCGCTGCCGCGAAGCCTTCAAAGACGTGCCGATCATCCTCGGTGGAATTGAAGGCAGCTTGCGTCGCATTGCCCATTACGATTACTGGAGCGACAAGGTGCGCCGCTCGGTGGTGGTGGATGCCAAATGCGACTTGCTGTTGTACGGCAATGCTGAGCGGGCGATTGTGGAAATTGCCCATCGCCTGGCAGCCAAAGTACCGGTGGAGCACATTACGGATGTACGCGGCACGGCCTTTGTGCGGCGTGCAGACGATGAGACTGGCCAGGGCTGGTTCGAGATCGACTCCACCAGCGTAGACGAGCCGGGCAGGGTGGAAGCCCACGTCAACCCCTACATGACCACCAGTGAACAGGCAGCGGGGCAGGGCGCGACCTGTGCCAAGGAAGACGAGGCCCAAGCGGTGGCCCAGGCGGCAGAACGGAGTGGTGTGCAGGTTGCTATTAATTCAGTAGCTGCTCAAGTAGATTCTACGAGGGCTAGAGGCCAGATTGGCACTAAAGCTTTAGTCAATGCGCCTATCCAGCCGATTCGCTTTGTACCCAACCCGTCACTGCCATCCGCAAAAGGCAAGCTCAAGGTGCCGCCGCGCGACCGGTCCGTCATTCGCCTGCCCAGCTATGAGCAGGTCAAGAGTGACCCCATCCTTTATGCCCATGCCAGCCGTGTGCTGCATCTCGAGACCAACCCCGGCAACGCCCGTGCTTTGGTTCAGGCCCACGGCGAAGGAGTTACCGCGCGCGATGTGTGGATCAACCCACCACCCATTCCCCTGACCACGGCTGAAATGGACTTGGTGTTTGACTTGCCATACGCGCGCAGCCCCCATCCAGCCTATGCGGATGAAAACGGTAGCCACGACCATTCAACCAAAATTCCTGCCTGGGAAATGATCCGCTTTAGCGTCAACATCATGCGGGGTTGCTTTGGTGGCTGCACGTTTTGCTCCATTACCGAGCACGAAGGTCGCATCATTCAGAGCCGCTCCGAGGAATCCATCATCAAAGAGGTGGAAGACATCCGCGACAAGGTCAAAGGTTTCACCGGCACTATTTCCGATTTGGGTGGCCCCACGGCCAACATGTACCGTCTGGGATGCAAAAGCCCGGAGATCGAGGCGGCGTGCCGCAAGCCTAGCTGCGTCTACCCCGGCATCTGCCAAAACTTGACCACTAACCACGATCCGCTGATCAAAATCTATCGGCGAGGGCGTGCGCTCAAGGGGATCAAAAAGATTCTGATCGGCAGTGGCCTGCGTTACGACTTGGCGGTCAAGAGCCCCGAATACGTCAAAGAACTGGTGACCCACCATGTGGGCGGTTATTTGAAAATTGCGCCTGAACATACGGAGCAGGGGCCGTTGACCAAGATGATGAAGCCCGGAATTAGCAGCTATGACAAGTTCAAGCAAATGTTTGAAAAGTTCACGCTGGAGGCCGGTAAAAAGCAGTTTCTCGTTCCCTATTTCATCGCCGCCCATCCAGGCACCAGCGATGAAGACATGATGAACCTGGCCATTTGGCTGAAGAAGAACAGTTTTCGCGCCGACCAGGTGCAAACCTTTTACCCCAGCCCGATGGCTACCGCCACGGCCATGTACCACTCAGGCCGCAACCCGCTTCGCAAGATCCACCGCGTGATGGAGACGGACGAAGAGACCGTAGACATCGTTCGGGGTGAAAAGCGCCGCAGGCTGCACAAAGCCTTTCTGCGCTACCACGACCCCAACAACTGGCCGCTCCTTCGGGAAGCACTCAAGGCCATGGGGCGCGCCGATTTGGTGGGCAATGGCAAGCACCACCTCATTCCTACCTACCAACCATTGGGTGATGGCGGGTACCAAAGTGCGCGAAAGAAAAACTCCAGTCCTTTGAGCGCTGATCCCCGATTGACACCCAACAGTGCGCGGGGAAAGTTAGCGGCGAGTCCGCTGAAACCCGTCAAAGGCCGTGTCTTGACACAACACACCGGCCTGCCACCCCGTGAAACGGGTGCACCAAAGCGAACAGCCAAGCCACTGCGCAAACCAGGCAGCCCCTAGGGTTTGTGGGCTTGCTGAAAGGCAGTGGCCCACGCGTTTTCGGGGAAACCTAGGGTTTATACCTAGTTTTCTCCTAAATTATTCTGATTTAATTCGACTCACAAACTAATTAACATTGCTGGCAACTGCAGCGCTGTTTGAAAGAGTAGAAAATCATGAATACATTGGGTATCGACCTCGGAACATCTGAAGTCAAAGTTCTTCTTATGTCCCCCGCAGGCGCTGTATTGGCTACGGCACATGCCGGCCTGACTTGGGGGCAGCCCCACGAGGGTTGGGCCGAGCAGGCTCCGGCCGACTGGTGGACGGCCACGCTGGAAGCTTGCAAGAAGGTCAAAGCGCAAGATGCAACCAACTATGGAAAGGTCGTAGCCATTGGCCTTTCGGGCCAAATGCATGGTGCCACGCTACTGGATGCGCAGAACCATGTTTTGCGTCCTTGCATGTTGTGGAACGACGGGCGCAGTGCCAAGCAATGTGCCGCGATGACCCAACAGTTCCCAGAATTTGAGACCATTGGCGGCAACCTGGTCATGCCAGGCTTTACCGCACCCAAGGTGCAGTGGGTGCGCGAGAACGAACCCGAAATCTTCCGCCGCATCGCCAAAGTCCTTTTGCCCAAAGACTACCTGCGATATCTGTTGACCGGCACATTTGTGTCCGAAATGTCCGATGCGGCCGGCACGCTGTGGCTGGACGTCGAGCGCCGTGAATGGTCTGACGCATTGCTGGCAGCAACTGGCTTGACCCGCAGCCACATGCCATCTTTGGTTGAAGGAACAGCGGTATCGGGTACCTTGACACCACAAGCTACTGATTTGCTGGGACTGCCGTCTGGCGTCGTGGTAGCCGGCGGAGCTGGTGACAACGCTGCCAGTGCGGTAGGCATTGGTGCAGTGCTTCCCGGAGACAGCTTTATGTCCTTGGGGACCAGTGGTGTGATTTTCAGCGTAACAGATCGCCATCGTCCCAATGTCCGCGAGACCGTCCACGCTTTTTGCCATGCCTTGCCCGGCGTTTGGCACCAAATGACGGTCATGCTGTCTGCAGCTAGTGCCCTCAAATGGGTCACCGGCGTGACTGGTTCAGCCAATGAAACGGTGTTGCTGGAAAGTGTCGCCCAATTGAGCGCGGCTGAGCGGGCTTCGGCTCCCATTTTCTTGCCCTACCTCTCTGGCGAACGCACCCCTCACAACGACGCCAATGCCAGCGGTGTCTTTATAGGACTTCGCAATAGCCATACCGCCGCGCATTTGGCCTATGCTGTCATTGACGGTGTAAGCCTGGGCATGCGTGACGGTCTGGACGCACTGGCCCATGCGGGCGCACAAATCAAAACATTGCAGCTGGTCGGTGGCGGCTCGCGCAGCAACCTGTGGGCTCAACTGATGGCGGATTCATTGGGCCTGGAAATGACCATTGGACAAGACAGTGGCGTAGGTGGTGCCATGGGTGCTGCGCGGTTGGCGCAACTGTCCCAGACCGCATGCGCGCCTTCGGATATCACGTCCATTTGCACCCGTCCCCAAGTGGTGCACCGCTTTACGCCTGACGACAAAGGCATGCAACTGGCGGCGCGCAGGCAAGTCTTGTACCGTTCAACCTACGCAAACCTCAAGGGTGTGTTCGCGCAGATTGCCCAGCACTGACCCTAGAACTTCATTTGTAGCCGATCCGTTTCTTACTTTTATCAACCTGTTTATTCAACTCAACCTGGAGACAACCATGACTGATTACTTCAAAGACATCGCCCCTATTAAGTACGAGGGGCCAGAGAGCACTAATCCATTGGCGTACCGCTGGTACGACGAAAACCGCATCGTCATGGGCAAGACCATGAAAGAGCAACTTCGTTTTGCAGTCTGCTACTGGCACAACTTCTGCTGGAACGGTTTTGACCCGTTTGGCTATGACGGCACATACCAGCGTCCATGGCAGGGTGGCAGCGATGCCATGGCCGGTGCGCGCTCCAAGGCTGATGCCGCTTTCTCGTTCATGAGCAAGTTGGGCCTGCCGTTCTACGCTTTCCATGACCGCGATGTCGCTCCCGAAGGCGCAACCCCCAAAGACAGCGTAAACAACCTGAAGGCCATGGTCGAAGTGTTGGGCCGCAAGCAAGAAGAAACCGGCATCAAGCTCTTGTGGGGCACTGCCAATGCTTTCAGCCACCGCCGTTTCATGTCGGGTGCCTCCACCAACCCGAACCCCGAAATCTATGCGCTGGCTGGCCTGCAAGTCCGTGAAGCCATGAACGCAACCCGCGCACTAGGCGGCGAGAACTACGTGTTGTGGGGTGGTCGTGAAGGCTACGAGACGCTGCTCAACACCGATCTGCGCCAAGAAGGTCAGCAGTACGGTCGTTTCTTGCAAATGGTTGTGGAGCACAAGTACAAGATTGGTCTGCCAGGCTTCATCATGCTGGAACCCAAGCCACGTGAGCCATCCAAGCACCAGTACGACTTTGACGTGGCCACCGTATACGGCACGCTCAAGCAGTGGGGCCTGGAGAAGGAAATCAAGGTCAACATCGAAGCCAACCACGCCACCTTGGCCGGCCACAGCTTTGAGCACGAAATCGCCACGGCTAACGCATTGGGCATCTTCGGCTCGCTGGACATGAACCGCGGCGACATGCAGTGCGGCTGGGACACTGACCAGTTCCCCAACAACGTGCCCGATACCGCATTGGCCATGTACTACGTCCTCAAGGGCGGCGGCATGACACACGGCGGTCTGAACTTTGATGCCAAAGCACGCCGCCAGTCATTGGACCCAGTGGATATGTTCCACGCACACATTGGTGGTGTGGATGTTTGCGCCCGTGGCTTGCTCATCGCTGAGCAAATCATCAAAGACGGCACTTTCGACAAGTTTGTTGCCAACCGATATGCGGGTTGGAGCGCACCTTGGGCCCAAGACGCTCTGGCTGGCAAGACCAACCTGGACGCTCTGGCGCAGCACGCGCTGGACCGCAATGTAGACGAGCCACCAGTCTCTGGCGGCCAGGAATACCTGGAAAATCTGGTTAACCGCTTCTGCTAAAGCCGTAACTTAAACGACGACTCGAACGACAGCCCTGCTGCCTGCAAAAGCAATTGCTTTTGTAGGAGCGGGGCTTTCTGCCGTGTTGAAAGTACAATTTTGAGCTACCCAACCGATTCAGGAGATGGAAATGAAGAAGAGTCTTTTTGTTTGTAGTGCCTTGGTTTTGGCTTTGGGCCTTGTTGCCTGTGGCAAGAAAGACGATGCGGCCCCCGCACAAGCTGCCTCAGCCACTGCAGCTGCACCCGCTGCCAAGGCAGTCCTGGTCGGTCTGGCTATTCCGGAGACCCATGTGGAACGGTGGGTTGGTGATGCCGAATTCATGAAGGCAGAGCTGGAAAAAATGGGCTACAAGGTCGATGTGGCCTTTGCCGATGCTGACCAGTCCAAGCAGAACAAACAAATCGACGACATGATTACCAAAGGCGCAAAAGCCATTGTGGTCGGGTCTGTGACCGAGGCCGCTGCCGAGGCAGTCGAGTCCGCCAAGAAGGCTGGTGTGGCCATCATCTCCTATGACCGGCTGATCACCGGTACTGATGCCTATGACTACTACCTGACGTTCGACAACTTCAAGGTGGGCCAACTGCAGGGTGAGGCGATCAAAGCTGCGCTTGCTTTGGATACTTCCAAAGACAAAAACATTACGTTGTTCTCCGGGTCACCTACTGACAACAACGCACGTTTCTTCTTCGACGGCGCCATGGACGTCTTGAAACCCTTCGTGGCCAGTGGCGCACTTAAGGTATGTGGCCCAGCGCCCACCAACTCTGCCGACGCAACATGGTCCAAAATTACGACCGAAGGATGGGCCGCCGACAAGGCCAAGGCGCGCATGGAAGTGTTGTTGTCTGGCGCATGCAAGGGCGTGAAGCTCGACGCTGTGCTGGCTCCTAATGACACCATCGCCCGCGCAGTCATTGGCGCATTGGAACAAGACGGCAAGTACAAAACGCTGCCAGTGATCACGGGTCAAGACGGCGAACTGCTGTCTGCAAAGTGGATCATGGAAGGCAAGCAGACCATGACAGTCTTTAAAGACACCCGGGTGCTGGCGAAAGGGACTGCGCAGGCAGTTGACAGCATCATCAAAGGCACAGAACCGGCGTTGACGGTGAAGGCACGCAAAGACACGACAACGTACAACACGGGCAAGAAAGTCGTTACCTCATTCTTGTTGGAGCCTGTTTCTGTGAACAAGGACAATCTGACGGCCGAGCTCATTACGAGCGGCTTCTATACCTCTGAGGCGGTGGCCAAAGGTACCAAATAAAAGCACCAAGTAATTGCTGGTTCCATGACGATTATTCTGGACATCAAAGGCGTCCGAAAGACCTTTGGGCCTGTCGTTGCATTGGACTGCGTGGATATGCAAATATCCCGCGCCAAGATTCACTTTATCGTCGGTGAAAACGGCGCGGGAAAGTCCACCATGATGAAGGTGCTCAGTGGGGTGTATCCCCATGGCACCTATGAAGGGCAGGTTCGCTACGAGGGCCAAGAATGCAAGTTCAAAAGCCTCAAAGAGAGTGAGCAGGCTGGCATCGTCATCATCCACCAGGAGCTGGCCCTTTCACCCTACCTGTCGATCTACGAAAACCTTTTCCTCGGTAACGAGCGAAAGAAGGGAGTTTTGATCGACTGGGAACAAACCTGTGTAGATGCTCGTGCTGTGATGCAACAGGTCGGTGTGCAGGAAGACTTGGCAACGCCAGTGAACAAACTGTCGCTGGCCAAGCAGCAATTGCTGGAGATTGGCAAAGCCTTGGCTAAAAACGCCAAGGTGCTGATTTTGGACGAGCCCACCTCGTCCTTGAGTGAAGCAGACAGTGCCCACCTGCTGCAGCTTCTGCGCAACCTCAAGGCCCAGGGCGTGGCGGTCATCATGATTTCGCACAAGCTCAATGAGGTAATGGCTATCGCGGATGAAATCACCCTGATTCGCGATGGTCGCACGGTAGAGCGGGTTGATATGGCAACACAACAAGTCGACGTCAACTACATTGTGAAAGCCATGGTGGGGCGTGAGCTGACGTCCATGTATCCACTGCGTGAATCCCAGATCGGTGACCCGGTGCTGAAGATTGACAACCTGACAGTGCGCCATGCTGTGTTCCCCGAGCGTGTGATCGTCGACAGTGCGTCCATGGTCGTGCGCCGTGGCGAAATTGTTGGCCTGGCGGGCCTGGTGGGTTCGGGCCGCACCGAGCTCATGCTGACGGTGTTTGGGCGCTCATTGAGCCCCCATGTGGCGGGTGACATTTGGTTTGATGGGCGCACGGTCGCGTTCAAGAGCGCCAAAGAAGCGATTGAAAACCACATGATTTACGTGTCTGAGGACCGTAAAGACCTGGGGCTTATCTTGATTCAGACCATCAAGAACAACAGCACCTATTCATCGTTGCCGCGCCTGTCCCGCTACAACGTCATCGACAAGTACCAGGAAATTGAAGAGGCTGAGAAGTACCGCAAAGCCTTGCGCATCAAGACGCCCGATATCGATCAGATAGTAGGCAACTTGAGCGGCGGCAATCAGCAAAAGGTGGTGCTGGCGCGGTGTTTGATGGCGCAGCCCAAACTCCTCATCATTGACGAACCCACGCGCGGCATTGATGTGGGTGCCAAGAATGAGATCTACAAGATCATGAATGACTTTGTTGCGCAGGGCAATAGCATCATCATGATCTCATCCGAGCTGCCAGAGGTTCTGGGCATGACCGACCGGGTTTATGTCATGGATAAAGGCCGTATCAAAGGTCAACTTGAAACTCGGCAAGCCAGCCAAGAGTCCATCATGCAACTGGCGGTTGCGTGACACTCCAGAAAGAAACCATGCTGCAAATCATCAAACAGAACCAAAAGCATTTTTCAATGTATTTGGTGTTGCTCCTCATTTTTGCCGCATTTGGCTGGATGACGGATTTTGTGAATTTCACGCCCCGCAACATCACCAATCTGGTCATTCAGAACAGCTATATCCTGGTGCTGGCGATTGGTATGGTGTTGGTCATCATTACGGGAAAGATTGACCTGTCTGTGGGCTCTGTGGTGGCCTTTACCGGAGCCGTTTCTGCCATGGTCTACAACGCAACCGGTGGCAGCTTGCTTGCAGCCTTGGTGTGTGCGGTACTGGCGGGTGCGGCGATTGGCGCTTTTCAAGGGTATTGGGTGTCTTACTTGAAGGTACCCGCCTTCATTGTGACCCTGGCTGGCATGCTGGGGTTTAGAGGGCTGACCTATGTGCTCACCAGTATCAAGCCTGTCGGCCTGATGGACGATAGCTTCAAAAAGGTCGCCAGTGGCTTTATCGAGCCGAGCTTTATGGATGGGAAGATGCTGTCGTTGGTGGTCGGCGTAGCCTTCTTGCTGGTTTTACTGGTGTTGGATATCAAGGGTCGCAAGACACGCGCTCGGCTGGGTTTTGAAGTCTTGCCAATGCCGTTGTTTGTTGTAAAAAATGCGTTTATCAGCGGAATTGTCTTTTGGCTGTTCTACAAGTTTTCCATGGACCGCGGCATTCCCAACGTCATTGTCACCATCGGCATCTTGGTGATCGCATTCACCTTTGTCATGAACAACACCGTGTTTGGGCGCAGCGTCTATGCGATTGGTGGCAACGCAAAGGCGGCCAAGCTCTCGGGCATCAACGCCGAGCGGGTGGAGTTTTATGTCTTCGTCATCATGGGTGTCATGGCGGCATTGTCTGGCGTGATCTTCACCGCCTACATGAACCAGGCCATGCCGCAAGCCGGTAACATGTTTGAGCTGGACGCCATTTCTGCCGTCTTCATCGGCGGGGCCAGTGCTACCGGCGGTGTCGGTACGATTTTGGGCTCCGTGATTGGCGGCTTGGTCATGGGTGTGATCAACAACGGCATGTCGCTACTGAACATGGGTGCGGAATACCAACTGGTCGTAAAGGCCATGGTCTTGTTGATGGCCGTCTGGTATGACCTGCAAAACAACAAAAAGTCTGGCTAGACGCCTCGTTGCGCTGCTGCACGGCGCCTTGGCCTGCGCCGCGCTGGCAGCGTGTGCCGGTGCAATACAGCCAGCGGGGGACTTTGAAAGAGCGCAGGTCGAATCCCCCAATGCAGCCGAAAACGCACCCGATCTGGCGGCAACTTACGCGAAGCTGCGCCAAGAAGGTGGCAGGTCATTTCGCTTGAATCCTGCACTGTCGCAGGTTCGCATTTACGCATTTCGCGCAGGGAAAGCATCCCGGTTTGGACACAACCACGTACTGTCTGCACCGCAGTTTCAAGGTTTCTTCTATTTGGCGCCTGACGGCATGGCCGCTTCGCGTTTTGATCTTGTGTTTCGCCTGGACGAACTGGTGCTGGATGACCCGCAACACCGCGCTGCCTTAGGGCAGGCGTTTGCGTCCAAACTCTCGGACGAAGATACCGTGGGCACCCGCAACAACATGCTGGGGGAGACGTATTTTCAGGCAGGGCGCTATCCGTGGGTCCGTATTCATTCGCAGGAGATATCCGGCGAAGCACCCAAATTTGCCGCCACTACTGCCATAGAACTCCATGGGCAAACACGGGAAATACGCGTTCCCCTGACGGTCCAGGGCTTGCCCGAGCAACTGCGCGTAGAAGGTGCCTTTGTACTGCGTCAAACCGATTTCGGCATCAAACCCTTGTCGGTGTTGGGTGGGCTGCTATCGGTACAGGATGCGGTGATTGTGGAGTTCACGCTGACGGGCGATGCCTATTGAGCATGCCTTGAACAGGCCTTAAGCACGCCCTGACTACGCCTTGTACGGGCTACACCAAACCGTCAAACACCACCACATCCACCAGATCACCCACATTGACCGAGCCTTGCATATGGTGGAGTACGACCATGCAATTGGCCTCTGCCATGGAGCGCAAAACCCCCGAGCCCTGAGAGCCGGTGATGCGGACCACCGGGTTGCCCTGTGAGTCTGTGGAGAGAATGCCCCGCTGGTACTCAGTGCGCCCGGCCTTTTTGCGGATGGGTGACTGCGAAGGCACCCGCAACAGTGGCAAGGGCTGCGGCGTGGCACCCATCATGCGCAGCAAGGCCTCGCGGGCGAAGAAGTAAAACGTCACCATGACCGCGACCGGGTTACCCGGCAAGCCAAATAGGTAGGCCGATTTGCCGTCGCACGCAATGCTGCCAAACGCCATAGGGCGCCCGGGCCGCATACCGATGGTCCAAAACGTCACATCGCCCAGTTTTGCCATCACATCTTTTGTATAGTCCGCAGCACCCACAGACACCCCGCCTGAAGTGATGATGGCATCTGCTTGCACACAAGCCGCACGCAAGGCTGCCTCCAGCGACGCTGGGTCGTCCTTCACCACCCCCATATCGATCAGTTCACAGCCCAGGCGGGTCAACATGCCGAACAAGGTGTAGCGGTTGGAGTCGTAGACACAACCCGCATCCAGCGTGTCACCCAGAGAGCGCAGTTCATCGCCCGTGGAAAAAAATGCCACCCGCAGCCGCCGCTTCACTTGAATCTGGCCCAAGCCCAGTGATGCCAAGAGACCCAGATCGGCCGGCCGCAAAACTTTTCCTCGGGTGAGGGCGGGCCGGCCTTCTTGCAAGTCTTCCCCTTTGTGGCGGCGGTTGTCACCCGTGCGCACCACGCCTTGGGGTACGGTAACCGCGGTCTCGGTGGCCTGCACGGTTAATTCTTGGGGCACTACGGTGTCGCACCCAACAGGCATGACAGCTCCGGTCATGATGCGCACACACTCGCCATGTGCCACGGTGCCCTCAAACGCGCGCCCGGCCAAGGCAGCTCCAACCATGGCCAGCGTGGTGGGCCCGTCGGGCAACAGATCGCAACCCTGCAGCGCATAGCCATCCATGGCAGAGTTGTCATGGGCGGGCACGCTAATGGGGGAGACAACATCGGCAGCCAGTACGCGACCCAACGCCTGCCAGATCGTGACAGTCTCTACACCATCGATGGGTTGTACAAAAGTTTGCACGATCCGCTGGGCCTGGGCCACGGGGAGGGCATTGGGCGCATTGTCCGCCAGACTGCTGACGAATTGGGTCAGTGTGGGGTGGTTCATGGTGTCTGCGCCTCTTGCAGTTCGGCCATGGTGTTGATGTTGCGAAAGGCCGATTCTTCGGCAAAGTGCACCTCGGCTACGCGCAGGCTGCTGTACCAGCGATCCACCTTGCGCCCACCCCCTTGAAGAAAGTCGGTGAGATGCGGCAAGAGCGACACCTTGGCCAGGCAAAAAACAGGATGCGGCTGGCGCGATGGGCCCGCACCGGTTACCGCCACTGCCAGGTCAGCGTCCTGTGCTTGCAGGGCATTTGCCAGCTGCTGGACCAAATCAAGGGGAAGAAAGGGTGAGTCGCACGGGGCTGTTACGAGGTAGGGCGTTGTGCAATGCATCAAGCCCGTTTGCAAGCCAGCCAGTGGGCCTGCGAAGTCGGGCATGGTGTCAGGCCATACCGGTACACCCCAAGCGGCATAGGCAGCCAGGTTTTGGTTGGCGTTGATCAGCAATTCCTGCACCTGCGGACGCAGCCGCTCGATCACGTGTTGCACCATGGGTTGGCCGCCCAAGGGGGCAAGCCCTTTGTCGATACTGCCCATGCGAGAGCCGCGGCCCCCGGCAAGAATGAGTCCTGTAATTTGCATGTAGTGCGCGCGCTGGTTCGTTGGACGACCAGTCTAGCGCAGAGTGCATGCAGTCTCTAATGCACAGTGTTGCTGCGCACCCGAGAGAAGTTGAAGGCCTCGTCCACGGTGCGCATGAATTCAACCACCTTGATGGGCTTGGTCAGATAGCGGAAGAACCCGGCTTGCAAACCCTGCTCAATATCGCGGGGAATGGCGTTGGCACTGAGCGCGATGATGGGGATGTGCGCAGTGTTCGGGTCCAAGATCAGCGCTTTGAGCGCGTCAATTCCACTGATGCCCGGCAAATTGATGTCCATCAGGATCACATCGGGTAGCACCGTACGCGCCAGCGCAATGCCCTGAATGCCATCCCGTGCACTGATCAACCGTATGTCGGGCCGCCGTTCAATAATACCTTCGACCAGCATCAGGTTGGCCGGGTTGTCTTCCACATATAGCAGCGTGTGCATGTGCCCGCTGCTCTCTGCGCGGCGATCCGCAACGCGCACGGTTGTCGGGTTTTTTGGCAATGGCAATTGCCCATCGGCCAGCGCGAGTTCAATCCAAAAGACACTACCGGTGCCGACGGTGCTTTCCACACTGATCACACCGCCCATCAGCTCGACCAACCGCTTGCAGACCACCAAGCCAATGCCTGTGCCTTCCTCTGCATGGGCTTCTTGACCCAGCCGATTGAAGGGCTGAAACAATTGTTGGAGCTTGGCCGGTGGTAACCCATAGCCCGTATCTTCCACGCTGATCCGCAATCGATCGGGCGCATCTGGCGATGGCGTACAGGTCACCAAGACCTGACCATTGATGCTGTTGTATTTGATGGCATTGGTGAGCAAATTGATCAAAACCTGCTTGGCCCGCGTACGGTCTGCATGCACGATAAAGGCGGCATCCATGGGTGGAAAGGTCAGGCTGACACCGCGCTTGTGCGCCTGCGGCTCAACCATGGCTTGGCACTCCAGCAAGAGTGTGGAGAGCTCAACCGGCTCCAGGGACAGCATCAGTTTGCCCGATTCAATGAGTGCAAGATCAAGAATTTCGTTGATCAGTTCCAGTAAATACCAGCCCGCCTGGGAGATTTGGTCCAGGCTGCGTTTCTGTGCAGGTGTCGGCACCGGCGTGCCGGTTTCCATCAGCTCGGCAAAGCCAAGAATCGCGTTGAGCGGCGTGCGCAGCTCATGGCTCATGCTGGACAAAAAGTCCGACTTGGCAAGATTGGCCTTTTCGGCGGCAGACTTTGCAATTTTTAGTTCGACATTGTTGTCGAGCAAAAACTGATCCAGCCGCTTGCGCTCGGTCACGTCGCGCGCTGCGGCAAATACACCTTGCAGCGTGCGTCCACGGTCATAGAACGTCGTGGCGTTGTAGGACACCACGGTCTCTTTGCCATCGACGGCCCGCGCCGTGAGTTCGTAATTGGTGACCTTGTTCTCGCGCAGCACACGGTGGATGCCCGCTTCGGCCCTATCGGGGTCTGTGAAATAGCTCTTGAACGGCGCGCCAATCAGCTCGTCCCGTGTGCACCCGGTCAGTGCCTCCATCTGTTTGTTCACGTCGGTGATGACGCCAAACGGATCGGTGGTCATCAGCGCGTCAATGTTCGATTCGATCAGCGAACGTGTATAGAACTGCTGGTCGCGCAAGCGCTGGTCAAGCTTTTTACGCTCTTCCTCAATCTGCTTGCGCGCCGTGTTGTCGGTACCAATCAGCAAGTAGCCGATGATGGCGTCCTGGGCGTCGCGCAGTGCAGTAACCGACACCACAGCCGGAAAACGACTTCCATCCTTGCGGATATAGGTGAGTTCATAAATGTCTTCAATCCCGCGAGAAGCTTTGAAGACCAAGGCTTCGAATCCGGGTGCAATGGGTGTGTCGAGTTCATCACTGAGTGTCTTGGCGCGGCCAATGACCTCCTGCGGATCAGAAATGTCGGCCGGGGTGATCTTGTCGACCACTTCGGCTGCCGTGTAACCCAGCATGCGCTCGGCACCCACATTAAAAATTTGGATAACGCCCTTGGCGTCCGTGGCAATGCTGGAGAAATTGGCGCTATTGAAAATGGCGTTTTGCAAGGCCCCGGCTTTGAGTAGCGCCTCCTCCACCTGCTTGCGCGCGGTGTTGTCGGTGCCGATCAGCAAGTAACCAATGATGACGTTCTTGGCATCACGCAAGGCGGTGACGGACACTACCGCCGGGAGGCGGCTGCCATCTTTGCGAAAGTACGTCAGCTCATAAATGTCTTCAATGCCACGCGACGCTTTGAACACCAGTGCCTCAAAGCCCGGCGCAATCGGGGTGTCCAGCTCAACACTCAGCGCTTTGGCCCGTGCTATGACTTCTTGCGGATCAGAAATATCCGCTGGGGTGATCTTGTCGACAACTTCGGCTGCGGTGTAGCCCAGCATGCGCTCAGCACCCACGTTGAAGATCTGGATCACGCCCTTCGCATCGGTCGCAATGCTTGAGAAGTTGGCACTGTTGAAGATGGCGTTTTGCAGTGCTCCTGCATTCACCAGTGCGTCTTCTGCGCGTGCGCGTGAGGCGCAGACCGGAGCCAGCGTACAGCTGGTAGGGTTTGCCTGATGTAACGCGTCTGCCGCCAGTTTGCGTGCTGTGTTGTCAGATGCAATGAGCAAGTAGCCAATGATGGCGTTGCTGGCACTGCGCAAGGCTGTGACCGATACCACTGCCGGGAAACGGCTGCCGTCTTTGCGGATATAGGTCAGCTCGTAGATGTCTTCCATGCCCCGTGCAGCCTTGAACACCAACGCATCAAAGCCCGGAGCAATCGGTAGCCCGAGTTCATCGCTCAGCGCCAGCGCGCGTGCATCAAGCTCCTGCGGATCGGAAATATCGGCTGGGGTGATCTTGTTCACCACTTCAGCAGCGGTATAGCCCAGCATGCGCTCGGCACCCACGTTGAAGATCTGGATGATCCCGTTGTCGTCGGTAGCAATGCTGGAGAAATGTGCGCTGTTGAAAATTGCGCTTTGCAATTCACTGGCAAGCGCGAGCGACTCGATACGGGTGGCCTCTAGCTTGCGTAAGTCTGCTTCAACCAACGATGGGTCTTTTTTTTGTAGCATGTCTTAATTCCATGATTCGGCAAGAAGGTACCCAAGCTGTCAGCCAAACTGAAAGCTCGAGGTCGAAATCTGGAAAAAACGCGCCTGTGCGGTCTCTTGGTGCGATTGTTGCGGGTGTATGGACACGGCTGTGTGCGCTAGCGCACATAGCGAGAGCAATTGCAATGTAACTTGATGTAAAGCCGTCGCGCTACGGGCGGATGATGACTGGGCGGTCGCAGTACCAAAGGGTTGTCCACACCCATAGCGCAGCACATCTCGCAATGTACAGTGCACAGGACGCGTCAGAGCATCCGATGTTCTACGGTACGATGTGGCTAAAAATTGCCGGTTCAGCTGGTGGATACGAGGAAATCCCGATGAATTCGATCATTCCCAATGTGGACCATCGCCATGCGATAGAAACTTCACTGGATGGCTACTTGCATATTGACAAAACAGGGCAAATTCTGGATGTCAATGCAGCCTACTGCACGTTGTCAGGCTATAACCGCAACGAGCTTCTGGCGATGCATATTTCGCAATTGGGAGAAACCACCGAAAAAGCCAATCGCAATACCGCGCTGATTGTCAGTTTGGGGCGCTGTCAGTTTGAGTCCATCCACCGCCGCAAGAATGGATCGCGATGGCATGCCGACGTATCGGCTGCTTTTTCTGAATCCAATGATGGTCAGATGTTTGGCTTCTTGCGTGATATCACTGAGCGCAAGCGGTTGGAACGGCTGTTGGTGGAAAAAGAGCAGCACTTTACCGCGCTGGTAGCCGCCACCCCGGTGGGTGTTTTTGAATGCGACGCCAACGGAAAGTGCGTTTTCGTCAATCAACAGTGGACTGAGATGACCGGACTGTCCATGGATGAAGCCAAAGGTGAGGCGTGGGCCAATGCTTTGCACCCGGACGATCGGCGTAAGGTACTAGACGCGTGGTCTGCTTGTGCCACGGGTCAACGCGCCTTTCGGCTGGAACACCGGTTTCTCACCAAAGACGGCAAGATCACCTGGGTGTTGAGTCAGTCGGCAACATTGCAGTCTTCTAGTGGCGAAGCAACTGGGTTCATCGCCACCACCACCGACATTACCGAGCTCAAGCACCTTGAAGCCCAAGTCCGTGAAATGGCATTTATTGATTCACTGACCCACTTGGCCAACCGACGTTATTTGCAAGACCGTTTGCGCCAATCCATAGCATTCAGCAAGCGCAATGGCAGCCATGCCGCTTTGCTATTTCTGGATCTTGACAATTTCAAGCCACTGAACGACCAAAGGGGACACGAATCCGGCGACCAATTGTTGATGGAGGTGGCAGCACGGCTCAAGGCCTGTGTAAGAGCCGCAGACACGATCGCGCGATTTGGTGGAGATGAGTTCGTTGTGCTTATCGGAGAACTGGACCCGAATCGGGACCAGGCAACTGCGCAAGCGCTGGTGGTGGCCGAACAGATTGGCCACACGTTGGGGCAGCCCTATCGGCTATTGATCAAGCGGAACGGTTCCGATGACAGCGTGGTAAACCACAATTGTTCGGTAAGCATTGGCGTGGTGACTTTTGTCGGTGATGAATTCACGGCGGACGAAATACTCAAACGCGCCGACGATGCGATGTATCTCGCGAAGAAAGCAGGCCGCAATACCGTGCGGTTTCACGAATAGCCCCGACCAAGCCGAGCGCGCCGCAGCAAGGACGGTGGGTTAGGCGGTAGCTGCGTATCCGGGGAACGCTGTCAAAGTTCCACCAGCCTCAATCGACACGGCGCAGTATTTGAACTCCGGTATCTTGCCAAACGGGTCCAATGCAGGGTTGGTTAGCAGGTTGGCAGCCGCTTCATAGTAGGCGAATGGAATGAACACCGTGCCCTGCGGCGTACCATCGTCTTGGCGCACACCCAGCGTCACTTGGCCGCGGCGCGAGCGCACGGTGATGGCACTGCCTGCCACCAAGCCCAGTGCTTGCAAGTCTGCACCACACAGGCTGGCCGTGGCAGTGGGTTCCAAGGCATTCAGCACCGCGCTGCGCCGGGTCATGCTGCCGGTGTGCCAGTGTTCCAGCTGGCGGCCGGTGATCAACACAAAGGGGTAGTCGGTATCGGGGCGCTCGTTGGCGGGAATGATGTCGGCTGGCACCAGGTGGATGCGGCCATCCGGTGTGGCCACATGGTCCTTGAACACGGTGTGCTCGCCGGGGTCATCCGCGCTATGGCAGGGGTAGGTGACGCTGGTTTCGCGCTGCAGGCGCTCCCAGGTGATGCCGCCAATAGCAGTGTGCATGGCCTGCCGCATCTCCTCATATACAAGCTCTACACCATGGTAGCCCTCGTCGGTATTGCGTAATGCGCTATCGTTTTCATAGCTCCACTGCAACCCCAAGCCAGCGGCCATTTGTTGGATGATCCACAAATCGGCCCTTGCCTGGCCCGGCGGTGTGGTTGCCTGCTGGCCCAGCTGCACCATGCGGTCGGTGTTGCTCACCGTGCCGGTCTTCTCGGGCCAGGCACTGGCGGGTAGCACCACGTCGGCCAGCCAGGCGGTCTCGGTCATGAAGATGTCTTGCACCACCAAGTGCGAGAGCGAGGCCAGCGCGTGGCGGGCGTGGTTCAGGTCGGGGTCGCTCATGGCGGGGTTTTCGCCCATGATGTACATGCCGCGTACCTTGTGCGGGTCGGTGTCGGGGGCCAGGGCTTTGTTCATGATCTCGACCACGGTGTAGCCGGGCTGTGCGTCGAGCCGGGTGTTCCAGAACTTCTCAAACCAGGCATGGGCGGCGGGTTCGGTTACGCGCTGGTAGTTGGGGTACATCATGGGGATCAAGCCCGCGTCGCTGGCGCCTTGCACATTGTTTTGGCCACGCAGCGGGTGCAAGCCAGAGCCCGGCTTGCCAATTTGCCCGGCAACCGTGGCCAGGGCAATCAGGCAACGGGCGTTGTCGGTGCCGTGCACATGCTGGCTGATGCCCATGCCCCACAGAATCATCGCCCCCTTCGCACTGGCGTAGGCCCGCGCCACTTCGCGCAGCGTGTGGGCGGGTATGCCACAGATGGGGGCCATGGCCTCGGGGCTATAGGCTTTGACGGTGTCCCGCAGTGCTTCAAAATTAGTAGCGCGCTGTGCAATGAATTCGAGGTCTGCAAGGCCTTCTTCTATGATGGTGTGGATCAGCGCGTTGAGCATGGCCACGTCGGTATCGGCGTGGAACTGCAGCGTGCGCCAGGCGTGCTTGCCCAGGTCGGTGATGCGCGGGTCGGCCAGCACAATTTTTGCGCCACGCTGGGCGGCATTTTTCATCCAGGTAGCGGCCACGGGGTGGTTGCTGCTGGGGTTGGAGCCAATCACAAAGATCAGGTCTGAGTGCTCCACATCATTGACCTGGTTGGTCACCGCGCCGGAGCCCACACCTTCCAGCAAGGCAGCTACGCTGCTCGCGTGGCACAGGCGGGTGCAATGGTCCACATTGTTGGAACCAAAACCGGTGCGCACCAGCTTTTGGAACAGGTACGCCTCTTCATTGCTGCCCTTGGCAGACCCAAAGCCTGCGAGTGATTTGGGGCCGTGCGCATCGCGCAGCGCTTTGAGCGGGCCACTGGCCAGTGCCAGTGCTTCATCCCATGTCGCCTCCCGGAATACGTGTGACCAATCAGATGTGTTGCGGTTCAGGTTATGCAAGGCAGCAGGGTCTTTGGGTACACCGGCCTTGCGAACCAGTGGCACGGTCAAGCGCTGCGGGCTGTGCGCATAGTCAAAACCAAAGCGGCCCTTGACACACAAACGGCTGTGGTTGGCTGGCCCATCGCGCCCATCCACGCTCACGATGGTGTTGTCCTTCACGTTGTAGGTGATCAGGCAGCCCACACCGCAGAACGGACAGACCGAATCAACGTGCTTGTCTACCGCTTGCGACCCAATTTGCGTTTTGGGCATTAACGCACCCGTAGGGCAAGCCTGCACACACTCGCCACACGCCACGCAGGTGCTGCTACCCATGGCATCGCCCAGGTCAAACACAATGCTGCTGTGCGCGCCACGGTGGGCATAACCGATCACGCCATTGACCTGTTCCTCGCGGCAGGCCCGCACGCACCGGTTGCATTGGATGCAGGCGCCTAGGTTCACCGCCATGGCTGGGTGCGATAGGTCGGCAGCTGGTTGCGCACGCCGCAACGCTCGCAGCGCAGGCCGCACCACCACGCCCAGACGCGCCGCCCAGTCGCTCAATTCACCAAGCTGCCCAACTGGTGCACCACCCGCAGGACCAGAGGCAAGCTGAGAGTCATTCCACTTGTACCCCGCATCTGGCATATCCGACAGCAGCATCTCCACCACCATCTGCTGGCTCTTGATCGCCCGTGGGCTCGTGGCCCGCACCTGCATACCCTCGGTAACACTGCGGCAGCAGCTCGGCGCAAGACTGCGCTCGCCATCAATCTCCACCACGCAGGCCCGGCAATTGCCATCGGGCCGCAGACCATCGCTAAAGCACAGGTGGGGAATATCCACGCCATGCCGCTGTGCCGCCTTGAGGATGGTTTCACCTTCGTGTGCCGACGCGGGCTTGCCATCCAGCGTGAAATCAATGCTGGCGCTCATGCTGCACCCCCAATCTCATGCGCAAAATAGGTTTGCACCGACCGCACCACGTTGGGCGCAGCCTGGCCCAGCCCGCAAATGGACGCATCCACCATGACTTGGCTCAGGTCTTCCAGCGTCGCGTTGTCCCAGACATCACATTCCATCAGTGCCACGGCCTTGACCGTACCCACACGGCACGGCGTGCACTGGCCGCAGCTCTCGTCTGCAAAAAAGCGCATGGCGTTGAGCGCGGCGTCACGCGCCCGGTCGTGCTGGCTGAGCACCACGACCGCAGCCGAGCCGATCAAACAACCGTAGGGCTGCAAGGTGTCAAAGTCCAGCGGAATCTGGTTCATGCTGGCGGGCAAAATGCCACCCGACGCGCCGCCGGGCAAATAGGCATAGAGCATGTGGCCGGGCAACATGCCGCCACAGTATTCGTCAATCAACTCTTGTACAGTAATGCCAGCCGGTGCCAGCTTGACGCCCGGCTGCAGCACCCGACCGCTGACACTAAAACTGCGCAAGCCCTTGCGGCCATGGCGGCCAAACCCGGTGAACCAGGCGGGGCCTTTCTCCACTATGTCGCGTACCCAGTACAGCGTCTCAAAATTGTGCTCCAGCGTGGGGCGGCCAAACAGGCCGATAGCGGCGACGTAGGGCGGGCGCATGCGAGGCTCACCGCGCTTGCCCTCTATGCTCTCAATCATGGCTGACTCTTCGCCACAGATATAGGCTCCCGCACCCCGGCGCAGCACAATGCGGGGCAGGGGGCAGGGTGGGTCAGCCTGTAGTTTGGTCAGTTCGCGCTGCAGCAGGGCACGGCACTGGTGGTATTCGTCGCGCAGGTAGATGTAGCAGGCCTCGGTGCCCACCACCTGGGCTGCGATCAGCAGGCCTTCCAGAAAGCGGTGGGGGTCGCGCTCCAGGTAGGTGCGGTCTTTGAAGGTGCCGGGCTCGCCCTCGTCAATGTTCACTGCCATCAGACGGGGCGCGGGTTGGTCCCGCACGATGCGCCATTTGCGGCCTGCGGGAAAGCCCGCGCCACCCAAGCCGCGCAAGCCAGAGTCTTCCATGGCGGCTATCACCTGCAGCGGGTCGTGCTCGCCTTGCACCACGGCGGCGGCCAAACTGTAGCCGCCGGCGGCCCGGTAGGCTGCATAGTCCACCACGTTGTCGACTGCTATAAAAGTAGTAGCTGTTGACGATTTATTGACGAGGGCTAGAGGCACATTTTGTTCAACATGACTGGCGGCAGCCGCTGCCAACGCCTCAGCCGTGGCGTAAGGCACTGGGCTTTGGTGGACCGAGGCGACTGGTGCTTGTTCGCACCGGCCCAGGCAGGGCGCTGGCACCACGCGAATATCGTCGCGCCCCAGTAGCGCAGGCAAGCGCTCCAGTATGGCGGCTGACCCAGCCATCTCGCACGCCAGGCTGTTGCACACGCGCACCGTGAGTGCGGGTGCGGCTGCATCGTCACGCAGGATATCAAAGTGGTGGTAGAACGAAGCCACCTCAAACACCTCGGCCATTGGGATATTCATCTCGTGGGCCAGTGCGACCAGGTGGCGCTCAAACAAGCCCCGGTAGTGGTCGTTGAGGGTGTGCAGGTGCTCGATCAAGCTGTCGCGGGGATGTCCATTTTCCGGTTTGGGGCCTATCAGTGCCCGCACGTGCGCCAAAGCGTCGGGCGCGGCCTGGCGGCCTTTGAGCTGGTTGCGGCTCTTGCGCAGGCCCTGGCGCAGATCCTCTGCAGTGCCCAGTGTTTGCGCGGGTCGCGGGTGCGTTGGCGGGAGTGAAGCTGCGTCTTTCATGGCAATAGCATACTGCTGCTTAGCACCATATCACCGAACGCAGGGAAATGGCCGCAACTTGTCGGTGGCCTGCATTGATCCGGCCCTGGATGTTGTCTGCGTCGTGGGCGTCGGTACGCGCCACTAGCCTTCACAGAACATGGGGCCATCATGGCTTGGATCGTGCTCAACAGCCCCCGCGCCACCCTTACCACCGCCCAAACGCTCGATCGGGTTCCTCTCGGAGGAAGACAAGCCCGGCAAGACTACCAGCGCCAAGACTCACCCCAAGAAGTCTTGACCCTTCAAACAGGCCTGTGGCCCTCGTGGAATGTGCGTGAGCAGCTATGTAAACAATAGCATTTGCATGACAGCTACCATTGCGGCCTTTTACGTATGCTCATTGGTTTGCTTTGGCTGTGGTGGTTGGGTGTTGCCTGGTGTCATAGATTGCATCGCCCTTTAGGTGAATCGCGTCACTTTGCGCGGCGTGCCACCACGGACACGGCAGAACTACAACCCACACACGCTACCCGCCGCAAACCCGACTGGGTTGTCCAGGAGGTGCTGCGTCTCAAGGCGCTCATGTGGGCCAAGGGTTGCCGCAAGATTGCCGACACCTTCAACAACCTGCATGCTGCTGAGTCGGCCTGCACCGTGGGTAAGACCTTTGTATCTCAGTGTTTGAAAGCCAACCAGTACGCGCTAAGTTGCCTGCGCAAAGACATGCGTAACCAGCTGCCGCGCCCTGTGCCTATCAACGCCGTATGGGCGATGGATTTGACCTTCTACACCGATGCCAGTGGCAAGCAGCAAATGGCGCTGGGCATCATCGACCACGGCTCTCGCCTGGTCACTTGCCTGCACACGCTGGTGAACAAGCGTAGTTGGACGCTCTTGGGTTACCTCTGTCTTGCCATCGGTAGGCACGGAAAACCCAGCAGAATCAGAACAGACAACGAAATTATCTTTACCAGTTGGGTGTTCACCACCTTTCTGAAACTGGTCGGCATTCGGCACCAGCGCATCAAAGTCTGTGCGCCTTGGCAGAACGGGCGCATTGAGCGTTTGTTTGGAACACTCAAACCACTTTTGCGGCAACTGGTCATTCCGACAAAAGCGGCACTGCAATCGGCGCTGGAAGAATTCACGCTGTTCTACAACCATGCGCGTCCACATCAGAACCTGGATGGATTGACGCCTGCGGAGAAGTGGAATGGGTGGAGCAAGGTTGATGTTTTGCAAACGCCACCGAAATCAACTGTATTGGTACAAGCATTGGATGGATTGCTTGTCGGCTTTTGCACGCGCCGGTAGCGCAGCGCACTGTCCGGCTATTTCAGCGCTGAAAAGTCACGGCCCAGCGGCGGCGGGAGGTGACACGTCTTGATGCTGGGAACTGCTCAAAAAGCAGGCAAGGCGGTAGAGGCAAAACTGGGACTCGGCGAGGTTTGCGCCAACAAATGGCGCGCGCTTTGCGAAAAAAGGGGTTGAAGTCTGAAGCCGGGCGCTTGGCGGGCATGCGGACAGGACAACACCCTGCCAGGTCGGGGCGGGCTCGATGCCCGGCTCGGCCTGTAATCTTAGCTCTGCGCGGGACGCGCCTGGCTTGGGGTGGGCTGACGCTGCTGCAAAAATTCGTCAATCTCTCGTTCCTGTTCTGAGGTCAGCGGTACACCAGTGGACAACTCGCATAACTCCTTGTTGCCAACCTGGGGCAACAAAGCAGTCAGTCGATCAAAGACAGGAATTTCAATCAGTCCCCACTCCACTAAACCCGTCAGGTAACCATGCCAAATCAGCGCTACCGTGTCGCTTGAGTTGCGCCACTCAAGTTGCCTGGCAATCCTGTTGCGCAACTCTTCTTCAGTAGGGTATCCGTTGATCATGGCTTGGCTCCTGGGGTCCTCGGCACATACACGGTGCCCTCAGGCGTGATGATCGTGATGCTCTCAATCTTTGCGCCAGTTCTGCTGTCAGCACTGAATGCCCGATTAATTCCACGCTGCGCAATCTCCGATGTCATCCCTGCTTGCCCCCTTGCATCAATGATTATGTTCCCGGACTGCGCTCGTGCGTTCATCGCTGTTGTTGATATGGCACTCGACAAACCATCCGAAGTTTGATTCACCACACTGGTCATCGTCTTGAGCTCGTACTTCGTGCCATCAATGAAGAAATCCGCTGTGCGCCCAGCATTGGTCGATGGAATCACCTGCACGGTCTTTCCACCAGACACCATCTCTCCAATAAAACTCTGCTCTGCGGTCGTCAACCCATCAACGGACCCGATAAGTTTTCCGGGAGGTATCAAGCCTCCCCCATTTGCCCCAATAAGTTTTCCTGGTGCTATCACCCCCCCATTTACTGAAACTGGCGCAAGCCCGTTCACCCCAGTGGGTAGGTTCGTAAAGTTGGCCTCCGCAAGAGTTGCGTCTGTCTTACCCAATTGCCCCAAGGCATCCAAACTGCCTTTGCCGCCAGTTCCTGCGAGCATACGCACACCAAACTTGCCCAAGCCATAGAGTGCAAACCCATCCATGATCCAGGCCTCAGGGTAAACAGGCTGCAAACCTTGTGCCTTTTCCTTTGCAACGCCCCAGTACTTCTGAAGATTTGTTGCGTCTGGACACGCCGCCGGCGGAGTACATCCCAGCGCGGCCATTTCTTTGTAAATGAAGTTGGTTACGTCATTGCACTCGCTACCAGTGCATGTGACAACGGCGTTCGCTAGTAGCTTGTCCGACAGCTCATCTTTCAACTTCAACGTAGTAACCGTTTTGCACGACTGCGCATTGCCTGTGGTCATGCAATCTTTGGTGGCTTTGTTTAACTTTTCACGCTCAGGATGACTCAGGTAATTGTTCACGGTCGCATTGAACCCAGCAGCCCCACCCGCAGGTCCAGCCACTACCAATCCCACAGTGGCCCCTGCGATTGCCGTCAAGGTCTGCTTCAGCGGCTCGGGCAAGTCCGTTGCATTGATTTGCTCCGCAATCAACGGCACAGCCGTCTGGCTTACTCCTGCACCCACGGCACCAGAGTTTCCGCCCCCCAAACCACCCACAGCCACGTGCAAGGCAATGCGAGCTGAACCACCTTCCTTCCACAGTTCTTTGCCAGCTTCGTCATTGTTCTTGTCAGCTTCTTTCCACATCTTCTCCGCATAGTCCCCCACCGCCTTAGGCGCCATCTGCCCAAACGTAGCCGTCAGGGTCACCTGCGCATTCACATCGTTCTTGACCGTGTCCTTGTCAAAGATCGTTGTCAACCCTGTGCTGGCGTCCCCTGTGCGCACATCTTGGTTGCCCGCAAAGCCGGTTATGCCTGATACCGTGGTGCTGGACGCTTCGCCGCTGGCTTGGCCTATGCCGATACTGCTGACGGGCTTGTTGGCAGGGGTTTTGTTGTTGGCTTTTACCGCGTTATTGATGGTGTCGGGGGAGAAGCCCATGTCCTTCAGGTTCTGCTGGGTGGCCGCGTTGCCCTGGTCGCCGACCTTGGTGCTGACCGTCGCGCTCAGGCTGATGCCCTCTGCGTTGTAGTTGGCGCTGTTCTGCAGGTCCGTGGTGGTGGTGCCACCGGCTGCCGAGTAGGTGTTCAGGTTCTTGTCCACCGCCACCTGGGTGCTGGTGATCTGGCCACCGGTGAGGGTGGTTTTACCACCCACCTTGACCTGGAAGCCACCGTCTCCAGCGTGTATGCCGGACGCGTCGCCCGTGCTCTTGAAGTTGCTGTCGATGTTGTTCTCGCCGTAGCTTGCGCTGAAGCTGCTGGTGCCAACGCAAAACGGTGGTATGCACAGCTTGGCACCAAAGCCGCTGCTGGTGCTGCTCTCGGTGTAGGTGCTGGTGGCTTGCGGGCTGGCAATGGTGAGGTCACCGCCAATGTCGGTTACGACCTTGTTGCCGTTTACGATGCCACCGATCAGATTGGTATCGCCCCCGCTCTTGATGGTCACCGTGTTGGCGGCTGTCACCGTGCTGTTGCTGAAGCTGGTGTCCTTGCCCTTGCCCTTGCCTTGGTTCTGGCTGGCACTGGCGTTCAGGGTAAAGCCGGTCGTGGCACCCATGCTAAAGCCCACACCGATGCTGGCGCTGGAGCCGCTGGTGCTGTTGCTGTTGGTGCCTGTGTTGGTGGCGGCCACGATGTTGACCTGGTTGTCTGCCGTCAGGTGGATGTCTTTGCCAGCCTTGATGTTGCTGCCCACAATGTTGATATTGCTGTCAGCACCCGCGCCGGTGGCGGTAAATTTGACATCACCACCTGCCGTTACGGTACTGGCGGCGTTGGTGGTCACGCTGCTGCTCTGCGTGGATTGGGAGTTGCTGTTGCCCAGACTCACATCAATGCTGATGCTGGCTGCCGAGCTGGGGTTGGACATGAGATTGCCCACTTGCTGGGCGGTGTTGTACGCGCTCAGTGCGGTGGTGGCTGCGCCCAGCGCCTGTAAGCGCCCGCCGTTGACCTGGGTGGTGGCTTGGGCCATATTGCCCGTTTGTTGCACGCCTTGGGCAGCAGCAATCACCGGGTTGCTGATGGAGACGGTGATGCCGCTCTGGCTCATGCTTTGCTTGGTGACGTTGTTAAAGTGCTCCTGGGCAGACTGCACCACGATGTTTTTGGCCTGAACAATGACGTCGCCCCCAGGCGCTGCCAGGTGGCTGCCGGACTGGGTAAAGGTCTTGCCAGCGCTGATGGTGACGTTGCCGTCGACCGCGCCTACGGTGGTACCAGCCGCCGTTACCGTTGTTGTGGTGCTGCTTTGGGAGTTGTCTTTGTTGCCGATAGAGGTGCCGATTCTGTCAAAGAAGACACCGCTGGCTGTGGTGGTGGTGCTCTGGCTGGTGGTGCTTTGGTTGAAGGCGGCGTCCAGGGTTACATCGCCCACGGCCTGGATATGGGTGCCCTTGTCAGAAATCACGTCGGTTCCGGTGATGGTGACGTTCTTGCCACTGGCAATGGTGACCTTGTTGCCGCCGTAGCTGGAGGTGGTGGCTACCGTGTTGCTGGTGGCACCGTCTTCGGTCTTGGATTGGCTGCCCAGGGTGAAGTCCATGCCACCGGTGCTGAAGAAGCCGCTTTGGGTCTCCTTCTTGAAGCGGGTGGTGGTGTGTAGGTCGGTGCCTGCCTTGAGGTTGACGTTACCGTTGATGGCATTCAGCACCACGTCACCCGCTTTGGTGTCACCGCTGGCTACGGTACCCAGTTGGGCACCGGTACCGGTGATGTTGCCACCGGCTTGTACGGCGATGCTGTTGCCGGTGACGGTGCTGCCGATTTGCAGGGTGTCGGTGCTGGTGTTGCGCTCTACCGTGGTTTTGCTGGAGAAGAAGCCGCTGCTGCTGCTGGTGGAGCCAATGTCTGTACTGTTCTTGGTCTGCGCCGCACCGATGTCGATGTTGCCTGTGGCGATCAGGTTGACCGCCCCATTCTTCAGGGTGTCGGTGCCATTGGTGGCCTTAACCAGGGGCACGTCTCCAGGATTGATACCCAAGGTAGCAGTACCGGCTTGGAGCGTTGCACCCGTCAAGTTGATGTTGCCCTGGCCTGCCGCATCCGTTGTTGCCGATGTGGCTGTCTTGTTGGCGGTGGCAATGACATTGATGTTGCCGGCAGCTTGCAGCCCACCGCCAGACGTTCCCTGTTGCTCAGTGCGCCGCCAGTCACCTGCGCCGTTGGAACTACTCGCGCTGATAGAGTCCACATTGGCCGCCACTACCACGTTGGCACCCGCCAAAGTGATAGCGCCGCCGCTTTGGATGTTGGCACCCTGCAGGGTCAGCGTGCCGCCCATGGGGGCGGCTGGCTTGTCTGCCGAGGTAGATGTTGCGGGTGCGGCTGTCGCAGCCACCACGCTGACACCACCCGTGCCCTGGATATTGCCGCCGGTCGACAGCAGGCTGGCAGAACCGGTCTGTGCGTCCAATGGCTCGTCGGTGTACATACTAACTCCCGTCAGGGCGCTGGTGGAGCTAGTGGCAGTTTGGTTTTGCAGGGCGATGATCTTGACGTCCTGGCCCTGCAGGTTGACGGCACCGGCCGCCTTGATGTCGCTGCCTGCGATGGTCAACGTACCGCCTTCCCCGCGAACACCTACGGCACCGCCTGTGGACGTCAACTTGCTGCCTACCCAGGTCGTACTGCTGGTGCTGCTGGTTTTTTTGACCGTTGTTATTGCACTATCCTCGGATTGCCCATCACGGAGGTTGGCTGTGTTGACTGTTACGGTCTGGCTGCTGCCGCTGCTTTGGTTTGTTAACGCGACCGCACCCTGTGTCACGCCTTCCTTGCCAGTGACAAATACACCCTTGTCGCCACTGAGGTTGACCCCGGTCAGAGTGACTTGTTTGCCGGCCTGGACGTCGATGACTTTGCTGGCGCTAACGCTGCCTGCAACCAGGGTTTGGGTCGTGCTGCTGTGGCTGTTGGTGTTGCCATTGCTGCTGGTGTCTCCGTTGCTGCGGGTTGTGTTGGTGCTGGTGGAACTTGTGTCCACGGCACTGCGCAAGTCGATGCTGCCACCGGCTATCAGTGCCACGGTGCCGTTGTAGTCGGGTGCGCCGGGTACGGCATTGGGGTCCTTCTTGGCGTTGGCCGATGCATTGGCCGTGATGGTGACTGCCGTGCCATCGATGTTGCCGCCCGCTTTGACGAAGACCGAGCTGCCTTCCACCGTGCTGCCCATCGTGGTCGTGGTCGTGCTGATCGTCGTCGTTGTGGTGGTGGTTGGAGGCTGGTTGTCCGCCATAGTGCTGGTTTCCCTGTCCCAGGCACGTGAGTCTTGGGTGGTCGCGGTGCCATCCGTGGTTTGGGTGGTGGTGGTGCTGGATGTTCCTTGGGTTATGCCGTCAAACGTGATGTTGCCTTTGACGTCAATCGCCGCCTGGCCGTTCACAGCACTGAGCTTGCTGTTGGTCATGGTCAGGTGGCCATCGGCCATGATCACAAAGTCGCCTGCGGTGCTGGTGAAGCGGCCACCGACGGCGGTGATGTCGCCTGTGGCAGCAAGGTTGGCCGTGTTGGCAGCGCTGATGGTGCCGCGGTTGTTGATGATGTCGCCGGTAATTTTGGCTTTGAGTGTGCCGCCAGAGGTGATGGTGCCCCCGGTGTTGATCAGGCCCAGGCCCTGGCTGTCAAGCGCCACCCATTGCCCGGCACTGAGCGTGCCGCCGGTGTTGTCGATGCCACCGGCTGCGTTGACGGTAAGGGTGTCGCTGGCTCCAACGAGACCGCCGTTGGTGAGGGTGCCGGTGAGGTTGAGGGTGAGGTTGGTGGTGTTGATGCCGTTGGCTTTGGCACCCAGGGCTTGCCAGTCGGTGACGATGGGGGCGACTTTGTTGGCTGCCAGTGCGGCCCAGGCACCTTGCACGGTGCTGAGGTCGGGGGCAGGCAGGGCCAGGGTCTTGCCTTCTCCGGCGC
>JACCDN010705052.1_pt1 | contig 35333 bp, 26 predicted proteins | sample 7441691 | NCBI WGS metagenome assembly JACCDN01 (sample SAMN15323439, study PRJNA562643) | freshwater metagenome | isolation source: river surface water | place: USA:Blue River Watershed | collected 2017-08-16
CTCCAAAAGTTTTTGTTATGCATGCATTCTATGTTGACCTGAAATGAATGCAAGCTCCAAAAGCAAACGGCCCGCCGATTACTCGACGAGCCGTGTTTTTATCTGGCGGGTCCGGTGAGATTCGAACATAGGTATTTTGGAGTTTGAGATTTTTTGCAAATGTCTGTTACTCGTTGTTTTTATTGGATATACTGTCCATAGAAATTTTCGGGGGTATGATCAATTTCCATCTAAGCCCATGCCAAAAGCACAACAAAAAGCACAACAAATTTGACCATGGAAAAGCAGGAAATACGGGACTTTTCGCACAAAACAATCACCGGAATCAAGGTGCCGGGAGACTACAGAGATCTGTACTCCGATGTCACAGGACTTTTACTTCGTGTGCGTGTATCGAAAAAAACCGGCCTGAATAAAAGCTGGCTATACGTATATACCCTACCCGGCTCTGGCGGCAAACGGGATTCCATTTCCCTCGGCATCTTCCCGGCCGTAGGCGTCGCCGAAGCCCGTGAAAAAGTCCGTGAGTACAGCAAATCCCTGCGGGAAGGCATTAACCCCAAGACGAAACGTGATCAGGAACGCGATGAAATCGCCAAAAATGTTCAGCGGCAAACGTTTCGCCATGTCGCCAAGGACTACTGGAATACGCACCATAAGACATGGAAGAACGAGAAAGTTCGCGCACAGTGGATAGACAGCTGGATGGAAAACTACACTTTCCCCCATATCGGGTCGCTTGATGTAGCCGATATTCGACTTAATGACGTTGTCAAAGTGCTGAAGCCAGTCTGGATCGACAAGCATGCGACTGCCCGAAAAATCAACCAAGCGATTGGCAGCGTCCTTGAGTATGCCGTTGCCAAGGGATGGCGAGACGAAGACCTCGTCAACCCCAGCAAGCAAAAAGAACGACTCGTTCACCTACTGGCCCGGGTTAAGCACGTTAAGGACCACATGCCGTCCCTTCATTATGAAGACGGCCCAAAATTTTATGCTGACTTGAAGCAGCATTTACTAAGAACGGATTCGACGGGCGGCTACCTGAGCCTAGAATTTCTGGTCTTAACAGGGTTGCGCACGGACAACCTCCTCACCCTTGAATGGGATGACATCGACCTAAAGAAAAAGCTCGTCAACGTACCCGCCAGAAAGATGAAGGGGGGAACCAAGGATTTCAGCTACCCGTTAATTGACCGCTGCATTGAAATCCTCAAGCTACGCAAACAAATCACCGGCGGCACAGGCTTTGTTTTTACGGGTCGAAAAGAAGAACAGATGAGTAGTGGCGCAATGCTGGAAGCCGTTAAAGTCATTTGTGGCGTCAAAGGCATCAAGAGAACCGACCCTAAATACAAGCCAAAATATACGGATCGACAATCAGGTCGGCGGATCGTGCCGCATGGCTTTCGAAGCACCATCTTCTCGTGGGCTGAAGATCATGGTTACAAACTTGAAGATTGCGAGGCCATCATTGCCCACACAAAGGGAGACCAGAACCTGGCAGCCTACGCCCGTGGCAACAAGTTAAAAATCCGCCGCGAAATCATGGAGGCATATTACAGCTACCTTTGTCCGGCATGCCGAAGCAACTGAAGCGGACTGCCAGGTGCGTGCAACTCTGCTTGAGCGGACTAGGTTGATCAGACCTTGCGTCTGTTAGCCGACACTCAGTAGTACATGTCTAAAACACACATTGAGTGATGTTGCATATCACATTACTGTTGTTATACTGATTGCGCAAATAGCAGTTGTATACAGATACCTACGACCGTGTGAACATCGTTATGTCTCCCTAAGGCTATGAGTCACTTTCAATCCCCTGAACTGCGTTTTGAAACGCTTGTGCAGAAAATACTGGCTGTGAACAGATTTTCTGTTCAACCAGCCACCTCACGAGCGTTCGATTTTCTCGCAACGCTCGCCAATGAAATTTGGGCGGTTGAAGTTAAGTATTACCGAACTGCGCGAGCTCAGATCTCACTAATTGAGGCAGGCGCCGCGCGATTGATCGAGCGAGGAATAGCAGCTGGAGCCTGGAAAGGAATGCTAGTTGTTTCCTGTTCTATCCCTCCAGGGGCTAGAGAAGAGCTCGAGCGTCGCTACAGCCTATTGTTCGTTGATAGAGCCGACCTTGCAATATGGGCATCGAAGGCGCCTGAATTATTGGATGAACTAGCTGCGCTCTTAGACGGGGACTCCGCATCTGAACCAATCGCGCATGGACGCGACTTGGAGAGAACAGCCTCCTCGACTGGTCGTCTATCCCCTTCATCGCCACCTGTTATTACAGCGGGAGATGATTTGTGTAGAGAGCTACGAGCTTTAAAACCAGGACGTGACACATGGTCCACATATGAAAAGCTCTGTAATCGCATTCTTCGCTACCTGTTCCCCAATGACCTGTATGGGTGGCACAAACAGGCGCGCACGGAAGATGGATTCAGCAAATTTGATTATGTATGTCGTATCAAACCAGCAACGGAATTCTGGCGCTTCCTAATTGACCACTTAAACTCACGATATGTAATTTTTGAGTTCAAGAACTATACGTCGCAAATCAGACAAGGTCAGATTTTGACTACAGAGAAATACTTGCTAGAAAAGGCCCTTCGACGTGCAGCAATAATCATCACTCGCACCGGCGCGGATAGAGGTGCGTACGCAATGATTCAAGGCGCTATGCGTGAGCACGGAAAGCTCATGTTAGTCATCGAAGATGATCAAGTTTGTAAAATGCTGCACATGAAAGATAGAGGCGATGACCCTACTGATTTACTGTTCGATGTCGCTGATAAGTTCTTGCTTTCCCTTTCACGCTGAGTTGTATCAGCTATGCGAGCAGCACTTCCACACATGAATAATCTTCTAGCGCAAACTGTCGCGTCAAATGGTTTTGCATTTATTCCTTGCCACCGCCCAGACTTATCTACTGTCGAGGCGGTATCTCTCTTGGGAACCCCCTTGACATTGGCTGGCTTCTCAACCGTTCAGGAGCTGCGACCTCACAGGGCATTAGACGCAGCCCCGAACACATACAGTGGGAATTTTGGTGTGGGCGAATTTCCCATGCACACCGACTTGGCCCATTGGGCGATTCCTCCTCGCTATCTCGTACTTCGCTGCATTCAGGGTGCTTCCGAAGTGTCAACCGGCCTTATAGATGGAAACGTACTCATCAAAAAAATCGGGAGCACACTTCTACGAAGAACCCTGGTTCAACCGAGAAGGCCGCTCGGCAATGGAAAACAGCTTTTGAGACTCCTGGACTGCTTAGACGATTACGATGTGCCACTGCTTAGATGGGACAGCATCTACCTTCACCCAGCAAGCGCTGAAAGTGAAGCGGTTTTCGCGCTTGTCTCAAGACAAATCACTTCATTAGACAGATACGATGCCATCCTATTAGCCCACGGCGACACATTGGTGCTAGACAATTGGAGAATAATTCATCGGCGTTCGTCCGTACCGGCAACTGCGGCAAATAGACTCATCGAACGCGTGTATGTAGGAGCATTACATTGAACACTCAGAAGCAAGCCACCCAGCAACAGCACCCTTGGTCGAAGAATGCACTGCTTGCCAAGGCACAGCGGTTCGCGGAACAGATGCTTAGTCATACCAAAGACGATTGGCGCTTCGCCTTGTGGTCCACCTTGATGCTTGAACTACTTGGGCGTGCCGCCTTAGCCCGAGTAAATCCGGCCTTGTTAGCAGAAGCAAAAGACTGGAACAACCTTTACTTCAGCTTGGGCTTCACCCCAACCGCAACCAAGTTCGTTCCCAAGTCAATTGATGTCTCCACTGTGTTCAGTCGGCTACAGGAGATTCTTCCAACATTTACGAAGGAGCTAGAAGGATTTGCGATTCTTCACATGGCTAGGAGAAATGAAGAGCTTCACGCAGGCAGCACTCCATTTGACAGCCTGAAGACTACGGAGTGGCTTCCCGCCTACTATCGTGCATGCTCCGTCCTAATTGAGTCTCTCGGCGAGACGCTGGAACTACTTCTTGGTAAAGACGAAGCTACCTTTGCTGAAACGATCATCACAGCATACAAGGACGAGTCGGCCAAGGCGGTTCTGAAGTCGGTCGCGGCACACAAGACTGTCTGGGAGGGCAAATCTGATTCTGAACGTACCAAGCTCTCGAACCAGGCTTCCACTTGGGCAACAAGACAGTCTGGGCATAGAGTCCGCTGCCCGGCTTGCGGCAACGATGCGCTCCTCACGGGTACTGCGATTGCAGCTCCATTTCTAAAAATCGAAAATGACCTGATGGTTGAAACTCAACAGTATCTTCCATCCAAGTTCGAATGTGTCGCTTGCCAATTGAAGGTTGCTGGTCTTTCTCAACTCACTGCCTGCGACTTAGGAAACACATACTCGGCGACCTTTACATACGACCTCGCCGATTACTACGCCCCAAACGATGACTACGCCGGTTATGAGGATGACAACAATGAGCCATAGCTGGCAACGAGCGGACGCACTCAAACGTTCTGAACGTCCGCTTGTCCAGTACGACTACATCCGTTAATCGTCGATAGCAGGCATAAGCAACTGCTCCGGTCGGAGCAGTCAACTTTGTCATCTTGACAGGATAGCTGATGCACATAGCAAGCTGACGGAAAGTCAATTTATTAAGTAGCTGGCTCGGCATACCCTGCTATAGCTAGCGTGTGACACTTATTTAAATTTACGGCACCACTGATCATAAAATATCCCGCATTAAGGAGACCCGGGTGCTGGACCTAGATGATAAGGCGCAAAAACTTAGACAGATTTTTCTGGATTCCGCCACAGCCGTGCCGATGGAAGATGAAACCGCCGCGAATGAGGCCTTGGAAGGCTATCAGAACCTTCAACACGCATCGGATCGCCTCTTCGATATATTGATCGTCTTGGAAAATACTGGCCAAACGGTTGGCACGATACGCTCTCTAGCCAATCATTTCTTTTGGGCTAATGTGCTGGATAGGGTTAGCGAGCCGATCGCCGAGGCACTTAACAACATTGCAGCCTGCCTGCCCGGAATCGTCAAGCCTGACGGAAAAAAAATTCCATCCGGGCCCGTGCAACCAGGCGCATCTCCTTCTTCGCAAGTCGCTGCCTTCGTGAGGACACTCGACCATGAGTCAGCTTGGCTGGAAGCCATACTCATAGCCCGCGCCTTCGCGGTTCTCAAACGATTTCCATTCACGAACGCTCGCACGAAAGCGGTTGCAGACGCAGCGAGTCGGATCAAACGGCTCGGCTACTCCTTTTCGATCGGATCAGGCCGATACCAGATCAGACCTGAAACTATCGAAAATATCGTCGGCCAAATTTGGAAAAACCTTCATCGCCTAGGCTGCCTCAATGCGCTCTCGAACATCATGTCGGCGGCTCTTGAAACCCAACACTACGCCTACGAGCAAATTCTATTTGGCAGGCAATATGCCAGCGGCCTAGGTGATCGTCCCCCGGGGTTACCAATCGGGCTGCTCTATAACATTGCCGTAAAGCTGCCACCCTCAGGGTCCAACGAACGCCATGCTAAGTCCTTCTGGGACGAGGCTGTCTGCCTAGCGCGCGATCTTGTGGCGATGCTCAATCTCGAACCCTACTCACAATTTGCTTTTCTAGGATTGAATGCCCAAGCCTTGGAGGATGGACTGCGAGAAGTCGCTCATTACGACCACTGCTTCTCTCTTCGTCAGTGGCATCTTAGCTTCACGCCGCAATTCCTCACCGTTTTTTTCGGTGAAAGCTTCGATGCCGATATGAAGCAGCGGCTCGGCTGGAACATTGCAGATGCGATACAGCTGGCTCAAGTTCTTCAAGCACATGCCAGACCGGACACTCAGGTCATATCGATCCCCAAGTTGGTTGGAACCGGTTTAGACCCTGGGGCCTTTAAATCCATGTTGCCGTTCATCGCGCATAGGGAGGGAGAAGCCAACAAAAACTATCGCTCTCCCTTCGGAGCTGCGGGCCCTGACGTAATCTTCAAGCCGCTCATCTTGCTTAAGGGAGACAGAGTCGTTCTGCCGACGGCCTCGGTACTGGGCCCAGCCCTGTTCGAAGCTACATTCGCAGCCTGGAAAACCACCAAGACCGATCTGGAAGTTGCTTCTCTGAGAGGCAATGCTGTAGAGCGGCTGGCGAAATACCTATTCGATAAGCATGGCTTTCAGCCGAGCTTCGAGAACGCGATCTATGATATGGGTGAACAGGGTGTTGGCGAGTGCGATCTCGTTTTCGAGGATGAAGAAAATATCATCCTGGTCGAGTGTAAAGCGAAAGCGCTGACCCGAGGCGCCATGACCGGCACGCAGGGCGATGCTTTACTCGATTTTGCGGGTGGTTTATTTGCGTCTCAAGCTCAAGCACTCAGGCATGAGCGTGTCTTGCGGAGTGTGGGGGCGATATATTTCAATGACGGTAAAAGGCTTGAGCTTCGAGACCGGCACATTACGCGACTTACCGCGACCCTCTTAGACCACGGCGCGCTCCAAGATCGGTGGATGCTTAGTAACGTCTATAACGCTTTGTTGTCGGCCCAAGTCACCTGCGATTCCGGCTATACAAAAAAAAGGCAAGTCGAGGAATTCAACAAGAATCTGCGCTTCTTTCAGGAAGAGACACGTCTGCTTGAAGCGACAGGACAAAACATCAATGCTCATCCGCTCAATGCCGCTTCCGCGAGCATTGCCCAGCTCGATGTCCTATTGGAAAGCGTGCAATCGCTGAGCGAGGTGAGAAGAAGGCTTTCTGCTCCCGTGACGTATTCGACCTTCAATGTGCTACTGGAGCACTTTCATCAACAGAAGATGCACAGCCAAGGCCATCCTACTTAACACATCACCCACCCAAGATTGCCGACCGGCAAATAGCTCCACTAACCCACGACAACCTCACCAACGAGACTGCCGTCTATCTGATACCCATTTACAGAGGACCGGCAATGAACGATAACTAGCCGCTACCGAACTTGGCAGAGGTTGAGAGGGCTTATGCGCCCTCCTCTATTCGAACGTACCGCGCTGCCACCCTCGCCATTACAAGTTAATGAGCATTGTTTGCAATTGTTACTCATTGTTATAAAATGACTAATATGTAATTCTTAACACAGGTAAGCGAGCATTAACTGACATGTCTTCCATAGGTATGCCCCTCAAAGATCGGATCAAGCGTTCTATCACCCAACGCGGTGATGAGGTATTTGTGCGCAACGAGTTTGCGAAGTTTGGTAGCCCAGCTCAAATCTCTCGCGTGCTTCGTGAGCTGGTGGCGACAGGACGTTTGGTTAAGTTGGGTGTTGGCATCTACGCCAAGGCAAAGCCGAGCGTTCTGACAGGCAAGGCGATTCCCGTTCGGCCGGTAGATGTACTCGCGCCAGTTGCGTTACAAAAACTCGGCGTCACCATCAACCAAAGCCGCCTTGGTAGCGCCTATAACGCAGGCAAAACTACGCAAGTGCCCGCCGGCATGGTGATCAATACGGGCAAACGCCGCATCAGTCGGCGTATTGGTTTTGGTGAGCGCGTTGTGACTTATGAAACGACTTCTTGAGCAGCAAATTGAGCTGATCGATGCCTGGGTCGCTGAAAGCGTAGCCAGTGACATCACGCCTGCTCTTTTAGAAAAAGACATCCACGTCACGGATGCTTTAATCGCCCTGATGCAAATCGAGCATCCGACACTATCTTTGGTCTTCTGCGGTGGCACGAGCCTTTCAAAGGCTTACGGCATGATTGAACGGATGTCCGAAGACATCGATTTAAAGGTTGTGCCGCGAGACCAAAACATCAGCCGTAGCGCCCTCAAGCGGGATCTCAGCAATTTGAAAGTACACGTTACGACTGTGCTTTCAGGCATTGGCTTGGCAGAAGATGTTGAAGCAAGAAAAGCTCTTAATGAAAACCGTTACATTGGGATGCAATGGTTTTACAGTTCTGCCTACGAATCGCACGGCAGTTTACGCCCTCACTTGAGTATTGAATTTACAACCAGAACACCCAGGCATCCAGTTGAAACAAAAGAAATCGGTTACTTGCTAGATAGGCTTTTGGAGAAGCCAGGTTCGGCAGAAGCTGCCTGTGTTATCCCGGCCGAAACGCTTGCAGAGAAAGTGCTGTCTTTTCTACGACGATATGCGCAATACAACGCGGGAGAGATGGAGCAACCATGGGATAGCGCCCTGGTTCGCCATATCTACGATACTTATTGCATCGTTCACGCAAATCACGCGTGCCTAGAGACAGCAAAACTGCATTTTAACGAGCTCGTAGTTGAAGACACTGTTCAGTTCGGGAAGCAGTTTTCTGAATTCTCAGACAGACCAAAAGCAACATTGCTTCAAGCTTTGGCAGATGCCGAATCAGACTCAAAGCTTGTTGATGAATATCAGCGCTACCTGCTGCCATTGATATTTGGTGCAACTCGCCCCAGCTACGAAGATGCTTTTGCGGTGTTTAAGGAATGTGCGAAAGCGCTTCTAGCGAGAGTCAACAGTGACGGTTAATTGAATCATGGGGCTGACCGTTGTTGCCCATAACGGACGGTATCGAATAGCCCGCTTCCGACCCAAAGCGGAAGCAGCCCTCTTTGAAAAGCAGACGGTAATCAACGTTGCGCCAACATTCCTTGCATGGATTTTTGCGCAGGGTTAGTGCATTAAAGGGTAGGCATTGCACGAGGAGCAATGCCATTGAGAAACTCGGTTATGTCAATTACGCGGCTTGAGTCTATTGAAAGCGAAAGAGCTTCATTAAGTAGCTCAAAAGTACATCTCAAAGCATTCAGTGTACCGCGGTCGTTTGTGACCAGAACGTCTTCGCCATTCAAGTCAAGACACAAGGAAAAGTATGCGTCTTCACAGTCGTTACTATCGACTGGCAGGCGTATTTGACCGGGTTGGATATTATTTGCGTAATAATACATGCGCTGCATGAGATAGCCAAAATATGACGCCGTCCCGAGTATTGTCTGGAGTTGATCGGCACTTGCCGACAGGGACTGTGTTGCGGAAGTCAACTGCCCGAGAAACGTTGCCGCATCAAGCCTGTGCGTCCCATTTTGAGATGGGTCTAGTTCCAGGTTCGCAAGGGCCGGAAGCGAACTAACGTGCGAAACGAAAGAATTTTCTTCTTCTCTCAATATACTTTCAATATTCCTGCCAATCTCGCGACATGATGCGGTGGCGCTATCTGCGTAGGAGAGTGTCTTGGCATTCAACTCTGCCAAGGTCGGAGATTCCTCCGCTGCGGAAATAAGCTGGCGCAGGATGTCTCTATCTTCTCTTCGCGTTGGATTAACAGGTAACTGAATCCGTTGCGATAGAAGACAAAACGGATCATCTAGTATCTGTTGTGCTATCTGGCACTTGAGCAGATTTCCGCGGGCTCGGCGATACTCATCATCGTTCGGAGAGTCGCTTAAATGACTAGCGAGTTCGAGCACAGACAGCGTTGGAACAGCGATCTCGAACCTCGTTGCTGCGACCCTTAAATCATTGCCAGAGATACCACGAATTGCCGATGTGTCCAAGATGTACATGTTGAGTCCTAGCGTGGAGTTGAGGCGCCTGCACGACTTTTCGTGCAGATTCGATGGAATGACGGAATAGACGCCGCTGGGCGAGATTGGGCAATTGACTTTCTTCTCACGATCCCAGAAAAATCCCTGTACCCGGTGTCTTCAACTGAGATAACCAATCCTTCAATGTCGCTCTGTCAGCAACTTCGACAGGGTATGAGCGCGCGCGACGAACTGCTTCTGCGCCGGGCGCTAGCGCCGACGACGTAACTACAAGCCCGGACGTCGCGTTCTCATCAATCACATCTGCCCAGAGCGCCTTCACAACAGTCTTACCTACCTTCTCCTTTTGGCGCTTGCACTGAATTAGAACGAATGGGGGATCAGTTGGTGCTGCCCCGACTTTCCATGCTCGGATATCTACGCCTCCGTCGTTCCGTCCCGGACCGACATCGACGGTGTACCCAGATCGGATGAAAAACTCTGCTGCTAAACCTTCAAACTTTCGCCAATTGATCTTGTCAATTCTGTCGAAGTTGGTAAACAGATAATCAATGAAGCGTTGGTCAAAGAATGTCCCGTGAGTTGCGTCGAGGGATTCGCTCGAAAACAGGCCTTCGAGTTCGATGGTGTCTTTCCAAGCGATTTGCCTATCGGTATGCCATTGCCACGGACTAGCTTGTTCGCTCCGTTCGATTAGGCTGATTAGTTCTACCGCGATTGGTTCTGCGCCACTTGGGAGATCTGACGATACTCTCTCAAAGAATCGGATTTTGTCGAATCCATCGCTCAGCGACTGTTTTTGACCATTGAACTGAACTTCTCCCAGTAGAGTCAGCACCAGTTCCAGGTAGTAGCGATTCTCCGCATCCGCTTGGTATTTAATTTGAAGATGGGTCGGACCATGACCAACAAATTCGCTATTAAGGTGGCCAAGCCTGAATAGCACCCGCTGGAATGCGTCCTCAACCTCATCAGATCGAAGACTGACGATATCGTTAGACATTGACGCAATCGCCGACGCAATGGGATTGCGCGACCCGATGTGACTGACAATCTCTTCGCGTGTTAGAGCCAGACCGGATTTAAGACCGATCTGCTCGCCAAAGAAAGCAGCGAATACGTTTGTCGAAGTCCAGATTGAGGCCATTTCGGCACCTAACAGTTATTCATGAGCAGAAAAATTCTGGACCTTCCTAATAATACGGACACCATCGGATCGCCTCTACAGTTAAGAATGACCATGGAGATGATCCGATGTCAATTTCGTTTTTCAAACAACAATCATACGGATAGGGTGAGTGTCTGCAATCAAGCAACTCCTTGAACTTCCGCTTCTGGCCGGTACCCGACTAAGGTCTGAGATGACTTGATGACCGCTTCGGCCGAATTGCCGACAGAACCCTATAAGGGTGCAGGCTATCTCAGGCAGCCTGCAGCTCAAGCTTGATCGTTTTGCCGAGTGCGGCTGCCGCACTGGCAAGCGTTGTCAGTGTCAGGCTAGTATCCTCCTCATCCAGAAGCCGATTAAGGGACGCCCGGCTGGTATGCATTTTTGAGGCCAGCTGAGTCTTTGTTAGGGACTGGGTCTTCATTTCCTCTGCAATCTGCCAGGCAATCACTCTTTTGATTGCAACGGCGGTTGCCTCTTCCAGCAGCGACTCTTCCCGCAGGAAATCGTCGAAGTTACTCCCAATGTTCTTTTTAGCCATCATGCTCTCCGTTTCAATTGCTTCAGTCGGTCTTTTGCCAGATCCAGATCGGGCTTCGGGGTTGCCTGCTGCTTCTTGATAAACCCATGAAGCAGAACCATCGTCGATTTATCCAGAGCAAACAGCACGCGGACAATCCTATTTTCCAGCTTGATGCGAACTTCCCAGAGACCCTCACCTAGGTTCCGTACCAATGGCATTCCCAAAGGCCAACCTAGCTGAACCGTCTTGATATCCTCACCAATCACCTTCCGTTCGATAGCTGGCAGATCCTTCAGCCATTCTCTGACCGGTTCCGAACCGGAATCGGTCACAAAGAAGCGAACATCAAGGGTTGGTTTCATGGTCTTAATGTACCAATCTTGGTACGTTTGTGCAAGTTTGTTTTTGCCTGTCATTGAACACCTCAGGTTGCATAGGCCAATTCCAGCCGTTTCAGGGCCACATCGTCATAGGCCGCCAACGGGTGCTCCTTGTTCATCAGGGCAAACCGGGCGATTGCCCGACTACAGTTCGCGGCATGGAAGGTCGTAACCGACTCGTTGCAGTTACTCGCGTCGTGCAATTCGCGGCCGAAAAGCAGTCGCCTCGCGCGTCAGTCTTCGTAGTTGGCGCCGGGGCTATGGTTGCAAGAACTGATCGCCAAAGCAACGAGTACGACGGGTTTCCTCAGTCATTCCGGGGGCGCCTCGAGCTATGTAGTATCAGCCCCTTCGCCATCAGAGGAAGGCGGAGTAGCCTGCGGCCGCCCTGACGGTGACAAATCTAGCCGGGGCTCAAGATCGCTCATTGGGAACTCTTTGGATTCGCCAACGACGTGGCAGCCATAGAGAAAGTCATCACCAATCCAGCGCTTTTCGCGCGCGATACCGTCGAGCGCAAAGCGGAAGGTGAGCTGAGTCGACAGATCTTCCCAGTCCTCCGGCGTCAAGTGCAGGGCAGAAATCCAGTCGTGGACATATCGGCATTCATCGAAGGCGATGACGTCCATGAACATCGACGTCACCTTGCCCTCGGCAACGTAGCGAAATCGCTTGCATTCCCTAACATTCGGGTGAGCCGGATAGGCAAGCTGCGCAAATACGGGATAAAACCCGATCTCCGTTGTCGGCACGTCGCACAACATCGGCATGTTGTCCCAGTACGGAAAGTTTCCAATGCGCTTCATCGCCGGCGTCCAAAGAGAGTGGTCATGACGCCAGGCATAGAAGAGCGCGATCAAGTCTTCAAGCTTCTTGCCTTCGGTTTCGAGCTCCTTTTGTTCGACTTTTCCAACCAGCCCCCTACGCCACGTCCTGATTAGACTCTCCGCACCATTGTGGAAGGGCGCGAACCCCGTCGCCCCTGTATAGCGGCCGCACGCCGCCAATGTCCAGATCAGTGAGAAGAAGTGGGGATCGCAGATAGCGTCACCGTCGGTCTCCCAGTCCTGGCTGAGGAAACTTTCGAGCTCGGCCTGGTCCCAAGAGTCGCCGTCTGCATCACCTGGGACGTTTGGCCAGGTAGCGGAAGTCTCTTGACCAATGTCGATTTCACCCTCTGCGCCCTCATCTACGTCCGGCTTGAAGACCACGAGTCGCTCACCTCGCCTGATTGAACTCTTAAGGTTGGCATCAAATGCGACCTTCCAAAGATCCCCTGACATGAGTCGAGACATGGGCGCAACGATGGTCGCCAGATCCATCAGGCTACGAGTAATAAATTGCCCGTAGTAATGCTCAAAATTAGCCTTCACCTCTTCGATGAAATCCTTCGGCGGATCATCATCGTCAATCTCATATTCGGTACTTGGCGAGTAATTGAAGATGTAGCCGTAAGTCGGTGGGCCTTCAATGGAGCCACCTTTCTTCGACTCCATAAAGCTCTTGGGGTAGAGATACGCCCCGATCAAGAAACTATAGCGGTCAAGCACGCCAGGTTGGGACGTGTCAGGGCAGGCGAAGTTGCTGACCAGCACTCCAAGTGGCGCCAAAGACGAGTGTCGAAACATGGTCGCTAAGGCGCGCAACGTATTGGATTCTTTGCTCGGAAAGGCTCCGCAGGCATCAAAGTAGATTATATCGAATCGGCGAGGCGTGCCGATGAAGAAGTCCTCGATTCCCACCGGGATGAACTTGATTCCTCGCGCGCGGAGCTCACGAAGCTCCTCCAGACCGGCGTCCGCAGTCTCCTCGTCAATCTCGAATGCCCAAATGTTCTCGGGACGAACACCTAGCTCCAGCAATACCGACAGGTCATTACTGGGCTCCGGCCCAGCGAGGTAGGCGACGGTGATCTCGGACGATGTTCGGGTGCCTACAGTTTGAAGGCGGAAGCTGCGCCAAGATTCTAGATCCTTAGGCTTGCACGCAAGTGCCACATCGCGGTCGCCGTAGCACTTGTCTTGGAGCAAATGATCACGAATGCGCTTCGTATGTTCTGCCGAAACGATAGCAGCATTCTCTCGTCGTGAGGTGATCAGTTCCACCGCATGAGAAAGGGCCAGGCGACGCGCATCGTTTTTTGTCGGCTGGTCGTAAGAGACTTGGTGCGGATTGGACATTGATGACTTTCGAAACGGAGCTCAACTCACTAACAACGTTGCGCAGGACACACTGCGGGATTTTGAGGCGCGATATTTATGTTCGGCTAGCCTAACCGAAAGCGGTCATCGCCGATCGACTGCACCTGGCCGTCAGCTGCCTACCCATAGCGGAGGCTTCACCCAAATGAAACCAACCTGTAAAGAATGGGATCATCGGCCTCGTTCATGAACCAATCGATTAATGGGTTAGAGGATATGACGCAATGATGATGGCAACACATACTCAGCTCCATGATCTTGTGCTCGATCTCGCAACGACGAAAGGACTGCATTTTTTGTATTTTCTGGCAATGCCAGAAACTCACGCGAAAACCTTGAGACACCCATCTCCGAAAACGAAGCAGGAAATATTTTTGTTGTAATAAAACCATGCGGAAAATCTTGAAGGATTTGTGTCCGAATACCAAAATAATATTCTGCGGTCTCGGAGGTTAGCTGAACCCAATATGGAATACGCACTACTGAATACCCAAGAGATCGGGCAACTAAATCTTTTTCGGTGTCAACTTTGATTTTCAGACTATCCCAATAGTGTTGGTCACCGTCGAACTCAACAACAGTTGTGTGGCCTTGAATTTCATACGCCATATCCCAACGCCTCCTGCTATCGGGCAAACGTAGTTCGCGACCTCGCCAACATTCCTCGCCAACCATTTGCTTCAAGGTCGCTTCAAGCTTCCCTTGTAAAAGATAACCCTCGATGGTGATCATGTAACCCTCCCGAATATCAGCTTGTCAATCACGAATGTAGGCCCTCCCCCGCTCCACCCCAGACATCTGACCTAAAACGCCCGTATTCGCTAAAAGCCGTAACCTGGCAGACCGATACTCGGCAATCGCCCGAATTCGCTCTTGTTGGGCATCGGCCAGCGCCGATTCTGTATTGAGCAGCTCCAGAATATCCGCTGCGTTGCGGTCATAACGGCGCTTGGACGACGAAACCGCCTCATTTGCTGTGCTCAACAGTCTTTCACTGGCTTTCAGGGTACCCAGCGAAGTCACTGCATCCGCATGCGCCTTAATCACATCCGTCAGAATCTGGTTCGTCGTGTCCTGCAGTTGCGCTTCACTCAACTCGGCCTGGGCTTCCGCACCACGAATCTTATAAGTCCGGCTAAAACCCTCGAAGATCGGGAAATTGATCGTCACCCCACCGGCGATGACAGTCTGGTTGATATACGTCAGCCCTTGATTCGGGTACCCGTTCCTTGAGATATACGCCGTGCCATCCAACGTTGGTAGCCCTTCAGATCGTGCCGAAGTAATCTTGGCCTTATCCGATGCCCACTTAGCCCTCGCCTGCTTGATTGCCGGATGCTTTTCTTCCGCCTCAACCAGCCAACTATTCAGATCCTTCATATCCGTCTGTTGGTAACCTTCAATCTGCTTTGGCAGCTGGATCTGAGTTGCCGCAGAAATCCCCATCGCCTGTTTCAAAACACCAACGGCTTTCTGATAGTCGCCACCCGAGCGGGATTCATTCAGCCGGGCTTTAGCCAATGCCGTCGAAGCTTGCAGCGAATCACTTAAAGCTGCCGCGCCCTTGGCCTCACGACGTTTTGTGGCGCTCAGCGTATTGTCGGCAAGCGCCGCCATCTGACGCCTTGCCTCGTAGAGCGATTGTCCGGTCAGCGCATCAAAATAGGCCTGAATCACCGACACCATCACTTTTTGCAAGGCCGCATCATGCCCCGACATGGCAGCCGCCAACAGCTGGTTAGCCGCTTCCCGGTTTGCCGCCCTGCCGCCAAAATCAAACAACCGCCAGTTAAACGACCCATAGGCCTGATTACCCATGGTGAACGAGTTTGAATACCCAGAAGACGCCGGATACGTCGTTGAGTTCTTCAAACGGCTGAACGACCCATTAATGGTCGGCAAATAAGCCGCTCTCGCTTCGCCAAGCGCCCCGGCCTGCACCTTGATCTGCGCCCAGGCGCCACGCACCTGTGGGTTATTACACAGTGCCACATCGACGGCATCACCCAAGGCCAACGGCCGTTTGAAATCAACCTGTGCCGGGCACGGTATCGGCGTGTCGTCCGGCAGGCTCGCGCCATTTTTTAAACGATCCGGCTGCGTCCAGAGCGGGTCCTCCAGCAGATCGGGCACGCCAATCGCCCAAACTGGTTGAGCCACAATCGTACCGAACAACAGCGCCAGAGCTCCCCACTTACCGTTCATTCAGGCTCTCACGCGTATGCTGAATCAGCGGCGACAGGAAGTATTCAATAATCCGGCGGCTCCCCGTCTTAACCTCAATCGATGCACTCATACCTGGGGTCAGTGCCACTTCCCGGCCATCAATATGCATACGATCCTGATCCAGCAAGACTTTGACGGAATACACCGCCCCCTTGGGCTTATCCTGATCTTTTTTCTGCTTATCCTTGTTTTGCAGCGTCTCCATCGCCGCCGTACCGCTCGGATCAATCGCATCCCGAGAAACATGCGACACCCTGCCCTTGATCGTGCCGTATTTGGTGTAATCAAAGGTCTCAACCTTAACTTCCGCTTCCTGGCCTTCCCGGATAAAACCGATATCCTTGTTCTCGATAAAGGCCTCAATCTCGACTTGATCCTGCTTCGGCACAATCACCATCAACGGCTGAGCCGCCTGAACGACACCGCCGACCGTATGCACGCTCAGCTGCTGAACCGTCCCATCTACCGGTGCCGTCAACTTTAAAAGATCGCTGTGCGCCATCGCCCGTTGGGCATCCTGATCGGAAGACGCGGCAAACTTGAGCCCCTCGTTCAACTGATCCTGGGCATTTTTACGCGTCTCGGCAATCAGAGCATAACGCTGGTTGGTCACATCCGCCAGCTTGCCTTCAACCTCGGCCTTCTCCTGCTCCTTCTCCAACCAGGCATGTACCGAAACATCATGGTCCTTAGCCAATAGCTTGTAATCCTTCGCGCGTTGAGTAACCAGCGGTAACTGACGGCTGTAACGGGCAACCTCTCCATCCAGGCGACGACGTTTCGACTCATAGTCATGCCACTGGCTTCGCAGGTGTTGCTCGGCATCGGCAACGCGCTCTGCTGCAATGCCCTCAACGCCAACTAACGGTTCCAACTTATTGGCATCTATCGAACCTAACAACGCCCGGGAACGTGCAATCTGCAACCGTGCCGTATCTCGGTCCCCAATAGCCTTGTCTCGCTCCCGATCACTCATCCGGGTATCCAAGTCCATTAACGGATCCCCTGCACTCACCGTCTGCCCTTCTGCCACATAGAGCTTTTCAACCCGTGCCGTTTCCACCGCGGCAATACTCTTGGTGCGCTCCGAAGGAATAATTTTGCCGCTGGCATTCACTATAATGTCCATCCGCCCAAAAACGGACCAAAGCAGCACAAAGGCAATAATTCCCATCAGAATCCGGGCAATCCAACGCGTGGCTGGCGATACCGGCGATGTCTGTAACGACAGCGCGGCTGGTAAAAACTCTGCTTCATGCGGCTGCAAATCGGGCAACGTTATCTCATGGCGCTGTTGCCAGAAATGCATGAAGTGCGCTTTATAGCGTTGCCACAATACCTGCCATGCCTCGCAACGATGACGCAGCCCATCCCTATTCGGTCGTTGCAATAGCCCATGTAGCCAAGCACTCATGCACCGGTGAACATTGCTCGCCCGACGGGCCACCAACCCCTTTATACGATTCATCATGCGGCTGCCTCCGCCGCCTGACCTAATTGCAGGGCATACAGATGGGCATAAATTCCACCGTCTTGTTGAATCAAGTCATGATGCGCACCCACCTCGGCAATCTGCCCGCGTTCCATCACAATGATGCGGTTGGCATCGCGCACGGCCGACAACCGGTGGGCAATAATGAGCACAGTCCGACCCGCACAGATCCGGCGCATATTGTCTTGAATAATCTTCTCTGATTCGTAGTCCAGCGCACTGGTCGCCTCATCAAAGATCAGAATGCGTGGGTTGGTAATCAACGCCCGGGCAATCGCAATCCGCTGCCTTTGCCCGCCAGATAGCCCCGTCCCATGCTCACCCACCATAGTGTCGTAGCCTTCCGGCAACTCACAGATAAAGTCGTGTGCCCCAGCCAACTTAGCCGCCTCAATAATCGCTTCCAGCGGCAAGGTCGGGTTGGATAAAGCAATGTTGGCGCGAATCGAACGGTTAAAGAGCGTGTTCTCCTGCAACACCACCCCAATCTGATGCCGGAGCGACGTGGTATCGATAATGGCCAAATCCTGCCCATCCACCAGCACCCGGCCCCGGTCGGGCACATACAGCCGTTGCACCAGCTTGGTCAGGGTACTCTTGCCAGAGCCAGATCGCCCCACAATGCCAATCACCTCACCCGGTTCGACTTTAAGGCTCACCTGCCGAATCACATCCGAGGCATCCGGCCGATAGCGAAACGACACCTGATCAAACTCAATGGCCCCAGCCAGTTTCGGCAAACGGGATTTCTGTCCAGCAACTTCCGGGTGCGTGTTCAGAATATCGCCCAGGCGGCTCATGGAAATGCCCACCTGCTGGAAATCGTTCCACAGCTGTGCCAGGCGCAGAATCGGCTGCGAGACCTGGCCAGACAGCATGTTAAAGGCAATGAGCGCACCGACGGTCAGTTCGTTGTCGATAACAAGACCTGCACCCACCCACATGATGGCAGCGGTCACGAGTTTGCTGATTAGGTTCACCCCACCGCTGGCCACCGTGGCCAAATTAGTCACACCCAGCCCAGCAGTCACGTAACCAGCCAATTGCTGGTCCCACTTGTGGGTCCAGCGTGGCTCCACAGCCATAGCCTTCACCGTATCAATACCGCTGATGGTTTCCACCAGAAAAGATTGGTTCTCAGCTGACTTGTTGAATTTATCGTCAAGCCGTTTGCGAATCACCGGGGTAAACAAGACCGATAAACCGATATACAGCGGAATCGAGGCGATCACGATCAAGGTCAGCTCCACGCTGTACCAGAACATCACCGCCAAAAAGACAAACGAGAAGGCAATGTCCAGCACGACCGTCATGGCGTTCCCAGTTAAAAACGAGCGGATATTCTCCAGCTCCCGGATACGTGCTACTGAGTCCCCAACCCGGCGGCTCTGAAAGTAAGCCATCGGCAAGGCCAGCAGATGCCGAAAGAGCCTCGCCCCTAGTTCTACGTCAATCTTGCTGCTGGTGTGGGCAAACATCCAGGAACGAATACCTGTCAGCGCAGCTTCAAACAGGTAGGAAGTAATCAAACCAATAGCAATCACGTTCAAGGTCTTCATGGCATGGTTGGTCAGCACCTTGTCCATAACGACCTGAAAGAACAAAGGCGTGACCAGCCCAATCAACTGCAGCACCAACGACACGAGCAGAATCTCGCCCAGCAACCGGCGATATTTCACAATCGCCGGAATAAACCAGGTGAAATCAAACTTTGCGAGTGCCCCGGCAAAGCTGGCTTTACTGGTGAAGAAGATGACTTCACCCGTCCATTGGGCAAGCAACTCTTCAATACTCAGCACTTCGGGTGGGCTACCCGCATGCTGAATCAATATTCTGGGGCGAGACTCACCCGTTTCTGTATTTAACCCCGCATCAAACTTGGCAATAACAAAAAAGCGGCCATCCAGATGCTGCGCAACAGCCGGCCACGGTGCCTTGTCCAAACGATCTGCGTTCTGCCTAACAACCTTTGCCGTTAACCCCAGGCTCCTGGCCGCCAGCAAAATCGCGTCCAGCCCAAAAACCGGCGAACCATCGGCGGCAGACACCAAATGAGCCGCGTGCTCATGCCTGAGCATCGCCTCATCAACCTGCACCTGATGAAACACCCCCATAACCTGAAGGCAAAAGAAACCACTATCCATGTAACCTGACTGTATGCACTAAAAGGAGGTCCGGCACCCGGAGGTGCCGGAGGGCGAACACATTTCTATCGCCAATTAGCCGCCAGCGTTGGCGCCAGCGCCGTTTGATAGGCGGGTGGTAACACCATGGTTCCAGAGCTCGGCGGTGCATAGCCCGCCATAGCTTGCACCAATTGCTCGGCATCTGAACTTAGTAGTGTTTTCCCATCGGCGGTTTTAAATTGCTCAACTTGATAGCTTCCACCGCTATACCAGTTCTGAACGGTCAGCGTATCGGCTGTACCAATAATGCTGAACTCCAGGTTATTGCCTACATGGCGTAGCCAAAGCTGGTCGTAGGCAATGCCCCCTGTGAACTGAGCTACGTCTGTATTACCGGCCGTAGCATCATTTTCCTGAACCGTATCAGCACCGTAACCACGTCCGAACACATAGACATCGTTCCCTGTACCGCCTATCAGGCTATCTGCACCAGCGCCGCCGTCGAGTATGTCGTTACCCGCACCCCCATTCAGCGTATTGGCAGCGCTATTGCCGGATAGCGCGTTATCGAGAGCATTCCCGGTTCCGGAAATGGATCCGTTAACAAGCACGAGGTTTTCAAGATTGCTGCCCAGGCTGTAATTGACGGAGGTATAGACTGTATCCACGCCTTCATTCGTATTCTCAGTGACAACATCTCCGGCGTTATCCACCAGATAAATGTCATCGCCAGCGCCGCCAATCATCGTGTCCGCACCAGCCGCACCGTCAAGAATATTATCGCCAGTGTTGCCAGTCAGGGTGTTTGTCAGATCGTTGCCGGTAGCGTTGATTGCTGCACTTCCCGTCAGCGTCAGATTCTCCAGATTCTGACCTAGGGTGTAGGAAACACTCGACTGAACGGTATCCGTGCCTTCCCCAGCATATTCGATCACGCTGTCAGATTGAGTATCGACGATGTATGTGTCATTTCCAGCACTGCCCAACAAGGTATCCGTGCCTGCGCCGCCATCAAGAATATTAGCGGCTGCATTGCCGGTAACCCGGTTGTTCTGGTCGTTACCCGTACCATTGATCGCCGAAGCGCCGGTCAACACCAAATTCTCGATATTCGCAGCCAGCGTATGGCTGACACTGGACTGTACGGTATCGAAACCGCCATCCGGCAACTCGTTGACCACATCGCCGATGTTATCGACGACGTAGGTATCATCACCGGTTCGCCCCGTCATGAAATCTGTTCCCAGGCCACCATCCAAGGTATTGGCAGCGGCATCTCCCGTCAAGGTATCGTTCCAAGCAGTTCCGAGAACCAGACCTGGATTGGGTGCAAACTTGAAGTGGCTGACATTCAGTGCCGCCGCACTAACGCCACGCAGATTGATCGTTAACTGGTTGCTTCCGCTGGCCGCAGTGATCCGGCCAATCGTCGTGCCATTGACGATCAACGTCTGGAAAGACAGGTCGCCTATCCCACGCACCCACTTCATATCGCTCAAGTCGATGGTGTCGCCACCCGCTGCCGTATTGAAATCAGCAATCATGTTATAGCCAGAGAATTGCGTGCCCGAAGCGGAGAAACCGGTATAACCGCCACCCGTCGCCGTCACCTTGAACACATCTGCACCAGCACCACCGACCCGTGTCCCGAAGTAGCCAAAGGCTGTGCCATTCACCGTGCCGAAATCACCTTCCAGGGCGATCACATCGTTACCGTTGCCGCCATCCACATAATCGTCGCCAGTACCGCCGATCAGAAGATCGTTGCCATCACCACCCTGCAGGTTGTCGTTACCGGTAGCGCCGCGCAACGCATCGTTCCCGGCCTCACCGTAGAGTACGTCACTGCCGCTACCACCCAGCAGCAGGTCGTCGCCACTACCACCATACAACGTGTCGTTTCCTGCCCCACCTTCAAGCCAGTCATTGCCTGGCACAGCGGTATAGCCAGGGTAATCGCCCCACACCGTATCGTTGCCATTACCGGCATCGACCAGATCATTCATGGTGCGCGCACCGATCACGTCATCACCCGCTAAGGCGAAAAAGCGCATGTCACCCACGTTGTTCGGCAACAAGCCATTATCAATACCCGAGCTACCCCAATAGATGCTGGCATTGGACACATAACCGAGATAGCGATCCAAGGTCGAACTATCGCTGAAGAAACCAAAATTCTGTTCACTCAATTGGGTCGGCGCCAGGTTTTGCAGCAGCACACTTTGACCATTGCCGAGATTCAGGCGGGTATGGGCGCCTTCCTGTACGACCCCGATCTGGCTGTAATCGGTAATGCCTTCAAACCCAACGAATAGAATTTTCTCGCCCACGGTTGCCGGGCTAAAGTCGGTAATCGTATCAACACTATTCGCACCCTGCCGGATTACGAACAGGTCAATATCAGCGCCGCCAGTGAGCGTATCGTTACCTTGCCCACCATCGAGCAGATCCATGCCGGCATCACCGCTCAGGGTATCGTTACCACGACCACCCTGCAGAAGATTGGACATCGTATTACCCGTCAAGGTGTCGTTACCGTCCCCACTGATCGCAAATTCGATGTTGCCATTCACTGTCAGGTTGCGCCCGGCAATCGTGCTGATACTTCCATTGTTGAGATTGATCACAGAATTTGACGAAACAGCCGAGGCATTAATAATGTCCCGACCGTTGTTGCTATCGACCAGCGTCGTACGACTAGTCCCAGGTGCAGTGGCAAATTCGTCGGTGTAGACGTATTGGTTGTCACCAGTCGCCGAGATAATCGGCGCACCGCTCACCGTGTTCATGCTGGCTACAGTTTCGTTCAGATCGCTGCCATAGACATCCACCTTCCAGCCCAAGAGCGTCCCGGTACCTCGTCCGCTACGGTCGGTAATACGCAATTGCCATGTCCCTTGCGCGTTTTCGCCGTAATCATGCGTAGTGTCCAATGCAAAGGTCAGCCGACCAGTGCCCACATCGCCGCCGACATTGGTGCTGCTGGTGCCCGGATTCGCGATCAATTTGCTCACCGTACCCGTCGGAGAGATTAGCTCAACGGTCAAATCGCCCCAGTTGCTGTGATTCAGATCAAGGCTAACCGTTGCATGTTCCGCCATCAGCCCGGCACCAATGGCCAAGCTACGCGTAATCACGGCGCCATCGCCAATCGCAACATTGAGATTGGCACCGCCATTGACGCTGCCTTCACCGGCACTGAGCAAGCGCTCGTTGTAGCTCGTATGCGTAACAGCCCAAGTTTCCGCCAGACGAACAGCAGCACGCGCATCGATATCGCCAAAACCGTAGTCGTGGCTCGTATGCATGCCACCACCGTTCCAGTTGGTCGCGCCGTTCCACACGGTATCGGTTTTAGTGTCATTCACTTTACGGGCCGTCATCGCCAAAATCCGCTGCACATCGCGCCAACCCAGGTTCGGGTTCGCTTCCAGCATCAGCGCAACAACGCCGCTAACAATCGGCGTGGCGAAACTCGTACCCTGCGCCGTGGCAGTATCAGCACCAAACACCGTGCCATCATCGTTCATCAGAATGCGCGAAGTGCTGGCAACATTGCTGCCGGGAGCGCTGACGAGAATGCTGGCCCCGGGGTTACTGAACGGTGCCGAGCCAATACTTAAGGTCGACAGGTCACCCGCCGCATTAATAGCACCCGTAGTAATCACCGCCCGGTTGGCAGTTAGGGCGTTATAGTTGGTATTCCCACCCGCCGCCCGGTCATTACCGCCGGCCATAACGACAACACTGCCCAAGCCGTTGCGCCCTTGCAGCACGGCACCCTGGATACCAGTCTCCAAAGCACCTACTGGAACGACATTGATATCGAAGTTAGCCGTCGAACCCCAACTGTTATTCACCACATCGTAGTTCTTAAACTGAGCCAGCGAGTTGGTAATATCCTGGGACATTGCCCCGATTTCCAACCCAGTGCCCTGGATGTAATGCCCAGAGAGCTTGGCGTCATAGGCAACACCCACCGCGCCTTCACCATTTCTGGCCGCCACCATCACACCCGCCACCAGCGTCGCATGCTCGCTGAAGGTTTGCGGAATAGTGGTTGACGTGGCATTGGCCGGGTCGGCCAGCCAGGTCTGGTCAACGTTCGGTTGTAAATCAGCTTGTCGATAATCGAACACAGCCGGGTCTGTCGAATACGGCATACCAGGTTCAAATTGAGCAATTCTCACGTTCTTGCCGGTGTAACCCTGACCGTAAGCATCTTTCCATACCGGCAGAACATTGATGTCCGAGAGATACCACTGTTCAGCAAACAGGCTATCCGTGGGCATATCCGGAGTCTTGATCAACACCTGACCGCGCATTTCAGTCGTGTTGCTGGTACCCATCTGCACGGCCATCGCGCCAGGCGTCCCGTCGGCGTCGGCGACCTTATATTTAAAGCTCATCACCCCGGTATAGCTGGGATCAGGCGTGAACTGAATTTCGCCATTAGCGGTGATGGTGGGCGTCCACTCCTGCGTGGCGCTGTTGTAACTGCCAACAATGCTGCCGCCCTTAAGGTCGCTAATCGTGGTGATATGCAGCGCGTCGCCTTGCCAGTCTCGGTCGTTTGCCAGCAAGTCGCTTACTTTAATGAGTTTGATTCCCGTTCGATCAGCAATAGTCAAGACATCGCGCACGGGCATGGGGTTGTCCAGCGTAATATCAACGGCACTCACATCGGCGAAGCTGAGCTTCTCGATACCGGTCAGCATGTCGGCGCCATCACGTCCGGCCTTCGTATCGACAACTCGCCATTGACTATCGCCAAGCTGGGTGATGCGGTAGTCGGCAAAACTGCCACTAAACTGCGCAATATCAATACCCTCACCGCCATCAACCGTATCATCGCCCTGGCCGCCGGTGAGAATATCGTTACCTGTACCGCCGCTGAGTCGGTCGTCGTCCAGGCCGCCTTCGACGAGGTCATTGCCACTACCGCCCATGAGCTGGTCTTGCCCGCGGCCGCCACGAACAATGTCGTTACCGGCACCACCATCAATGACGTCGTTCCCGTTTTCACCACTCAAGGCGTCGTTTGCGGCACCACCAATCACGATGTCATCGCCGTCGTTGGCGCGGATGAAAACAGAGCTTCTGCCGCCGCCGATGAGGATGTCGTTGCCCACACCGCCCACCACCACTTCAATCTCGGCCTGGGCAAGGTTTAGCGTTACGCCAGACGAACCAACCACTTGCGCCATATCGAAACCAGCGCCCGCGTGGATGTTCTGTTGGAGGTCAGGAGCGTCGATGATCAGCATATCGTCGCCAGCACCCGCATTAAAGGTATCACTGCCCTGACCGCCAACCAGCCAGTTGGCATTGGCATTACCAGTGAGCGTGTCGTTTCCAGCGTTGCCATAGGCATTTTTAACGCCCTTGGCAGTAACGTCGATGCTTTCGCCGGTAAGAACACTGGAGACATAAGTGCTCTGGCCATCTTCGGCCGCAACCGTCGTGCCGGCACCACTGGTACTGAAGGTATTACCGGTGGCATTGGCAATAAAATTTGCGGCCTGGGCTTCCCTAATTAACCCATTCTGGACGAAAGTGCCGGTTGCGAGGATTTCGTTACCGCCATTGACGAGGCCAGATTGGGTGGCTGTGCCGAGGTTAATACTGGTGATATTAAGTTCAGCCAGGGTCTTGAGTTCTCCACTGTCGGTTTGCCCGTCATGATCACCATCAACCCAGACCTTAACGTTATTCCAGGCGGCATCGCTGCTGGTAAATTGGTTGTCAGAATTGCTATCGAGTGACTTCAAGGCAGCAAAACCATTGGCGTAGGGCTTGGTACCTGCCGACCCGCCAGTGCCAGCCTGGCCGTTAAAGTATTCCGACATCGTTTCGTGGATGCCGTCGATCTTGCCGTTACCGTTAAGATCCATAACGACAATGCCATCTTCTTTGCTGGCCCAGCCGGTGATTTCTTTGCTTGCCGACGCATCGTGGTCGATATCGAACAACACCGGGGCTTCACCAAAGCTGGTGAGCTTCACGCCGTCGCCATTCAAGTCGAGAACCAACGGGTCAACCGGCGTCCACTGCGTAGCACCTGTGGCTTGGCTGTTGGTGTAGGCACCTACATCGGCACCGCTATAAGCATCACTGCCTACGCCCCAGTCGTCGAAGTAAAGCACTTCAGATGCGCCAGGTCGATAGTCATCGCCAATGATGGCATTGGCGGCTTGCTGGTTACCGCTAACAGCGTTGACGTCGTAGCCGGTAAGCCCGGTCACGGTAAGGGTAGCGTCAGCTTCAATGAGGTTGCCGCTGCTGCTAACCGATTGAGTTGGGTTACCAGGGGTGTCGAGGGTGGTGCCGGGGGTTGTGTTGGGAATAGAAGTAAAGAGATTGGACACAGGAGTTGAACCTGTGTCTGCATGTAATCCTCCAAAATTTCCAAATTCATCAAATGATGTCGTTACGACAGTTCCATTGCTAAGCATCTCACTACAATTTAGAACATAGTTCCCACTTTGATCTTGCGCACAAGAAAATGAATTACCTTGAGCGTCAGAATAGGACTGCCCCAAAAGCCCAATGCCGTTTTTATCGCCCACATAACCTAACTGGGTAGAGGCGTTTTTGATACCCTCAACAACAACTCCGATTAAATCAACAGTTGCAATCTTGATCGCGAAAGCCATATCCATCAAAACCGTATAAGCTTTTTCGGAAAAAGTCATGCTGCTGAAATCCATTGCAGCTATATCTCGCCGCAATTGCAAATCTGCTTCCAAGATTAAATAAGCCTCGTTAGGTTGACCTATTGCTTCTGAATATCGCACATCGTGACTATAACAGGCTGCATCAACCATACTGGGGCGGCCATTAATAGTGATAGGAAGTATGGACCAATCAGGGCTATCCGTGCGATAGCCACTTGACCACCCGGGGCCACAGTAATTGCCGAAGACGGGAATCCAAGTTGATGAGGATAGTGGATTAAAACCTTCAATGCTGATGTTTGCGCCCATGGCATGTATCCTATTTGTTTAATTACTAAATATCGTTACGGGTTTGTGAGTTGAGCTCTGCCACCAACGGGCAATTGACGCCAAGTGCCTTTGGCAAGATCAAGGATAAAAATCCCATTTAAATCATCTTCTAAGCTTGGTTTAGAAACCTCAACCCAGAACCGACCATCTGGTGAAACTGCTGTAGCTCTTGTTTGCAGATGTTTCATCCGGCCCCATGAGGTAAACTCTTCTGGAAAACTAGACCGATAGACACTTATTTCTTCAGTTTTATTCGGCTGAGCCAAGAAATAGACCTGACCTTTAGCATCTACTGCAGGCAAGCTGGCTCCAATCAACTTGCCAAACATTAGAGTTGGAGCACCAGGCTTATCCAGAGTAACGTCAAAGCGATAAACCCTGCTATGGTTGTATTTCCTTTCCATTTCTTCTCGATGCTTCCACAATGCCTCGACGTTTGATATTCCTGCCACTTGGGAGGGCGCGTCGGCATCCACAACTAAAGCAAAATCATTTGGGAGGTAACTGGGTCGCCCCATCTGAAAGAACTTTGAATCTGTTAATTGACGAACTCCCTTAGTTTTTATATCAATTTCATACGCATCGTTTTTGGTAGCTAGAGTTTTGGAGCCGGGCTGGCGTAAATCGCCTTGTACGAAAGCAACTTTCTTCCCTGACCATGAGAAATTAGGAGCCATTTTGTAGCCTGGCCAGTTAGTCAGCATGCGAACATTTTGTCCATCAGAATCCATTATCGCGATTTGAGCATTTCCATAGTCTCGGTTACCACTGAGAAGCTGCCCATTTACATGAAACGGGACGGAAACAAAAACAATTTGTTGTCCAGATGGAGAAAATTTCCCTGAAAACCATAGTTGACCTTCAGGAGGCTGAAAATAAGTAAGGGTGTTTGTTTTTATATCCAGAACGTGCATGCTGCACATTCCTGTTGAAGAGCATCGGTCATAAATTAGCTTCTCGCTATCCGGAGAAAAGCTAGGAGAGCCATAAGTGAACTCTTTTGAATCAGCTGCCATAACATTTTGGTTAAACATTTGCCCCCCCAAAAACAGTGTTAGCAAAAAAAATTTCCAATGAAATAAACGCCAAAGCAGTAACCTTTGAAAGAGATTAGGAAGCACGTCTCGCTTATTGAGGTCGGGTGTTGTATCCCAACAGTTGTTCGCTACGTTGCCGCTCTTGAGTTGAGTCAGCGCTCTGATGCTTTGCCTTTTCATCGCCAAGATTTCCAGCACAACCCCCTGCATGGAATGCCTCAAAACATTGGCATAGGAAACGTCACCAGTCGCAGCGGTGTTTATTTCGAGAGCTTTGGTCTGCACCTGAAAACAGTACAGATGCTTTTGAGAGTGAGGAGCGTTCATGTGTACAAGCCATGGCACTGTTTGAAGGATTGAGGCAACTGTACCACACAATTTTCGATTTACTTCTTATCTATAATAAACGCAACAGGTGTGTGTATATTCGTTCTGTTTAGATAAGACAGAACACCCTTGATATTTGCGGCTTAGCGCGTAGCTGTTGCATTAAATATGAATAAAATTGGGTGAAAAATAATTCAAAAAAAGTTCAATTTTGTTCAGTGTTATGCACCATTTTTATCAGCTTCAACGCAAAGATCGTGAAGAGGCCAACCATCGGACAAGCGTAGATTTAATGCTGTTATGAATACATCGAGCACCCATCTCCGTGCCCAAATTAGCACTTTCTGCGCCGATCTATGAATTTCCCAATTTGGGAGCTTGACAAACAACAATAACCAGCGGACGATGTTCCCAACTTGGGAGTTTTTGATGCGCCTCATTGGACGAGAAAAGCTCTGCTGTCTCAGCAACGCCGAAGAACAGGTTCAAAAATGGGTTCAAAGCTGGTCAGCAGAAGTGGCAAATGCAAATTGGAAGCACCCAACAGAGCTGGGGGCTCAGTTTCCGAACGCAAAGCAGACGGAGGACGGGCGGTTTCTGTTCCCTGTCTACGGTTGCGCCCAGGCAATCTCTCTCATGATCGCGTTCCCGCAAGGAATTGCGCTTATCACAGCACTTGAAGAAACAGATGGTTTTTATGGAAGCTAAAGTAATACGAACCGAGGAGCAGTATCACCGTTACCTCGATGAAGTCCACATATTGATGGCTCTTGGCGGCTCGTTAGAGGCAAAGCAATATGAACGCCTGGATTTATTAACGCTGCTACTTGAGACTTATGAAAATGCTAAATACCCGGTAGAGGCACCAGACCCTATCGACGCCATTATCTTTCGGATGGAAGAGAAAGGTCTAAAACGTGCCGATCTGGTCCCCTATTTCGGAACCAGCAGTCGTGTTTCTGAGGTTCTTGGTAGAAAGCGACCTTTGACCGTCCAGATGATTCGCGCTTTGTCTCTTGGCTTAGGGTTGTCTGCCGATACCCTAGTCGGGCTTACCACAACGGAACCCATCGAGCGGCCAGGAGAAATTAATTGGTCTAAGTTTCCTATCAAAGAGATGACGAACAGAGGTTGGCTTGCGAGCTTAACCACAAAATCAAAACTTGCAGTGGAGGATGTGGTCAGGAGTTTCATTGCTGACGCCGGTCTCCAATTCGGGGCTGCATCCTTCCGGCGAACTCTTGCCGGAGAGGCCAATTCGCCTACCACTCAATATGCCTTATATGCTTGGCTAGCCCGAGTCATTCAAAAAGCACGAGCCAAGAAACCAAGCCTCGGCACCTTTGATAAATCGGTACTTTCCGCTGGTTTCCTACGTGAGCTCGCTCAACTGAGCTGGTCTGACCGCGGACCGCAGCTGGCGGTAGAGTATCTTGAGAAGCATGGTATTGCCGTTATTATTGAACCCCATCTCAAAGGGACGTTATTAGATGGCGCAGCTCTAAACGACATAGACGGAACACCCATTATCGGAATAACGCTGCGACATGATCGCTTAGACAACTTCTGGTTCACACTACTCCATGAGGTTGCCCACTTGTGGAAACACGTAGGGTCAGATGAAGCCTTTTTGGATGATCTGGATGCCTCGTCAGAAGATAGGCGCGAGGCTGAAGCTAACCGTTTAGCCAGAGAAGCCTTTATTCCAAGAATGCTGTGGAAACGCAGCGATGCATTCATGTCGCCCAGTAAAGAATCAATAGACAAGCTTTCCCGCGAACTAAAAATTCACCCGTCCGTAATAGCGGGAAGAATAAGACGTGAAACGGCTAACTATCGCGTTTTCAGTGACCTGGTTGGTTTAAATCAGGTTCGCTCCATGTTCTCTTTATCCAGCAATGAAGCAGAGGTCTAAAATGGACTATAAATACATTCCTATCCTCAAGGCTAAGCAAGGTGAATTTGAGGCTTTAGAAAAAACAAAAAACTCTGTCTCAAACAAGGTCTTGCCTCTATTTGAAGTGGCCAAATTGAGTGAGCGAACCAGGACTGCGCAGCGTTTCGCAAAATCCTCGACAATTACATGTGACTACTTGGATGAAGTAGCCGAGAAAATTGCTGAAGCACTACACGGCAACAAGGTACTTGTAGACACTTACCAGTGGGCACCGAGTTCAGCTACGGAAACCGGCGAACACATCATTCCATATATCTACGAAAAGCTGGCATCTTTAGGCGTTACAGCAATCCCAGTTGTTGGGTATGACCGTTGGGGCAGCACACCATACAAAGAGGCAATGCAAGAACTTGAAGTTGGCGTGGAAGAATTCTATTGCCTACGTTTAGACAGCCATGCCGTTGAAGATGCGGCAGAACCTGAATTCTTTCAAGAGCAACTCGCTACGATTCTTGACGACCTTGAAATAGAACCGAGCCGCTGCATTATCCTGCTTGATTTTGGCGACATCAGCCACGCTGCTCTTGAAGACATGCTTGATAAGGGAGCACAGATTACTGAGCAACTTGACTCCTTTGGATTCAAGCATATTGCTACAGCTGGGTGCTCCCTGCCCCCAACCATTAATGACGCGGTTAAAAAGCAAAATTCCACTGGGAAAGTGCTTCGCAAAGAAATGCTCTTGTGGCAAACGCTTCGAGCTCAGTATCCGCACATCAATTGGGTGTTTGGCGACTATGGTGTCCGCAGCCCTAATACTGGCGATGACAAGATGTCTCCACATACCAATGGAAAAATTCGGCACACCATAAACAAGCATTTTTATATTGTGCGCGGACACTCCATGCAAATTGCCCCAAAGGGAGTCCAAATGTACGGTCTCGCCAAAAAGATCGTTGAGTCACCGAATTACCTAGGATCTGACTTCAGCTGGGGAGACTCGAAGATTGATCAATGTAGCCGAGAGGAAGGAAAACCGGGCAATTCGACCGTATGGATTTCCATCGATACTAATCATCACATCGCTTTTGTTCTCGCAGAAGCCATGGAATTTGAAAAGTCGTTTGCTGCCAATAGCTTTGAAACTGTTTAAAAGGTACTAGCCATGTCAAAAAACTCGAAACAAACATCCAGCCGAGTAGCTTCGCTAGCTGCCTCGACTCTATCCAACAACAACTCTTCGCAAATCGCCAAAAGCCTCGCTGCATCAACATTGTCACAGCGTGGGAGTGCCCGCCAAACAGGTGCTGAGATGGAGAAGGTTGCGTCAAAGGTCCTGTCCAGCGACAAATATGCGGCCCCAACAAAAGAGCTGGCTGCATCAGTGCTATCTCAAGCCAACAAAGAACGCGGCAAGTAGGGCACCCTTCTTTTAAAGGGTGCCCTACTCTGGATCAGGGTTGGGGTCATTCAACAGCCCTTAGAGATTGGCTTCCTCGAACAGGCTTCGAATTAGTTGTCCAATTAGCGACTACTGCTTTTGCTGCGCCTTGCTTAATTGGATCGAAGAAAAAAGAAACAGAATAAGCAAGTTATTACTGCGAGTGGACGCGTTTACCGAACTATCCCGCCTTCTTGAATGAAAGGATTTACTATAGTCAAGCGATGTGGCGAGACTTTAGCTGTAACCCAGATACCCTCAGCAACAGGCTCTTCAGAATCGCTTTGATCAACCGCAAAAATTATCGGAGCCCCCTTGCGCTCTCCTACTGCCATAGCCTCTTCAGCAATGTTCGTTAGATGCACAAATTGCCGTCGCATTGGAAGCAAACCGTTTTTTATGATCGCATTCAACACAGACCAGCTACTACCATGATACAAGGAGGTAGGTGTACCAACTTTTATACCCGCCTCAACGGTAACATCTAACGAATGGCCGTATAGTGCCCTAATATGGCCTTCTCGAACTTCGAACCTCGGCTCACCAGGATGCTCAGCAACAGCCAACAAATTGCTGATATCTGTTTTGAGGGTGAGCGCTAGATCCTCCATCAAAGCAAATCCAGCTCTGTCAATTGATACACCGTTCTGGGGGCCATGGTGGCGAAGTTGGTATGCCATTGCCTTACTAAGTCGACGATGATCATGGCTTGTTGCGGAGTCGTTTATATCTCCATGCTCTATACGCGAGAGGGCCTGTAATAGCTCCCTTGCTAAACTCTTGACTTCATCATGGCCAAACTCTACTAAGAGTCCGCACAACTCGCGCGCATGGCGCCGCAGCTGCTTTCCTGCTTCCTTCTCAGTGCCTAATCTAAGTGCGCGGGTAAGCGCAAACCATCCATATACAGAAGACAATTCAGAATCACTTAGCTGATGTTCCATGCCGTTGAAATAACGCTTCATAATTTCTAACCGCCTGTACCAACCATCCTGGTTCGCTTGCACCAAAGCATTGTCTTCGATCAGCTGCACAACATCGTACCCCATAGGGATGAAGTCATCTGACTCAAGATCAATTGCCACAATACGGCCCGCAGGATCCACGAGCCAGTTAGACGCATGACCATCTCGCTTTCTTACAAGCGGCAAATTGCCAGGAAAACAACTATGCAAAGATGCCACAAACCGGCCAGCATGCTCCGCTTCAAAGAGGGTTTTCGACCACATCTTGAAATATGCTTTCAGCGACCTCCACGCTGACTTTTCAGGAGCTGGTTTACCGGCAGCACGATGGAAAATGACAAGAAAATCGGTAATCATTTCGAGCACGTCAGAAGCCTCTTCAGCACTTAAATCACTCACCAATCGACCGGCAGCTCGCTGAGATGCGTATTTCACGGCATCGTGAACAGCATTTCACCAAAGCGTGACCGCGGTTTCACGAAAGCGTGACCGGCATTTCACGCGAACGTGACCGATGAGGGGCTGTATGGATAGTTAACCCCGGTAGCCTGATGGCTTTTTTGAGAGCCGTCCGGATGCCCCAAAGAAGACTACCCATGCGAAAGATAAGAGACGTATTACGCTTAAGGCTAGGCGCTGATTTAAGTCTGGATGAGATTGCCCGTGCCTTGAAGGTATCCAAGGGCGTTGTGGCCAAGTACCTCACTTTGGCCAAAGCCGTCGAGATCGGTTGGCCGATTCGAGCGGATCTTGATGATGCTGATCTGGAACGGTTGCTATTCCCTCGTAGGATAAAGGCTGGACCAACCTATATCGAACCGGATCATGCCCAAGTTCACCAGGAACTCAAGCGCAAAGGGGTCACCCTGCAATTGCTCTGGGAAGAATATCGGCAAAGCGCTGGTGACCGGGCTTACCAATACACCGCCTTCTGCAATCACTACCGTGCCTTTGCACGTGATCTAAAACGCTCTATGCGGCAAGTGCACAAAGTGGGCGAGAAACTCTTTGTGGATTATGCAGGGCCGTCTATCCCCATCATTGATGTGTTAACAGGGGAAGTCGCGCCAGCCAGTATCTTTGTCGGTGTTCTGGGGGCTTCGAGTTATACCTTCGCTTATGCAACGGCCGGACAGACGCAAGTTGATTGGCTGTATGCCATGGAACGCTGTCTACGTTTTATGGGCGGCGTGCCAGCCCTTGTCGTGCCAGATAATCCGAAAGCACTGGTCGTCAAAGCTGACCGATATGAACCGGATCTCCCCAGAGCCGTTGAAGAGTTTGCAGCGCACTTTGCAACGGTCATACTGCCCGCCAGGCCCAGAAAGCCACAGGATAAGGCCAAAGTGGAAGTAGGCGTCCAGGTCGTCGAGCGCTGGATACTGGCCAAACTCAGGCATCGTCAGTTCTTCTCTCTGGCAGAAATCAACACAGCGATTGCCGAGCTGCTCCCTGACTTAAACCAGCGGCCCTTTAAGAAACTTGCTGGTAATCGCCGGGAGGCCTTTGAAACACTTGATGCCCCGTATTTAAGTGCGTTGAACCCTACGCCCTATGTGATCGCCGATTGGTACAAAGCGACAGTCAACATTGACTATCACATTGAATTTGAGGGCAGCTACTACAGCGTCCCGCATGCCCTAGTGGGTCAGAAAGTCGAGATTCGGGCAACGCGGGGAACACTCGAGGTCATCGCCAAGGGCAAACGCGTGACGAGTCATGTGCGTAGCCACCGACGAGGCCATTACACAACACGGCCAGAACATATGCCAGCTGCGCATCGGCGTCATGCTGAATGGACGCCGGGTCGGTTTGTTCACTGGGGCGAGTCAGTGGGTCAGCACACGGGGCTCCTAGTGACAGGCTTGCTGCAAACCAAGAAGCACCCGGAGCAAAGCTACCGATCCTGTTTGGGTCTCATGCGGTTAGCCCGACGCGTCGGTAAGAGCCGATTAGAAGCGGCTTGTTTCCGAGCCGTTCAGATTGGCGCGTACAGCTATCGATCCGTTGCATCGATTCTAGATTCTGGACTTGATAGCCAGCCAGTAACACGGCAGGTTGATCTGAATTTACCGGACCACGGCAATGTACGTGGTCCGGCTTATTACCACTGAAAGGAGCAATAACATGTTGATGGAACAAACCCTCGATAACATGAAGGCCTTACGTCTGCCGGGCATGGCGCAGGCGCTGGAGGAGCAATATGGCAATCCGGCACTGTCTGACCTTGGCTTTGATGAACGACTGGCCATGATGGTCGATCGGGAGCATATCTGGCGAGAGAACCGCCGTATGAGTCGATTGCTGCAGATGGCCCGATTAAAATCCTCACAGGCTTGCCTTGAAGATATCCGTTACGGGCAAGGCCGCAATCTCGATAAGTCCTTAATGGCGCAGCTCGGCAGCTGCCAATGGGTTCATCACCATCAGAATCTGATACTGACGGGAGCGACAGGCTGTGGCAAGACCTGGCTTGCTTGTGCATTAGGCAATGCCGCCTGTCGTCAGGGGCTGTCGGTACTTTATGTGCGCACCCCGCGGTTGTTTGAAGAGCTACGCATCGCTCATGGGGACGGGAGCTTTGGCAAACGTTTAGCAGCTTTGGCTAAAACGGACCTATTGATTCTGGACGATTGGGGGTTGGCGCCGCTGAGCCAGTCAGACCGTAACGATCTATTGGAAGTGCTGGATGACCGAGTGGGCACCCGATCAACGTTGATTACCAGTCAGTTGCCTGCCGAACATTGGCATGCGTATCTGAACGATCCGACACTGGCTGATGCCATTCTGGATCGGATAATGCACGCTTCGCACAAGATAACGCTATCAGGAGAATCTTTGCGAAAAACCATCCCTGAAAAACCACGGGAAACACAATGAGATCAAATCCGTTTCACCAAAGCGTGACCGGCGTTTCACCAAAGCGTGAACGCCTCAGGTAATATCCAACAGACCGTGCAGTCATTCTCATTTGGTCACGTTCGCGTGAAATGACCGGTCACGTTCCGTGAAATACGCA